>Ga0315902_10012452_pt1 | contig 11067 bp, 11 predicted proteins | sample LakEriMetagenome_9_FD_203523 | JGI IMG/M metagenome (GOLD analysis project Ga0315902, IMG submission 203523) | Freshwater fungal communities from buoy surface, Lake Erie, Ohio, United States - Buoy 12 MA117 | ecosystem: Environmental > Aquatic > Freshwater > Lake > Lake biofilm | place: USA...
TAGTAGCAGTAATACCTGATACCGTTCCTGAGAACTCGGGATCGGTAAACATTGTTGCTTTTGATTCATTAGTTACATTTCCTAACCCTACCATAGTAGCAGTAATACCTGATACCGTTCCTGAGAACTCGGGATCGGTAAACATTGTTGCTTTTGATTCATTAGTTACATTTCCTAACCCTACCATAGTAGCAGTAATACCTGATACCGTTCCTGAGAAGGTGGGGTTTGTTAAAGGGGCGTAAAAAGCATTACCTTGCACTAATATCTGTTTATTTGAGAGTAAATTAATATTTTCTGAAGAAGTCCACGCACTAGTAACTGATTCCCAGTTAAATGTTTTATCCGTTGTTCCCTTTAGTGTAATACCACCGCCATCTGCTAATGTATCCGATGGATTGATTGTCTGACCAAGGGTAATGTTCTTATCATCTACATCAATTGTAGTTGAATTGATTGTTGTAGTTGTTCCGTTTACTGTTAAGTCGCCGGTAATAGTTACGTCTTCACTAAAGATAATAGTATTTGTAAAAATACTGTCTCCTTTATAGACTCTTGTGGATCTTGGAATGCTGCCGCTCATTTGTATTACTATATAGATATGTAATATTTTAATAAAAATTTAATAAAAATTTAATAAAAATTTAATAAAAATTTAATAAAAATTTAATAAAAATTTAATATTTTGTTTTAATGAATTTCTTAATATGTTTGTTTATTATTTTGTTTATTATTTTATTTACTGCAGCGATAAAAATATAGAAGATCAGGATGAGAGTGTTATGCGATATACCTATATATAGTAATATCGATAAACGAGTATAATTGAAATAATCAACTGCGTAAATACCAATATGTTATCATATATTTCGTCTGATATATCTGTAGTATTATATGTAGGTAATTGGGTAGGTAACCTATCCTATAAAAAAAGTTGGTTTTTGCCGATGGTAGGTTTCGATCCTACGTCCTCCCCGTTATGAGCGGATAACCGACCCCTTTCGGACCATTGCTGGTCAAAGAGAACGGAGTCGGGGTTTTAGGCGCTCTTCCGCTGAGCTACACCGGCTGGGTGTTGTGTTTGTTTGTGTTTTAGGGTTGGGGTTGATGAGTGCTACATTAACGATATGTAGCCAACGGTTCAGTTTAATTGTCAGAACTAGACACTACCGGAGAGATGGTTCGAACATCTGACCTCAAGGTTATGAGCCTTGCGCGCTTCCTCTGCGCCACACCGGTGAAGAGTGTTTGTGTTGTGTTTGGTCGCTTCTTTAAAGCGAACGAATTGAAATAATACCGGTGACCTGTTTCGATCAGGTGTCCTCAAGGTTATGAGCCTTGCGCGCTTCCTCTGCGCCACACCGGTAACAGTGTTGTTCGACTTCTGGTTGGTGTTGTTGTTGTGTCGATGCGTTCTAGATTTATGATTTAGGTTGATTTCAATTTTCCGTTTTTGTATAGAGGTGCAAAAAAAGTGAAATACAGGGGACTCCGTCCCCCGTTATCCCCCTGGCCTACGGCATCTAAATGAAATACAGGGGACTCCGTCCCCCGTTATCCCCCTGGCCTACGGCATTTAAATTAAATACAGGGGACTCCGTCCCCCGTTATCCCCCTGGCCTACGGCATCTAAATGAAATACAGGGGACTCCGTCCCCCGTTATCCCCCTGGCCTACGGCATCTAAATGAAATACAGGGGACTCCGTCCCCCTGTAAAAAAGATGTTAGAACATATGCGTGTGTATGCGTGTATGTCTGCGTGCTTACCTGTTGCGTTACGTTGCGTTGTTGCATCGTTGTTGCATCGTTGTTGCATCGTTTAAGGTCCGGGGCGGTAGTAGCGCGTTGGGTGGAGTTGAAGACAGCGTTGTCGCTCCTCGATTTTGCCTGTGATGGTGCGGATGATTTGCGATGTGTGGTGCGTGAGTGTGACGTGCTTGATGCTTGTAAGCCGGTGCTGATAGTTCGCGATTTGGTCTTTCATTCGCTGGACTTTGAGGATGTCCCATTGGTTACGGTGGCGGACATTGACTTGGTAGTGGGGGCGCTGGAATGCGGCGCCCATTGGGTCCATTGCGAGTTCGAAAGGTTCCTCCTCGAGCGTGTGGCAATCTTTGAGTTTACGGATGATACAATCGCGGGGTGCGACGCGTGAGAATCTGGCGAAGACTTGCTCGATAAGTGCCGGATTGAGATGAGGATTGACGGGAGACTTGCCAGTGGTGGACTCTGCGTGGTCGACGAAATCCATATACATTGCGACGAGTTCGCGGTATTGGAGATTGGACAAATGCCAACGAGGGTGATGCGTGTGATGCGAAATTGGGATGGCGGTTGCTGGGACTGCTGGGACTGAGGGGACTGTGTGGACAGGGAAATTCGAGACCGAAAACATTGATGTGGTTTTTGTTGCTTGGTGGGAGCTGCGATTGAGTTGTGGGGTGCGAACCATTTCAATTTTCCGATGTGTAGATATTGTGATGTGAGGCGTTAAATCAATAATGCCATAGGCCAGGGGGATAACTTGGGGCGAAGCCCTTGTAAAAAAAGGTGTTAATGGTTTTTTAGTGTAGTCGCTACATAACCATTAAACGACTTGTGTTGTGTTTTTGTTGTGCGTGTGCGTGTGGTGTTGTGATTGTGCTGTGTTTGTGTTGTGTTTGTGTTGTGTTTGTGTTGTGATTAATCGGAGACGCTGCCTTCGCTCGATGCCGATGATGTGTTTTCCAATACACGCGGGCGATACATTGATCCTTGAGTGGTGAGTCCGTCGACTTCGCGATAGCCATCAAACGACTGAATCAGGACTACGCATTCTCCGTCTTCGTTGTAGCAAATGTGGCGACGGGTGTGATAGATTGCGTTGATACCCCATCTTTCGTGCTCGACTTCAGCGACGGTGCGTGCCTTGCGAACGCCGCGGATGTTGCTCTTGAAACGCCGATCAAGATCTTCTGGGTTGGGGGCGTAGGATTCGAAGGGGTTGCGACCTGGGGCTGGACCGCGTCCATCTCTACCGTTTAACTGACCCTCTTGTGCGAGTCTTTCAAACTCTGCTGCGCTGGCACAAGGAACTTCACGTGAATCGATTATCACTTGATCGTCGATGTCTCCTGTAACGCGTGCTGACAGCTTGGGTGGTCTTTTCTCGCAACCAAGATCCATCAGGACAGCGCGGGCTTCTGCCTCTGTCATCGGATTGGGATGGTCGGGGTGAATGCGACGAGGATTTGTTTTGTCGCTTCTCTGGATCCGGAACATTGGTTGTTGAAGGCGGGGGGGCTGCTGTTGGGGCTGCTGTTGGGGCTGCTCTTGGGGCTGCTCTTGTGGCTGGTTTCCCAGGCGGCGGCGTTGCCCTGGCTGCTGAACCTTTTTCATCTCCCATTCGTTGTAAAGGAATTCCTCATACGAAATTCTGCCTGCCGACAGAAGCAGTGTCTTGCGGTGGCAATAGATCTGAATCGGTTGGAATCCAGAGGCATACCTTGTGGAGTAGTGGTTCATACGTTCAACGGCTTGAGAACTGATGCTGAAGGTGATCTGGTTTCGGTAGTCGTGGGTTGCGAAAGTGCGGTCGTGGCAGGCGTATTCGGTTGAGCGGGAAAACGTCTGGTCGTGAACAATGATGATCGGACACTCTGTGGTGAGGCCTCTCCACCATTTCGGATTGCTCCATTGGATTTTCTGAGAAATCACATCGCGGTCTATTCCGCTTGGTTGTTCATCTTTGTCGACATAGACCAGGCAGTCTTCCAACTCGGTGAACATACGTATGTTCCTCAGGAATTGGTAGATGGCCTTGTTCTCTTTCGCGTTTGGCTTGGCCATATCATTGTCTCCATATGACAGACGGATCAGCAATATGTTGCGTCTTGAATTGCCGGTTTCGACTTCACGACGCAAGTTGGCGATGATCTCTCTTCCTTGCACGGTCAGTCTGAAGAACGGCGGCAGTTGTGGAGCGCCGGCTGGTGGTTGGGGTTGGGGCACTTTCTCGAAAAACGGGCGTGACTCAAATACGAGGCCGGCATCAAGGAATCTGGCTGGTCCGCAAAATGTGTCTTGGGGTGTGTAGTCAAAGCGGACGCCTTCGCCGAATTCTTCCATCATTTCCTCGTCGTCTCCATTCTCAGCAGCAGCGGCGGCGGTGCCGATTTCTGCGATTTCTCTGGAGTAGATGACTTCTTCGGGTGTGGCGCTGTAGAGAATGAAGATCACGCGCTCGTCTTCGCGCCACGTTCTCCAGATGTGTGCCATTGCCTGGCGAATTCCGGAACCGTGGTCGCATTCGTCGATGTGGACGATGAGCGTAACACGGGGATCGCTGTTGAGAGTGTCGCGGATCTTGTTGTTGTAGTCGTCCTTCTTTTTGTCCGTAATGCCAGAAAGCACTTCGATGCCGTAGCATTTGAGCTCGGCACGTTGGTCTTCGTCGGCTTTGCGGTGCCACTGGGTCAGAAATTTGTGCTTGCGTGTGGGGTGGCTTGTGTTGTCTCTCATTGCGAGATACTCGACCATTTGTCTTTTACCTGACTTGACGGGGGCGCGGATGAGGATGCGACGCTTACCTTGTTCGATTGCTTGGATTGGGCCTTTGAGAAACTCGCACAGATGGGTCCTGTCGCGTTCGAAGTCGGCGACGGACCATTGACGATGATGAGAAGCTGATGACATTGTCCTTGGGTGTTGATAGTTGATGATAGTTGATTCGAAACGATTGTTCAATAATTGAGCACTACATTTGAAGTGTGGGGCGAGATCAATTTCAATTTTCCGAATTCGACGAGGGGAAAAAATATCCTCTATTCTACGACATATTGTATGATATTTAGAAAATTAAATATTGGAAATATATATAGAAAATGGTAAGAAAGACTCGCATAAAACGCACACATAAACGTTCTCATAAGCGTTCTCATAAGCGTTCTACCATACTACATCGTAGACGTTATGGCAAAGGAAGAAAAGGAATGAAATCTAGGAAGACTATGAGGGGATTGAGAGGGGGAGACTTTGATATTGTATTAGCGGGGAATGTGGGGTTAGAGGAGGTAGAGAGAAAACATAATAATATGCTAGAATTGAAAGAAATGTTTGATAGACGTCACGACATATATTATGTTAAATTAAAAACTTATGATGAGTATGAGTCGAACAAGTATGTGTTAGACAAAACACTTATGGATTATATACAAACTAATTATTATGATCAACAAGCAGTCCCTAAGATTAAATCAGTGACTTTGTGTGATAATGACAAGGGTGTAAAAACATTTGTTGCACAAGAATTTATAGAAGAATATCATCGTTTTAAAGAAGAAGCAACAGCAGAAAGAGAAGCAACAGCATCGGTCCCCGCATCCAGTAAATTAGATAGTTTTTTAAAACGTTTACGTGGAAAATAAGTGTTAAAATATTTCAGTAAAATAATGAACTAGATATTCGTTATTTTATAATTAAAGTTGGCGCTACTTAGCTATATATTTTACGTAATGGTATATAACTGTGGCAAAGCATCCATTCAGTGCGGAGGCTCTCGGTTACTATGTCACTGTGCCACTGTGTCACCGGGCAATCTGGAAGAGGATATGGCTCAGCATCCGCACGGACAATCTATTTCCCCGATGGCGGGAAGACCCTATATATAGTAAATCGATAAATGGGTTATATAGTTGAAATTAAATTATGCTTACAAAATAAAAAAATGGAAGTAAATTCAAACCAGAATCAAGATAGCATTTCAACTGATACTATTTCAAGGTCAAAGTGTAAACTGTATCTATCAGAAGGAGTTGGGTGGATTGGAAGTGTTTTAGTATTAATTCCATACGTTATTCCTCTTGATAAAACAATAGATTTTGTATTAAATACTTTAGGTGCTTCTGGATTGTTTATTGTTTGTCTTACATCAAGACAGTATCAGTCTGTTATTATCAATGCCGCGTGGGTTATAGGTGGTTTTTATAAATATTTTTCATAGTGTTAGGTTTTAGGCCTATATATAGGAAATCGATAAATGGATGATGAAAAATCCACGGTAAATACCGCGGGAAATCATATGAAAAAAAGTTAGAACACATACACATACATATACATATACATATACACTTACCTATATATATGAAGAACTTACAATGAATTAACGCGATTCTCCCGCGCTTGCCGTTCATCGTGTTTATTCAGGGGTCGCTTACCGGCTCTCCGTGGTTCCATACGCCCTCGTAGATGGTTATGGGTGTCGCGTCTCCGCGATATCTTTTCACGCTGCCCCATCCGTTGGGTTTGTCGTCGCGCCAATCCCCGTTGTATTCCATACAGATGCCGCCGCTATCCGTTCCAAAGTCGTCATAACACGTTCGTAAGATTCCGAAACCTGTGCGATTGCCGAACCTGTCCAGGGTGCCTTTGTAGATGCTGCCATTGGCGTATATCATCCGATTCGTCCACGTCAAGTGTCTCGTCATTGTTGCCATAATTGATGCGTTTGTTGGGTTTTGCTTGGAGCTACTATACAATATAGCATTGCAAACAATTTCAATTTTCCGAATTTGGCGTGGAGTGAAAAAACCTATTGTAGAGACTGTGTCACTGGGCAATCTGGAAGAGGCTATGGCTGAGCGTCCGCCCGGACAATCTATTTCCCCGATGGCGGGAAAACCCTTATATATAGGAAATCGAGAAATGAGTGACAAATCAAGAAATGAGTTATGAAATAACCCTCGATAATGGTGTAAAAAAAGTGATGTGAATTAGGGGGGGGGGAGGCAGCACACACTCTCTCATTCTTACCTTATTCGAATATGATACTCTTTGTGGTGTCATCCCACGTGCCAATACCAGCCAAGTTAGTTGAGTCGAATGCTGCCATTGTGTCGCGATCTATCCAAATCTTGACACCTTGGTATGATTCTACCCAAAATTTTCTTCCATAAACCACCTCTGTTGGGCGACGACGATGATGGCGATGATGGCGATTGAGACTCTGTTTTGCTTGAGATGCTTGTTGACTGGCTGTTTTCGGCATAGTTGATAGTGCGATTGTCTATATACGACTTAACTGCCTCTCCAATGTGCTGGCATTTCCGTTTCAATTTCCCGACCCCTAATATAGGGAATCGAGAAATGAGTGACAAAACGAGAAATGAGTGATGAAAAAAAGGTGGTTTTCGTAGCTACAGCTACCACCAAACTATGTCGCGCGTTGTGGGTCTTTCACCCTGGGGTTATTCACCCGGGATAGCGTGCCAGTGTGTTGTGCGTGTGCGTGTGCGTGTGCGTGTTTACTCCTCCTCGCTGAACTGGTCGATTTGTGTCTCCTCGTCGTCCTCGAAGATGATGGTCTTGGCTGCGTCATCCCAGGTGCCGACTCCTTCGCCGTTGCTTGCGTCGTAGACTATCAAGGTATCGGGGTGAACCCAGATCTTGTTGCCTTCGAAGGACTCCACCCACAGGGTCATTCCTTCGACGACTTCAGTGACGCGAGCCTTTTTCTTGAGGGCGGGGGCTTTCTTGGGAGCAGCGGGAGCTGTGACGGGGGAGGCTGCCTTCTTGGCGGGAGTGGCGGGGCTGGCAGCACTGGGTGTGATGTTCTCCTCGACGAGTTCCTCGGATGAAGGTGCTGCGTCGCTTGCCCTGCCGGATGCGGATGAGACGAGATCTTGGATCAGCGATGCGTTGACTTCGATCACGGGCTCCTTGGCTTTGGCGGGGCGGCCGCGCTTCTTGGGAGCTTCGGCGTCAGCAGCAGCGGCAGCACTGGCAGTCTTTTCGACTTTTTTGCGAGCCTCTTGCTGCTTCTGCTTCTTCTCACCGGTGGCTTTGGGGGCCTTGGCAGCGGCGACAGTGACGGGCTCGTCGGTCTCCGTTTCTGTGTCAGAGTTGTCGGCATCACTGGCAGTGCGGCTGCTTGCCGGCGTGGTGTCAGTGGTTGCGACTTTGCCCTTGCCCTTGGTGGCACGAGGAGACAGGCTTTTAGGGCGTCCGCGCTGCTTCACTTCCTTTTCGAGGTGTTCGTAGGGGATGGTGATGTTGTGTTCGGCTGCCTCCTCTTGGAAGAATTGTTCCGTCGCTTGGCCGAACTTTTGGATGACGTTTGCGAGACGGACGCACTTCTTGCCGTTGGGGGCAACGTAGTCAAACACGCCGCACGCCGCACGCATCGCGACAGTTCCGAAAGGAGCGCCTGCTTTCTCACAAGCGGGGCACATCTCGCAAGTTTCGGTCTTGTCCGCAGTGCATTGAGCGAACAGACCGTGGTAGGAGCGAAGTGCCTGGCAACGGTCGGCGATGGCGACTCCGCACCAAGGGATGGGGAGGCGAACCTCTTTCGGGGCTTTGGGCTCCTTGGCAGGTTTGGCGGGCTTTTCAGCATCCGCGAGGGCCTTGGCCGCTTTCGCGGCATCCCTCTCGAGTTGTTTGGCAGCCTTGGCAGCTTCCTTGGCAACCGCTTTCGCGGCGTCCTTTTCAGCTTTCAGGGCGGCTTTCTCCTCCTCGGTGAGGACGGCTTTGGGGGCCTTGGGTTCTTTGGGGGCTTTGGGGGCCTTTTCTTTGCGAGCTTGCTTGATGGGGTTGCCTTCAGCGTCGAGCTCAACAATTTTGGATTTGGGGGTCTTGGTCTTGGATTCGGGGTCTTGGGTCTTGACGCGTTTCTCGATGGTGATGTTGGGGTCGGGGATTTCAGCGTTGATGAGACGACGCAACAATTCCACATCGAAATCCTCACACTCGCGCGCGATCACGGCGAGGATGATGTCGATGAGTTTGTCACGGACTTGGGCAGTCACGTCGTTCGCCATTTTCGCGAAGCACCTTTCCACAATCTGGTTGGTTCCGAGAACCACGGCAAGAGTGTTGGAAGTCTGGGTCTGGGCCATTATAAATTGATTCGGTTGTAACTTGATGGAAGCACTGCATACAAACTTGAGGGCAGAATCCATTTCAATTTTCCGATTTTTCACTGAAGTCTAAAAAAAGTTCTGTAATTCATAAATCGTAAGCGAAAAACGGATTGTGTAGACTGGGGGGGCTCCGCCCCCCCTGTAAAAAAAAGTGTTAGAACATATACACATACATATATTTGAATTACTTACCTTGAATTTACGAGAATCTCCCGCGCTTGCCGTTCATCATCTTTTTCAAGGCTCGCCTTTCGGCTCGCCGTCGATCCAGATGCCTTTGTAGACTGTTGTTGTCGTTCCGTCTCCGCGGTATCGCGAAAAGATACCCCATCCGTATGGTTTGTCGTCGCGCCATCCGCCCTTGTATTCCATCCAGTTCAGGAGAGCCGATGGGTTGGTAGGCTCGTATTCACCATACACGCAGACTGGACTACGCAAGATGCCAGTGCCTGTGCGTTTACCAAACCTGTCGACGTAACCTTTGTAGTTGCTGCCGTCGGCGTATTTGGTGTGGTTTGTCCAGGTCCAGATTTCTGATGAGCGAACGGTTGCGAGTTCGGATGCCATAATTGATGCGTTTGTTGGGGGTTGCTTGAGAGCTACTATACACTACAACCTTGCGATCCATTTCAATTTTCCGATTTTACACTGTCAACAAAAAATACACTATGGCTACTGTGCAACTGTGTCACAGGCCATAATCTGGAAGAGGATATTGTTCGGCGTCCGCACGGACAATCTATTTCCCCGGATGGCGGGAAAACCCTATATATAGGAAATCGAGAAATGAGTGACAAATCAAGAAATGGGTTGTAAAAAAATATGCCGTAGGCTGGGGGGATAACGGGGGGCGGAGCCCCCTGTAAAAAAAGTGTTAGAAACATAGACACATATATATATTTGAATTACTTACCTTGAATTTACGAGATTCTCCCGCGCTTGCCGTTTTACGCCTTTTAGGCAGAGGAGGTCCAGTGGTCGAATGCTCCGTCAGTTCCTGTGCGTCCGCTTACCCAAGCTTCACGTGCCGCTTGGTAGGGTGATCCGGTGGTAATCTCTTGCTTCGGGTTCGCTGCTCTGATTGCCGCAAGAGGGTCGCCGTATTTCGCCAGTTGGAGGGCTCTCAGTGTAGCGCGTCTTTGTTCGCGGTCGGCTTTCTGTTCAGGGGTTTCTTGGTTGGCCAGGGCACAGGATTTGAAAATCTTGGCGAGGTCTTTGTGTCTTTTGCTTTCGGTGTAGCTGGGCATTGCTTGCGTTGTAGTTGGTGTTGTCTGGTGGGAACTGCTATACACTACTACACTGCGATCCATTTCAATTTTCCGATTTTACACTGTCAACAAAAAATACACTGTGTCACAGGCCAATCTGGAAGAGGATATTGTTCGGCGTCCGCGCGGATAATCTATTTACCCGGATGGCGGGAAAACCCCTATATATAGGAAATCGAGAAATGAGTGACAAATCAAGAAATGGGTTTTGAAAGAAAAATGCCGTAGGCTAGGGGGATAACGGGGGGCGGAGCCCCCTGTAAAAAAGTTAGAATATATACACATACACTTACACTTACCTATTTTGAATTACTTACTTTGAATTTAAGCAAATCTCCCGCGCTTGCCATTCATCACCTTTTTCCAATCTACTCTTTCCCCACTGACGGACACACACCTCCCACCAAATGTCTCTTGCTTCTCACACATCCACACTCTTCCATCCTTCCTTCTATCTTCTTCACGTGTCTCTCATCAAACCACATCTTCACATACACACGACCACACATATACCCCAACAACCTTCCAAACCCAAACATCACATCACTCACCTCATCCTTCAACTCTTCCCAGCTTCCAGCCTCACACACCTCGACCACTTCATCCCAGATTTCCTTGATTCTCAATCCAAATTCACCCTTGTCGTTCCTCAAGCATCCACAATACTTCATCTTTCTACTTCTTTCTTCAATGCTTCATCTCTTACACACGGCAAACCATTTCAATTTCACGATTTTACAATGGGGCCAAAAAAAATAGGTCTTACCCTGCCTCTTCTTCGCGGTGCTCATTTCTGGTGGGGGCAGTTTGAGCACAGTGTCACGCTTAGGCCTGTTCCGAGGGTCCAGCGGCTCTCTCGCACTTCTGCGTCGCTCACCCTGCTTCCGCACTGGCAGGTTTT
>Ga0315902_10012454_pt1 | contig 11066 bp, 6 predicted proteins | sample LakEriMetagenome_9_FD_203523 | JGI IMG/M metagenome (GOLD analysis project Ga0315902, IMG submission 203523) | Freshwater fungal communities from buoy surface, Lake Erie, Ohio, United States - Buoy 12 MA117 | ecosystem: Environmental > Aquatic > Freshwater > Lake > Lake biofilm | place: USA...
AAGATGCATTGAAACAAGGCAAGTCTCGTAAAGAGGCTATCTGGGCTGCATATGATCGTTTTTATAAAGGTGATATTGCAGATGAATTTGTAAGAGGTGTTCAAGAACAAGGCGGATTGATTACTAAAGAAGATTTAAAAAATTGGAGACCTACAGAAGAAGCACCATCGATGGTGAACTATAAAGGCATTGATGTTTATAAGCTTCAAGCGTGGACACAAGGACCTTCATTATTACAAGCTTTAAATATTGTAGAAAATTTTGACCTTAAAAAAATGGGCTATAATTCTGCGGATTACATGCACACTATTTATCAAGCAATGAATTTAAGTTTTGCAGATCGAGATTTTTATTATGGTGATCCTAAGTTTGCGACCAACCAACCAATGACTGGTTTGTTAAGTAAAGCCTATGCAAAACAAAGAGCTGGTGAGATAAAAATGTCCGTGAACAATGCCAATGCAGGTCCTGGAGATCCTTATCCTTTTGAAGGAAAAACAAATCCTTATATGGATTTAATAAAAGCAAAAGGATTTCAACCTTCAACAGATACTGCAAAAAGTAGAACTGGATTTGCACCAGCACATGATTTAAGAACAGTTGCGTCTTTAAATGCGAATGAAAAATTACCAATCGATGCAGACTATATGGATCGTTTATGGAGAGGTACTACCACTGTTGAAGCAGCAGATAAAGAAGGATGGATCGTCTCTATCACGCCAAGTGGTGGATGGTTACCAGCAACCATTGCCGGTAACACAGGTGTTGGTATGAGTCAACGTATGCAAAGCTTTGTATTGGATTCTGCACAGAGTCCTTTTAATGTAGTTGCACCAGGTAAAAGACCAAGAGTGACTTTAACGCCGAGCTTGGCCATCAAAGATGGTAAGCCTTATATGGCATTTGGTGTGCAAGGTGGCGACACGCAGGATCAAAACTTATTACAATTCTTTTTAAATATGGTAGAATTTGGAATGACAGTTCAAGAAGCAACTGAAGCTGCGAATATCAATTCAAATCAACTTTGGCTTTCCTTAGGAGGTACTAAAATTGCGGACAGAAAGCCAAGACCGGGAAGCATCTTATTACATGATAATGTTTCTGAGTGGGTTCGAAAAGATTTAAGAGCTAGAGGTTATAATTTAACTTTCGATGATCGTACGAGTGGTCCAATCAATGCCATTTTATTTGATTGGAAACATGGATCTATGTGGGGTGGTAGCTCTAATCACGGGGAAGATTATGGTATTGCATGGTAGGATTCAAAAATGATAATCGAATAAATAAAATACAATGAGCCAGAATAGAAGAAATTTTTTAAGTACTGCATTTTTAACAGCAGGCGCACTAGGATTGGGTGGTAAAGTTTTAGCAAACGATGCTGATAAGTATGATATCAGTTTGCCAAAATCAATTGAGGACTTATCACCAATGAAAGAAGGTGTTGTGCCCATTACAGTAGAAGAGCGTAAGCAAAGAATTGCTAAGGCGCAATCCATTATGGAAAAAGAAAAAATAGATGCTATCTTTTTAGAAGGTACTGTTTCATGTTTTTATTTTACTGGCATGCGATGGGGACAGAGTGAAAGAACTTTTGGTGTAGTCATTCCAGCAAAAGGACCCATTGCTTATGTCTGTCCAAAGTTCGAAGAAGATAGAGCGATGGAATTATTGAATCCAGTATTTGGAGACGAAGTAAGATGTTGGGAAGAGCATGAAAGCCCATATGCATTGATTTTTAACATTATTAAAGACAGAGGAACTAAGTATAAAAAAATCGGTATGGAAGAACGTGTTCGTTTTTTCATTGCGGATGGCGTTAAAAAATTAGCGACAGGTTTTGAAATAGTTGATGCAACACCTGTGACAGCTGGTTGTAGAATGTATAAGACAAAAGCAGAATTGGCTTTGATGCAGTATTCAAGTGATGTGACGATTAAAGCATATCAAGCTGCATTTGCAACCATTCGTCCAGATATGTCTCAGTCTGAATTTAGCGGCAACATTAGTGCAGCTTTTAGAAAACTAGGATATAGTGGTGGGGCTTCGGTACAAGTTGGTAAATATTCTGCATTGCCTCATGGTAGTATCACACCTCAAGTAATTCGCGAAGGTGATATTGTGATGGTAGATGGAGGTACAAGCGTAGAGGGCTATGCTTCTGATATCACAAGAACAATCGTAGTGGGCAAACCAACTCAAAGACAAATTGATGTTTGGAATATTGAATTAGAAGCACAGAATGCAGCATTTGCTGCAATTAAAATTGGGGCACCATGTGAAGTGGTGGATGCAGCAGCTAGAGCAGTGATTGAGAAAGCTGGATTTAAAACTAATTATAAATTACCAGGTCTTCCGCACAGAACCGGCCATGGTATTGGTTTAGAAGGCCACGAGTGGACTAATTTTGTAAAAGGAAATAAAACACCAATGGCTGTAGGCATGTGCTTTAGCAATGAACCAACGATATCTATTCCTGGTGAATTTGGGATTCGATTAGAAGACTGTTTATACATTGCAGAAGATGGACCACATTATTTTTCTAAGCAAAGTATATCTATCGAACAACCATTCGGATAAATAAGATAGATGATTGTTTTTATTTTCAATCAACTCAATCCTATTTAAGTAAAGACAATATAAATAAAAAAGGAGCTACAATTGTAGCTCCTTTTTTTAGTCCTATCACAAAGACGTATTGGTATTAAATCATTATTTATACAACTGATTGAATAACATTTTATAAGTGGAATGCGTTTGACCTCTGAATGTGATTTCAGGTCCATACACATATACTTTTCCTTTTCCAAGTTTTGCTTCAAAAGCGGCAACGCCATCTTGCAAGTAAGCTTGTCCAAATGCCCAGCCACTTCTTAAAGTTTTATCAGAAGCAAACCAAGCAAGTGGTGTGATGGTGCCATTTGCAATGGCATCGGGCTGCACCTTAAATACAGGGCTATTGTTAAAGTATACGTCTGCTGTATTTTTCATGCCCCAATTTGCTTTTACCGCAGGAGCTACTGCTACTTGTAAGATACTTCCTGGAATATAAAATTTCTCACCTGGAAGTATGCGCTCTTTTCCGTTATTCATTTCTGTAATAGCATTTTTAACAGGTAGTTTTAAATGGTATGCAAGGTTGGCACTTGATCCTATTGTAATCACTGTACCTCCTGCTTCAATAAAGGTCTTTAAAGCAGGAATAGATTTTTCTGCACTTATTCTTCCAACCATTGAATGAAATTCAGCAGGAATATCGTCTAGGTTTGGTTCTCTTTCATCATAAGGTGAAGCGGGTCCTGTAACTAAAGATGGGATGGCTCCATCAACAAAAACGATCGCATCAAACTTCTCTTTTAAATTACCAGCATTGATTTCTTTTGCATACAATAATTTAAAATCAAAATGGTGCTGCTCTAAAATCCATCTTACCCAACCAGAAGGCATAGATCCACCATAACGATCCCATAATCCAATTTTTAACGCTGAAATTTTAACGGCGTCTGTTGGAAGACTTTCAACTGCAATGAAATTTAAACCTGCCTTTGCAATGGACTCTTTGTCTTTCGATTCGTCTGCCATTTCGAAATAAAATCCTTGTTGATTTTTATAAACAGGTTTACCCGCTTTTAATAAATCATTGATTTTTAGAAAACTATTATTATCATTTGATTGGATCGCATAAAATTTATTGATACTACTTGCTGTGTTAAAAACAGTCGTTTTTACAGATTGTAATTGACCATAAGGGATGGCTTCAAATGGACCATTAAAATCATCTAAGATTCTATCAAACTCAACACCCATAGTATAAGCAGGCGTCCATCCTGCAGCATCGTAAGGGCGCACGGGTGGTCCTCCAGGATACAAGAAATCATTAGGATGATCCTGCGGATCAAACATATCTAATACATGCGCTCTAAATGCTTGGTTGGTTCTTACTACATAAGATCCTGCTGGATAATTTTTTCCATTCACAACAAAATCATTTGTTGCTTGATGCACTTTGATACCACTTTGAATTAAAATATTGACAAAGGCAACTGCACTACTCGTTTGAACTGCAGGAATAATATAACCTCTAGGATCTCTTAGTGCTGGCGCCTTATACACTTTTGCAAAATTTTGGAACGCAATACTATCCACACGGGTATCTCTTTTTTCTGTCTTTAATTGTTCTGTCAATAGTTCCACTTTATTGGGAGAAAGGGTCCAGTTGTCTTTGTTGCCTGATTCAATGGCTGCTTTACCCATTCGATACATATTCAATAGCACTTCGTCTTTATGTCTTGCTGCATAATTGAGTACGGCATAATTTAATGAAATAGAATAATCGATAGAATTTTTGAAATACCATTTTTGTGGCGCAATTGGAAAAGGCAATCCACTATTTGGAATCAATCTTTGAGGTACTAAAGGAATATTCATAGGGGTTGGACTACCAATGATTTCTGTTAAAATACCAACAATATTATGATAGTATGCAGTGGTTCTTAATCCGCCATTCCACCAGGTAGAATAAACCGATCCGCCCTTCATGGTATAACCAGGCTTTTGTTCAGCATTTAAACGACTACTCATTGCAGCACCCATTGCATCTAAACTTGTAATCAATAAAGGACTATACACATAATTAAATGGATCTCTGTAAGGAGGGCCTGCCACAACAGTTCCAGCAGGACCAGTTTGATGGTGGTTGTATAAAATTTGCGGCATCCACTCAATATATTGTTGACGACTCATGTTTTTCGATTCACTCATATTCATCATAAAAAAGTCACGATTATTATCATGCCCAATATATTTTTGATATAAGCGCGGCAATGCTGAAGTAGATCTTTTTAAAGTATCTGTATTACGCATATACCAATTTGAAACTAATTCTTGTCCATCAGGATTTGCGTGTACAAATAAAATGATGGTGTTTTTTAAAATATTTTTTGTTTCCTCATCTTGTCTTGTGATGATCTGGTACATGGTTTCTATCCATTGATGAATACCCACTACTTCGGTTGCGTGCAATCCACCATCAATCCACACTACTGCTTTTCCATCATCAGCTAATTGCTTCGCATCTTCATCTGATAATCCTTCTGCTCTTGCAAGCTTTTGAGAAATCAATTTATATTTTTGTATTTGCTTAATATTTTCTGGGCTGGATACGATCATCATATAATGATTGCGACCTTCCTCCGTTTTACCCATTGTCACTAATTTAACTTTGTTAGAACTGGCTTCCACTTTCTTTAAATAAGCTTCTGTTGCAGTGAAAGTGGTTAACTTATAATTGTCACCAATATTAAATCCAAAATGACTTTTTGGACTAGGAACAGATTGTGCAATAAGTTGAACACTTAATAATAGCACAATACTGAGCAGAGATACAATTCGACGCATAGTGTTGTTTTTTGTTCAAACTAAAGTTAACTAGGTCGGCTTGAATTTTAAAACAAATTTTACGAATGGATGATGGTCACATTATTGTATTCTGAACAGCGTGATTTGGGCACTTGGAGTGGCTGGCCTAGATGGATTGGTTAAAGCACTTGTTTTTAATAATTGCGTTTGATTGTGTTTAACACTAAAAAACAATTCTAGATAATCATCCTCAGTAAAGACGATGATTGCTTGTCCAGAAAAAATATTTTTGACGCCTACGGCGCCTGTTAAAAATTGCCTAAGGGTATTAGGGTAAGCAGCGCCATTGCGCCTCATCCATACACTCATTTCGTCATTGGCTATTTGCGGATTGCTTACCTGGAGACTATACTGAACCAGATAGACCCCCGCTTTTACAACAAGCAGCCTCGTTCGATCCAGGCTGGAGTTAAGCCCAATGGAAACCTGATTTTGATCAATGGTATCTCGCCACTTTACTGCTATGGCTGTATTGACCAATCCCAGTTGCCTTGCTGTATCTGTAAAGGCACCAAAATGCGTTTCAAATGGCAGAAAGCCTAAACTAAATGCCAGCTCGGAAGCAGTTATTTCCCCCTTATTCAATTTTTGATTGATTCTATTGCTTAAGCTCGCCGTATCTTTTTTGTCCAATTTCAGCGCCAATGCTTGGATGGATGCTTTGCTTAAAATCTTAAGACTATCTGGGACATGATCTTTTTTATCAAATTTCAGTGCCAATGCTTGGATGGATGCTTTGCTTAAAATCTTAAGACTATCTGGGACATGATCTTTTTTATCAAATTTCAGTGCCAATGCTTGGATGGATGCCTTGCTTAAAATCTTAAGACTATCTGGGATATTATCTTTTTTATCAAATTTCAGTGCCAATGCTTGGATGGATGCCTTGCTTAAAATCTTAAGACTATCTGGGATATTATCTTTTTTATCAAATTTCAGTGCCAATGCTTGGATGGATGCCTTGCTTAAAATCTTAAGACTATCTGGGATATTATTGACCTTATCTATTTGCAATGCCAATTTAAAAGCAGGTATATTATTTACACCAGTGCCTCCCTGTGGGATACTTAAAACACCTTTTACATTTTCTGCCAATACATGGTCTGCTGAAAAAGCGTAAGCGGCATATTGAATTTGTTGTTGTCCAATCCGAATAAATTGTAAATGATTTTCCGGATCAATTTCTACACGCATAAAATAAGTACCAGCCGTCCAATCAATTTTTTCAAATGCACCAATAGTGATTATTTTGGCAGGCTCTGCAGCGCCAATTAAAATGGTAAACAAACCTAATGGACTAGTCGTAACGGATTTTAATTCTTGATACAAAATCTCTTCGGCCAATGTATCTTTTAAAATACTAATTCTAATTTGAATTTGTTTATTGGGCATAATCACGCCATAGCTTGTTCTAGCTGCTGCCTGAAAAGCAATACCCTTATGGTTTTGACTCAATCCAATTTGACAATAAAGCAATAGTACAATGATTATAATTTGCGTAATAAGTCTCATGGTTTTATAAATTTTATAGTTTTGACCCAATAATTGGTATTGTGATCAAACATCATATACTCAGGTAAATAAAACACTTGCATGATATAGATTCCACTGTTCATCGCATTCATATTGATGGACCTTCCTGCATAACTGCTTCTATATTTTGTTTGATCACTCACCAAGACTTGCCCCTGCAGATTAAAAATTTTAAATCCAAATAAAATCAGGTCGGGCTCTTTTGAAAACAGTATTATTGCATCTCCAGGAAATGTATTTTTTATTTCGATACTTGGGTTGTATTTCTCCCGAATCAAATCATTGCCAAAACGATTGATGGTTGGTTGTAAAAAACCTGCGCTAAAAAAATAGGCATTCGAATGTTCGAGTGGTATGGCGGTTAGTCCAAGATCAAGGCGCCAATCCATCTGCAATCCATCCACATGATCAGCCACAAAATGATCAGCTGCAAGACTAAATGCTTGTAAAGGCAATTGTTGTCCATGCAATTGCACAATCAACAATTGCAAGACTATAAGGAAGTAAAAAGAAATTGACTTAAAGTGACGCATTGGTTAAACCTAGTCAATCTTGATACTTATTTTTTGAGTATTTATACCTTCCAGTGTCAGGGCCGAAAAATTTCTATACTATTGACTTTAAGATCATATTCAATGGAGGATTTGCTAAAAACTATTATCTTTATCCTGCGAACCTTAATAAGACCCCTATGAAATATAATTGCTTGATTTTAGTTTTATGTATTGGCTTTATTGCTTGTAGCAAAGGAGGAGACAGTCCTGCACCAACTCCAACGCCAACGCCACCTGTTGTGGTGGTAGAACCAAGCTTAACTGCCACGGGCGGGGTCATTATTGATATAGATCCGGGCGCAACTAATATTTACAGTGTAGTAGGCACTTCACAAAGAATAGAAGTTAAATTGGCTGCAATCCCTGCAAGCGGAGTAACCATTGATACTAAACTGATTAAAATCTCAGACAACACCAATGCCTTCACTAACAGTATTTCCTCTACAAGTCTAACGAATCCAATTACCGTAACTGGTATATTACCTGGAGTGTTATACAATCTTTCAGTGGTGGTTACCTCTAAATCTACCGCATCGAACACTAAAACAGTAGAATTCAAAATTGCTTCAAAATAAACTAACCACTTATAAAATATTGATCCCTTATCTTTTTAGATAGGGGATTTTTTTTGTACCTTAAGTCTTGAAATATATTGTATCACTTCTTTAAAATTTACTATGCCAATTCAATTTATTAAACGCATTGTAGTATGTGTTTGTTTACTAAGTTTTTCTTTGCCCATTTTTGCGCAAAAAAAATACACCGAAAAAGATTTAGCTGCATTAAAGCAAACCCTTATGCAGTCTGTTGCTGGTAAGTCTAAGGACGTACAAGTGATGGTGGATCAAATTTTCAGTTTTGCCGAATTAGGATTTCAAGAAGTTGAAACTTCTAAATACATCACATCTGTATTGACAAAAAATGGGTTCACTGTAGAAAATGGCATTTCAAATGTACCAACTGCGTGGATGGCCAAGTGGGGATCTGGTTCGCCAGTCATTGCATTAGGTAGTGATGTGGATTGTATTCCTAAAGCCTCTCAAAAACCAGGCGTAGCCTATAAAGCACCGATTGTGGAAGGCGCACCTGGTCATGGTGAAGGACATAATTCTGGACAAGCTGTGATTATTTATGCAGCCATTGCGATGAAAGAATTAATGGAGCGTGAAAAGTTACCAGGTACCATTTTAATTTGGCCTGGTATTGCCGAAGAATTAGTTGGTACAAAAGCATGGTATGTACGTGATGGATATTTTAAAAATGTTGACGCTTGTATTTTCACCCATGTGAGTGGTGATTTTACTTCTAGTTATGGTGACAATGGAGGGAATGGTTTAGTGAGTGTGCGATTTGATTTTGAAGGAGAAGCTGCGCATGCAGCAGGCCAACCTTGGAGAGCGAAAAGTGCGTTGGATGCGGTAGAATTAATGAATGTGGGATGGAACTTTAAGAGAGAGCATCTTAAGCCTACAAATAGATCACACTATGTGATTGTAGATGGAGGTGACCAGCCAAATGTGGTTCCAAGTAAAGCAAGTGTATGGTATTATTTTAGAGAACGTACTTACGAGGATATTAAGATGAATTATGAATCGGGTATCAAAATTGCACAAGGTGCTGCGATGATGACGAATACAAAAATGACGCATCAAATGTTAGGTACTGCTTGGCCTGGTCATTTTAACAAACCGCTTGCAGAAGCCATGTACGCGAATATTAAAAAAGTGGGTATGCCTGTTTGGGATGAAAAAGATATTGCATTAGCAAAGGGCGTACAAGCATTAGTAGAAGCACCAAAGAAAGACCAACAAGGCAATCCAATTGATGGATTAAAAACGAGTATTGATACTTTAAAAGGATCTGTTGCATTTTCTTGGGGTGGAGGATCTGATGATATTGCAGATATCTCTTGGAACCTACCAACAATTGTGTTAAGGTATCCAGCAAATATCCCAGGCACAAAAGGACACCATTGGGCAGATGCCATTGCCATGGCGACACCAATTGCGCACAAGGGATCTTTAGTGGGTGCAGAAGCCACAGCATTGACTTTATTGGATTTGTTTACTAAGCCTAGTTTAGTAGCAGATGCAAAAAAATATTTTAATGAAGTACAAACTAAAGATGTGAAGTACATTCCTTTCATCACTAAAGATGACCCTCCTGCAATTCATTTGAATAAAGAAATTCAAGGCGCATTTAGAAGCCAACTTGAAAAGTTCTATTACGATCCAAGTAAGTATGGTACTTATTTAGAGCAATTGGGTATTAGTTATCCAACTATCAAGCAGTAGATTATTCAAAGTAGAAAGGGCGAAAAAATTTTACACAAAAAAAGAGGGAGCAACTGCTCCCTCTTTTTTTATCCTGTCTTTAATATTATTTTTTACTAGCAATCGCACCAATCGCATAAACCAATTTATCTAAATCCTCAATTCTAGTGTACACATGAGGCGTGATTCTTACACAGCTTACATTTTCCCAGACAATACCTACCGTATGAATTTTATATTTCGAAAACAAAGCACTGTCTAGTTCTGCGGGTGTCATACCATCCACACTCACACCGCAAATACCACAAGCAAATTCTGGTTTAAATGAAGTATGAATTTTTACTTTAGGAATTGTTACTACTTTACTTGCCCAATAATTTTTTAGATAACGAATACGTTCCTCTTTTCGTTTACTACCAATTGCAGTATGAAAATTAATAGCTTCTCCAATGCCTTGTTCAATAGGAAAGCTTCTTGTACCAAGGGTTTCAAATTTTCTTATATCAGTACTGTTTGGTTGATCATTACAAACCAATGGCCATATTTTAGCAATATTTTCTTTTTTAATCCAGAGCATACCTGAACCAATTGGGGCGGATAAAAATTTGTGCAATGAAGTACCAAAATAATCGCAACCCAATTCTGATACCTTAAAATCTAGTAAACCAAAACTATGCGCACCATCCACAATAGTTTCAATGCCATGTCGTTTTGCCATCGCACATAATTTTTTAACTGGCATGATTTGTCCAATCCAATTAATCACATGCGTGATAAGAATAATTTTAGTCTTTGGCGTGATTGCTTTTTCAAAAGCAGCAACAATTTCATCTTCGTCTTCTATTGGAAATTTAAAATTCAATTGGTTGTATACGATACCATCCCTGGTACTTCTTTGTTTCAAAGCATTGATCATATTTGGATAGTCTTGCTTGGTACCAATAACTTCGTCACCTGCTTTTAAGTTTAATCCAAAAATTACGGTATTTAATGCTTCGGTTGCATTTCTGTTAATAGCTACTTCTTCTGGATCGGCTCCTGCAAGTTCAGCTAATTTATACCTAAGCGGCTCTCTTCCTTGATCCAAAATTCGCCACATAAAATAAGAGGGTCCTTCATTAGAAAATTTATTATAACGTTCAACCGCTTCTTGCACAATTCTAGGACTAGGACTTACGCCTCCGTTATTTAAATTGATGATATTGGGACTTGCGGTATAGCCCTGTTGTACCACCGACCAGTAATCCTCATCTGCTGCAATTTCAAAAGGCGATAAAGCTTGTTTTTG
>Ga0315902_10012460_pt1 | contig 11064 bp, 9 predicted proteins | sample LakEriMetagenome_9_FD_203523 | JGI IMG/M metagenome (GOLD analysis project Ga0315902, IMG submission 203523) | Freshwater fungal communities from buoy surface, Lake Erie, Ohio, United States - Buoy 12 MA117 | ecosystem: Environmental > Aquatic > Freshwater > Lake > Lake biofilm | place: USA...
GGTTGACTCTAGTGCTTGGATAGTTATTTCTCTGGCGTTTATTCTGGAATCCGTTTCTCGGAAGATACGCATATCGGTAAGCGCAGGCCTTGCATGCAGCACCTGTTCAAGGTGTTGTAAAGCACTTGCTTGGGATAGCCATTGTTTTTCGGTTTCTTCCATTGCGAGCTGAGCATTGGATAATTCCACTTCTAAGAGTTGGAATTGTTGATGCCATAGCAGACCCTGTTTAATGATTGATTCTTGTTGACTTAAATCGGAAAGAACTTTATTTATCTCCTTTAGTTCCTCGTGTACCTTAGCCAAGTCAGCTTCTGTCAATAGTTGTAGGCTTTGTAATTGGTCCTTTAGCAAATCCAGTTTGGATTTCTCTAATTTGTGCCGTTCATAGACCCGCTTTGAGATTTCAGAGTATTCGTATGTTCCTGATAATTTTTCTAAAAGAACGGCTTTGTCTTTTTTTTCTGCCTTTAGAAATGCCGTGAAATCACCTTGTGCTAGTAGAACCGATCGGGTAAATTGTTCAAAATTTAATCCCACCAGCTCTTCAATTTTATCCAAGGCTTCGCTGGTGCGGTCTAATAGAATCATTTGGCCGTCAAGAGATTCCACCCTGTTTTTAGAGGGCTGTAGATTGCCGGAGGGTTGGTTATGAGCACGTCTAACTGACCAAGTTGCCCGATACGTACGGTGGTCAATACCGATAAAGTCCACCTGTGCCTGTCCAAAGGCAGCGCCTCTTTTCAGGATTCCCCGCACATCGGTGTTGGTTAGGTAATCACCAGAACCATCCATTACTGTTACCTTTTTGTCTTTGCCAGAATGATAGCGCGGCGTGGTGCCATATAACGCAAGGCAAATTGCGTCCAACAAGGTGGATTTGCCGGCCCCTGTTTGACCGGTAATAGCAAAAACACCCGCGTTGACCAGCGGTGGACGAGTAAAATCCAATTCATAAGGGCCTTCCAGGGAGGCCAGGTTTTGCAAGTATAAACGTATAATTTTCATGGTTATTCCGAATGGTGGAGTTCTTGCTGAATTTCTCGAAAACAAGCGATCAGATCCGCCGGTATTTCAGATTGAAAGCGACTGCCCCACTCACTCCGCAAAACGTCCTCTGGATTCAATGGTCTAACCCTAAGATCAGGGGAGACTTCGGATGTATCCTGGTAACCTTCCCTCCCTTTTAGTGTAAGTGAAACTTTCACCAGCCGTACGTGTTTATCTTTAACCGCCTGTTGAATTCGGTGGATCAGCCCTGGTTCAGGTCCTTCTGTTAGTACTTGAACCTCCAGGTAGGGAGCAGGATGTGTAGAAATTGATTGCTCCAACTCTGCCAATGCCTGCATGACTTCCGATTCCGGAAGTGGTTGATGAGAAGGAATACGCCATAGAGGTATTTTAACTGGTACCTCTTTTGAATATAAATTTATGACCTCTGATCCCTGGATTTCAATAATTACCACTTGATGTTGATAACTTCTTTCAGTAAAGGACATGGGTAGTGGGCTACCGCTGTACCGAATGTGTTTCTTCCCGTCTAAAGCCTGCGCTTTATGGATATGCCCAAGTGCTACATAGGTAAAAATTCGATCAAAAGCAGCTGCTGAGATACTTTCCAGACCACCCATTATGGATCGCTCAGAGTCATCCATTCCAGACAATTCGGCACTGGTAGCGTGCAGATGACCCATGGCGATCAGTCCTGTTCCTGGTTCTATGCATTCTCTTGCGAAGTCTGCTGCTTCCTGATAAAACGCTTCTACTCCTGCTTTGTAAGGTTGAGAGGCCTCTGCAATTAGTGGGTAATCCCCCATCCTGAGGAATGGGATAGCTATGCAATGCGCTTCAAGATGCCCGTTGTGGTTATAAAGTGGGATAATAAGTTTGTTGTAATCAACCCTTCCCTCGCTTGTTTTTTCAATCGTCCCAATTAGGTGAATTGAAGAGGATTCTAATAGTGGACGGGGAGTCTCTAGTCTGGCGGCAGAATCGTGGTTTCCTGCAGTCGCAATTATTTGGAGACTTGGCAGGCGCTTATTGGCATCACTCAAAAACTTATAAAACATCCGAACTGATGAGGTGGATGGACTAGGTACATCAAAGATATCTCCACTAATTAGCAGAGCGTCAATTGCTTCTTCTTCAAGCGTATTTAGCAGCCATTCCATGAAGGCGCAGTGTTCTTCAGTTCGGTCTTGGTCGTAGAACAACTGGCCAATGTGCCAGTCCGCAGTGTGTAGTAGGCGCATAAGTTTTTTCAAGTTGAATAAGTGGGTGAAGAAGGCAAATACAACAAGTCGATCGGTAAAACACCGCTGGCTGATGTGTGTTCAGCCTTTACTGACAGAAAAAATGTTATGCAAGGTAGAGCTCGGCTAGCTTGATGACCAAATGATGGGGTATTAAAGTTTAAATAGAGTTATGGAATAACCAAAGATTGTAATCAATCCCCCCAAAAAAATCCCCAAAATATTCCCTACATTTACCCCTCACTAACTTGCCTTGAAAAGGCTAAAAGTGCATCGTTTATTCTTTTCAAACGTTTTTTCTATGCTGAAGGAACTATTATCCGACCTATTAAAGCAAAATATACAAAGTTGTGGGTACGCCTTCCGGGAGGTCCGAGCGGAAAACAGTGGGTATCGGCTCAGCGAAACCGCCGCATCGGTCGGATTTTTGTATCGGCATATTGGGGAGACCCTATTGATGTTCGGCACTTTTTTTGGGTTGGAGCAGGGGGTGCAGAATACCACGATGGGCAGGCAGGACGAGGGCCAGGGTGAGCGGGTAGAGGAAAGCCGTGCGATGATCGACAAAGGGTATGCGATGCTTCAGCAAATCATTGATACCACGGAAGAGGGCGACTGGCAATCACCCATCGAAACGCCCTTTTTTGGAACGGTATCGAAAGCAAGGTTGTTTGCACATGTCTTGTACCACAATTCCTACCATGCAGGTCAGATTGCGCTTACGTTGAAGCGGGCGAGTAGGTAACGCAAGGGAAGTGGAGGTGTTTTTCAGGTGCAAGGCTGTTGTGGTTAGGCGAAAAAAGGACAATGCCCACAGGAGTTGCACAGTTGACGTTAACGTAGTTAGATTCCATTTTCTAATTTCAAAAAAGGACTCCATCAACTTGAATCGGAGGTGCAGCTCGTGGAGCTAAGGCCCTTGTCTAACCTTGAGCAACAAGGCGTGATTCAAGCCTATGAGTTCACACATACATTAGCCTGGAATGTCCTGAAAGATTTTTTTTCAGGTAATGCACCTGTATTTGGATCAAAGGACGCTATCCGCGAAGCCTTTTCAAAAGAGCTAATGGAACAGGGGAGCGGGTGGATGGATAGAATCGGCAGCCGCAACAAATCTTCGCATACCTACAAATGGATCTTTCTTTGATGGATCCTATCGAAAACCCAGGTCTGCTCGACCACATCCACCGCGTTGGGCAGTTGTTTTATAAATTGGGAAAATAGGGCGGAATGGCTTGGTTATGGGTCTTTTCTAGTTGGTAGTTGACCAAATTACTCAAACCAGATAGACTTCATTTGGACAACCAACAAAGAAATCCTATACTTGCAGCAGCTCTCAACAAGCAGTATTGATCTACACCTAGGCTTGAATTGAGAACTTGATCGTTGTTTTATACGATCCCCTGCTGGACAAAAAGGAAAAGTTGTTGCAGGTAGTCGATAGAGGGCCCCACTTCCGGCAAACAACCCGCTATACCACTTTTTCAAATAAATATATAGAATTGAATAATATGAAAGCAACCGGTAATACCGTCCTGGAAATCTTAACCAGCCTGCCACCCGACCGCGCAGAGCCGTTCAACCAATTGCACGAGGTGATTGTGAACAACCTGCCGGCTGGCTTTGAGGCCGCGATTAGCTACGGCGGACTCGGTTATGTGGTTCCGCATAGCCTTTACCCGGCGGGGTACCACTGCAAACCCACGGAGCCCTTGCCCTTTGCAGGACTGGCTTCCCAGAAGAATTCGATTAATTTTTACCACATGGGTATTTATGCAGACCCCCATCTGCTGGAGTGGTTTGTGTCGGAATTTCCCAAGCATACCAAGTACAAACTGGATATGGGGAAAAGTTGTATCCGCTTTAAGAAATTTGATGACCTTCCGCTGGAGCTGATCGGAGCTTTGATGCAGAAGATTAGTGTGCAGGAATGGATCGAAACCTATGAGAAAAACTGGAAGAAATAAGGGGCGCGTGTGGTTGAATCCAATGGTAAATGGGTCGGTCACCTGCTCAAAAAACGATGCAAACGGCCCAATTCTTTTATTTTTTTGGGAAAAATATACCTCATCAGGTGTAAAATAAAGCGAATCCACTAAAAATACCCCCGAAAGGGTATAGTATTCAAAAAAGGCATTAATTTTGTACCCAAAAGGGTATACTATGAGTTTGGCAGCCTTTGTGAAAGAAAAGCGGAAATTAGTGCAGCTTACGCAACCAGAGCTAGCGGAAAAGGCGGGTGTTGGCCTGCGGTTTATTCGGGAGCTGGAGCAGGGCAAACCGACCTTGCGGTTGGATAAGGTCAACCAGGTCCTCCAATTGTTTGGCTATGAAGTGGGTGCGGTGCGCAAGGTGTACCGGGAGGATTAAGGTTTCTTGCCGTTCTGGCCTTTTAGTTTTCCATCCAAAATTCTTCTAAATCGTCCACTCAATATACCCCACCGGAACAGTTTCCGTCAGCCAAACCCCGTTGTCAGATTGATAGAACGTATGCCCATCCTGGTGCATCTGGAGGGCTTGTATGCCCAGTACCCGGGGCTTTCCGTGTCGCATTCCTACCGTTCGGGCGCTAATGGGATCGGAGGAGAGGTGGACGTGGTTCCGACTTTGGCGTAGGAGGCCTTGTTGGCGGATGCTCCCCAAGGTGGCCTCAGCGGTGCCGTGGTAGAGTCGTTGAGGTGGGACTTGTGGGGAAAGTCCAAGTTCAATGGGTACGGAATGGCCTTGGTTCGCTCGGATGCGGAGGCCATCCTCGCTGAACCGAAACCGTTGTTTGGGGCAATTGGCCACAAGGGCCTGGAGTTGATCGGGTTGGAGTTCTCGGCCGCTTTGTTGGATGAAGTGAAGAAGTTCGTCCACCTTTGCCCAGCCTTGTTCATCGAGGGAAAGGCCGATGAGCTGGGGCTGGTGCCGTAAGACCAAGCTTAGGAATTTGCTGCTGGTGGGAATGGGTGGTTCCATGGAAGTGCTCTTTTTGCTGCAAAAGTACGGGAATAGCGCGGATCCTGCCAGGAGGAGCGCCTTCTGTAGCTAGGGGCTTGGTTTGGCGTACGGAAATCGATGGAGCAGGGTAGGGGTGTAATAGGCGTCGATGCCAGCGGAGGTTACGATTTCTCCGGCAGGGAGGTCGATGAAGCCATCCGATCCTACCAGGTTGGCTTGTACCCAGATTCCGGTGACGCGACCGATCACAAAAAAGGTATTGTTGTGGGTGATGGGAATAATTTCTACCAGTTCCATGCCGTATTGCAGCACGCTCTCTGCCACAAATGGAGCTTTGATGTCGTCTCTAAAAAGAGGGCTCAGGCCGGTTGCTTCAAATTCACTGACGTCGGCCGGATACTTGGCGCTGCATTGGTGAGCTGCTTGCACCCAGGGCGCTGAGACAGCATTTAAGCTGTATTGCCCGGTGGCTTCGATGTTGGCGAGGGTGTGCGGGGCAGCTTCCCGAGGGCGGTTGACATACCCAATCAGGGCCGGATCGGCTCCCAGGTGGACAATGTTGTGAAACAAGCCGAGGTTGAGCACCCCCTCCAGACTTGTGGTGCCGATTAAATGGGTGCTCTTGAATCCGCTGAGGCTGTTGAAGAAATGAGCCCGTTTAAACCGGTCCCATTCCTCCAACGCTTCCATTGAATAATGCTGTAGCATGGTTTAGTTTTTAGTGCGTCCTTGTTTTACCCGGTTCACAAAGGCCGTGGCGATATTGGGATTGGCAGGGACAATTTCATAAAGTTCGTCGTCCGACATCTTGACTTGCAGGTCTTTGGGTTTCATAGAGAACAGGAGGTCGTTGAACTTGGTATCGCTACTCGCCACATTCATGACACCTGATTGGTAGCCGAAGAAATACCAAAGTTCTGGGGTGACCGAAAGGTACAGGTAGTAGCGGTCGTCTTCGCTGCCGGGCATTTTGTATTCAACATAGGTGGTGAAGACTTTGTTGATTAGTTCGCCGTTCACCGAAATCAAGGGCATCTTGTCATCCATACTTAGGAAGGACTGGTACTCGTTGTTCCAGGTGACTTTGTGCATACCCAATAAGAACGTGTATTTATTGGTTCCTTTGGGCAGCAGAATGAGGTTGTTTTTAAGGTCAGCACTGATGCTGGCGTCCAGTTCGGGCTGAGGGATGAATTCTGGCACTGCTTGTTGGTAAAAGGCGTTTTGAGCGGTGTAGAGTGCTCCGGGGGCATCATAGCCGGCCGATCGGATGCTGCTGAGCATAATGTCGGTGAGTTTGGCTGGGAGGGTGATTTCGGCCCCGCTCATGACTTCTCCATTGATTTCCAGGCCGGAGCTATCTTTGGCGACAAAGTCGGTGCGGAGGCGACCAGCCGCTTTTACTTTCATAAATTGCAGACCGGAACCGAATCCGAGGGGACCTTCAGCTTGGATGCTTCCTACCCGGTTGTCAAAGATCATTTTGGATCCGCGAATGGCATTTCCGACTATTTTGGCGGAGTCTCCGAAGATAAAGCGGTCGTTTTCGGGTTCGTATTTGAAGTAATCTTGCACGTCCAGAATGGGGCGATCCACCCGCGCGTAGGCGGTTTGCAGGATCCGTGGGTAGAGTTCTCCGGTTTCCCGGCTCTGGTATAGTCCGGTAATGAGGGGATCATCTGCCTCGTTTTTAGAGTTTTTGATGCGGAGAATAGGGTTGTTTTTGTCAATGGTGGTGTTAACTCGGAACCAACGGCTTCCCGGCAATTGATCGGAGTCAATTTTGGCAAATCCCTCGAAGCGGAGACTGGGTTTATTGGCTTCGAGGTTTGCTTCTCCCTTGAAGAATACTTTGCGGTCCATGCGGAAGCTGGCGTCTTCTTTGATGGTACCGCTGGCGGAGGTCAGTACGTTTTTGGTGTTGCGGGTGCCGCCGCCTACCCGTTCTCCGAAGATATTTTCAAAAAATACTTCTTGTTCGTAACCGGGAATATTGTACTGGTAATAGCCTTTGGCTTTGTAGTCTTTTTTCCCTTTAATATCCACGGTGGCACGGGTAATGGTGTGGTATTTATTGACCGTATCAGCGATAATTTTGGCATTCTCAAGGGTGCCCATGCTACCCCCTGATTTGATTTCGATGTTGCCGGTTTCGGTGTAGATAAAGGCATCGGCCGATTTGATTACTTCCACGCCTCCAATTTTGAGCAGGTTGGTACTCATGTCGTAAATCGCGGTTTTTCCTTCAAAACGAAGGCTGTCTCGATCTGGGTCGGTGGAAATAAACACCGCGGGTTTGTTGGGATCGGCTTTAAAAACGATGGTCTGTTTTTTCATATCCCAGTCAAACTCGTTCATGGAGGTCATGTACTGGTCGAGTGGGAGGGTGGTGTTGGCATTGGCGGTATTGGCTTTGAAGCGGCCGGTCTGGGCGTCAAAATCCAGCTCACCATCCACATTTTTGGAGTCAAAAGCGATACCACTGCCGTTGATGGATTTAATCTGAAGATCGGCGGTATCGGCTCCTGCCTGGAAGGGAGCGTAAGCGATCAATTTGGAACTGAGTTTGCCTTGGGTCCATTCAAAGACGCCTTTTCCTTTCAGACCCGAAGGGGTCAGGATCAGAATGCCTTTATGGAAATAGCCGGGCTGTTTGAAGAGCGCAAAGTCTTTTTCTTTACTTTCTACGTACATGGAATCGCGGAACGGCAGCCAGTTTACTTTTACGTCCTGGCCTTTTGCCTGTGGTGTTTTTACGGCACCGGTGCGGTCTTCTTCCATGTCAAACCGGCGGGCGGTTCCGGTGGTTTGTTTGGGTCGGAAAATAAAATCTTCGGAGTCAATATCGGCAGTCAGGTAGCTCAGGGTACCTTGTCCGAGCAGTCCCTTGTTGCTGAGGTCAATTTTACCTTTGTACAATCCTTTACCGGTGTAGGTGGGGTAGCCTGCTACTGGGGTGGTGTGCACATACCCGAAGGATTTATCGTCTGGGCGTAAAACAATGGTTTCGCGGTAGGGGGGGAAGATCAGGGCGGGGAACATTTCGCCTTTAAATTGCAGGTCAGAGGGTTCGTAATCATCCAGGGAATTGAAGGCAAATGGATCCAATCGGAAGAAAAACGAATCGCGTCTGTACACGTTGTTTTGGGTTTCCGGGCGCTGGTAATACACGTAAGAGGGTTTTTTGGACTGCATGGAGGGGAACATGGCGAGGTCCTCTTTACCGGATTTGTTGTTCGGGGCATCGACCAACAATACCCCGGAGATGTACTCAATGGTAGAGTTCATTGCGGTGGCATTCCGTTGGCCGGTGTTTGGGTCTTTTTCGCCAAACGGCAGGTAGAAATCCAGGTTGCGCACGGAGTCAAACTGAACTTCAAATTTATCGTAATTAAAGGCCATGTCTTTGCCCTCAAACAGCGCATATCCCGCAAAAAGGCGGCCGCTGAGGCGCATATCCCGGTTTTTGAGCAGGGTCATCTGGCGGTTTTGGGGTACAATGGCCACGTGTTGGCGGGCGCTGAGTTCCAGTCGTTTCACGTCGTTAATCAGCGTCTGTTTGCTTTTTAGGTCTAATTTGGCATTGGATTGGGTGGAGGTCGACTCGATTTTGATGGCGTCGAAGTCTTTTTTTCCGGTGCTGGCCTGGGCGTAGTGCAGTAATTTGTCACTGACCACGATTTGGTGTTTACTGAAATAATAGCTGATGAACCCTTCTGCAACCATCTGGGCCAGAATGGTTTGTATGTTGGCGTGGTCCCACTTGGGGTTGAGTTCTGCAGCGAAGGCGTCGTCTGTGAGCACGTATTTTCCTGCCTCATTTTGACCGGTCCGAAGGGCCAGCAGGTACATAGAGGAGATGGGGTTTTTAGAGGCGATGTTTTGCAGACGGATCATGGTGGCGGGTTCATAGAGGTTGGTACTCTCGAAGTTTACCGTTTGAGGGACCCCTTTTCGACCCGGTATCTGAGCGCCAATTTCAAGCGAATCGGCGTTGTAGTAGTAGGCAATGCGCTCTGCATCGAGGTTCATGTTGTAGAAGGTGGAGAAAAAAGGGTTGCGTTGGGAGCCTTTTTGTCCCCGTTCCATGACGATGCTTTGTTTACGGATGTCCAGTCGAAGCTGTGCTCCGGGATGCACGATTTCCGAGCTGTCTTCCAGGATCATTTTTGCATCCACATCGTCCCCGACGATGGTGATGCCGCGTTTGATGATAAACAACTCGGCTGCTCCCCGGAATATTTTTTTATTTACTTTGTTAAAAACCTGAATTTCAGCGGGTTCTGCAGTGCTGCCTTGTCCATAGATGGAGCTACCCCAGAGTTTAAAACCACCGGTATATAAAATGCCTTCTCCTAACTTGCTGATTTCCAGCCGCTTGTTGAATGATTCAAAACGGGGGTATTTGGAGCTGCTGTCTTGGCTGCTAACCTCCACATAATGGCTCAGGCTGCCTGCGATGGGCCCTTTTGGGAAATAGAGGGGGTAATAGAGTAGGGCGGTATCGCAGTTAAACAAGGTTTTTTTCACTTCTACTTCATACGCATTTAGAAGGGCGTAAACGGTGGAGTCGAGTCCAACGGCTTCCCAGCTGACTTTGCCGCTGCTCCCTTTCCAGCGTTCTTCAAAGGGCAGGTAAACACCGGAAGTTTGGTAGATGGTGACGGCGTCTTTTTTCCGGATGCCGGTGAGGTTGGTATTTTCGCACTGTAGCTGGACTTGCTTGCTGGTTTCATCGTACAGCAGTTGCCAGCTTCCTCCTTCTAATTTCCAGGTGACGCCCCCTCCTTCGCCCTTCTTCAGGGACTGGCTTTCAAGAAAGTCGGCCGAAAAGCGAAGAAATGGACCAATGTTCTTGGTTTTTCCTTGTTCGGTGCCCAGTACCACGTTTTCTGCAACAGGGTGCCAGCGGACAAAAAGGCTGGTGTCGCTGGCCGATTTGGCGAGTGATACGGCGTTAATATAGTCTTTGAAATAAGGGAATGCTGCGAGTTTTAGATCCCTCAATTTGTTACAGACCCGAATGATTTGCTGCATTTCGGGCTCTGCGATGCGGGCGCTTTTATGTAATTTCTTGAAAACAGAGTAGGATTCGGCCATGTCCGGACGTTTGGAAGCATTCATGAAGCCATCTAGCTGAGAGACGAATTCGGCGGAGTTGTCCGGGAAGGTAGTTGTTTGGGCAAAAAGTGGTTTGGTGCACCAAGAAAGGATTAAAAGCAGGCTTACTTGTGTAATAAAACGGGTCATATTGTACGAACGTGACAGTGAAAAGTCAAGGATTGGGTATCCAACGAGTGGATGGTCTATGGTATTTTGAGGTGGGGGTCCCTTAACAGCTTGCTAACCGGGTTTTTTATTCGAAAAAGCGGTTTTGTGGGCCATAAAGTGAGATTTTATTTTCGGAAAAATAAAAAAAAACACGCGACTCGGCATTGCTGGAAGAGCTGGGGGTATTTCTAGTAAAAAACACCTCCCTGGGGGCCTAATCGCTTGCGCTAAGGTAAGTACCCGCACCGCAAATGCTGTACTGCAACCGGGACTTTTTCCAGAAAGGAACCGAGTGATGCGTTGGGTTCCTGACTGAGGTTTGTAAACGAGGATGTTGGAGGGTGTTTTTGGAAAAGGGATTGAAAAGGGGTGTATTTCGGTTTTTTAATACCCAGGCCAGCCATTTTTTAGAAAATTTTGTCGAAAAAGCCTGGAAATATTACCGTTCAGGTAGAGAAATTGAAGGTAGGTTTCCTGCATTTTTTGCTCTGTTTCGGCCAGGAGTAATTGTCGTTTGAGTTGAAGCTCCCGGTAGCGAAGCAGGGTACGTAGGCCATTTTTTTCCAACTGGGCCAATTTTTCAGGAGCAAAGGAGGGT
>Ga0315902_10012462_pt1 | contig 11064 bp, 9 predicted proteins | sample LakEriMetagenome_9_FD_203523 | JGI IMG/M metagenome (GOLD analysis project Ga0315902, IMG submission 203523) | Freshwater fungal communities from buoy surface, Lake Erie, Ohio, United States - Buoy 12 MA117 | ecosystem: Environmental > Aquatic > Freshwater > Lake > Lake biofilm | place: USA...
TGCCGCGGCTCGCGGTGCGTTGATCGTCGGAATCTCCGATGTGAGTGGCACCGTTCATCATGCAGGTGGACTCGACCTTGCCAAGATCGATGCAGCCATCCGCGACGGAGCACGAGGTGTATGCGCCGCTGGCGTCGGTGATGTGGTGGCACGAGGGTTGGAGGGCTCACCCGCGGTCTTTGCACTCGATTGCGACATCGTCATGCCGTGTGCTCTCGGTGATGCAGTTCACGAAAAGCAAGCAAACGAGATGAAGGCCAGGTTGGTGATCGAGGGAGCAAACGGTCCACTCACCCCAACGGCAGATCTCATCCTTGCCGACAAGGGTGTGACCGTGATTCCCGACGTGTATGCCAACGCCGGTGGCGTGACGTGTTCATACCTCGAGCAGTGTCAGAACTTTGCCCACCTCTCGTGGGACGAGGACCAGGTGAATGCACGCGTGATCGACTTGATGCGCAGTGCTTTCGAGCGCTTCCATTCGTTCGCCACGGAGAGCAGACTGCCCTACCGCTTGGCTGCCACCGTGCTCGGCGTGAAGACCATCGCCGACTCGCATCGCATGCGGGGTTTGCACCCGTAAATGCGAAAAGGGCGGGGAGCCGAAGCCCCCCGCCCCATCGAACTACTGCTTAGTTGCCACCTTCGGCGAGTTCCACCGTGATCGGTGCATAACCCTCACCGTTGATGTCGACCATCATGTCGGCGAGCAGCGCATGCGCTTCCGCCACGATGTCGTTGGTGTTTGCATCGGCGTCCGGAGCAGCGGTGAGAACCGTCGTACCCTCGAGGTTCTTCGCCTCGAGCGACAGGGTCACCGTGCGATCCCATGCCTCCGCATTGATGAAGCCCGAGCCCTCAGCGGCCGGCCAGATCAACTTGTTGACCTCGTTCATCTGCCACAGCTGGTGGCTGTTGCCGAGCTTCGAACCCTTGGCCACGACGATGTCACGGCAGGCCTCGACGTTGTCACGGCAGTACGCCCAACCCTGGATCGACGCAGCAACGAACTTCACTGCGGTCGAACGGTAGGTCTCATCGCTCAAGCGAGCTCCGTCGGCCCAAATGGCGTCCTGCAACATGCCCACGCCCTCGTCCTCATACGAGATGACGTTGAAGTCGTCAGCGGTGTACAGCTCACCCGTGTCCGGGTTCACGGCCTCGAGCACCTGTGCGTACTCGTTGTAGGTCATTGCCTCGGCAGCATCGATGTCACCTGCGAGCAAGCCCGCCATGTCGAACTGCTGCTGAACGAGCTCAACGTCCGTTGCCGGATCGAGTCCAGCCTTGGTCAACGCGGCGAAGATCTCGAACTCGTTGCCGAAGCCCCAGTTACCAATCTTCTTTCCCGCGAAATCGGCCACGCTGGTGATTCCCGCGTCCTTGAACGACACCTGCAAGGTGCCCGAACGCTGGAAGATCTGGGCGATGTTCACGATGTTCGCGCCTGCTTCACGGCTGGCGAGTGCCTTCGACACCCACGAGATCGCGAAGTCCACGTCGCCGTTGGCGAGCTGGGTTTGCGGAACGATGTCGACACCACCTTCGACGATTTCAACGTCGAGGCACATGTCCTCGTAGAAGCCCTGATCCTGAGCGGCAAAGTAGCCGGCAAACTGAGCTTGAATGAACCACTGCAACTGCAACTTGACGGGGGTGAGCTCAGTGCACTCCTCCGCAGTCGCTTCGCCGGTGGTCTCCTCCGTCGCTGCTTCGTCGGTCGTGTCATCCGAGCCGCCGCATGCACCGGCGATCAAGGACAACGCGGCCAAGCCCGCAACGGCGAACTTGATGCGTGATTTCCTCATGTGTTTTCTCCCCCGAGGACCGCAGTCCCCTTGTATTTGCTGTGTTATTGCTTGATTTTTCTTTGCTTCGTTTCGATGGGAACGCCCTCCTTGCGGGTGACGTTTTCCAGCGCTACGGAGATGATGTAGAACCCTAACCCAAGCAAACAAGCCCCCAGAACGTAAGCCCAGGCTGTTGCGTTGCGCGAGTTCGCGATGTTGCTCGTGATCCGACTTCCCAATCCATTTTGGGATCCACCGAAGTACTCGGACACGAAGGCAGTGATTACCGAAGCGGGAGCGGCGATCTTGAGTGCGGTGAAGAGATACGGCTTGGCGTTCGGCACCCGAACCTTGCGCAAAATCTCAAAGTCGCTGGCCGCATAGCTGCGCATCAACTCGACATGGGTGCCCTTGACCTGGGTGAGACCCTTGGCCACGTTGACGAGGACGATGAAGTAGACCACCAGCGTGACCATGAAGCGGCGCGGAATTTCGCTCGTGATCGAATACATGTTGTTCAGCACCGCCACCAATACGAAGATGGGAATGGCGTTGAGAGCGATGGCGAGCGGCGTCACCAACTCGCCCAGGAATCGATAGCGACTGAGCACGAAACTCATCGCTACGCCGAGCACAGTGCCCACGACCAGTCCGACAAACGCGTTGCCCCCCGAGACCATCGACGAATCCCAGATCAGACCGACGTTGTCGGCGAACTCACCGACGATCTTGGATGGCGCAGCGAGAAAGTACGGCTTCAAGTCGAAGCCCCGTACGACAGATTCCCACAACGCCAGAAATGCGACGCCGAACACGAGCGGCGGAACGACGCTACGCAAACGCTTCGGCGACAGCGCGACGGCCATGTTCAGCGGTCCTCCACTCCGCGTACTTCATTCGCGTGGTCGGCATGCGTGCCTCGGAGTGCCTCGCGTACCGCGGTGATGCCATGAAAGAAGGCATCGGCATTGCGGGTGTCCTCCGAGCGATCACGGCCGAGATCGACATCGATCAACTTCGTGATTCGTCCCGGACGAGGCGACATCACCACCACTCGGTTGGAGAGATACACCGCCTCAGGAATGGAGTGCGTCACGAAGACCACGGTGGTCTTCGTCTCACGGCAGATCCGCAACAACTCACCTTGCATGTACTCGCGGGTCATTTCGTCCAACGCGCCAAACGGCTCATCCATCAACAGGAGTTGTGGATGGGCCGCCAAGGCGCGAGCGATTGCGATGCGCTGTTGCATTCCGCCAGACAACTGCCATGGATAGAGCTCGGCAAACTCGGGCAGCTTCACGAGCTCGAGCATCTCGAGCGCACGAGCGCGGCGCTTCTCCTTGTCCCACCCCTTCAATTCGAGTGGCAGTTCGATGTTCTTGGCCACCGTGCGCCAGTCGAAGAGTCCCGCTTGCTGGAAGGCCATTCCGTAGTCCTGATCGAGTCGGGCTTGCGCGGACGACTTGCCATTCACCGTCACCGAACCCGTGGTGGGCTCGAGCAGATTTGCAATCAAGCGAAGCAAGGTGGACTTGCCACATCCCGAAGGACCGATCAACGACACGAAGTCGCCCGCCTCCACCGTCAGGTTGACGTCAACGAGGGCATCCACCTGTTTCGGTGTTCCCTGATTGAAGATCTTGCTGACACCGGCCACATGTACCGCGCTCATGCGGCCACCTCCTTCGGTCGATTTCTCATCACCACGAGATCAACGAGCGCCACCAAACCGGCCATGGTGAGGCCGAGTGCGGCCGCACCGAATACCGCGGTGAACACCTTGGCCGGATCGGCCGTTGCCTCGCGCGCGTACTCGATGATCAAGCGGCCTATCCCGCCCTTCAAGCCCGTGGAGATTTCCGCCACCACCACACCGATCACGGCGCCCGATGCGCCCAACTTGAACGCCGGCACCATGAACGGCACCGCTGCAGGGAAGCGCAACTTCCACAAGGTCTGTCGCCACGTGGCTGCGTAGCTCGACATCAATTCCACTGCCGCACCGGGTGCGCTGGTGAGCCCGCGCAATGACCCAACGGAAATCGGAAAGAAGGCGAGGAAGGCTCCGAGCACGCTCGCCGACAGCCAGCGCGGCCACACGAAGGCACCAATTTCGAGCTTGCCGCCCCATGCCACGACAAGCGGTGCAAGTGCGATGAGCGGAACGGTCTGCGAAATGACGAGGTACGGCAGCAAACCTTGCTCGGCTCGCTTAAACCGTGCCATCAGGATTGCAAGGCCCACACCGATCGAACCGCCGAGAACGAAACCGACGAGCGACAACCGCAGCGAATACCACGCCCCCGAGAGCACCACTTGCCAAATCTGGGTGTCACTGCCACGACGCTCGGCGCGTGCGTAGCGGCTCAACATGTCCCACACGTGCGGCATTGCCGTGTCGTTCGAACGCGGCAGGATGCTGACACCGAACAGTGAGCCACCGTCCTTCGGGCCGACGAGTTTGTATCCCTCCCACAATGCGGCAACAAGCGCGAGCGCCATCACGAACATGAACGTCCGATAGGCGGCTCGACGCAGGGTCATTGCTTGGCTTTGCCCAACTCCGTGATTGCGGGGAGGATCTTTTCGCCGTAGGCATTCAGCGTCTCGTCCTTGCCATCGTGCTGCAGATAGATGGCGAATTGGTCGACGCCCAACTCCTTCAACTCGGTGAGTCGACGAATGTGATCCTCGGGGGTACCGAGAATGCAGAATCGATCGACCACCTCATCTGGCACGAAGTCGGTGTGGGTGTTGCCTGCCCGACCGTGCTCGTTGTAGTCGTAGCCCTTGCGGCCCTTGATGTAGTCGGTGAGCGCCTTTGGCACCGGGGCATCCGCTCCGTATCGCTCGACGATGTCGGCCACGTGGTTGCCCACCATGCCACCGAACCACCTGCATTGATCGCGCATGTGCTCCATGTCGGTTCCCACATAGGCCGGACCAGCCACGCAGATATTCACGTCGTCGGGGTTGCGCCCCGCCTTCTTCGCGGCATCCCGCACCGCCTTGATCGTCCATTCGGCGATCGAAGGGTCTGCCAACTGGAGGATGAAGCCATCGGCGACTTCACCGGTGAGTGCGAGTGCCTTCGGGCCGTATGCCGCCACCCACACTTCGAGTTGACTCTTGCCGCCCCACGGGAAACGAATGGTCGAACCCTTGTAGTCCACTGCACGGCCATTGCCAAGTTCGCGAATCACGTGGATGCTCTCGCGCAACGTGTCGAGCGTGGTGGGCTTGCCGTTGGTTACACGAACCGCCGAATCGCCACGACCGATTCCGCACACGGTGCGGTTGCCGTACATCTCGTTCAATGTGGCGTACGTGCTTGCCGTCACCGTCCAATCGCGTGTCGCCGGATTCGTCACCATCGGGCCGACGATCACATTGCGCGTCTCGGCAAGGATCTGGCTGTAGATGACATACGGCTCCTGCCACAGGATGTGACTGTCGAACGTCCATACATGCGAAAAGCCGTACATGTCGGCCTTCTTCGCCAGATCGACCACGCGACTCGATGGAGGTGTGGTCTGTAGAACTACTCCGATGTCCATTGGTCCCCCTCTGTAGTTGACGTGCCGTTATCGGTTCTGTGGAAATCCCAGGTTCACCGATGAGGTACGCGGGTCGGGCCACCGTGAGGTGACGACCTTGCCACGCGTGTAGAAGTTGATGCCTTCCGGCCCGTACATATGCTGATCACCGAACAGCGAAGCTTTCCAACCACCGAAGGAGTAGTAGCTGACGGGTACCGGAATCGGCACGTTGATGCCCACCATGCCGACGTTCACGTCGTACTGGAACTGACGTGCCACACCACCATCGCGGGTGAAGATCGCCGTGCCGTTGCCGAATTGATTGTCGTTGATCGTGGCGAGTCCGTCCTCGTACCCCTTCACGCGCATCACCGTGAGCACCGGGCCGAAGATCTCGTCGTCGTAGCACTTCATTCCTGGCTTCACGTTGTCGATGAGGCTCGGGTTGAGGAAGAAGCCGGCATCCTTGGCCCTGTCGGTGCCGTCGACCACCACCGTGGCGCCTTCGCTCGGCGCGTTGGCGACGTAACCCGCAACCTTGTCGCGGTGTTCCTTACTGATGAGTGGTCCCATCTCGGCAGCCGGATCGGAACCAGGGCCCACCTTGATGTTCGGAATGCGCTCCTTGATCTTGCCGACCAGGTCGTCGGCGATCGCTTCCGAAGCCAGCACGACGGACACCGCCATGCAGCGCTCACCCGACGAGCCGTAGGCCGCGCTCACGGCAGCATCGGCTGCCATGTTCAAGTCGGCATCGGGCAGTACCAGCATGTGGTTCTTTGCGCCACCGAGTGCCTGCACGCGCTTGCCGTTCTTCGTTCCCGTCTCATAGACGTAACGCGCGATCGGCGTCGAACCGACGAAAGACACCGCGGCGATGTCGGGGTGATCGAGAATTCGATCCACGGCCACCTTGTCGCCATGCACCACGTTGAACACGCCCTCCGGCAATCCGGCCTGACGCAACAAGTCGGCGATGAACATCGACGCCGATGGATCCTTCTCCGACGGCTTGAGGACGAAGGTGTTGCCGCACATCAGCGCGTTCGCGAACATCCACATCGGCACCATTGCCGGGAAGTTGAACGGCGTAATTCCCGCCACCACGCCGAGCGGCTGACGAATGGAATACACATCAACACCGCTCGAGGCCTGCTCGGTGTAGCCGCCCTTCAACAACGCGGGGATGCCACACGCGAATTCGACGTTCTCCACTCCACGAGCAATTTCGCCAAGTGCGTCGCTCGGCACTTTGCCGTGTTCGAGTGTCAATATCGATGCAAGTTCCTTGCGATTGGCGTCGAGCAACTCGCGCATCCGGAACATGATTTCGGCCCTACGCGACATGTTCGTCGCGCGCCACGCGGGGAACGCCGCCTTGGCAATGGCAATCACCGAATCCATCTCCTCGACGGACGCGAGATCCACCTCGGCCTGCACCTCGCCAGTGGCAGGGTTGAACACCTTGCCTGTGCGGCCCGAGGTGCCACGCACCACTTTGTTATTCACCCAATGGCTGATTCGATCCATGTTTCGGTCCTTGTTCTCTGTCGTAAGTCGATTGTCGAATTTGTTGGTACGTCTAGTTGAGGTACTGGCAGAGACCACGCTTGATGAACTTGCCGTGGCCCTTGCGACCGAGGTAGGTGTCGTTTTCCACGAGCACCGTGCCACGCGAGAGCACCGTGTCCACCTTGCCGTCGATCTTGAAGCCCTCCCATGAACTGTGATCCATGTTCATGTGGTGCTTGTCGTTGATGCCGATCGTCGTCTTGCCGTTCGGATCCCACACGAGGATGTCCGCATCTGCACCCGGCGCGATGATGCCCTTCTGCGGGTACATACCGAACATGCGTGCCGGCGTGGTGCAGCAGGTCTCCACCCAACGCTCGAGCGAGAGATGCCCTTGGACAACACCCTGATAGATGAGCTCCATGCGGTGCTCGACACCGCCCATGCCGTTCGGAATCTTGGCGAAGTTGCCGAGGCCGAGCTCCTTCTGATCCTTCATGCAGAACGGGCAGTGGTCCGTCGAGATCACCGCCAACTCATTCATGCGCAGACCCTTCCACAGGTCGGAATGGTGCGCATGGGTGTCGTGCTTGCTGCGAATCGGTGGCGAGCACACGTACTTGGCGCCTTCGAAACCAGGCTGGGCGAGGTGATCTTCGAGCGTCATATAGAGGTACTGGGGACACGTCTCAGCGAACACGTTCATACCGTCGTTGCGCGCTTCGGCCACCGCCTCGAGCGCCTCGGACGCCGACATGTGCACGATGTACAGCGGCACGTTGCCGGCCACCTTGGACAACACGATCGCGCGGTTGGTCGCTTCACCCTCTAGCAAGCTCGGACGCGAGATGCTGTGGTACTTCGGATCGGTCTCACCACGCGCGATGTGCTGTTGCACGAGCACGTCGATCGCAATGCCGTTTTCGGCGTGCATCATGATCGTGGCGCCGTTCTCACTCGCGGTCTGCATGGCCCGCAAGATCTGACCGTCATCGGAGTAGAACACGCCCGGATAGGCCATGAACAACTTGAACGAGGTGACGCCCTCGTGATCCACGAGGTACGTCATGTCCTTCAGTGATTGCTCGTCCACGCCACCGATGATCTGGTGGAAGGCGTAGTCCACGGCGCAATTGCCGCCGGCCTTGCGATGCCACTCCGCGAGTCCTTCGTGCACGTTCTCGCCGTAGCGCTGGAGCGCCATGTCGACGATGGTGGTGACGCCACCCCACGCCGCAGCGATCGTCCCCGTCTCGAAGGTGTCGCTCGCACTCGTGCCGCCGAACGGCAGTTCCATGTGCGTGTGCACGTCGATGCCGCCGGGCACCACGTACTTCCCCTTTGCGTCGATCACCTTGTCGGCGGTGACGCCGAGCGCCTCCACTTGGCCGCGTTGCAGCAGCGCACTGATGGTTTCGTCTTCGATGAGGACGTCCACCTCGTGGCGACCGGTGGGGCTGACCACCGTGCCGTTCTTGATGAGTACCTTCGCCATGTCGTTACCCCCTGTTGTTCCTAACGGCGAACCAATTCGTCGTACGCGTCCGGTCGGCGATCGCGATAGAACGCCCAACGGTCACGAACGGTCTTGATCTTGTCCATGTCGAGGTCACGAACGATCAACTCCGGCTTGTGCGGATCGCCCACTTCGCCGACGAACTTGCCTTCCGGATCGACGAAGTAGCTCTGGCCGTAGAAGTCGTCGTCGCCGTACTCGCTCTCGATGCCCACGCGGTTGATCGCCCCGACGTAGTAGATGTTGGCCACCGCCGATGCCGGCTGCTCGATGCGCCAGATGTATTCCGACAAACCGCGGCTCGTCGCCGAGGGGTTGAACACGATCTCAGCGCCGTTCAAACCGAGTGCACGCCAACCCTCCGGGAAGTGACGGTCGTAACAGATGTACACGCCCACCTTGCCGACGGCAGTGTCGAACACCGGGTAACCATCGGTGCCAGGAGTGAAGTAGAACTTTTCCCAGAAGCCCTTCACTTGCGGAATGTGTTGCTTGCGGTACTTGCCGAGATAACGACCGTCGGCATCGATCACTGCAGCGGTGTTGTAGTACAGGCCCTGCTGCACGATCTCATACATCGGGAGCACCAGAACCATCCCCAACTCTTTTGCCACCGCCTGGAAACGCTTCGTGGTGGGGCCGTTCGGGATCTCCTCTGTGTAGGCGTAGTACTGCGGATCCTGCACTTGGCAGAAGTACGGGCCGTAGAAGAGTTCCTGAAAGCACATCACTTGTGCACCCTGCTTCGCGGCTTCGCGGGCTGCCTCTTCGTGCTTGTCGATCATCGTGTCCTTGTTGCCCGTCCAATCGGTCTGCAACAGCGCTGCTCTGACGACTCGTGCCATGTCTCCCCCTCGATGTTCGGGGAGCGATTTCCCCGTGGATAGTGGTCAGGCTAGTTGCGAATACTCCGAGTGCGAAAGAGGATTCAGCCGCCGAGTAGTAGTCCCGCCAGGACTCCGAGTCCAAGGACCCACATGCTCGAGACTCGGGAAAAGAGCAACACGCACAAGGCCAGCAACCCGAGCGCCCATGCGCCAATGTCGACCATCGCCGATTCGGCAAGTTGAACGACGAGCACACCCATCAGACCGATTGACGCCGCAGTCACTCCCCCCAGAACGGCTCGCAACCAGGGTGCTCGCTTCGCCACACCGACGAACCACGTGCAGCCAGCGGCGAACACGAAGGACGGCAGGAAGATGCCGAGCGTGGCGACCAACGCTCCCGGCAGACCACGTAGCTCCCAACCAATGAAGGTTGCCGACGTGAACACCGGCCCCGGCGTCACCTGGCCGACGGCAATCGAATCGAGCAACACCGCCTGACTTATCCAACCTTCACGCTGCACCAGCATCGAATCGAGGAATGCGAACAGCACGTAACCGCTGCCAAAGATGACGCTGCCGATTTCGGCAAAGCGCAGGAAGATGCGCCACAGTTCGGGCACGACGGCAGCGACGACTATCGCTACCACCGCGTTCAGTCGGGGTCGAAGCGTGGCAAGAGCCACCGCGACCACACCTCCGATGATGAGCACGAGGAGTTCGGCAACTCCGGCTGCGGCAAGAGCGATACTGCCCACACCGATCGCCATGTGCAACGGGGTCCCAAGCGTGGACTTCCGCAATCGAACGAGCGCAACCGCGATGATTGCCACCACGACCGGATAGATGCCGTAGCGAAGGCGCTCGAGCACGTCGGTGTCGGCAATGCGGCCGTAGTTGGCGGCAATCAACGACACGATGACCACTGCAGGAACGATGAATGCCAACCCGGAGACGAGAAGGCCCCGCCACCCCGCACTTCGCGCCCCGATCAACATCGCCAACTCCGTGGAGTTCGGACCGGGAACGAGAGCCGTCGCCCCCACCATGAGCCCGAATTCCTCGTCACTTGCCCACCGACGCTTGCGCACCACTTCCTCGTGCATCAGCGCAACGTGCGCGGCTGGACCTCCTACTCCGATGATGCCGATCTTGACGAAGAGCCGGACGAGCGAACTCAGCCGCGCAGGTTCCACGAGGGTCCGTCGGCCGTGTCGCGCACTTCGATGCCGATCTCGTTCAGGCGATCGCGCAGAACGTCGGACAAGTCGAATCGTTTGTCTGCTCGCACTCGTGCGCGCAGGTCGAGCACGACGTCCATCACCGGCGCCAACGATTCACGCGGATCTCGCAGTCCGTTCACCGCGATATCGGCCAGGCGGGTGATCATGCCGCGCAAGACAGAACGGGCGTAGTCGGTGTCGTCGCTCTGCAAGCTGTCCGCCGACCACAGTCTTAAGGCGTCATCGAGAGCAAGTGCCGCTCGCGCAGCACCCTCTCCGTCGCCGTTTGCCACCGCATCGTCAAACGCGGCACTCAGCCGATCGGTCGCCGCTCGCAGAGTTGCGTCCTCGTTTTCGGAAACCGCCACGACCGTTGTCTCAATCTTCGGACGCGGGGTCGAAGTCGAGGATCGTGGATCACGTATACGAGCAAGTGGGATCACTTCGCCCGACGGAATCTCCGTCGATTCGCCCTTGACCCTCAGCGTCACCACACCTTTGCCTGTCACTTCCGCAGTGTCGGCCTCGATGTCGATCACGAGCGCGGTGTGTTCATCGACACCGAGCACCCACGTCTCATCATCGAGCTCACTTTCCAGTTGAGCTAGTCGTCGTTCACCCATGTAACAAAAGCGCGTGTCGTGATGACCACCT
>Ga0315902_10012464_pt1 | contig 11059 bp, 8 predicted proteins | sample LakEriMetagenome_9_FD_203523 | JGI IMG/M metagenome (GOLD analysis project Ga0315902, IMG submission 203523) | Freshwater fungal communities from buoy surface, Lake Erie, Ohio, United States - Buoy 12 MA117 | ecosystem: Environmental > Aquatic > Freshwater > Lake > Lake biofilm | place: USA...
AGGCTCGGCGCGTACCCCACGAACGTGTCCGTGCTCGCCACCCGCTTGACCGGCGCATCCAGCCACGCGAAGCAGTCGTCCGCGATCCGCGCCGCGATCTCCGCCCCGTAGCCCCACGAGATCGAATCCTCGTAGGCCACGATCACGCGCCCCGTCTTCTTCGCCGAGGCGTACACCGCCTCCTGGTCCCACGGGGAGAGCGTCCGGAGGTCGATGACCTCCACCGAGAGTCCGCGCGACTCCTCCACCTGCTTCGCCGCCGTCAACGCGCGCTGCACCGTCGCGCCGTAGGTCACCACCGTCACGTCGGTCCCCGCCTTCACGATCTTCGCCTTCCCGAACGGGATCATGAAGTTCGGGCCCGGGTACGCACCCTTGTTGTACGTCTGCCGGTACAGGTGCTTGTGCTCGAGGAAGATCACCGGGTCGTCGCACCGGATCGCCGTGCGCAGCAGCCCGTTCGCGTCGAGCGCGGTGCTGGGGCAGACCACCCGGAGCCCCGGGCAGTGCGTGAAGAGCGACGCCCCGGTCTGTGAGTGATAGATCGCGCCACGGATGTAGCCGCCGTACGTCGTGCGCACCACCACCGGTGCCGCGAAGGCGTTGTTCGACCGCCAGCGCATCGTCGCGAGCTCATCCCGCAGCTGCATGTAGGCGGGCCAGATGTAGTCGAAGAACTGGATCTCCACCACCGGCTTGAATCCGCGCAGCGCCATCCCGATGGCGCGCCCGATGATGTTCGCTTCGGCGAGCGGGGAGTTGTACACCCGCGTCCCACCGAACTCCTTCTGCAGCCCCCAGGTCACCTTGAAGACGCCGCCCTTCCCCTTCACCTTCCCGAGATACTCCTCGCGCGAGACGTCGGCGACATCCTCGCCGAAGACGACGATCCGCCCGTCCCGCCGCATCTCGTCCTTCATGCAGACGTTGAGCAGGTCGACCATCGTCGTCGGCTCCCCGCTGAACTGCGGGTCATCCTCGGTGTCGAACGACTCCCCCGTCGGGTCCACCTCTGGCGAGTAGACCGCGAAGCCGGCCGTCTCCGGCGCCGGCTGCGGCTGCGCGAGCGCGTCATCCGTCGCGGCCAGCACCTCGGCGTCCACCGACGCCTGGATCGCCTCGATCTCCGCGGCCGTCGCGTATCCCTCGTCGATGAGCCACTGCGGATACGTCGTGATCGGGTCGCGCGCGGCATCGGCCGCACGCTCGGCGTCGGGACGGTACATCACCTCATCGTCCGAGAGCGAGTGCGAATACGGCCGGATCACCTTCGCGTGCACCAGCGCCGGCCCCTTCCGCGCCCGCGCGTAGTCCACCGCCTTCTGGAGGACCTCCATCGAGGCGAGGAAGTCGCACCCGTCGACCTCCTGGATGTAGAGCCCCGGGAAGCCGGTCACGAGCTTGGAGATCGACCCGCCCGCGGTGTTCACTTCAACGGGCACGGAGATGGCGTAGCCGTTGTCCTCGACGAGGTAGACGACCGGCGCCTTCAGGTTGCAGGCGGAGTTGAGCGACTCCCAGAACTCCCCCTCCGACGTGGTGCCGTCGCCGGTCGAGACGAAGACGACCTCGTCGTCCGCGAACCCCTCGGTGACGCCGAGCGCCTTGGCGCGGAGCACCGCCTCGGCGGAGCCCACGGCCTGCAGGAACTGCGTCCCGGTGGGGGACGAGGCGGAGACGATGTTCGCCTTCTTGAGCCCCCAGTGGGACGGCATCTGCCGCCCGCCGGAGTTCGGGTCGATCGCCGCGCCGACGGCGGAGTAGAGCATCTCCGCCGCGGTCATCCCGAGCGCGAGGCAGAGGGCCCGGTCGCGGTAGTAGGTGTAGAACCAGTCGTGGCCCGGCTTGAAGACGTGGCCGGCCGCCGTGAGCACCGCCTCGTGGCCCGCACCCGAGATCTGGAAGAAGATCTTGTTCTGCCGCTTGAGCTGGATCTCCTTGTCGTCGACACGGCGCGACAGGAGCATGGTGCGGTAGGCCGCGACGAGCTGGGCCTTCGAGAGCCCGTGGGTGGCGCGGCGCGCCTTGGCGGAGGTCGGAGTCATGGGGGAAAAATAGCATCGGGCACCCCCCCCTAGCGCGGTCGCGGGTGACGCTGCACTCTCTTGGGCGTCTGTACGATGAGACCGGCGACGTCCCCCCGTCGCCGCCTTTTCGCGGGAGGCCCATGACCGACACGTTCGGACAGGCACTCGAGTCCCGACTCCCCCCGGTATCGCCTGAGGCGACCGCGGTCCGGAGCCTCGCCGCATCCCCTGTCGACACCCCGCTCGGGCCTGACGCCCCGACGCGGGGTGTCGCCGTTTCCGGCGAGGTCAGATGTCACGTCGGCACGTCCACCATGTCGCGCTCGCCCGCTCCCCCCGCGGGCTATCCCGCCACGCTCGGCACCTCGCGCACCCGGAGCACAAGCGCGTGGTCAAACGGGCGACCTTTCGCGACTGTGGACGTCGCTGCGTCTACTGCGGCACCTGCCTCGGACTCGAGCACGCCACCCTCGATCATGTGATCCCGCTCTCGCGGGGCGGGAGCCACGACCCGGGCAACCTCGTCGCGGCCTGCCAGCCCTGCAACCAGCGGAAAGGGGCGCTCCTCCCGGCGGAGTTCTTCGAGCGGTATCCGCAGGCGGGGGCGAACTTCGTCCGCTTCGCCCGCGCGGTACACCGGCAGCTGAAGCGTGGCGCGAAGCGCGCGGTCAGCCTCGCCTACGCGCAGGCGGCGTGAGGCGGAACTCCTCATCCTCGATATTTGAGGATCGTGTCAGGAAGGGTCAGGCGGTCTTGAGCCGCCCTATCCGCTCGAACTCCCCTGAAACGCGACGGCACACCAGTTCCAGCGTGGTCAAGTCGAACTCGTTGTGCCGCACGAGCACATGCCAGGACTCCCGCGCCTTCGCGGTGAGCTCCCCGAAGCGGCGCCCCTCCGCCAGTTGCCGGCGCAGCAGGCGCATCGCGTCCCCGGCTACCCCGGAGCCGAACCGCTCCGGCTGGTGAATGCCAAACAGCTCGCGATAGACATCCAGCTTGTGTCCCTGCTCCCGAACCAAAGCCTGCCGTCGTTCGGACTGCCGCGCCATCCACCGACGGCCGCTGAACCGCGCGTCGCGGAATCGGGAGTGCAGGATGGCCGTCCGCGTGGGGTCGCCGGCGAGGGCGGGCTCCATCAGCCGGAGGTCGTGGGCGCTCCAGGAGACGATCAGCCGATTCTCGGCCTCGGCCCGGTCGACCAGCTCGACAGTGCATCGGGTGTGGTCGGCGGGGGCGGTCCGGCAGGTCCCGGCGCGACCGCAGCATGGGTGGAAGCCGGGCTCGACGACCCAGACCCGGATCTCCCCGGCGACGCTGACGCCGAGGAGGGTGGGGGAGCGGCCCGCAGAGGCCTCATAGTCGATGTAGATGGCCGATTCGGACTCGGCGGGGGTGATGACGGTGTGCCCGGGCCTCACACTGGTCATGGGCGGCGTCACGCGGCGCGCGTGGAGGGCCAGGGGAAGCTCCAGCGGCCGTCGTAGTACTTCGCCTTCAGGTAGGCCAGATCGGCTTCCCAGTCGCCAATGGCGCAGTCGTAGCGACCCCCGTGGTTCTTGCGCTTGGCGTTCCGGGCGAAGGAAGCGATGGAGTCGGCCATCTTCTTGAGGCGCTTGGCGGAGCGCGGCTCCCCACACTCCTCCCGGTAGGCGGGCGCGAGTTGCTTCGAGACCGGGCTGACGTACGCGCTGTCGAGGGTCTTCTCGCGGTCAACCGCTCCCAGACCATCCTCGCCCACGCGGTAGCCCAAGGCGCCGAGGAGCCCGACCGGTTGGAACTGCGCCGCCAGCCGACCATCACCGATCTCCGCGTCCGTGGAGGGCCATGCGAAGGGCACGTCGTCTGCCGACAGGTTCTCCCGGGTCTCTTGCACCGTCACGGCGAGCCGCTGGGCCCGCTTCCGGCGCCGGAAGGGGAGTTCGGTGAGGAGCGAGTCGAGCACCGCTGGGTTCGCCCGGTTCTGGTCGAAGATGCCGCCGAGCTGCGAGGTCGTCAGGCTAGCCAAGGGGCGGAGTGAGGTGGTCACGAGGGCAGTCTCCGAGGAGGTGGTCAGCGGGGCTGGAGTTCGTGCATCACTGTCTGGGATACAATATATATAGATGTAATTATACACGCTAGGGTCAGCCGTCCCGCCCACTGGTGGCGCTGCTTCGGGAGGGGGAATGAGACGGCCGCGACCGAGACTGTCAGACGGGGGGATTTAGACTGCAGCGCATGTCGCCCTGCACGCCCTCAACCGCTCGAGCACACCTCGCGGCCTTCGTCACCCTCTGGACCCTCGTTGCCGCCTGCGGCACGACCGAGTCACCGGAGTTCAGCGTCCGGAAGTATGCCGATCTCCCGCTCGCACCGGCCGACAGCACGATGGCGATGCTTGGCGAGCGATACTTCATGGGAGAGGCGGGACTCGATCCGCGCACTCGGGTGATGGTGGCCGCCTGGCAATCGGAGACACCGGATGCGCGCGGGTACTCCGCGCGTCAGTTCTATCTGAATCTCTTCGTCCAAGGCGTCTGGCGCGAGACACCGTTTACGCTCGATGACGTCGAGCGGCTGCTGCAACGAAGGGCCACGAGCGACACGACGCTGCCGCGCCCGGTGCTCGACGAGGACGGACGTCCGAACTACTACCGTGTGCTGATGCGCGACGATCCCGAGGATGGTTCGGGTGACGTGAGCATCCTGCGGACGACCGCGCTGGAAGGGCATGTGGTGAATCTCGTCCTGACGCGCACCTTCCTAGGGACGCCGGCGGAGGTCGAGACGGAACGCGACCAGTGGCTACGTGACAGCGGCCAGGTATGGTTCGCGGTTCTGGCCGGGGTGCGGCCAGCCCCCACCTGGTGGAAGCTGGCGCGCCCGTAGCCCTTTACGGCTTCGGCTTGCGCGGCGTCCGTGGCCGCGGCGTGCCAGACGGCGGTTCCTGCTCGAACGGACTGGACCGCCGGAACGCCGCGTCGAAGCTCGCCTTACCGCGCCGCGAGTTGTACGACCGTTGCATCAGATACCGCGCATCGCGCTCGTCAAGCTGCTCGCGAACGAACTTCAGTTCGAGCTGCTCCAAGTCGCGGATCTCGGCGTCGAGCCCGGCGGCATGCGCCGACCCGGCGATCGTTTCGCGCACGTCGCGCAATCGACGCACCGCGGCCTCGGCCTCGCCCTCGCGCACGAGCTTGGCCGCGGCGGCCCGCGCCTGCGCCGCCTCCGAGAGGAGCACCTCACGCTCGATCACCGGTTCCTGCATCCCTGCTCCCGCGAGAGTGGCGGCGACGGGCAACGTGATGGTCTCGTGTACGAGCGAGCCATCGGGCTCGCGCACGTCGGCGCGCAGTGTGAGCGTGGCGATGGGGTGCATCGCGCGCGGCGACGGCGCGACGGCGCAGAAGAACTCGATGAGCAGGCGCTTGGGTTCGCGGGCGTAGAGATCGCCCATCTCGAAGGTGCGCCCCTCGGGGGCGTCGACGAGGGGCCAATCGGAATGCGCGTGCGCGAGGGTGACGTCGGCACCGAGCGCGACGGTCACGGCGAGGTTCTGGCCCGCGAGGGTCTGTAGGCCGGAGAGTTCGTCGCCGAACGCGAGGGCGGCCTGGTCGGCGTGCTCGATATGGAAGGCGTTGCCGCCGCCGGCGTCCGCCATCGCACGGAGGAGCGCCTCGTCATACTCCTCGCCGAAGCCGACGCAGGTGGTGCTGATCCCGTGCTGCCGCGCCTCGGCGGCCATCGCGGCGAGCGCGCCGTGATCGGTGATACCGGCGTTGGCGATGCCGTCGGTGAGGAGCAGCACGCGATGCAGGGCACCGTCGGTGCGATCGGGTGCGACGAGTTCGCGGCCCCGGAGCCAGCCGCCGCTGAGATTGGTACGGCCGCCGGGCTGGATGGCGAGGATGCGCGCGGAGACGTCGGACTGCTCGCCGCCGCGGTGGGGCGGGACGAGGGTGCGCACGCCGTCGTTGAACGCGACGACGGAGACGACATCCTCCGGGGCGAGGCGACGGACGACGTCGGCCGCGGCGCGGGTGGCGGCTTCGAGGGGCTCGCCGGCCATCGAGCCGGAGCGGTCGAGGACGAGGCTCAGGCGGAGCGGGACGCGGGTGGCGTCGGTCCGCGGGGTACCCTGGAGCTCGAGCAGCGCACGGACCGCGTAGCCGGCGCGCTCAGGGAGATGCCGGAAGTCGAGCGACAACGTGTGGAGCACAAGAACCTCGAGGTGAAGGTGTGCTCTATAGTTGTCTGGGGGGTCTGACAGTGACCGGTGAGAGCCCGGGACCGATCAGAGGTCGGCCAGGAGGAAGCCCCCGGGCACGGGCGCCGGTGCCGCCGTCAGCCTCGCCTATGCGTGAGCCCCAGCTCCTCGCCGAGCATCGCGGCCTTCATCGCGGGCCCCCAGGCATAGCCGCCGAGGGTCCCGTCGCCGCGGACCACGCGGTGGCACGGCACCACGAAGCAGACGGGGTTGGCGCCCACCGCGGATCCGACCGCGCGCGAGGCGGTCGGCGCCCCGATGCGCGCGGCGAGCCCGCCGTAGGTGGTCGTCGACCCGCGTGGGACCTGCAGGAGCTCGCTCCAGACGCGGCGCTGGAACGGCGTCCCGCCCAAGTCCAGCGCGAGGGCGCGGTTCCGCGCGGGGTCGAACGCCTGCCGCATGAGCCCCTTGGTCCGCGCGGCATCCTCCACCCACGTCGCGTCGGGGAACTCCGCGCGCACCCGCGCGAGCGTCGCGCGGTGCGAGCCCTCCACGAAGGTGAGCCGGCAGATCCCGTGCGCGGTCGTCGCGATCAGCCCCTCGCCGTAGGGCGTGGGGTGGAAGCCGTAGCGGATGACGGGCGCCGTGGTGTCGGCGCCCCCGGGTGTGCGGCGCGCCACCGGCGCCTTGGGTGTGCTCGTGCGTCGCGTCATAGATCCACCGGGCGGAGGTAGCTCTCGCCGATCGCCGCGCCACTCAGCATTGCGACGGTCGGCAGCTTCCGCTTCCAATGCGTCGAGTCGAGTCGCTTCGTCACGAGCCGGATCGCCTCGGCGTCGATCCCGCGGGCGACGAGCTCGGCGGGGCTCCAGCCGTGCAGGATCCAGTTGAGGATCTCGTCGGCCACGGCGTAGCTGACCCCGAAATCCCCCTCGTCGGTCTGCCCCTGCACGAGGTCGGCGCTGGCGGGCTTCTCGATGATCGCCTGCGGCACCCCGAGGTGGCGCGCGAGCGCCCACACCTGCGTCTTGAAGAGGTCGCCGATGGGATTCACCGGGGGCGAATCGTCGGCGTGCCAGGTGAAGTAGCCGAGGAGCCGCTCGCTCTTGTTCCCGGTGCCGAGCGGGAGGGCGCGGTGCTTCGCGGAGAGATCGAAGAGGGTGATCATCCGCATCCGCGCCATCACGTTCCCGCGGCGGGCGGCGTCGGCGGCGCTCTCGTGCGCCAGGTAGCCGTCGACGGCGTCGGTGATCTCGAGGGTGCGCGAGCGGATGCGGAGCTGGTCGATGACGAGCTGCGCGTGCGCGAGCGAGTCGGGGCTCGAGGTGCGGTAGGGCATCCGCACGGCGAGGACGGCGTCAGGGCCGAGGGCGCGCGCGGCGAGCGCGGCGACGACGGCGGAGTCGACGCCCCCCGAGAGGCCGACGACGGCGTCGGTGAAGCCGCGGCGCCGGAACTCGTCGCGCAGGAAGGCGACGAGCCACCGCTCGACGAGCGCCGGATCGATCGCGAGCGTGGGCGGGACGCCGCGGCCCTGCGCGCCGCTGGCGACGACCGGGAGGGCGGGGAAGGGGGCGGGCGTCGCGCCGCCGGCGCCCGGGGCCGAAGCGGCCGCCGTGGCACCGCTCGCTGTCGGCGCGCCGGGCATCCCGGCGGGGGCCGTCGCGTCCGCTGCGCCACGTCGCGCGGACTCACCGGTGCCCTCCGACGGTGTCACGATCCCCATCACGCGGTCGAGCTCGGGCCGCAGGAAGGGGAGCATCGTCCGCAGATCCGAGAGCATCGGGAGCTCGGCGCGCACCCGGCCGATGTCGGCGAGGTCGATCGTGACGCTCAGCAGCGCCTCGTCGAAGACCGGCGCGCGTGCGCGGACGTCGCCGCGCGGCCCGACCACGAGCGAGCCGCCCTGGAACATCCGCCCCCCCTCGCTCCCGACGAGGTTCGCGAGGACGCAGAAGACTCCCTGCTCCTCCGCGATGTCGCGGACGAGCCGCTCCCACCGCTCCACGCTCGCGGGGCCCGGCACGCCGTCGGCGCGCGGGGCGGTGCCGCGCGCGGGCGCGGCGGCGAGCACGAACACCACCTGCGCGCCATCGAGCGCGGCGATGGTGCCGGTGAGCGAGTGCCACGCATCTTCGCAGACGAGCATCGCGGCGCGCCCGATCGGCGTGTCGAAGGCGCGCACCCCATAGCCGCGCTCGACGAAGCGCTCCTCATCGAAGAGCGCGTAGGTGGGGAGGAAGTTCTTGCGGTGCACGTGCAGCAGCGCCGCGGGGGCATCGCCGCGGAGCCGCAGGTACGCGGCGCTGTTGTGGAGCGTCCCGTCGAGGGATTCGTAGAAGCCGAGGACGAGGTCGATCGCCTCGCCGCCGGGGACGCTCGCGCGATAGCGCGCCTCGACCTCGGTGCGGAGCGCCTCGACCGTGAGCGCGACGTCGCGCACCCCGCCCTCGAGGAAATAGCCCGAGAGGACCGTCTCCGGCAGCACGAGCACGGCGGGCCGCGGGTCGAGCGCCACCGCCTGTGCGAGGAGGGCCCCGACCCGGTCGAGGTTCCCCGCCAGATCCCCCTTCCGGGGGCGGCACTGGGCGACGGCCACGGTGAGCATGGGAGAAAGGTGCCGACTCCGGGGGCCGGGCGGTACGGGTCGGGGAATCCCGTCGCGGGGGGCGGTGTAGAATTCGACACCGATGTCCGCCCGTCACCTGCCGCTCCGTCCCCGCCGGCCGACGGCCCCCGCCTCCGGCGTGCGCCGCCTGCTGGCCCTCGCCGCGGGGGTCGCCCTCGCGGTGGGCCCCGTGGGGCTCGACGCCCAGGCGGTGGTCGCCCCCGCCCCCGCCGTCTCCACCGGCGAGCCCTGGCGGATCATCCGGCCCCCGCAGGCGTCGCTCGTCCTCGCGCGGGACGGCTCCCTCATCGGCGAGATCGGGCGCGAATGGCGCGTGAGCGTCCCCCTCGCCTCCCTCCCGGCGTATGTCCCGCAGGCCTTCATCGCCGTCGAGGACCAGCGCTTCTATCAGCACGACGGCGTCGACCTCGTCGGCATCGCCGGCGCGATCAAGGACAACCTCCTCGGCGCGTCGCGCGGCGCGAGCACCATCACGCAGCAGCTCGTCGGCAACATGCACCCCGACGTGATCGACCGGACCGATCGGACGATCGGCCGGAAGCTCCGGGAGCAGGCGGCGGCGCGCGAGATGGAGCGGCGGTATACAAAGGCGCAGATCCTCGAGGCGTATCTCAACCAGATCGCCTTCGGCCGCGGCTACTTCGGCATCGAGACCGCCGCGCGCCATTACTTCGGGAAGCCGTCCGCGCGGCTCACCCTCGCGGAGGCGGCCTCGCTCGCCGCCCTCCCGAAGGGCCCCGCGCTCTTCGATCCCGTGCGGCACCCGGAGCGGCACCGCGAGCGGCGCGACGCGGTCCTCCGCCTGATGCGCACACAGGGCTACATCACCGCCGCGCAGGAGCGTGCGGCGCGTGCGCAGCCCCTCCGCACCGCCCCCGACCTCGGCATGCCGGCCGCCGCCCCGTACGTGGTGGATGTCGTGCGCGTGCGCCTCGAGCGGGCCGGGATCCGCGTCACCGAGGGCGGCTATCGCATCACGACGACGATCGACCCCGCGTTGCAGCGGTCCGCGGCCGCGGCGCTCGCCGACGGGCTCGCCGGTATCGAGGCGCGCGGCGATTACCGCCACCCGCGCTATGCCGACCGCGCGCGCGGTTCCACCGACTACCTGCAGGGCGCGGTCGTGGCGATGGAGCCCGCGACCGGGGACGTCCGCGCCCTCATCGGCGGGCGGAATCACCAGGAGTCGCCGTTCAATCGTGCGGTCAACGCCGTGCGGCAGCCCGGCTCGAGCTTCAAGCCGTTCATCTACGCGCGCGCGCTGCTCGATTCCCTCCCGCCGACGACGATCATCCCCGACACCGCGCTCGCGCTCCGGTTCGACCTCACGGTCTACCGCCCGCGGAACTCGGACGGGGCCTTCCTCGGCCCGATCACGATGCGCGAGGCGCTCGCACAGTCGCGCAACACCGTCGCCGTCCGTCTTTGGGAGCGCCTCGGTGCCGACTCCGTGATCGCGGTCGCGCGGCGGGCGGGGCTCTCCTCGCCCATCGCCCCGTTCCCCTCGAGCGCGCTCGGCGCCTCGGCGGTGCGTCCGATCGACCTCGTCGCGGCCTACACGACCTTCGCGAACCTCGGCACGCCGGTGGAGCCGCGCTTCGTGCTCCGCGTCGAGGACCCGAGCGGTCGGCCGATCTACAGCGAGGCGACGCAGACGCTCGCGCCGGCGATGGACAGCGCCGTCGCCTACGTGGCGCGCGACCTGATGCGCGGCGTCGTGGAGACGGGGACGGCGACCGTCGTGCGCCGGATGATCCCGGCCGCCGTCCCCGTCGCCGGGAAGACCGGGACCACCGACGACAACAGCGACGTCTGGTTCGTCGGGATGACGCCGCAGATCGTCGCCGGGGTGTGGATCGGGTTCGACCGGCCACGGCCGATCTCGCCGGGGGCCGCCGGTGGGACCCTCGCCGCGCCGATCTTCGGGCAGATGCTCGCCCGCTGGGGCGGGCTCGCCCCGGCCGTCTGGACGGCGCCGTCCGGTGTGGTCACCGTGGAGCTCGACCGCGCCACCGGCGACCTCGCCGACCCCGCCACCCCACCGGCACGCCGATATCAGGAGATCTTCGTCGCCGGCACCGAACCCGCCGCGCTCCGCGTCGATGCGCGGCGCCTCCTGCGTGTCGCGCCCTGGGTGGGGTATTGAGCGTCGACCCGATGTACGTTCCCGCTGACCGATCGATTCCGGAGCCTCCGATGCCCGCTGTCCGTCCCGTCCTT
>Ga0315902_10012465_pt1 | contig 11059 bp, 11 predicted proteins | sample LakEriMetagenome_9_FD_203523 | JGI IMG/M metagenome (GOLD analysis project Ga0315902, IMG submission 203523) | Freshwater fungal communities from buoy surface, Lake Erie, Ohio, United States - Buoy 12 MA117 | ecosystem: Environmental > Aquatic > Freshwater > Lake > Lake biofilm | place: USA...
GTCGGTGCGTTTCAGCCCGGGCAGCGCAAACGCAACCATCGTCTGCGGCACATCAAAATCGACATGCACAGGCTCACCGGGCGGCTTAAATGCTGCTTCGGCAACGGTTGTTTCGGGGTCGTAACGTTCCGGAAGCCCGCCCAGGTGAAGGTCAAGCAGGCGCTTGGCATCCTCAGGTGCCAGGTCGCCTACGATCGAAACCACGAGATTGCCGCGCGTCAGATAGCGGGTGTGGTATTCCACCAGATCGCGGCGGGTGATGGCGCGGGCGGAGCTTTGCGTGCCAAGCGGCGGGCGGCTGTAGGGGTGGTTGCCAAATGCCGCTTTCATCATGGCCATCTGCAGCTGGTAGCCCGGCCTGCTTTCCTGCTGTTTGATGATCGCAAGCATCTGGCTTTCGGCGCGCTCAAGCGAATCGCTGTCAAAGCGTGGGCGCGTAAGCGCCAGCCCGAGTAGCTCGAAAGCTTTGTCTTTGTGCTCGCTGAGCGATTGCATTGCCACGCTCATGCGGTCTTCTTCAGCGCCAATCTGCAGGCTGATGGCGTGCGATTCCGCGGCGATGCTGAAAGCGCGCGCATCCATTTCACCGGCGCCTTCGGTCAGCAGCGCGGCGGCGCGGCTGGCGCGGCCTTCTTTGCCGTCCGGGTCGTAGGCGCTGCCTGCGCCGGTAAAGGCGATGCTGACGGCGAGTAGCGGCAGCGAGCGATCCTCCACCAGCCAGGCTTTGATGCCTTTGTCGGTGGTGATTTCCTGAGGCACTGCGGCCTTTGCGGTGCTTGCTGCCAGCATCAGGCACAGGGCGGCGATGATCGGCTTCATGGCTGCGCCTCAGCTTTCTTTGCCTCCGGCAGTAAGATAGCGGTGACTGATTGCTTTAGCTGCAAGGTTTCCTTTGCGGCCTGCTCGATGTCTTCTTTGCTCACCTGCTCGATCATCTCTGGCCACAGGCTGAAATAATCGGCAGGCTGGCCAAGAATACGCACCCAGCCCATGATGCGCGCCATAGATGTCAGCCCTTCGCGCGCATAGATGGTGTCGGCTTTGTAGAGTGTTTTGGCGCGCTTTAGCTCTTCGTCGCTGAAGCCTTGCAGACTGCGTGCAATTTCCGAATCAACGGCCGCTTCGATCGCCTCCAGTGTCACGCCTTTTTCAGGCACGGCGGAGATCTCAAACTGCGCCGGCCCCAGCGTAAAACCGTTATAGCTGGTATCGATACTGCTGGCGAGTTTCTGCTCCACCACCAGCGATTGATACAGGCGGCTGGTTTTGCCGCCGCCGAGCAGCTGCGACAGCAGAAACAGCGGCAGCGCCTGCTGTTTTTGGCCATGGCTCAGGCTGGCGGCGCTGTAGGTGCGGCTCCAGACAGGCAGGCTGACATTTGGGTGCGTCATGGTGATGCGGCGCGGCGCCAGCTGCGGCGGTTCGCTCAGCCATTCGCGCTTTGGCAGATCTTTAGGTTTCAGTGCACCATAGTAGCGCTCGGCAAGCGGGCGCAGTTCATCGGCGGTGATATCGCCGGAGACAACGACAATAGCATTATTCGGGTGATAATAGCGCGCGTGGAAATCCAGCACATCCTGCTTGGTTAGCCCTTCCATTTCGTGCATCCAGCCGATCACTGGCCGCTGGTATGGATGGTTGCGATAGAGCATGGCATTGACCTGCTCGTTTAAAAGCGCTTCGGGATTATTTTCGATGCGCGCGCGGCGCTCTTCAAGAATCACTTTGCGTTCGTTGGCGACATCGTTGTCGCTGGGCGCTAGGCCGCGCATGCGGTCGGCTTCCAGCTCCATCACCAGCGGCAGGTGCTCCTTGGCGATATTCACAAAATAGGAGGTGGCGTCATAGCCGGTAAAGGCGTTCTGCTCGCCGCCATGGCGCGCAATGGTGGTGCTGTATTCGCCGTTTCGCTGCTGTTTCGTTCCCAGAAACATTACATGCTCATGGAAGTGGGCAAGGCCGGATTTGCCCGGCGGATCATCCGCGGCGCCGATGCGATACCAGATCATGTGGCTGACCGCAGGCACACGGTGATTGGGGGTCACCACCACTTCCATGCCGTTTTTTAAGGTGAAGCTCTCAGTGGTCTGGGCGGTGGCCGGCTTAGCCAGCAACAACAGGCCAGCAGCAAGCGACCACAGGATTTGCTTGGGGCGATCTACCACAGCCAGTCCAGAATCCCGCGGTCTTTGGGTTTGGTGGTGGCGGTTTCGCCTTCGGTGGGGGCTTTGCCTTCGCGCTCATTTTTCTCAAGGCGCTGCGCCTCGCCTTTTGCATCGACCACCGGCTCTTTTTTCTCAGGTGCAAGGCCGAGATCCCACCATGGGCGCTCCTCTTTTTCCTGCTGCTTGATCAGCTTTTCTTCAGCCAGCTCGCGGCGAACCGTGGGGTCAGCGCTGGTGGCGCCGGCCTGTTCCAGCAGGCGGGATTCGGCGGTGGTTTTGCCGGCAGCGGCAGGTTTTACGGCAGTTGCATCTGGGGTGCTGCCCAGCTGGAAGCGGTTGTCGTCGATCCGGCCGCCTACCAGCGCCGCGCGCGCCTTGTCATCCGCGCCAATGGTGTTTGTGCCATCGGGCACAGCAGGTGGGCGCAGGCTGAACTGCGGCGGCACGGAAAGCGGCGGGCGCGAGACCACGCGGAATTCGTCCGGCGCACGCTGGTCAATACCGAGCGTTTCTTTCACCGTGGTGGTGCCGCAGCCGGAAAGTAATAATAAGCAAACAAAGCCACTTATTCTGAATCGCTCATCGCGCATCGCTCATCCTCTTTTTTTTGCGAGGTGACTATACTATCTAACAGCAAAACGGCAACACCGATAAAGATGCAGCTATCAGCAATGTTAAAGGCCGGCCAGTGATAGCCATACAGGTGAAAATCAAAAAAATCTGCGACCGCCCCAAAGCGAAACCGATCAATAACATTGCCAAGCGCGCCGCCGATCACCAGCCCAAGCGCCACGGCGATATACCGTGTCTCCGCTTTTTTCAGCCACATAAACAGAACACAGCAAATGGCAATCGCAACCGCAGACAGCACCATCGGCATGTCGTGGCGCGCGAACATGCCAAAGCTCACGCCGGGGTTCCAGACCATGACGAGGTTAAAAAAGCCGGTCACCTCGATGGGCGGGCGTGCATCAATGTCAATAATCTCCAGCATCCACCACTTGCAGAGCTGGTCGGCGATGAAGATAAACAGCGCCACGCCCAGCCCGATCAGCACATAGCGGGGTTTAGCTGGCAAGGAGTTGTCGGGCGAGGTTGGCGTCATGGGCAATCTGAGCTTTGAGGAGGTCAAGGGATTCATAGCGCATTTCATCGCGAAGGAAAGCCTTAAGCGCAAGGCAGGCATAGCGGCCATACATATCACCCTCAAGCCCGAAGGCGTGGGCTTCAAGAAGCGGCGCATGGGCGCCGAAGGTGGGCTTGATGCCGATATTCACTACCGCATCATAGCGCTTGCCTGCGACTTCCATCTTTGCCGCATACACACCTTTTCTTGGAACAAAGCGTTTTTTCAAGGCGAAGTTCATGGTGGGAAAGCCAATCGTTCGCCCGCGCTTTTCGCCGTGGATGACATGGCCGCCCACGACATAATCACCGCCCAGCATGGTGCGCGCCGTTTCAAGGTCGCCTTCTTTAAGTGCGGCGCGGATGGCGCTGGAGGAAATCACCTCGCTGGTTGCGCTCATCACAGGGGCGCAGGCGGTAAAGCCAAAGCCCTGTGTGCGTGCCTGCTCGGTCAGGAAATCGCTTCCGCCCCCCCTGCCTTTGCCAAAAGCAAAGTTCTGGCCGGTCACCACATGGCGCACGCCAAGGGTTTTTACCAGCAGGCTGCTCACAAAATTCTCGGCGCTGGTGCTGGCCAGCTGCTGGTTGAAGCGCATCAGCAGCAGCGCATCGATGCCCAGCGCTGCGAGCAGCTGCGCCTTCTGTTTCGGTGAAGAAAGGCGCAGCGGCTCCCCCGCGCGGCCAAAAAATTCCCTTGGGTGCGGCTCAAAGCTCATCACCACGGCAGGCACGCCAAGCGCCCGGGCGCGGGCGATACATTCGCGAATAATCCCCTGGTGGCCAAGATGCACCCCGTCAAAATTGCCAATCGCCAGCACGCAGCCTTTTGGAAATAGATCAGGTTTGATATCGCGGATGAGTTGCATAAAAATAGGGATTGGGCATTGGTGATTAGGCATTAGGGATTAGAAATCAAGAATGTCAACCCCTACCCCCCTAATGCCTAGTGCCTAATCCCTAATCCCTAATCCCTTTTAGAAGGAACTTTAATCAGCGCCTCGCCGTCCACCACCAGCGACTCGCGCACAAAACACTGGGTCGTCAGCAGCGCGCGCTTTTTTTCCGGCATCAGCTCCCTCACGGTAGCGGTGGCGTACACCGTATCGCCCACGCGCACGGGCGCTAGGAATTTCAGCGTCTGGCTCATATAGATGCAGCCGGGGCCGGGCAGCTTGGTGCCGATGACGGCGGAGATCAGGCTGGCGGTCAGCATGCCATGGACAATCGTGCCGCCAAAGACAGTTTGCTTCGCAAATTCCTCGCTCAGGTGCATGGGGTTGGTGTCGCCGGAAACGCCGGAGAAATTACGAAGATCCGTTTCGGTGATGGTGCGCGAGATGGTTGCCTGCTGGCCGAGTGTCAGCTCTTCGAAATAATAGCCGTGTAGCCCGGGATGTTCCATATTTGAGTCCTATGATGCCTGTCATCGCCCGAATTCGCCTGCGAATTCTAGGGCGATCCATGACTTGATACATACTGGATTCCCCTAGAATTTTTGCAAGCGCAAAAATTCGGGGAATGACGGAAAGCATAGTATCAGTGACTGGAGGCTGGTGACTGGAGACTTTCTTGTTCAATTGGCCTGATCTTGAGGTAAAGCAGCGTCGGGGCGGAGATGTAGACCGATGAATAGGTGCCGACAATCACGCCAAACACCATCGCCCAGGAAAAGCCTTCAATCACCTCGCCGCCAAACAACGCCAGCGCAAGCGCGGCAAGCAGGGTGGTGGAGGCGGTGAGAATGGTGCGCGAAAGCGTTTCGTTGATGCTGATATTCAGCAGATCAAACACCGGCATTTTTTTATAGCGGCGCATGTTCTCGCGGATGCGGTCATAGATCACCACCGAGTCGTTAATTGAGTAGCCGACAATGGTGAGGATGGCGGCGACCGCCGTCAGTCCAAATTCAAACTGGGTGACGGCAAAGAAACCCACGATCATGATCGCATCGTGAACCAGCGCGAGGATAGCGCCAAAGCCATATTGCCATTCAAATCGAAACCACACATAGATCAGGATGGAAAGGAACGACAATAAAATAGCGATAACGCCATTTCGAAGTAATTCTTCGCCGACCGTCGGGCCAACATAATCAATTTTTCGGTAATCAATGCCTTCACCAATAGAGGCAGCAAGAATCTCTTTCACTTTAGCGGTAAGTTTGGCCTGGTCGTCCTTTTCAGAGACCTGGATGCGGATCATCACGTTTTTGTTATCGCCGATATTCTGCAGCGATACTTCGCCAAAGCCCTGACCGGAGAGCGCTTCTCTCATCTGTCCAAGATTGGCGGGCTCGCGCGTTTCGATTTCCATCAGGATGCCGCCGGTAAAATCAATGCCGAGATTCAGACCCTGCGTGAACACCAGCCCGAGCGAGCCAAGTGTGAGCAGGCCGGAAACAATGAAACCGATCCAGCGCTTGCCCATGAAATCGAAACTCGGGCGATTGGAAAAAATGCGAAGTGGCATAGGAATACTTAGACAGGAGTCGTAAAGGCGTACTGATATACAATATATGCAATGTAAAGCAAGAGCAGTACGGCGCCTTCGAGGCGCGAGAGCGTGTGTTTGGAGTAAAGCATCCAGATACCGATGAGCGCGGTGGCAATCATCACATACAGATCCACGCTGAGGAACTGGGCAGAAACCGCAATCGGCGTGATGGCTGCTGATACGCCAACAATGCCTAAGATATTGAAAATATTGCTGCCGATGATATTGGCGATGGAAAGATCCGCCTGTTTTCTAAAGGCGGCAACCAGCGAGGTGATCAGCTCCGGCGTGGAGGTGCCAATGGCGACAATGGTCAGGCCGATCACTGCGTCGGATACGCCGAACATACGCGCAAGCCCGCTGGAGCCATCGATTAAAATATCTGCGCCGGTGGTGAGCAGGCCAAGGCCGACCGCGATGTAAGCAATGGCGCAGGGCAGGCAGGCTTTTTTTTCAGTGTTTGGCACTTCCTGCGCCTCGGGAACCGGCAGCACCGGGCGCAGCTTGGAGCTTTGAATGGTGCGGTAAGTGTAATATGCGGCGCCCGAAAGCAAAATCAGCGCATCCAGGCGCCCGACCTCACCATCGAGGCATAACAGTAAGAGCAATACGGAAACACCCACCATGATCCAGCCGTCGCGCTTAATCAGGTCTGGGCACGCCCTAAGCGGTGTAACGATGGCCACGAGCGCAAGAATGGCGAGGATATTGCCAATATTACTGCCGATGACATTGCCCAGCGAAATATCCGGGCTGCCACTGGCGGCCGCCTGAATGCTCACAATCATTTCCGGCGAGGAGGTTCCATACGCGACGATGGTCAGGCCAATGACCGTGGTGGAGAGCTTGAAAAATTTAGCAACCGTCACCGCGCCGCGCACCAGCAGTTCGCCGCCTGCAACCAGCAGGGTAATACCAAACAAAATCTGCAGGATAAAGGGCGTCACGCGCTAATTTACCGCCTCGACAGCAACGACTTCCGGCACGTAATGCTTCAGCATATTTTCAATGCCGTTTTTGAGTGTCACGGTGGAGCTGGGGCAGCCGGAGCAGGCGCCGTGCAGTTCGAGCTGCACAATGCCATCTTCAAAGCCGCGGAAAATAATATCGCCGCCATCCTGCGCCACGGCCGGGCGCACGCGGGTGTCGATCAGCTCTTTAATTTGTTTGACCAGTTCGCTGTCATCTTCGCTGGCCGTGCTTGCGGCCGTTGCGCCACTCACAATCACGGGCTTTCCGGCGGTGAAATGGTCAAGGATAATGGAAAGTAAAATGGGGCGCAGCGCTTCCCAGTGGCTGCTTTCATTTTTGGTGATGGTGATGAAATCGCTGCCAAAAAACACCGCCTCAACATCGCCCGCCTCAAACAGCGCCTTGGCCAGTGGCGATTCCTTGGCGGATTCGCGGCCGGTATAAAATTTCGTGCCGGATTCAAGCACGGGGACTCCGGGCACGAATTTCATGGTGAGTGGGTTGGGGGTCGGCTCAGTCTGGATAAACATAAAATTCCTTCTTGTCATTGCGAGGAGTGAAGCGACGAAGCAATCCAGATTTTCTTGCAACTGCTGGATTGCTTCGCTACGCTCGCAATGACATGAAATATAGACGTTGCAATACGATTATTCAACCCATAGCGAGCATGCCTATGAAATTCGCCCTTTCTGCCCTTGCTTTGATGGTGCTTTCTTCGCCTGTGCTTGCGCAGCAGCCTGCGAAGCTGACGGTTAAAGTCGGCGGCATTGAGCATGGCAAGCCCATCCCGGAGCGCTTTGCCTACTGTATTCCCGATGGCAATGGAAAAACCAAGGATGGCCAGAATATTAATCCAGCGATTGAGTGGTCGGGCGCGCCGGAAGGCACGAAGTCCTATGTGATTCTGGTGGTGGATCGGGATGTGCCGCAGAGCTTTGAGCTGGCCAATCAGGATGGCAAGACCATCCCGCGCGAATTTCCTCGCCAGAATTTCTACCACTGGGTGCTGGTGGATATTCCGCCATCCATCCTGACAATTGCCGAGGGCGCCGATAGTCGCGGCATCACGAAGGGCGGCAAGGAGCTGGGAAAGCGGCTCTATGGTGTGGTCGGGCAGAATGATTATGCGCGTTTTATGGGCGAAGGCCCCCATGCTGGCTATGATGGCCCCTGCCCGCCATGGAACGACGAGCGCCTGCATCATTATCATTTTATTGTCTATGCGCTTTCTGTGCCCAGCCTGAATCTTTCCGGGGTGTTTGGCGGGCAATATGTGGAAGATAAAATCCAGCCGCACATTCTCGCCAAAGGGGAAGTGGTTGGCACCTTCACCAATAAACCGGGCGTGAATTAGTGTCGGCGCTTCCAAAAAAAGCTCACTGGCCGCCTTTTTATATTTATCTGCAAAGCGGCGCCATCGCGCTCGCTGTGTGGTGGTTTACGCGCGGGTTTTATCAGGATGATTCCTACATTACGCTGGTCTATGCGCGTAACTGGCTGGAAGGCTACGGGCTGGTATGGAGCCGCGGCGATGAGCCCGTCGAGGGCTATTCCAACTTTCTCTTCATGGCGCTGATCGCGGGGCTGGGATGGCTGGGCATGGATCTGGTGCTGGCGAGCCGAATCCTCAGCTTTGCCGGCTATTTCGGTTTGGTGGCGGTGCTGTTTTTCTTCACCCGCGCCATCTACCGGCAGCGTTTTGCTACGAGTGAAAAACACTATGCCCACCAGATCAATAGCGCGCTGGCGGTGGGGCTGGTGGCTTCGGCAGTGCCGATCCTTGCGTGGGTGATGGGCGGGCTGGAGACGACGCTTTTTGCCGCGCTGCTGACCGGCGCGGTGTGTCTGGTGCTTTACTGGCTGGAGTTTGGCCTGAGCAAAAAACTGGTGTTTGCAACCGGTATCCTGTTCGGCCTTGCTACCATGACGCGCCTGGAAGGCCTCATGGTCTGGGGCATGACCGGCATTATGCTCGGCCTGTTCTGGCTGATGCCGCGGCAGCGCACACACCTTGATTTTGCGCGGCTGATGCTGCTCTTTTTCGGCTTCATGATCCTTATCGCGCCCTGGATGGCATGGAAATATAGTTTTTACGGCGATTTCCTTCCCAACACCTACTACGCGAAGGTCTATGGGATTCCCGATGGCATCCTCTCTTTTCTTGGCTGGCTTTATATTTTTCAGGCTTTTTATATCCCGCCCTTCTTGTGGCTCGCATGCCTCATACTATTCCTGCTTACGTTTCATCAGCTGAAGGCATCACGGCCTGTTATTCTTTTGATCACGCTGGCAGCGCTGCTTATCTTGCATATTATCACCAGCGGCGGCGATCACATGCCTTACTTGCGTTTTTATGCGCCGGTGGTGCCGTTGCTGTGCCTGATTCTTTATTATTGCGCCAGCGTGCTCGTCGAAAATAATGAGCTGCGTTTTCGTGATTTCTCGGGCGTGATCATTGTGTTTTCTGTTTTCCAGCTCGGCATCATTGATGAGACGCAAATATCACGCGGTGCAGTCTCTGGCGCTTCTGTTGCAGCTCATATTCGTGAGCACTTCAAGCCAGGTTCGTTAATCGCGATCAATCCTGCGGGTGCGCTGCCTTACTATGCGCCTGAATTCCGTTATATCGACATGCTGGCACTGAATGATAAACATATTGCAAGGCTGGACTTGAGTCAGAATGAGCAGCTCAAAAACTGGAACCGTTATGCGGCGGGTCATCTGAAAACTGATGGGATTTATGCGCTAAGCCGAAAGCCTGACTATATTATTTTCGGTGATAACTGGGGGCAGGAACACCCGAAATATATGAGCGATGAAACAATTACCAAGCAGACAGAGTTTAAACAAAACTACCGTCTTGTATCTCGCTATATTGACATTATGCCAGAGTATCTTGAGCCGCTGAGAAGCATTGCTGCATTGGTTGATGATAATATTGACTCATTGACTTCTTCTGCCCCTCGCATAAGTGAGCATAACCAGCTTCGTTTTATTTATTACGAGCGCATGACACAATAGCCACGCTCTCTTATTACAAACAGGGATACTACAGATAGAGGGTTTTTGCTTGCTCCCAACGAACAAAATAATCGTGTTTGCATCTTGCAAGCAAAGTCAAGGCGCCGTGAAAACTTTCCCCTATCTTTTGCTATATGCGCCCAATTTTAATGCTAATTGATTGTTTTTATTTTAAGAAAAAATTATCATCGCGTTGATTCGAAAATGATAAATAAATCACTGCGCGCAACAAGCTTTTTATTGGGCTTATCGGTGAGGGCTGGCTGCAAAACTGCCGGCAATTGAGGTTGGGTGTAAGCTTTTTACACGAACGCCATTTGCGAGCTAAACGACTGGTAGATTGGGCGCAGAACAAAAAAACCCTGCCGATTGCTCGGCAGGGTTTTTCTTGGCTTTACTAATCCTAAGATTAGTTGGTAGCACACTCATCGCCGGCGCCTGCGCCCATCGTGTCCACGATGCCAGCAGCACCGAATACGATGGCAACACCAATACCGACGATGATCGCCATACCCCAGGAGACTTTACCCAGGAGTGCGCCGATACCGATCACGGTGATCGCAATCGTTGCGAGACCTTTACCGGTGTTACCGGTGAACCATTTAACAACCGTACAGAGCACGTTACCCATCGGGGTGTCGGAGTCGACGGTTGCCATAGCAAGTTCCGGCATCGAAATCACGATAGCCGTCAGCATCACCATCAGGCAAACCTGCCAGGAAATGCTTAAGTCTTTAGTTTGAGTTTTCATACTAATTACCTTTGTCTTAACGTTAAAAAAACATCTGTCCCTAGGCTTTAAGCCATCACAGATGTACGGTTGTCTGATACAAAACAATACCAGACATTATGAATCCTAAGATAAAAAACGTATTTTATGAAGCAGTTTTATGTGACAAATAAATGACAACGCTTCGCTGCAAGGAGTTGTAGGAAAACCGAGGATAAATAATTAATGTAAAACAACTGGTTAAATTGCATGAATCAACGCGTGTTCATCATCGGCGCCACTTTGCCTTCTGGCGGGGCGTACATGCTTTACCGGCTTGGGCAGCTGATGGCGAAGCATTTTGGCCACCGGCCGGTGGATGTGCTGGTTCAGCGCGGCAAGCCTTCGCCGTTTAGTTATGATACTGCGATGGAAAGCATCAGCCTGCAGCAGCTTGATGAGCAGATCACGGATCAGGATGTACTGCTGTGCGCCCCGGCTTTCTCGGGATTTTTATTCGGGGCGCGCCTGCCGGGTCGTAAGATCATGTATGCGCAGGGATTCAACACGCATG
>Ga0315902_10012467_pt1 | contig 11055 bp, 10 predicted proteins | sample LakEriMetagenome_9_FD_203523 | JGI IMG/M metagenome (GOLD analysis project Ga0315902, IMG submission 203523) | Freshwater fungal communities from buoy surface, Lake Erie, Ohio, United States - Buoy 12 MA117 | ecosystem: Environmental > Aquatic > Freshwater > Lake > Lake biofilm | place: USA...
GATGCCGTCGTGGCATCCTCGAACGTCCGGCGACGGGGCACGGGCAGCCCCTCGCCTCAGAGGCAGGCTGGACCCTCCGGCGCTGAAGCGCCGGCTTCAAAACATCCAGACCCGCAGGTCGCCGCGGGCCACGACGGGCTGTGGCGTGAAGCGGACTCGGCGGGCGAGCGAACGGACCTCGGCGGACTTCGAGCCGAGCATCGCCCAGTCACGCCATCCTGCCCGCACCCTGCGCGGTGGGGACGGCAGGCCCCAGGCGTCGCCGACAGTGTGAAAGAGATCGGTGAGGTGACGGCGGCGTGGATGAATCGGATCGAGGCCGTACCACCCTCCCGGCTGATCGATGAGCGTGACGGCGTGCTCGGCCGCGAGTTCGGCGATCCGGGCGTCAAGATCGGCGGTGGCTTCCTTGACGGCCACCAGCGACAGCGTACAGCCCGGCACGAAGAGCGCTCGAAACGCCCGGTACCGCGCCGGGCCGACGGCGGCGACGCTCGCCAACGGCAACCGCGTGATCGCGGTCCGCACGCCAAGTTCGGAGAGTCGTCGCAGGCACTCGCCCACCCAGTCGGCCACCAGCCGCGCCGGAAAGCCGTACAGGAGGTCGTTGCCAATGTCGGTCAGCAGCGCGACGGGCCGCGCGCCGCCTTCGTCGCGCTCCAACGCCCGCCAGAGCCCGCTGCCGAGGATCGAGGGCAGCCGACGCATCGCCACGCGGCTGTTGACCCCGTAGGATCGGCCGTGCCCCGCCGCCACGACCAGGTCAACCGGCCCATGGGCCCGCTGGTGGACGATCGCGGCCAGCCGGGCAAGGCCCCGCGAGACGTTGCTCGCCCCGAGCACGATCGCCGTCGTGCGCCGCGGGCCGGTCAGTTCCACCGCCGCCACGGCGTGTCGCCGGCAGAGAGGCTCTGGAAGCACGAGGCGGCGAGCATCGCGAACATCACGCCGAGGAACGGCTGACCGCGCGAGTAGCCCCACCAGGCGAGGCCGCCTCCCGCGACGACTCCGAGCATCGAGGCGATGCGTGCGCCCTCCGACACGCCCAGAGCGAGCAGCCCCTCGCGGACGATCTGGCCACCGTCGAGCGGCGGCACGGGAAGGAGGTTGAGCAGCGGCCAGAAGATGTTCACGTAGAGCAGAAAGTCGACGAACGCATAGGTCTGAAGGGCGGCGAAGTTTCGGCCGTCATTGAGTCCGAGCGCGGACCCGATCGCGGGCAATGGAAAAGGCACCTGATATCCGGCGACCTTGAGAACGCCGATCACGAAGGCGGCGAGAAAGAGCTGCGCGAGCGGCCCCGCTGCGGACACGAGGAGCCGCTGGAGCGGCCTCAGGTGGCGACGGCCCCAGGCCTCGGGCACCGCCAGGCCCCCGAAGTGGTAGAGCACCACATGCGCGGCCTGGCCGAAGGTGCGGTAGGCCAGCGCGTGCCCCATCTCGTGGACGAGGATCGAGACGAGCACCACGCCGATCCAGATCACGAGCAGCTGCATCATAAGCCGCTGGTCACCGTGGGAAAGCCCTTGGCAGGCCTGCCAGCCCAGCAGCGCCGCCGCGAGCCAGAACCAGGCCGACACCCGCACGCGGATGCCGAGCAGGTTGAACTGCAGATCGGCGGAGGTCGTCTGGGGTTCGGAGAGCATCGTGCGGCCTATCGTACACGGCCCCGCCGTGGTCAGGCGGCCCGGCCGACGCCGAGGCCGGATTCCACCGCGCCCCCGGCGATCGCCACGACCGCCGCCGCCGCCCGATTCGCCGATCCCGGTCTTGCGACGACGGCCGCCACCGCCTCGATCCGTTCCCGGACCTGTTCGCGGGCTGCGGCGTCGGTGAGCCACTCGACCACGTGCCCCGCGACCCGCTCGGTGGGATCGGCGACGGCGAGGTACTCGGGATACACGGCCTCCGGATCGGCGAGAGGCACGCCGCGCGGCGCGAGGACCACGGGCCGCGGCGGCCCGATCGGCTCACGGCAGGCCAGCAGGTTGACGAGCGTGATGAACCGCGCCCGACGGAGCCAGCTCTGCACCACGTAGGCGAAGCCGCTGATCCGGTAGACGATCACGGTCGGCACGCGGGCCTCCAGCAGTTCGAGCGACACCGATCCCGAGCAGGCGATCGCCGCGGTCGCCTCGCGGATCAGGCTTCGCGTGCGTCCTGCATGCACCTCGATACCGAGGCCGCCGGCTGCGGGCATCGTCGCGAGCATCTCGCCGATGCGGCGGGCATGCCGCTCGTGCAGGGCGCCGATGGCGAAGGTCGCGGCAGGAACCTCCTGATGGACCCTGGCGGCTGCCGTCACGAGCGTGCCGAGCGTCCCCTCGATCTCCTGCCCCCGCGAGCCGGGCAGCAGCAGCACCAGCGGTCGGGCGGCGTTGCCCACGGTCGGAGCGTGGCGCGTGGCCGACGTGTCGAGCTCGTCGAAGAACGGATGGCCCACGAGCGTGCTCCGCACGCCGTGCTCGGTGAACCAGTCGTGTTCGAAGGCCAGCGCCGAGAGCACGTGATCGACGAGCCGCCGCATCTTACCCACCCGCCAGCTCGCCCATGCCCAGATCTGCGGCGGGCAGTAGAACACCACCGGGATCCCGTGGCGCTTCGCCCGCCAGGCGAGCCACCAATGAAACCCCGGGAAGTCGACGAGCACGCAGACGTCGGGGCGGGCGTCGAGAAAGCTCCGCTCCGCCCGCCGGGCGAGATCGACGAACCGGTGGATGGCGAGGATCACCCGCAGGAACCACATCACCGCCAGCGTGGTCATGTCGGCGACGAGCTCCACGCCCTCCGCCGCCATGTGCGGGCCGCCGAGACCGGCGAACTCCACGTCACGCCGCCGGCCACGGATCGCGCGCACGAGGAGCGCCGCGTGATGGTCGCCCGAGGGTTCGCCGGCGGAAACGAAGACGCGCATCGGAAAGGCTCCGGCCGGCGACAGCCGGGCGGCGGAGTATCCCGCGCGTGTCCCGGCCGCCCTAGATCAGTTGAGGGCCGATTTGGCGGCCTGACGCCGGGCTTTTCTCGTGCGCTCCCCCCCGTCCCAGACCAGCGGGGCGGCCATCTCCCCGCTCCATGCCTCGTGCAGCCCCCGCAGCCGCTCCACGTCGTCCCGCCGATCCGCGGCGAGGTCGTGCGACTCCCCGCGATCGACCGCAAGATCGAACAGCCGGGCGCGGCCCTCGTCGGCCTTCACGAGTTTGAGGGTCCCGGCCCGCACCGCCCACCGGCTCCCCTGCCGCCAGTGGAGCACATCGTGCGGGGCCGCGGCCGTCGCACCGGTGAGGAACGGCAGCAGATCGACGCCGTCGAGCGTGGACGACTCGAACGCGATGCCGGCGGCGGCCAGTGCCGTCGGCAGGATGTCGAGGGCGATCACCGGCTCCGATACCGCCCGGCCCCGCGGCAGCCGCGCCGGCCAGCGCATGGCACACGGCACCCGGATGCCCCCCTCCCACATGGTCCCCTTGCGTCCCCGGAGCCCTCCGTTGTCATGGCCCGGCGGCCCGCCGTTGTCGTTCACGAACACCACCAGCGTGTCGTCGGCGAGAGAGTGGGTCGCGAGCGCGTCGAGGATCCGCCCGACGGCCCGGTCCAGCGCCAACGTCATCGCCGCCACCTCGGCCCGCTGCGGCGCGAGCCTGCGGCCGCGGTCGAGGTCGGCCGGCAGCGTCTCGTTCGGGGAGTGGACGGCGTTGAAGGCGACGTACAGAAAGAACGGGTGGTCGCGACGGGCTTCGATCCATCCGGCAGCTTCGTCGGCCAGTTCGTCGGTCAGATACGCGAACGTCTCCGGCACGGCCTCGCGGCCGCGCATCAGTTCGTTCAGGCGCGTGGGGGCGGCGATGGGGAAGTAGGAGCGCGATCCCTGCAGGAACCCGTAGAACTCGTCGAAGCCTCGCGACAGCGGATGAAACGTCGGGGCGTAGCCGAGGTGCCACTTTCCGATCGCCGCGGTGCGATAGCCGCCCGCCCGCATCCGGTCGGCGAACGTGGTCTCGGTGAGGGGCAGGCCGTTCCGCTCCGACAGCACCGGCGGGATGTTGGTCTCGTGGCCGAAGCGTTGCTGGTAGCGGCCCGTGAGCAGGCCGGCGCGGGTGGGACTACACACGCACCCCGACACGTAGGCGTCGGTGAACCGGATCCCCTCGGCTGCGATGGAGTCGATGCGGGGCGTGGGAAATCCGCCGTGCATCGAGAAGTCGGCATAGCCGGCGTCGTCGGAAACGATCACCACCACGTTGGGCGGCCGCACCGGCTCGGCCAGCACGAGCGACTGCACCGCACACGCTACAATCGCGACGGCCGCGGGCGGAACGAGTGATCGCACGGCGAGCCCTCTCTGGTTTCAAAGGTCGACATCAGTGTAGTGCCGTCGAGGAGCCCCGCCGCATGAGAACCGCATGGCTGATGGTCGTGGCCGTGGCCGTGGCCTCGAGCGTGGCCACGGCCGCGGACCGTCGGCCGAACGTGGTCGTGATCATGGCCGACGACCTCGGCTGGGGAGACCTCTCCTGCTACGGTGCCACCGCCGTGCAGACGCCCCATTGCGACCGGCTCGCCCGGGAAGGCCGGCGATTCACGAGCGGCTACTGCACCGCGTCGACCTGCACGCCCACCCGCTACTCGTTCCTGACCGGCGAATACGCCTTCCGCCGCAAGGGCACCGGCATCGCCCCGCCGAACGGCCCCGCGATCATCCCGCCGGGGCTGCCAACGTTCGCGTCGATCCTCAACGATGCCGGGTATGCGACGGCCGTGATCGGCAAATGGCATCTCGGCCTGGGGCTGCCCCCCGGACCAGCCTGGAACGACGTGCTGGCGCCCGGGCCGCTCGAGATCGGCTTCGACCACTGCTTCATCCTGCCGACGACGAACGACCGCGTGCCGCAGGTCTTCGTCGAGGACCACCGCGTGCGGAACCTCGACCCGGCCGACCCGCTGTGGGTCGGTGACGCAAAGCCATCGCCCGACCACCCCACGGGGATCGATCAGCGGAGCCGGCTGAAACTGGACTGGTCGAAGGGGCACAACGACAGCGTCCACAACGGCATCGGCCGCATCGGCTTTTACACCGGCGGCACTCGGGCGCGGTTTCGCGACGAGGACCTCGCCGATGCATGGGCCGACGAGACCTCCCGCTGGATCGAGGCCCATGCCGACCAGTCGTTTTTCCTGTTCCTCGCCTCGCACGACATCCATGTGCCGCGGGTGCCGCACGAGCGGTTTCGCGGTGCCACCACCATGGGCCCGAGAGGCGACTGCATCGTGGAGTTCGACTGGACGGTCGGGCGGGTGCTCGAGACCCTCGAGCGGCTCGATCTCACCGACGAGACTCTCGTGATCGTCTGCAGTGACAACGGACCGGTGCTCGACGACGGCTATCGGGACGACGCCGTCGAAAAACTGGGCGACCACCGGCCCTCGGGACCGTTTCGGGGTGGCAAGTACAGTGTCTTCGAGGGGGGCACGCGGACACCGTTCATCGCCTGGTGGCCGGGCCGGATCGCCCCCGGTGTGTCGGAGGAGATCGTCGCCACGGTCGATCTCGGCCGCAGCGTCGCCTCCCTGATCGACGCCGCCGTTCCCGACGCGGCTTTTCCCGACGCGGTTGACATCTCCGCGGCGCTCACCGGCAACGGTCCGGGGAGGACGTCGCTCCTTCAGCAGGACAACGGCCAGTCGGGACGCTTCGGCCTGCGCGACGGAAAGTGGAAACTCGTGCGCGAACCGACGCCCAAGGCAAAACAGCCTGCCGGCCCCCGACAGCCGCCGCGGGATGCGCTCTACGACCTCGACGCGGATCCCGGCGAGACCACCGACGTGTCGGCCCGGCACCCGGAGGTCGTTCGACGACTGGCGGCAGAACTTGACCGCCTGACAAAGCCCCTGGCCCAGCGGGCCGCGCCGCCCGAAGCGGCGGCGCGGCCTCGACCAGAGACCGTCACTTCGCCGCGGGCTTGAAGCCCTTGTCGATCTTCCCGAAGACCATGGTCACCTGGTCCTCGGGCGAGGCCTTCTCGACCTTGCCCTTGCAGTTGGGGCAGCAGAAGCCGACCTCGGCGTCGCCGATCGAGATCTGCGTGCCGGGCTTCACCGGTCCGCCGCTGAACGGACAGCCCTTCTGCACGAGCTGGCCGGTGCTCACCATCTGCTGATGGGCCTTGGCTGCAAACTTCGCCGAGTCGCCCTTGAAGGCGCCGACGCACTTCTCGCAGCAGAAGTAGACCGTGCCGCCAGCGAAATCGGACGAAGCGGCGGGATCGCAGCCGTGACCCGACACAGGGCAGGTGGCGTCCTTGGCTTCCTTGAGAGCGGCGGTCGCGACGACGGCCGACGTGGCGAGGGCGACGCTCGCGAAGCAGAGCACAAAACGACTCGTCATGGCACGGTCTCCTGGATGAGTGACTCCAAACCTCGATCGATCACCACGATACATCCCGCTGAACGGCGGACGCAACCAGCCGCACGCCTCACGAGCCGCATCCCCCGGCGACGAGCATGATCTCCGACGGGCTGCGGCGACTCACTCGCCGCGGCGGCAGTGCCTCGGCTCCGGCAGCCTCGCAGCGACCACCGCCCCCGCGAGGATCACCACGGCCCCCGCCACGAACACGCCCCGGAACCCAAGCCGGTCGACCGCGAGGCCCACGAGCGGCGAGAGCACGAACGGCGCCGCGAGCGCCGCGCCGACGATGCTCACGTACCGCGGATGCTCGGCCGTCGATGGGGCGAGTTCGAGCGCGTAGTTCGTGAACAACTTGAGCGAAATGGGATTGAGGCCCAGCGGCACATACACCACCCAAAACCACCGCACGGCCGTCGCGTGCGGCAGGAGTGACAGCCCCGTCACAACGAGCGGCGTGAGCGCGGAGAGGGCGACGAGCCAGACGAGCACGATGCGTGTGCCGCGGCGGTCGGAGACGGGACCGGCGACCAAGCTCGCGAAGCCGGTCGCGGCGTTCTGCGTGCAGACCCAGGCGAGGAGGCTCTCCGTGCCGCTGCCCAGCCGGTCGCGGGCGAAGGCCTGGTAGTGCGGGAACATCATCAGCACCGCCGAGAAGCAGGCGGCCACCGCCGCGAGCCGGACGAGCACGGGATCGGCGGCGATCGTCCTCCGCCACGCGTCGAGGCCGGCGACGACCCTCGCGCGGGGCGATCGGATTGCAGCCTCGGCCGCCGGCCGCACCGCATCCGCAGGCTCGTCGAGGAACGCCGGCGCGATCGCGGCGACCGCGAAGAAGGCCGCCGTGGCGGCGAAGATCTTCGGAAAGCCGTCTGCCTCCCCGAGCCACGGGCCGAGCAGGACGATCGCGGCCGCGATCGCCAGCACGCTGCCAACCGCCACACTGACCACCATCGCCCTCCCCCGATGCCCGGGGGAGATGAGCTTGCCCTGGAGCGCCGCGAATACGAGCTGGTTGACGCCGATCACCGACGAGAAGGTGGCGTAGACGACGAGGAACAGGACGGCGAGCAGGTCGGGACGGCTGGACTGCAGCGGCCCCCAGGCGGCCGCGAGCACCGCGAAGCAGGCGGCCATGGCGAGGCTCGTGGCCACCAGCGCCCACTTCTTGCGGGGCCGGCGGGCGAGGGCCCCGGCCGCGAGCAACGGTGGCACGCTCTGCCCTCCCCGGTTGAGCACGGGAAGCAGGCCGCGGAGAAACCCCGAGTCGACGACGGCGTCGAGCACGGCCGGCATGATGATTGTCTCGGTCTTGAAGATCCACCCGACGCGGACAGCGATCTGGTAGCACTCGATCCAGAAGGTGTTGCGGGCCTCGCGGCTCGCGGCGCCCGGGCCCGTGATGGCGGTGTCGCCTGCCGGCGGGATAGGCTGAAGGTCGGTCGTATCGTCGCCCATCGTCCCCGCAGCATGAAGGTTTTTCGCCATGCCGTCCATGCGTGCCGCCGTGCTCGCGGCCTCTCTTGTGCCCGCGATCGCCACCGCCGCTGAAGTGCCCGTGTGGTTCGGCACCTACACCAACCCCACGACGCGATCGGAGGGGATCTACGTGGCGCGGTTCGACACCGCGACCGGCTCGCTCACGAAGCCCGTGCTCGCCGGCCGTGTGAAAAACCCATCCTTCCTCGCCTTCCACCCCCGGCTGCCGATGCTCTACGCGGTGTCGGAGATCGCAGCGGCCGACGGCACGCCGGGCGGCGCCGTCGAGGCCTTTGCGATCGACGAAGCGACCTGGGCGCTGTCGTCGCGCGGAGCCGAGTCGACGGGAGGCGCAGGGCCGTGCCACGTGACCGTCGACCCCGACGGCAGCGTCGTGCTGGCGGCAAACTACGGCGGCGGCAGCGTCGCCTGCCTGGGTCTCACCAAGGAAGGCCGGCTCCGGCCGCTGGTGTCGGGCAGCGCCGGAAGCGGCCTCGTGAAGCACCGCTACGAGCGTGACGGCGAGGAGGGCATCGATCCCAAGCGGCAGGACAAGCCCCACGCCCACTCGGTCGACGTCCTCGATGGCTTGAACCGCGTCGTTGCATGTGATCTCGGACTCGATCAGGTTCTGATGCACCAGTTCAGCCCGGAGACCGCGACCGTCTCCTTTTACAGCTCCACGAAACTCACCATCGGCTCCGGACCGAGGCACTTTGCCCTCCATCCCGACTCGTATCGGGCCTGGTGCGTCAACGAGCTCGACCTCACGGTGACCGGCCTGCACTTCGGTCCGCGACGGTGCGGCATGGCGACTGAACGCACGTACTCGACGCTCCCGCCGGACGTGACCGACCGCACCGGTTTCTCGTGCGCCGAGATCGCGGTGCATCCCGGCGGCAGGTTCCTCTACGCCTCGAATCGCGGTCACGATTCAATCGCGATGTTTCGCATCATCGCCCAGCGACACGACCAGGCAAACTCGACCGACCTCGAGTTCCTGGGCACCGAGCCGACCCGGGCGAAGACGCCGCGGCACTTCGCGATCGCCCCCGGCGGAACGTTTCTGCTGGCCGCTGGGCAGGCCTCGAACACCGTCACGGTCTTTTCCATCGACGAGGCGACCGGCCGCCTGATGTTCACGGGCACGTCGGTCGAAGTGCCGAGCCCGGTGTGCGTCGGCTTTCGACGGTGACCGCAGCTCACGCCTGCGTGAGGAGCATCTCCAGGTAGCTGCGTGGCTCGGGACACGTGCAGCCAAGGTGCCGCGCCAGCGATTCGACGCGGGTCGCGGCCAGGGCGATCCCGGCGGCATCGGCCTGGAGTTCGAACTCGACGAAGTCTCCGAGGCCCGCGACGTGGTCGATCGCCACTTCGATCAAGACCCCATCCCACGCGACCGTCGCCAGCCGACGGCGTTTGGCGACCTCGCGCACCCGCCGGAAGCCCAGCGCCTCGAGCAGATCCGTCCAGCGGTCGAGCGTGGCCGGCGGTGAGGCCGGGACCGCTGCCTCGGCCAGCGGCAGTTCGATCTCGCGGCGGGTCTTCGCGGATGCGTCGAGCCGCGGCCCCTTCCACGTGATCCACACGCCGTCGTCCGTACGGCGCAGCCGAAGCGCCTCGTCGGTGGCCGCGAAATCGCGACTCGGATGGCCGAAGTAGCGATCCGCCTGCTCGACCACGCCGTGCCACCCGGCGGCCACACCCGCCAGCCGGGCCTCGAGCGCCGCCACGTCGGCCACCGGATACTTCTGTTCGACCTCGTACACTGGCATGGTCTCCAAACTCGACGACGTTCGACGGCTCCCGGAGTCCTGGACCAGATGATACGCCGCCTGTCGATCGCCACGGCACTCGCGGTGACCACAGCCCTGACGACCGGCTGCGACGCGCCACGGCCATCGCACCCTGCCGAGGGCCGCGCCATGGGCGAGTTGCCGATCCTCGCGCTCGACGATCCCGCCCGTCCTGTCCCGACGCTGGCCGGACGGGTGACGCTGCTCAACTTCTGGGGCACGTGGTGCCCGCCCTGTCGGCGGGAGTTGCCCGGGCTGGTCCGCATTGCCGGACGGCTCGCCGACGAGCCACGGTTTCAGCTGATCGCAGTCTCCGTCGGATCGGGCGGCGACGACGCCGGACTGGCGGCGGAGACGACGGCGTTTCTCCGGTCGCGGCAGATGCCGATCGCTGCCTGGGGCTTCGCGGAGGCGGTCGCCGCCACGCACTTCTCGCTCGCCTACGGGATCGAGGGCGTGCCGATCACGTACCTGATCGGACCCGATCGCCGCATTCGCCGGGTCTGGTCGGGCTTCCGGTCGAGCGACGAGGCCGACATGGCCACCGCGATCCTCGCGCTGCTGAAGGAGACGCTCGGGGAGGCCGCGGAACCGGGCGTCACGGCGCCTCGGCCGTGAGTCGCGAAAGCCTGTCGATCAGGTCGCGAGCGGCCCGCGGCGGGTCGGCGGCCCGCGTCACCGCTGACGCCACCGCCACCCGGCGAATGCCGAGCGGCACGAGGGCCTCGAGCCGCTCGGCCGTGATCCCGCCGATCGCGAACACCGGCAGCGACGTCTCGCCGCAGACCGTCCGCAGGAACTCCGGCGGCGCGTGGTCGGCGAACGACTTCGTGGGCGACGGGAAACAGGGGCCGATGCCGAGATAATCGGCCCCATCGATCACCGCCGCCCGGGCCTCTCCCACGCCATGCGCCGTGCGGCCCACGAGCCGTTCGGGGCCGATCACGCGCCGTGCGAGTGACACCGGCAGATCGTCGGCCCCGACATGGGCTCCGTCGGCGGCCACGGCCGCCGCCACATCCACCCGGTCGTTCACCACGACGAGCGGCCGCGATCCGCTCGCATCCCGACGGACGATCGCCAGCGCCGTCCGCACCCGTTCGGCGAGCACCGGCGCCGGCAGCGACTTGTCGCGAATCTGGAACATCCGCACGCCCGCCTCGACGAGTGAAGCCACGAGCCGGGCGAACGAGTCGGCGTCGCGGCCGCCGTCGATCAGCACGCACAGCGACACGCCGTCGAGCCGGTCGCCCGCACGCACGGCGGTGAGCGCGGCCCGCTCCAGGGTGTACACGCGGTAGCGGAGCGACTCGAAGCCCGGCGCGGCGTCGATGGCCACGATCGCCGCGCACTCCTGGAGGCTGCGGAGCGCCTGGG
>Ga0315902_10012468_pt1 | contig 11055 bp, 10 predicted proteins | sample LakEriMetagenome_9_FD_203523 | JGI IMG/M metagenome (GOLD analysis project Ga0315902, IMG submission 203523) | Freshwater fungal communities from buoy surface, Lake Erie, Ohio, United States - Buoy 12 MA117 | ecosystem: Environmental > Aquatic > Freshwater > Lake > Lake biofilm | place: USA...
GGTGCTCATGAAGCCGGCAGCGCCCGGTGCCGGCGTGATCGCCGGCGGCGCGGTGCGCGCGGTGCTCGAGTGCGCCGGGATCCACGACATTCTCACGAAGTCGCTGGGCTCCACGAATCCGCACAACATGGTGCGGGCCGCGATGCATGGCCTGCAGCACCTCGTGACCGTCGAGATGGCCGCCCGCGAGCGTGGGATCGAGGTCTCCCGCATCGGGTACAAGTCGCGGGCGAAGTCGAAGGCCGAGGTGGTGGATACGCGCAAGGCGGCTGTGGTGGCCGCGGAGGTGGCCTGATGCCGCGGACATTCGTGTGGCACCCGTCGAAGGGGCCGGCCCGGACGCCGAAGCTGGAGGCGCCGACGGACGGCAAGGTAGAGATCACTCAGGTGCGCAGCGCCATCGGCCATTCCTGGCGGATGCGGGCGACGCTGGCGGCGCTCGGCCTCCGGCATCATCAGGCCAGCGTGGTGCAGCAGGACTCCGCCTCGCTGCGTGGACAGCTCAAGAAGGTGCGGCACCTGGTTCAGGTGACGCCGGTGAAGGAGTAAGCCGTGGCCAAGACTGAATCACAGGCAGCGCCGGTCGAGCAGATCGGCCTGCACAATCTCTCCCCGGCCCCGGGGTCGCACCGGAGCCGTCGCCGCGTCGGTCGGGGCCCGGGCTCCGGCCTCGGCAAGACCTCCGGCAAGGGCCACAAGGGCTCGATGGCGCGCTCCGGCCACGGCGGCCCGGGTGGCGGCAAGCCGCACTTCGAAGGCGGCCAGATGCCGATCACGCGCCGGATCCCAAAGCGCGGCTTTACCAACCCGTTCCGCGAGGACGCCCAGGTGGTGCGCCTCGATGCGCTCGCCAAGGTGGTGGGGGATGAGGTGACGGTGGAGTCGCTGCTCGCCGCGGGGCTGATCCGCGGGGGCAAGGGACCGGCCAAGCTGCTGGCCAACGGCGATGTGCCGCGGGCCTTCACCGTGCGCGGCGTCAAGCTGAGCGCGGCGGCCAAGGCGAAGATCGAAGCGGCCGGCGGCCGCGTCGACGGCTGACGGAGACCTCCAGGCGCATGGCGCAGCAATCCAATCAGGCGGCGCAGGCCGTCGCCAACATCTTCCGGACGCCGGAGCTCTGGGCGAAGATCACCTTCACGTTCCTGTGCATGGTGATCTACCGCGTGGGCTCGCACATCACGGCCCCCGGGATCGATGTGCAGGCGCTGAGCGACTACTTCACCCGCCAGCAGGGCGGGGGCTTCCTCGGCCTCTACGATCTCTTCGTGGGCGGCGGCCTCTCCCGGGCCACGGTGTTCGCCCTCGGCATCATGCCGTACATCTCGGCCAGCATCTTCGTCCAGATCGCGGGCGCGGTGCTGCCGAACGTGGACAAGATGCAGAAGGACGAGGAGGGGCGGAAAAAGCTCACGCAGTACACCCGCTACCTCACGGTGGTGCTGGCGCTGGTGCAGGCCTACGGCTTCGCCCTGTTCACCGAATCCTTGCCGGCGGCCGTTTCCCGCCCCGGGCCGTGGTTCACGGTGCAGATGATGCTCTTCCTGACCACCGGGGCGATCTTCGTGATGTGGCTGGGGGAGCAGATCACCGAGCGCGGCCTGGGGAACGGCGCGTCGCTGATCATCTTCTTCTCGATCGTCGAGCGGATGTGGCCGTCGATCTTCCAGACGTTCGGCTTCATCTCCACCGGGGCGGTGGCGCCGCTGTCGATCGCGGTGCTGGCACTCATGATGGTGGCGGTGGTGGCGGGCGTGGTGGCGATCACGGTGGCCGCGCGCCGCGTGCTCATCCAGATCCCGCAACGGACGATGGCTCGCGGTCGGCAGCGCGAATCGGCTCGCAACTTCATCCCGCTTCGCATTAACACCGCGGGCGTGATGCCCATCATCTTCGCCCAGTCGGTCATCGTGATCCCGGGCGCGCTGGCCCAGTTCAGCGGCAACGCCCGCCTGCAGGAGATCTCGGAGTACTTCAATCCCCAGGGGCCGAACCCCTGGCTGTACTTCGTCCTCTCGGCGGTGCTGATCCTGCTGTTCACGTACTTCTACACGTCCATCATCTTCAATCCGGTCGATCTGGCCGAGAACCTGAAGAAGCAGGGGGGCTTCGTGCCGGGGATCAAGCCGGGCGCGAAGACGGCCGAGTACATCGAGCAGGTGGTGGAACGCATCACGCTGCCTGGCGCGATCTTCCTGACGGTGATCGCCCTGATGCCGGTCGTGATCGCCCGCATCGTGAATGTGCCCTTCCAGTTCGGCGGGACGTCGCTGCTGATCGTGGTGGGGGTAGCGCTCGATACGATGGCGCAGATGCAGCAGCACCTGCTGCTCCGGAAGTACGATGGCTTCATGAAGAAGGGGCGCGTCCGCTTCCGCGGCCGTCAGGCCACCCAGTCGGGGTTCTGAGGGCCATCCCCGCGTGATCATCGTCCTGCTCGGCCCCCCCGGGGCGGGCAAAGGGACCCAAGGCGAGCGGCTGGCCGCCCGCCTCGGGATCCCCAAGATCGCGACCGGGGATGTCCTCCGCGCCGCCGTGCGCGAAGGGACGCCTCTTGGCCTCGAGGCCAAGGCCGCGATGGACCGTGGCGATCTGGTCCCGGATGCGGTCATCATGGGGATCATGAAAGAGGCGCTGGCCTCTTCTACGGCGGCCCGTGGAGCCATTCTGGATGGGGTGGTACGGACCACCCCGCAAGCCGAAGGGCTCGCGGACACGCTGGCCACCCTCGGGCGTACGCTCGACGCCGTCCTGCTCTTCGAGGTAGACGAGTCGGAGCTGGTGCGCCGTCTCAGCGGGCGGACGACCTGTCCTGTTTGCCAGAAGCCGTATCTCGGTCGGCAGCCGGGTGAACGGTGCAGCGAGAGCTGCGAGGGGGCGCTGGTGCGTCGTGCCGATGACGAGCCCGAGGCCATTCGCAAGCGGATGGCGGTCTACGGGGCCCAGACGTCGCCCGTCATCGATTGGTATCAGACCCACGACGCACCAATCGTCCGCATCGACGCGCTCGGGGCGCTCGATGAAGTGGAAGGGCGCGTCGTGTCGGCGCTCCGGCTCTCCTGATCAGCCTCCGTCGGCATGGCCTTCGGCGGCTCCGCTCCCCCCACGTCCCTCCTCAAGTCGCCGCGCGAAGTCGAGATCATGGCGCGAGGGGGCGCAATTCTCGCCGCGACGCTGCACCACCTTCGCGGGCACGTCCGGGCAGGGATCAGTACGGGCGAGCTGGATTCCCTCTGCGAGGCCTTCATCCGGTCGCACCGTGGCGCGGAGCCGGCCTTCAAGGGCCTTTACGGATTTCCCGGGTCGGCGTGCATCTCCATCAATGAGGAGATCGTGCACGGCATCCCGTCGCGGAAGCGCATGCTGGCCGATGGGGATATCGTCTCGCTTGACGTCGGCGTGAAGTTCGAGGGGATGTATACCGACGCCGCCATCACCGTCCCCGTGGGGGTGGTGGATGCGGAAACCGAGCGGCTCCTCGAGGTGACGCAGCGGTCGCTCGCGGCCGGCATCGCTGCAGCCACGCCTGGCAACCACGTGGGCGATATCGGGGCGGCGGTGCAGGCCGTGGTGGAGGCCGCCGGCTTCGCGGTGGTGCGCGAATTGGTTGGGCACGGCGTGGGCTTCTCCCCGCATGAGGAGCTGCAGGTCCCCAACCACGGCAAGCCGAAGCGCGGCAAGAAGCTCAGCGTCGGGCTCACCATCGCGATCGAGCCGATGGTCAATGTGGGCACGGCGCGCACGAGAACACTTGACGACAAGTGGACCGTCGTCACCGCTGACGGCAAGCGCTCCGCCCACTTCGAGCATACGGTGGCCATCACCGAAGACGGCCCCCGCATTCTCACCGGCCCGCCGACCGTTTAAGTGGTCCCCACGCCGTCGATGACGGCGTTCGCCGCGGCCTCCGCGAGGCGGGCGTGCATCGACACGGCATCCAGGCAGCGGCGCGCCTCCGAGGCGAGGGCGGCCCCCGGCCCCGTCCCCGCCTCGTCCAGCGAGGCCACGTTGATCCGGACGTTCAGCACCGCCCCCTTGCAGGCGGCCTCCGCCATCAGCGCCGCCACGCAGGCATCGCTCACCGCATTGCGGTTGCCACGCTCGGCCAGCGCCGCGGCCAGTGCGGCAACCTCGACAGCGGCCTGCGCCGTCTCCAGCGGGACCTGCGCCGCGCCGAGCAAGGCGTCTCGAATGGCACGGTCCCGATGTGCGGCCGCGTCTGCCGGTTCCTTGGGGAGCTGGTACGCCGTGCGGACCGCTTCGTAGGAGTCGGCGTCGCGTACCACCAGCGCGGCCAGCTGACGACGCAAGCCCGTGGCCTGCAGGGCCATGGCCCGCATCGCCTCTTCAACGGCGGCGTACTTCTTCTTGCCCACCGTGAGCCCGGCTACCATCTGCGCGAGTGCGGCACCGAGCGCTCCGGCGTGTGCCGCGACGCTGCCGCCACCTGGGGTAGGGTCCGGCGAGGCCACCCGGGAGACGAAGCCATCGAGTGATTCGCCGCCGGCCATGACCTCCCGGACCTGCCGTTCAAGGAGCATGGCCGGAGAGAAGCCGCGCAGCTGGACGTGGCGGGCACCTGCCTCCAGCAATACGCGCTCGGGCACGAGCCCCACGATCTCGCTCCAGGTGGGCGAGACGCCATGGGCGGCTGCCTCGGTCTTCACGTAGTCAAAGACCCGATGCAGCGGAGTCTTCTCGGTATCCACGAGATTCATCGAGACCTGTGCCTGCCCATCCACCTCGAGGCCAAGCCCCTTCACGTAGCGCAATCCTCCGCTCGATCCGCGAATGGCCTTGGCAACCTCTTTCGCCGCCGGCAGGTTGTGGACGCCGCCGAGGTAGACATTGTAGGCCACGAGGAAGGGGCGCGCCCCGACGGCGGTCGCGCCGGCCGTGGGGTGGAGCGCCGCCTCGCCGAAATCCGGGCGCCGGGCGGCATTGGTGCGAATCTCGTCGCGCAGCCCCTCGAATTCACCGCGACGGACGTCGGCCAGATTTTCCCGCATGGGCGTTGTCGCGGCCCGCTCGTACAGGTAGACCGGAATGCCGAGCTCGGTGAAGGCTCGGGAACCGAGGGCGCGAGCCAGCGCGACGCAATCGTCCATGGTGGTCCCCTCAAGGGGGATGAAGGGGACCACGTCGGTGGCGCCGATGCGCGGATGTTCACCCTGATGGCACGTCAGATCGATCCGGTCTCTGGCCACCCGCATGGCCGCGAGTGCGGCCGGGACCGCCGCCTCGAGCGAGGCCACGAACGTGATGACCGTGCGGTGATGCGACGGATCACTCGAGACGTCCAGCACATGGGCCCCCACGGTCCCGGTGATGGCGTCGCGGATCGCCGCGATCGTCTCCGGATCGCGGCCTTCGGAGAAATTCGGAACACATTCGACAAGAGGCATGGCAGGCAGCGGGAGGGAGGGAAAGTCAGCGGTCAGGCGGCGTTGAGGATGTCGAGGAACCAGTCGTGCAACGGGCCGTTGCTGGCCACGATGGGTCCGCCGATCACCCGGGCATCGCGTCCCTCGTAATCGGTGACGCGGCCACCGGCCTCGCGAACCAGCAGGAGCCCGGCGGCATGGTCCCACGGATTGAGCCAGTGCTCCCAGAAGGCTTCGAATCGCCCGCGCGCCACGTCGGCGAGGTCGAGGGCGGCGGAGCCGGCGCGCCGCATGCCGGAGACGAGGGGCATCAGCCGCTGCATTTGCCCGAGATACCGCTCGGCATACGAGGTGTCCCGAAACGGGAACCCGGTGCCGATGAGGGCGCGCAGGGGATCCGTGATGGGCGAGACGTGCAGGCGCTGACCGTCAACGAAAGCCCCGTCGCCGAGCGTGGCGTGGTACACGCCCCCTCGAGCGACGTCGTGCACGACGCCGGCCACCGGTCGGCCGTCAGCGGCAATGCAGATGGACACGCCATAGCTCGGGAAGCCGTGCAGGAAGTTCGTCGTCCCGTCGAGCGGATCGACGATGGCCACGAGCCCGTGTTCCGGATGGTCCTCCGCGCCCAGCTCTTCTCCCACGATGCGGAGCCCCGGGATCGCCTGTCGCAGCGTGTCCCGAATGCGCTCTTCCGCTCCGATGTCCACCCGACTCACGAAATCGGTGGCGCTCTTCGCCTCCCACGGGATCTCCCGATGGGCGCGCGCTTCGTCGGCGATGAAGGTGGCGGCGCGTGCAGCGGCGGCGAGCGCGGCATCGCGCCAGTGGTGGCGATGGGGAAAGGACACGGGGGGTGCGGTTTGCTGGGGTCCCGAGAGGCGGCTAGCTTTGAAGGATGGCACGGATCTTCAGCGGCATCCAGCCGTCAGGCGAGCTGCACATCGGAAATTACCTGGGCGCCGTGAAGAACTGGGTCCAGCTGCAGGCCGATCACCCCGGCGCGATCTACTGCGTGGTGGACTACCATGCGATTACCGGGCGCTACGATCCGGCCGTGCTGCGCGAGCGGCGGCTGGCCATGGCGCGATCGCTGCTGGCCACCGGACTCGATCCGGCCCGGACCACCGTGTTCATGCAGAGCGATGTGCCGGAGCATACCGAGCTCTCGTGGATCTTCACGACGCTCACCCCGCTGGGTGATCTCGAGCGCCAGACGCAGTTCAAGGACAAGTCGTCCAAGCTGGAAAGCATTCCAGCCGGGCTGCTCATGTATCCGGTGCTGCAGAGCGCGGACATCCTGCTCTACCGCGCCGATTCGGTGCCGGTGGGGGAGGACCAGATCCAGCACCTGGAGCTGGCACGGGATACGGCCCGGCGCTGGAATGCCAAGTTCGAACGGGAGTACTTCCCGGAGCCCAAGCCGCTGCTCACGCCGACGCGTCGGATCATGGGGCTCGACGGCCAGGCGAAGATGTCCAAGTCGCTCGGGAACACCATCGGGCTGCACGAGCCGGAGGAGTCGATCTGGGCCAAGCTGCGGCCGGCGGTCACCGACCCGCAGCGGGTGCGCAAGAGTGATCCGGGGCGGCCGGAGATGTGCAACATCTATCAGCTGCACAAGGCGTTTTCGTCGGTGGAGACCGTCGCCGAGGTGGCCCGCCAGTGCGAATCGGCCGGGTGGGGATGCATAGATTGCAAGAAGCGGCTGCTGGAGGGGATGGTGGCTGAGCTGACACCGATCCGGGGGCGGGCCGAGCAGCTTGAGGCGGAGCCGGCCCGCGTGCTGGATGCCTTGGCGGATGGCGCCCGTGCGGCCCGTGCCATGGCCCAGGACACCATGGCCACCGTGCGCGAGACCATGGGACTCGATCCGCTCCGACCGGCCGCGCCGTGACCGCCCGGCGGGTTGCGCCGACGGTCCGCCGTCGTCCTGTGGGGTAGGGTCTGTCGGACCGGAGCCCCGCGCTCCCCAACCTCGAATTCCCGTGGCGATCGAACGGATCATGAAGGCTGCCGTCGAGCGCGGCGCCTCGGACATACACATCAAGGCCGGCGACATGGTGCGCGTCCGGGTCGACGGGCGCCTGCAGCCGCTGTCGAAGCAGCCGCTCACGCCGGAGCAGACGCGGTCGATCGCGCTCCAGCTGCTGGGGACCGATGGAGAGCGGGCCGGAGTGGACACCCTCACCGACCACGACTGCTCCTATACCCTGGCCGGGATTGCGCGCTTCCGCGTGAACATCCTGCGGCAGCGGAACGCCTTTTCGCTGGTGCTCCGCGTGATCCCGGAGTCGGTCCCCACGTTGGCGTCCCTCGGGCTCCCGACCGTCTTCGAGCGCATTGCCGCGATGGAGCGCGGGATGGTGCTGATCACGGGCGTCACCGGGTCCGGAAAGTCGAGCACCATGGCGGCGCTGATCCACGAGATCAACAGCTTCCAGGAAAAGCACATCGTCACGCTCGAAAATCCGATCGAATTCCATCATGCGGACCGGAAAGCCTCGGTGACGCAGCGGGAAGTGGGCGTGGATACGGACAGCTTCCGGGTGGGGCTTCGGGCGGCGCTCCGGCAGGACCCCGACGTGATTCTCATCGGGGAGATGCGGGACGCGGAAACCATCGACACGGCGATGAAGGCGTCGGAGACGGGGCATCTGTTGATCTCCAGTCTCCACACCGCGGATGCCCAGAGCACGATCATGCGCATCATGTCGATGTTCCCCCCCGAGGAGCAGGCGGTGGTGCGGATGCGTCTGGCCGATTCGCTGCAGGCGGTGGTCTCGCAGCGTCTGCTGCCTCGCGCCGGGGGTCGCGGGCGCGTGGTCGCCTGCGAGGTCATGATCGTGACGGGCGCCATCCGGGACTTCATCGCCGAGGGGAAGATCGCCGAGATCCGCGACTTCATTGCGGATGGGGCCCAGTACGGGATGCAGACCTTCGACCAGCACCTGGCCGAACTGGTGGGCGCCGGGCTCGTGGATTTCGAGGTGGCCAAGGCCGCGTCGACCAAGCCGGCCGATTTCGAGCTCGATTTCCGCATGGGACGTGACCGCCAGACCGGGGCCTACGGGAGCATGCGGAAAACCAGCGCCAGTCAGGCGACGCTCGCGTCGAGTGAGCCAACCATGGCGCCGCCGCGGGTGCTGATGCCCGATATGCAGCCGCTCGGGACGGCTACCCCCCTGGGGGTTCCCCGGATTCCCACGCCTGCCGCGCCCATACCGGCGGCTGCCATGCCGGCGGCTGCGCAGCCGGTGGCGCCCGTGCTCCCCCCCCTGTCGCCCCTCGACGCCGATGGTCTTGGTGACCATCCGCTCGGGTTCGGGGACACGCTGCCTCCATTGCGCGGGGCGACGCCGGCGTTTGGCCAACCGGCGGAAGCGCCCCCGGCGCCGAAGGTGAACAGTCCGAATCCGCTGGCCTCGAACGGGTCCGATTCGGTCTTTTCCACCGGGTTCGAGGGGCTCTTCGGCTCCTAGGCCCGCGGGTCGCTGGAATGGCGTGCCCGGTTGGGGTACGTTCCCCGGATGACTTCGCGGACTGTTGCCCAACTGGGCGGGCTCCTGGTGCCCGCTGCGACGACCTTCACGGCTGCCGGGGACCTCGACGGCGCGGCGTTTCAGCGCAATCTCTCGGCGCATCTGGCGCTCGGGATGGATGGCGTGCTGGTCGCCGGGTCCAGTGGCGAGTCGGCACTGCTCGACGACGCGGACCGGCGCCAGCTGCTGGCGTGGGCACGGGAGACGGTTCCGACCGACAAGTGGCTGTTGGCCGGCGTCGGGAGCGAGAGCACCCGGCAGACGATCAGTCGGGCGCACGACGCCAGGGCGGCGGGCGCCGATGCGGTGCTCGTGGTGTCCCCGCACTACTACCTCAAGCGGATGACGCCGGCGGCGTTGCGTGCCCATTTCGAGGCGGTGGCCGACGCAAGCCCGCTGCCGGTCCTGCTCTACAACATTCCCGCATATGCGCACGTGGTGCTCGATCCCGAGACCGTGCATGCGCTGGCCCGACACGAGAACGTGATCGGCATGAAGGACAGTGCGGGCAACCTGCCGGTGCTGGCCCAGTATCTCGAGGCGCAGGGGCCGTCGTTCCGGGTGCTCACGGGGAGCGGCGGGACCATGGTGAAGGCCATCGAGATGGGAGCCTCCGGGGCCATTCTGGCCATCGCGCTCTTCGTGGGGGCGCTGGTGCGGGCGATGATGGACCACGCGCGCGACGGGCGGCTCGACGAGGCCCTGGCGATCCAGCAGCGGATGCTTCCGCTGGCGACCGATATTGCCGCCCCCATGGGACCGGCCGGGATCAAGGCCGCCATGGATCTGATGGGGCTGGACGGTGGCCCCACGCGGGCTCCGCTGCAGCCCCTCTCCCCCGAGGAGCAGGCCATCGTCGAGGCGCGCCTGTCAGCCGCTGGCGCGCGCTGAGCCGACGGGAGCCGACGCATGTTCGACGCAACAAGACGGACCATTGTCGTCGTGGGTGCCCAGTGGGGCGACGAGGGGAAGGGGAAGTTGGTGGATGTGATGGCGGAGCGCGCCGACTGGGTCGTGCGGTATCAGGGGGGGGCGAACGCGGGCCATACCGTCCACATCGGGGACCGCTCCTTCGTGCTGCACCAGATCCCGAGCGGCATCCTGCACCCCGGTGTGCGGTGTGCCATCGGCAACGGCGTGGTCCTCGACCCCGAGACCCTCTTCGCCGAGATCGACGGGTTGATCGCCGATGGCGTGGACGTGGAGGGGCGTCTGTACGTGAGTGAGCGGGCCCAGCTGGTCATGCCCTATCACAAGCTGGTGGACAAGGCGAGCGCCGCGAGCAAGGCCATCGGGACCACCGGGCGCGGGATCGGCCCCACCTACGAGGACAAGGTGGCCCGCCGTGGGGTGCGGGTCCTGGACCTGCGCAATCCGGAGCGGCTCCGCGAGCTGGTCACCGCCGGTACCGAGCGCGCCAACGAAGCGCTTGCACGAAGCGGCTCGGAGGTGCGTGCCTCGGTGGAGCACACTCTGGGCGTGCTGCACCGGCTGGCGCCGCGCCTGCTCGCGATCGCCGATGACGTCGGGCTCTGCGTGCACCGCGCCATCCGCAGTGGCGCCGCGGTGCTGCTGGAGGGAGCGCAGGGCTCGATGCTCGACATCGACCATGGCACCTATCCGTTCGTGACGTCGAGCAACACCACGGTGGGCGGGGCGGCCACCGGCGTCGGCATTGCGCCATCCGCGTTGCAGGTGGCCCTCGGCGTGGTGAAGGCGTACACCACGCGCGTGGGGAACGGCCCGCTCCCCACCGAGCTGGCGGAGCCGCTGCAGACTCACGTGCGCACGCTGGGCCACGAATTCGGAGCCACGACGGGGCGTCCCCGGCGATGCGGGTGGTTCGATGGCGTCGTGGTCCGCTATGCCGCGCGGGTGAATGGGCTGACCGGGCTGGCCATCACCAAGCTCGATGTCCTCGACACGTTGGATCGTCTGGCGGTCTGCACCGGATACCGGGTGGATGGCGAGGTCCTGACGGAGTTTCCCGCCGATCTGGCTCTGCTCGAGCGGGCCGAGCCCGTGTATGAATGGTTCGAGGGGTGGCAGGCCCCAACATCCGCCGCCCGCCGTTTGTCCGACTTGCCGCCCCGGGCACGGGCCTACCTGGACCGCCTCGAGGCGCTGTGCGA
>Ga0315902_10012470_pt1 | contig 11053 bp, 9 predicted proteins | sample LakEriMetagenome_9_FD_203523 | JGI IMG/M metagenome (GOLD analysis project Ga0315902, IMG submission 203523) | Freshwater fungal communities from buoy surface, Lake Erie, Ohio, United States - Buoy 12 MA117 | ecosystem: Environmental > Aquatic > Freshwater > Lake > Lake biofilm | place: USA...
AGGCGTCAGCGACGTCCGCGTCCGGCGCAGGTCGGCGGATGACCTCGCGGCCGCGATAGGTTCCGCACTCTAGGCAGGCATGGTGCGCACGCTTGACGGCGTTGCACTGTGGGCAGCGATCCATGGAGGGGAGCGTCAGGGCATGGTGCGAACGTCGGTCACCCTGACGTGCGTGCGACTTCTTCCGCTTTGGTACGCCCATGTTTTTTGACCTCGCTCGTTGGCGTCCGACTGGACGCGCCTTGGATGGGAATCCTACCCGATCGGCGCGCCTTCGTCCCCTCCAGGGGGGAGGAGGGCGGCTAAGCCAGCCAACCGAGGGTCGAGTCCCCGTTCAGGGCAGGCGCTGGCGGGGTGCTCTGCACCGCAGAGGCCGCAGCGCTCTGGGCAGGGTGGCGTACAGATCAGCACCAGGCGACGGGTCAGGTCGAGGGCCTCGATAGCGAGGCGACCTACATCAACACTGTTCCCTTTGCCGATCAGGAGCGCCCCCTCCGTCACGTGCCTGGGCTCAAGCGCCTCCTCGTCGATCGGTGCGCTCAGCTGCGCGACAGCGGGGGCCAGGCAGCGACCGCAGGCTCCCTCCTGGCTACCGCGGACGGTGCCAACGATGCGCACTCCGCGATTGGTTCGGTCAATCCGAACCTGGACTGCAGCCTTGAAGAGCTCATCGTCAAGTCGCTCCTCGACGGTGAATGGCTCAAGGGTGAAGGTACCCCCCGTCGATTCGGCGAGCAGTGGTGAGAGATCAACGGGATAGAGGGGCGGCAGCACCGCCGCCGATTCGCTCTCCACGAGTTACGCCTTTGAAGAGCGTCGTAGCGCGGCGGCAGTCAGAACGGGGACAACGGCGGCCGGCACGAGTCGATCGAGTGGCCCGCCATAGCGCGCCACCTCGCGAACGAGCCGGCTCGAGGTTGAGGCGTGTTCAGGCGCCGTCATCAAGAAGGCGGTTTCAATCTCTGGCGCAAGGAGCCGGTTCGCATGCGCCATGCGCAGCTCGGCCTCAAAGTCGGATCCGGCACGGAGGCCACGGATGATCAGGGTCGCCCCAGCATCGGCCGCAACGCGAACGGCGAGATTTGATGCAGAGAGGATCTGCACTCGTGCACTCGCGTCGCCGAGCTCAGTGTCAATCACGCTCCGTAGAAGAGTGGTCCGCTCCTCAAGGGTGAGAAGGGCCTCTTTGTCAGAGTTCGGCAGGATCGCAACGACGAGTCGATCGGCAATGGCCAGGCTGCGACGAATGAGATCGATGTGACCAAAGGTCACAGGGTCGAAACTGCCCGGATAGAGCGCCACTCGTTCACTCATTGCCAACCTCCGCTCCCGTTGTATTGGTGCGTTCCAGTAGATCTACGCAACTGTCGCCGTAGACCAGCGTCCGCACACATCGTAGTCCTTCAGGGAGGGCTCGGGGCAGGTTGCTCGGCCGCGAGCGCCCCGTGAGGGCAAGGAGCCCCTCATCGGTAAGCGGACCACCAGGGGCGGCACAATGCGCCATGATCCCCTCCGCCACGGCGGTGTCGTCGTAGGGGGGGTCGGCAACGATGAGATCGAATGAGGCGCCAGGTGCATTGAGTGCGACCAGCACATCGGCACCCTGGAGGGTCGCCCGTTCCGTCAGCTTGAGTGTCGTCAGATTCGCTTGAATGATTGCTACCGCGTCGCGCGAGCGCTCCACAAATAGGGCATGAGCGGCACCGCGACTCAACGCCTCGATCCCAACCGCACCACTCCCCGCGCAGAGATCGGCAAACCTCGCCCCAGCGATGCGGGGCTCAAGTACCGCAAAGAGTGATTCGCGCACGCGATCGGCCATGGGGCGAGTGCCTGCTGGCGGCACCGCAATGCGTCGGCCACGATGGTCGCCCGCGATGATGCGAAGGGTTCCCCCCTGTGCGCTCATACTGGCGCGCTCTCGGTGAGCGCTGCGCCGGTGGCCCGCCCAATCGGCCATCCGCGGGCATACGACTGCACGAGGAGTGCCGCCTCTCCCTTCGCCTCGCCGCGCTGATCAAGGAGTTGCTCGGCCTCCGTTCGCGCGACGAGGGCGAGCGCCCGATCGTCGGCGCGCGCCAGTGTTGCGATGCGCAGCGGCGGAATGCCACTCTGCGATGTGCCGAGGACACTGCCCTCTCCACGCAACGCGATGTCCTGCTCCGCAAGCAAGAAGCCATCACGGGTAGACTCGATCGCTTGAAGCCGCGCAGCGGCAACCTCGTCGTCACTATCACTCACCAGAATGCACCAGCCTTTATCACCACCGCGGCCGACACGGCCACGAAGTTGATGCAGCGTGGCTAGGCCGAAACGCTCCGCCTCAAGGATCACCATCACGCTGGCGGCTGGAACGTCGACACCGACCTCAATCACTGTGGTGCCGACCAGCACGTCGGTTTCGCCAGCAACGAATGCTTGCATTGCGACCGTTCGCTCCAGAGCGCGCTGCTGCCCATGCACCACGCCGATGCGACGGTGTGGGAGGCGGTCACGCAGGAGCTGCGCCTGAGCCTCAACCCCCGTTGCACCACCCGCGTCAAGATCATCATCAAAGGTAGTCCCCTGCTCCGGTTCGCCGCCTTCCTCGGCATCGGCGATCCGCGGGACCACCACAAAGGTCTGTCGCCCAGCGGCTGCCTCCTCGTCCACGAAGGTCCAGACGCGCTCCAAGTCGGCACTGGTACGAATGGCGGTGCGGATCGGCTGACGACCAGAGGGAAGCTCGCGGAGCTCCGACGAAGCAACGTCGGCATAGAGGAGCTGTGCGATGGTGCGAGGGATCGGTGTCGCGGTCATCAGGAGCAGGTGCGGTTCGCGGGAGGCTTTGGAGAGAAGCTTCGCCCGCTCTTCCACGCCGAAACGATGCTGCTCGTCGACGATGACGAGGCCGAGTGAGGCGAACTGGGTCCCCTCGGCGAAGAGGGCGTGTGTGCCGATGACGAGCGCTGCGCGCCCATCCGCAGCCGCCGCGCGCGCTGTTCGCCGCTCAGCGACGGGGGCTCCGCCCAACACGAGCGCCACCTCAATACCGAGTGGGGCGAGGAGTCGTTTCGCCGTCGCGGCATGCTGACGGGCCAGCAGCTCTGTTGGTGCGAGGAGGGCGCTCTGGTGTCCAGCGGCCGCCGTGGCAGCAGCAGCAACGAAGGCGACCGCGGTCTTCCCCGTACCAACATCGCCCTGGAGTAGACGCAACATCGGCGAGCCTGTTGCAAGGTCGGCAAGGATCTCGTCGATCGCACGTCGTTGATCGCCGGTCCACGGTGTCTTGCTCTTTGCTTTGCCACCACCGATGCCGCCCAGGATTGCCGATTCGATGGCGGTCCGTTCCGCAGCAGTCGGGGTGATGCTGAAGGCGCCGTCACCGGCCCGGCGGCGACTGCGGTGCACGAGCGCGATCTGCACCGCGAGGAGTTCATCAAAGGCGAGGCGGCGGAGTGCCGCATCACGAAGGTCAAACTCCTCTGGCCAGTGCAACGCCTCAATCGCCTGCGCGAGCGGCATAAGGCCGTTGCGTGACTGCACCGAATCTGGCAACGGATCAACAAGATCGGCACCGAACTGGTCCAAGAGGGCCCGTACCGCCCGCCGCAGGCTCAGGGCTGTTACGCCACGCGTCAGCCGGTAGATGGGAACAATACGACCGGCGCTGACCTGATCTCCCCCGCCAATCGGGCTGAACTCGGGTGCCTCCAGCTGTTTCGTCCACCCCATCGCCTTCACGCGCCCGGTGGCAACAATCGTGGTTCCAACGGTCAGCCGTCGCTCAATGAACCGTCGCCCATACCAGATGGCGTCAACCGCCCCAGAGTCATCGACAAGCGTTGCAATCGTGCGCTGAACGCCGCGGCGCCAGGTCTTCTCGACGCGGAGGTCAGTGACGCGCGCCGAAATCGTGGCGCTCACTCCCCCTGCAAGTTCGGCGATTGGCGTGATCTCCCGGCGGTCTTCATAGCGACGAGGCAGATATGTCAGCAGGTCGGCAACGGTGCTGACGCCGAGTTTCGCGAGGCCTCGAAGGAGGCTTGAGCCACCGGGGAGGGCGAGCCCCTTCAGCGGGAGTTCGCCTGGATCGACGGTCACTCCAAACTCACGAGCACCCGTTCGATTGGCTGGCCGCCCCGCTGCAAGTCAACCTCAACCCCAGCGATAGCGCCGCGCACCGCGTTCACAAATTCGGTGGCCTGCTCGTCGGAGACGTCGGCACCCACATAGAGGGTGATCAGCTCCGCCGACTGCCCAGCCAGCGCTGCAACGATTGCCTCAACATCGCTGCTCCCTGTTGCAATGATTCCATCGACTGGATCAAGCGCCATGATTTCACCAGCCTTTACAGAGACGCCACGTACAACGGCATCGCGCACGGCCTCAACAACGCGGAAGGTGCGTGCTTCTGCTCGAGCCGCCTCCATGCGAGGGACGAGCTCCTCAAGCGTGAGTGATGGATCCCATGAGAGGAGGGCGGCGATCCCTTCGGCGGCATTTCGGGTAGGAATCACCACGACATGCGCAGCTGAGAGGTCGGCAGCTTGGCGTGCTGCCAGCACGATGTTGCTGTTGTTCGGAAGTACGACGACGAACTCAGTTCCGGCATGTGCGATGGCCGAAGCAATCTCCGCGGCAGATGGATTCTCTGTCTGTCCGCCATGGACGATCTGTGACGCGCCAGCGGAGCGCAAGATATCGCCGAGACCAGATCCGGCAGCGACAGCCACGATTGACGTTCCGCGGCCAAGTGATGCAGCGGCAGGGCGCGGTGAGGCGGTGAGTGGTCCATCAGCCAACTGGTTGAACGCGGCGTGCCCGGTCGCCCGCTCCGCACTCTGCTGGTCGAGGTTCTCGATCGTGACGGCACGCACATCGCCCAAGCTAATCCCATATGCCAAGACCTCATCGGGTCGCAGGTTGTGCACGTGTACCTTGCAGGTCGTCTCATCGCCAGCAACCAGCACACTCTCCCCAATCGTCTCTAGGTGCGCGCGAATGGCGACAAGGTCCAACGGCGTTGTTGGCGAACTCAGAATGAAGACGGTCTCGTAGCCGAACTCTGTGGGGGCAGATTCGACCGGCGCGACGGGTGCTGCAGCGGCGACGGGCTTGGACGACGGAGGTGCAGCGCTCTGGCGCTCCGCCTCAACAGTGCCCCGCGACGGCGCGACGGAAGGGACATTGGCGATCCCTTCAAGAATGAGTTGCAGCCCTGCGCCACCAGAGTCAACGACGCCAGCTTCGCGGAGGACGGCAAGGAGGGTCGGTGTCTTCTCCACGGAAACGCGTGCCGTGGCGGCGATGCTTTCGAGGAATGGGCGCAACTCTGATGCACCCTCCGACTCCTTCATTGCCGCAGCAGCCACTTCGCGTGCAACCGTGAGGATTGTCCCCTCTGTTGGTGTTGCCACGGCCGAATAGGCATGCAACACACCGAGGGAGAGGGACTGCGCAATCTCAGTGGCTCGGGCGCGCTGGCGACCGCGGACGGCCTGCGGGAGGCCACGGAGGATCTGCGAAAGCAGGACGCCAGAGTTCCCTCGCGCGCCAAGCAGGGCGCCACGAGCCACTGCGGCACTCACCTCATCAATCGCGGTAACTCCGGTCGCCAATGAGGCATCCCCCTCGGCGATGGCAGCCTTCAGCGTTGCCAGCATGTTCGTTCCGGTGTCGCCATCAGGGACAGGGAAGACGTTGAGAGCGTTCACCTCTTCGACGCGGCTCTCCAGGCGATCGAGACCCGACCGCAGGGCGGCCATCAGCTCGACGCCGTCCCAGCTCTTGCGGCTCATCGCAGGGAACCCCCTGCGGCTACTCGGATCCCCTCAGTGCGGCTCATAGGCACTCCCTCCCTTCGCCGAGCCTGGGCAAGGCTTCGGACGCACCTGCTACGATACGGCACGAACGACGGGCGTGTCCCACTGGGCGCCCCACCACGTAAGGAGATTAGACATGGCTCGCTTCTGCACCCTCTGCGGCAAGGACTCGATCGCGGGATTTAATCCCCAGTCGGTCGGGATGAACCGCGTCCGGGCCCACCGTCGTTTCCGCGCCAACCTACAGCCAACGGTCATCGCTGTTGGAACCACCACGAAGCGCGTCCTCGTCTGCACCCGCTGCCGCCGCACGGCCACCAAGGGCGCCTAAGTCAACCGCGACCCTAGCGGGTCGCCGACTCCCGAATCGCCCGAACCGCCCCACCCATACCGGTAGGGCCCTGCGCCGAGAAGAGGGCGCTGCCAACAACCAGTAGGTCTGCACCAGCCGCCGCTGCGTCACCCGCCGTTGTTGGGTTGATACCGCCATCAACATGGAGTGGCAACGGGTGGCCGTCTCGCTCGCCGATCATTGTGCGGATCGCGGCCATGCGCCCAGCCGCCTCAGCTCGATACGACTGCCCACCAAATCCCGACTTGACGGTCATGACGAGTGCGAAGTCCAACTCGTCACGGAACGAGGCCAGCGATTCGATCGATGTCTCAGGGTCGATTGCGAGACCGGCGCGACCGCCGCTGTCACGAATCGCGTCAAGCGTTGCGCGGTGTTGATCTGGTGCCTCCACGTGGATCGCGACCGATTCACACCCTGCATCTACGTAGCGTGTTGCCCAGAGCCCTGGCGAGAGGATCATTAAGTGCGCATCAAACGGAAGCTTCGTGGCGGAGCGCAACGCCTCAACAGTCGCGAGACCAAAGGTAAGGTTCGGCACGAAGTGGCCGTCCATGATGTCGAGATGGATGCGGTCAACACCTGCCGCCTCTGCCGCCTGTACCGCCTCGCGGAGTGCGCCGAGATCGGCATTCAATATGCTCGCAGCGATTTCGATGCGTGCGCCGCTCACGCCTCACCGCCAAGTGGCCCAGATGGGGCGATCGGCTGTGCGGTGCGCTGCCCCTGGAGGGCGGCTGCGCTCGCAGCTACCAACAACTCGCGCCGACGGGCAACGGCGATCGGCGTTGGAGCGCCAGCTTTCTCGGCGGCAAGTTGCCCGCACGCAGCCCCCGCCTCGCGACCGCGATTGCGGCGCACGGTGACGGTCAGGCCAGCAGCGCGCAACTGATTGGCGATCTGCTCAATCCGCTCAGGCTTGGACTCTTGCCACGGGGTGTGCGCCACGGCGTTCATGGGGATCAAGTTAACGTGCGCGCCGCTCCCGCGGAGCAGTGAGGCAAGTGCCGCTGAATCTTCTGCTCGATCGTTGATGCCGTCGATCATCGTCACCTCATAGGTGGTGCGCCGCCCGGTTGCACGAGAATGGGAATCCGCGGCAGAGATCACCGCCTCAACCGGCCACTTGCGGTTGAGGGGCACCAGGAGGTCGCGGAGCGGATTACGGGCTGCATGCAGGGAGACCGCAAGGGTGATCTGTGGGCGCTGCTTGGCGAGACGCTCGATCCCAGGTACGACGCCGCTGGTCGAAACGGTGATGCGACGCTGGCCGATTCCCCCGCGCGCTGGATCAGTCAATCCATCGATTGATGCAAAGACAGCATCGATGTTCTGCAGTGGCTCCCCCATCCCCATGTAGACGACGTTGGTCAGTTCGCGATCCTCGGTGCGAAGGATCTGGCGTGCGATGCGCACCTGGTCTTGGATCTCGCCGGCGCTGAGATTGCGAGTGAAGCCGAGCTCTCCCGTTGCGCAGAATGGGCATCCAACGGCACACCCGGCCTGACTTGAGACGCAGACGGTGGCACGTGGCCCAGAGCCACGCCGTGGATCGGCGGGCGAACGCATCAGCACCGCCTCGACCTTCGCCCCATCGGAGAGGGTCAGCAGCAGTTTCGTCGTGGCGCCATCTTCGGCCTCTTGTCGCTCAACCTCATCGAAGGCGCTGAAGCGAATCTCGTTCGCCAGACGCTCTTGAAGCGGCTTGCCGAGTGTGGTGACCCCGCTCCAGGAGGTAGCGACGGAGCGCCACGCCCCATCAAGAATTTGGGTAACCCGGTACGACTCAGCTCCAAGGTCGTTAACCCGCGCCGCCAGTTGGTTCACGTTGAGGTCAGAGAGGCTGAGGGGCCGCTGCGATCCTCCAGTGGGCTCGGTGGTCTTCATTCGGCGATTCTCCCATGCGCGGCGAGTTCTCCTTGGCGACCTCGCGCGAACTCCCCTCCCGTCATGCTCTTGCCGCCTGCGGGGGTCACGCGGTCAAGGCGCACCGTTCCCCCGGCGAGGCCGAGGAGCAGCGCGCCTTCACGCAGGTCGAGGGTCCCTGCGGCGAGTGACGCGTCCCCCTCTACCGCGCTAATGCTCGACAGAATCAGCCGATCCACCACACCTGGGATCTCAACCCAAACGCCTGGCCATGGCTGATACGCCCGCCACATGCGCAGCACCATCTCGTACGAGGTATGTGCGCCAATCCGACCATCGGCTCGGGCGAGGCGCTTTGTCTGCGTGGCACCAACAGCACCCTGAGGAGCGGCCGCCTCACTCCCCTGCAGCCACGTCGCCAAGGTTTCGGCAACATCCACCGCGGCGAGTTCGGCCAGTTCCACTTCCAGTTCTGCGGCGGTAACCGCTGGGCGCGTTCGCAGATGCTGCACGGCGATGATGGGGCCCGTGTCCACCCCTTGGTCCATCACGATCGTGGAGACCCCGGTCTCCCGATCACCGGCAAGGATCGTTGCGGGGATCGGGCTCGCACCGCGATGGCGCGGCAGGAGCGATGGATGCAGATTGACGATGCCCCGCGGGTAGTGATCCAAGAGTTCGACAGGGATGATTTGTCCGAAGTCTGCGAGGAGCGCTCCATCAGCGCCGAACGCTTTGATCCGTGCGATTTCAGCGGCGTCACGAACCTTGGCGACATGTTCGACTCGTAGCCCGGCGCCACTGGCCCACATATCAACAGGCGTCGGTGTGAGTGCGCCGCTTCGGCCGGCGGCGCATGGTGGCGCAGTCACGACGGCAAGGATCTCAAACCGAGGGTCTGCAGCTACGGCGCGGAACGACGGGACCGCGAATCCACCACTGCCAAACAGGATCAGGCGACTACTTGTGACTATGCCCTCGCAGTACGTTGCGGCGCCGCGCAACGATGGCCGCTTCAGGGGAGTCATCTGGCTCTTCATCGTCGTCCTCATCAACGGCGATCAGTTGATCCATTGAGTCGAGATAGTCGATGTAGAGGGTGCCGGCGAGATGATCGAGTTCATGCTGCACGGCGCGGGCTAAGAATCCATGCTCGCTAAACTTGTACGGGCGACCCGTGCGGTCCTGTGCCTCGACCCAGACGCGCTCTTTGCGCGTGATCTCAGCGACGTAGCCAGGGATCGAGAGGCAGCCCTCTAGATCCGTTTGATCGCCAGTGTCCCGCACGATGCGTGGATTCACCAGCTCATAGGTCTTCCCCTTCGCCTCCACTACGGCAACGTTCAGGGGTTCGCCAAGTTGCGGCGCGGCAAGACCAACCCCTGGCGCTGCGCGCATCGTGTGGGCAAGATCATCGAGCAGGGAGTGCAGCAGCTTGCCGAAACTCTCAACGGGCGCGCCCGGGAGGCGCAGCCGTGGGTCACCGAGGAGCAGGATCGGGCGAACACTCATGGCGGGATTCTAGCAAGCGCTACAGGAGCGTCTCTGGGTCCACATCTACCGTGAGGTCGCGTCCGCGGATCAGCGGCAGGTACGGCTCAAGGTCAGCGGCCCGAAGGATCAGATTCTCCCGCCATCGCCCGGCCCGCCGTGGGACCCAGGCGGGAATTGGTCCGAGGATGCGCGCCCGATCATCGCCTGCCGCTACAGCAGCGGCGCGGAGGGTGGTTGCCAGGCCCTCAATGCTGCGCCGCGCGCCAGCAGCGGTTGCCGCCGCCGCACTCACCTTTACGGTGCGGAGGAACGGCGCTCCACCGGCCGCCTTTCGCAGCCCGATCTCGCGGGTACGCCAGGCATCAACGCTCCCCCCGCGGGCGATCTCCACCGCCGCCGTGATTGCGGGGTCCTCGGGTCGATAGCTTTGGATCACCGCCACACCCGCACGCGCACCGCGCCCGAGCCGACCCACCGCCTGTACAACAAGGGCTACCGCGCGTTCTGCCGCGCGTTCGTCGGGGAGCAGAAGTCCTGTGTCGGCGGAGACGATGCCGACGAGCGCCAACGCAGGTAAGTCGAGGGCCTTCGCCGCGAGGGCCGTGCCGACCAGGATCTGCGTGCGGCCACTGCGGAACGCGTCGAGAATGCGATCGCCGGAGCCGATCGCCGATGCGGCATCCGCGTCGAGACGATCAACGATGAGGTCAGGGAGTGCAGTGCGCACCTCCGCCTCAAGGCGTTCGGTGCCACCACCAAGCGCGCGAATGCGTGCACCACCGCAAGAGGGGCAGCGAGTAAGTGGTTCCGCTGCAATGCCACATCCGTGACAGCGGAGTAGCGATCCGGCGCTATGCAGCACCAGCGGTCGTTCACATGAGGGGCACGATTGTGCGGCACCACAATCGCGGCAGAGGAGGGCCGAGGCTAAGCCGCGACGGTTAATGATCAGGAGCGCCTGTTGCCCCCCGGCCCAATCGAGCGCAGTTAGGCGCTCAAGCAGCGCGCGGCTCATCATGCCGCGCCACCCGTCGGCGAGCTCTTGCCGCAGGTCAATCACCTCAACGAGTGGGGCCGGAGTACGTCGGGACAGCGTGAAGCGACGCCACCCCTCAATCTCGGCGCGCGCCAACGATTCAATTGCTGGGGTGGCGCTCAAAAGCAGCGTTGCCGCGCCAGCAAGGCGTGCCAACTCGCGCGCCGCATCGCGCGCGTGCAGCCGCGGCGTGCGATCAGATTTGTAGGCGGCCTCATGCTCTTCGTCGATAACGACGAGGCCAACCTCATCACGTAGGGCACCGAGCGCAACGCGCGTGCCAACAACAAGGTGTGGTCCTGGCTCAAGGAGGCGGTCATGTGCATCGAGGCGCTCACCGGCACTCAGACCCGAATGGATTGACTCCGGCGCACCGCCAGCCGTGGCGAGCATGTCTGCAGCAATCGCTACCTGCGCCGCCTCTGGCACGAGCCAGAGCACGGATCGACCCGCAGCGATCATCCGCACCGCCGCTTCGGCTGCTGCGCGACTCTTGCCAGA
>Ga0315902_10012471_pt1 | contig 11052 bp, 6 predicted proteins | sample LakEriMetagenome_9_FD_203523 | JGI IMG/M metagenome (GOLD analysis project Ga0315902, IMG submission 203523) | Freshwater fungal communities from buoy surface, Lake Erie, Ohio, United States - Buoy 12 MA117 | ecosystem: Environmental > Aquatic > Freshwater > Lake > Lake biofilm | place: USA...
AAAGTCAGCGGCAAAGCCCCCAAACTCAAATACGACGTGAAATGGCCCACGGACGCCGTTTTGGCCCGCACGGTCAGTTTGAAGCAAAAACGCGTCGAAACACAGCTCCTGCACTTCGACGGCGAAACGTGGAACGGCTATTCCTACCGCTGGAACGACGCGCAAACCGATGCCGAACTCGTCGGCGCAGACGGCGTGGAGTTCGCGGTCGAAAAACAGCCCTGGCGCATCCACGGCCGCGGCGAATGCGTGCGCTGCCACAACAACTGGAGCGGCTTCGCGCTCGGTTTTCAGCCCGATCAGCTCGTCAGCATCGCCGGAGCCAAACCGGAGCAGCATCTCGACGCCAACTTCCTCGCGCGGCTCAAAAATCGTCTGCACGACAAAGATGACATCGAGTCCAAAGCCCGCGCCTGGCTGCACGCGAACTGCGCGCACTGCCATCGCCGCCACGGCGGCGGCAGCGTGCAATTGATGGTGAATGCCGACCTCCCCACCGCTGAAACCATGATGTTCGATGAAAAGCCCGTGCGCGGCGACCTCGGCCTCACCGATGCGCGAGTCATTTCACCCGGCAAACCGCATCAAAGCGTGCTGCTCGCGCGCATCGCGCGCAGCGGCAACGGCCACATGCCGATGATCGGCGCACGCGAAATCGATGAACGTGCCTTTGCCTTGCTGTGGGACTGGATCGCCCAAGGCGAAAAGCACGCGCCACCTGCGTCCATCCAAACTCCAAGCGATTCCCTGCTCGCCCTGCATGCCGGACAAGGCAGCGCGGAACTCGCCAAGCACGCGAATCCCGAAATCGCCTGCTACTTCGAGCGCTTCGTGCCCTTTGAGCAGCGCGTGAAGACTCTCGGCATGAACTTCGACGCCAAAAAGCTCCTCGCCGTCAAAGGCTATGCCAAACGCGGCGCGGAACTCATCAGCCCGAGCGGTAAACTCGCCGCCTGCCTCGCCTGCCACATCGTAAACGGCACCGGCCGCGATTTCGGCCCGGAACTCACCCAAGTCGGTGCCCGCCTCACGCGCGAGCAACTTCTCGAAAGCCTCCACCAGCCCTCCAAAGCCATCGCCAAAGGCTACGAGACCTGGCTGATCACTTTAAAAGACGGCAGCGTGCAAACCGGCTTCGTCCCGAACCCCGGCGACGGCGATGTGACCCTCAAACTGCCCACCGGCCAGCCCCTGACCATCCCCCGCGCGCAAATCCGCTCCCAAAAAGCGCAGCCGAACTCTTTGATGCCCGAAGGCTTGCTCCAAACCATGACCGAACAAGAAGCCGCGGACGTGCTGGCGTTTTTGAGCGGATTAAAGTAGTCCAGTTGCTCCGCAACTGGCTCTGAGGATGCAGTTGCGGAGCAACTGCGCTACTTTATAGCGCGCCACATGGAATTTCGCTTCTTCGATCCTGCTGCTGAGACGGACATCACGCAGGGCAGATTGCCGCATTGGGAGCAGTTCAGCGCCTACTACTTCATCACGTGGCGGACAGCCGATTCGATTCCTCAGAAGGTGCTGGATGCATGGCATGGCGAAAGAGCGGACTGGCTGCGGATACACGGCATCCCCCCGGAGGCCGAGGACTGGCAGCGGGAACTCGAAATGCTGCCGCGCGAGCAGCACGCCGAGTTTTACCGCCGTTTCACCAGCCGCTGGCATGATCTGCTGGATGAAGGCCATGGCGATTGCGTGCTGCGTCGGGCGGATTTACGGCAGATCGTCGAGGACAGCCTGCTGCACTTTGAAGGCACGCGTCATGTGCTGGAAGCTTTTGTCGTCATGCCGAACCATGTTCACGTCCTCGCAGGTATTCCCGGGCGCGGAGAGCTGAAGGCGCTTTGCCGGAGCTGGAAGCATTTCACGGCCAGGCAAATCAACGCGGCCCTGCGGAGCGAAGGGCAATTTTGGCAGTGGGAGAGCTTTGATCACCTCGTGCGCAGTCCGGCGAGCCTGGAAAAATTCCGCGAGTACATTTTGAAGAACCCCGCGAAGGCACTTCTTCGTGAGGGTGCCTTCACGGTATGGTCAAAGTAGTCCAGTTGCTCCGCAACTGGTCCTAAAGATGCAGTTGCGGAGCAACTGCGCTACTTGGCTCACTCGCCCGCCTTGGGCTCACGGACGACGCGATCGACGCTGTGCTTCGTGATGATGTTCCCCAGAGAATCGCGGTTTTTGATCGCGATGGAGTTGAAGGGGAACTTGATCGTCAGATTGCGCAGGTAGAGCGCGGGCTTCAGATGGACCACGGCGTTGAAGGCATTGCTCTCCTCCTCCGTCTCGTGGCGGATGAAATAGAGCACCGAGGAGCCCGGCGTGCCCTTCGTGAGCACGTATTCCTTGTCGCGCGTGATGCCACCGATGCGGAAACGCTTCGCCATGACATTGCCCTGGCGGCCATCGCGATAGACGAGGCTGTAAACCGCCTGATCGTCCTTCTTGAAGAGGTTCACATAATGCGGGCTCTTGCCCACGAAGAACTTCTCTCCGGCCTTCGTCACACTCATCGTTCCGTCCTTGGTGAAGAAGATCACGTCATCCAGCGGCGAGCACTTGCAGATCGGTTCGCCCTCGCGCTTCAGCCCGGTGCCGGCAAAGCCGTCCTTGGCGTTGAGATAAAGCGTCTCGTTCTGCATGATCACCTCGGCGGCGGCCACGCGCTCCAAAGTGCCCGCGATGACCGTTTTGCGCTCGCGACCCTTGCCGTAGGTGTCACGCAGGCGCTCAAAGTTCTTGATGGTGTACTTCGTGAGCTGCTTGAGGTTCTTTTGCACGCCCTCGATGTCGTCTTCGAGCTTCTTGATCTGATCCTCGGCCTCGAAGCTGTTGTATTTGGAGATGCGCTTGATTTTGATTTCCGTGAGGCGCGCCACGTCATCGTCGGTCACATCCCGCTTCAGCACGGAAAGGAAGGGTTTGAGGCCTTTCCAGATCGCAGCCATCACGGCCTCCCAAGTCTCGCATTCCTCGATTTTGCGGTAGATGCGGTTCTCGATGAAAATCTTCTCCAGGGAGCTGAAGTGCCATTTTTCCTCGAGTTCGCCGAGTTGGATCTCCAACTCCAGTCCGAGCAGTTTCTTCGCGTGCTCGGCGCTGGCCTTCAGAAGCTCCGTCACGCCGACAAAGCGCGGTTTGTCCTCGAAAATGACCACCGCGTTCGGTGAGAGGCTGATTTCGCAGTCGGTGAAAGCGTAGAGCGCCTGGATGGTCTGGTCGGGATCGGCTCCAGCGGGCAATTGGATGACGAGTTCGACGTGCTCGGCCGTGTTGTCGTCCACGCGGGCGATTTTGATCTTCCCCTTGTCGTTCGCGGCCACGATGCTGTCCTGCAGGCCGCCCGTGGTCGTGCCAAAGGGGATCTGGGTGATGACCAGCGTGTTTTTCTTCGGCCCTTGCTCGATTTTCGCCCGCACGCGGACGCGACCGCCGCGCTGACCGTCATTGTAGTCCGTGGCGTCCATGAAACCGCCTGTGGCAAAGTCCGGCAGCAGCTTGAAGGGCTCCCCGCGCAGCGCGGCGATGCTCGCGTCGCACAACTCGATGAAATTGTGCGGCAAAATGCGGCAGGACAGGCCCACGGCGATGCCTTCCACGCCCTGCGCCAGCAGCAGCGGGAATTTCACCGGCAGCGTCACCGGCTCCTTGTTGCGGCCGTCGTAGCTGGAAAGCCATTCGGTGACCTTCGGCGAGAAAACGACATCCTGGGCGAACTTCGAGAGCCGCGCCTCGATGTATCGCGGGGCCGCGGCGTTGTCGCCCGTGAGCGTGTTGCCCCAGTTTCCCTGCGTGTCGATGAGCAGCTCCTTTTGACCGAGCTGCACCAAGGCATCCGCGATCGAGGCATCGCCGTGCGGATGATACTGCATGCAATGGCCGACGATGTTGGCGACCTTGTTGTAGCGGCCGTCATCCTTCTCCCAGAGCGAGTGCATGATGCGGCGCTGCACCGGCTTCAAGCCGTCGTGAATGTGCGGCACGGCGCGCTCCAAGATCACATAGCTGGCGTAATCGAGGAACCAGTCCCCGTAGAGATCGTCCACGGGCTTGTGCTCCACCGGCGCGGCGGAGGGCAGGATCGGAGAGTGAGCGTCAGTCGGCTTGGAGGAAGATTTTTTGGCCACGGGGCAAAAGCGAAGGTCGTAGGACTAAGAGCAAAGGGTTGGGGAGGCGCTTATTAGGAACTCCGGGGCCTTGGTGCAAATCGAAAATCCGCCGGGAGTGTTCAAACCAGCTTCATCACTTCCACTCACCGCCCGCGCCGCACGATCTGCCCTGGACGCGCTTCGGTGAGCGCAGCGGACTCGATGACTGCGGTGCCATTGACAAGGACGTGCTCGAAACCCAAGGCGAGGTGATGCGGATCGTCGAAGGTGCTGGGATCGGTGACTTTTTCGGGATCAAAGATGACCACATCGGCGATGGCACCCGGGCGCAGCACGCCGCGGTCTTTGATCTGAAACGTCTCCGCAGGCAGGCTGGTCATGCGGCGGATGGCTTCCTCAAGTTTGAGGAGCTTCAGCTCGCGAACGTAGCGGCCTAGGACGCGGGCGTTGTTGCCGTAACTGCGCGGATGCGGCACATCTTGCCCGAGAATGCGCGGACCTCCGTCACTGGCGATCATGGTGAGCGGATGTTGAATGAAGGTCTGCAAATCGTCCTCATTCATGCCGTGGAAGATGGCGCTGGCACCACCGGCGGCCTCCAGAGCCAAAATGGTCTCGATTTGATCCTCCAGCGTGTCTGCGCCGCGCATCTGCTTCGCCGCAGCGGGGATGTTTTTGCCATTCAGCGTGGGATCGGACGCACAGCGGGCGATCACGGCATACGCGTAATCCTTCCGTCCCTGGCGAGTGCGCATCGCAGCCATGCCGGCGATGATTTCGGCCTTTTTGACCGGATCGGCGAGGCGTTTCTCGAAGTCCTCGCGCGTTCCCTCCAATGCGGCATCTGGAATGGTCTGGCGCAGCCCGGTGCTGCTGGCGGTGTAGGCGTATTGGTCGTGCGTGATCTTCAAACCATCCGCGCGGGCCTTGTCGAGCACGGCGAGGACTTCGCGGGCTTTTCCCCAGGCGGTGGGGCCGGAGAGTTTGATGTGCGAAACCTCGGCGCGGCAGCCGCTGTCGCGGGCGATGCGCATCAATTCGTCCAGCGCGTCGAAGATTTTCACGGTCTCGTAGCGCATGTGGCTGACGTAGATGCCGTCGTGCTTCGCGACGACTTTCGCCAGCGCGGTGATCTCATCCGTTTTGGCGAAGGAGCCGGGGACGTAGATCAAACCGGTGCTCAGACCGACCGCGCCGTCCTGCATCGCGGCATCGACGAGCTGTTTCATTTTCTCCAACTGCTCGTCACCCGGCGCGCGGATGAAACTGCCGCCCATGCCTTCCTTTCGCACGCTGCCGTGGCCGATGAGCGTGGCCACATTCAGCGCGGGCTTCGCCGCTTCGATTTCCTGAAAAAACGTGCCGACATCGGTGCGCGAGTTGCCGCAGTTTCCAGTGATGATGGTGGTGACGCCCATGCGCAGGAAGTTTTCCGCGACGGGATTTTGGCAGATGTCCTCCGAGTGCGTGTGCACATCGATGAAGCCCGGCGCGACGACGAGTCCGTGCGCGTCGATGGTTTTCGCGGCGGTGCCTTTCACATCGCCAACAGCCATGATGCGGCCGTTTTGGATGCCCACGGAGCCGTTTTTCATCGCGGAGCCGGTTCCATCGACGATGCGCGCGTTTTGGATCAAAACATCAAAATCCGCCGCGAAGGCCGCAGTGGCGAAAAAAGGCAGCAGGAGGCAAAAGGCTCGCATGGGGCATGAAACGCCGGAAACCGCCGGGCTTCAACCGTTGCCAGTTTCTCATTTCGCATCCAGAATCCGCCCGCTCATGCCCCAGCTTCATCTTCAGCCCGATTTTTCCACCTTCCAGTCACTCGCGGAAAAGGGCAGCCTCGTGCCGGTCGTGGCGGAACTCACCGCCGATTATGAAACGCCGCTCTCGGCCTTCCAAAAGATCCACGATGGCCGCTGCGCCTTCCTTTTGGAATCCGCGGAGCTCACCCAGCACTCGGGACGCTATTCGCTGCTCGGCAGTTCCCCTCGCATCATTTTCACCGCCCGCGGCAAGGAGATCGAAATCGAGGAGCGCGGCCAGAAGCGCAGCTTCACGACGAAAACCGATCCGCTGACGGAACTCGAGGCGCTGATGAAGCCCTTCCGCCCGCACGATTCGCCGGCGCTGCCGGTTTTCCACGGCGGCGCTGTCGGTTACCTGGCCTACGACATGGTGCGCTTCTTTGAGCCGACGCTGCCAGCACCGCCGAAGGACGAACTCGGCCTGCCGGACATGGTTTTCATGGTCACGGATACCGTTTTGGTCTTCGACCATCGCACGCGTCGCCTTTCGATCATCGCGAACGTGCACACCGACGAGCATGCGAACCTCGAAAAGGCCTACGAATGGGCCAAGACGCAGATTTTGGCCGTGATGAGCAAACTGGAGCGTCCGCTCGCCGCGAAGCCGCTCCAGGCCTTCGCCCCCATCACCAACGAGCAGCTCCCGACACCGAGCGGCAACACCACCCGCGAGGAATACGAGGGCATGGTGCTCAAGATGAAGGAATACATTGCCGCCGGGGATATTTTCCAAGGCGTGCCCTCCCAGCGCTTCGAGACAGCCTACAGCGGCAGCACGATCGATCTTTTTCGCGCACTGCGGCATGTGAATCCCAGCCCCTACATGTTCTGCATGGACTTCCCGCAGGGCTTCGCGCTCGTCGGCAGCTCGCCGGAGGTGCATGTGAAGTGCATGAATGGCCGCATCGACATCCGTCCCATCGCCGGCACCCGCTGGAGGGGCAAAACGAAGGCCGAGGACGATGCGCTGGCCGATGAACTGCTCCACGATCCCAAAGAGCGCGCCGAGCACATCATGCTCGTCGATCTCGCCCGCAACGACGTCGGCCGTGTGGCCGAGTATGGCAGCGTGCGCGTGAGCGATCTGATGGTCATCGAGCGCTATTCGCACGTCATGCACATCGTCTCGAACGTCGATGGCCGCCTCCGTCCGGACAAATCCGCCTACGATGTGATGCGCGCCACCTTCCCCGCCGGAACCGTGAGCGGTTCGCCGAAGGTCCGCGCCATGGAAATCATCAACGAGTGCGAGAAGAGCAAGCGCTGCGCTTACGCTGGCGCGGTCGGTTACTTTGGCTTCGACGGGAATCTCGACAGCTGCATCGCGCTGCGCACCTGCGTGGTGAAGGATGGAAAAGCGTATGTGCAGGCCGGCGCGGGCGTCGTCGCCGATTCCGATCCGGCCTATGAGTATCGGGAGACGGTGAACAAGGCCACTGGCATGCTGCGCGCCATCGAGTGGGCGAAACAGCTTGGAGAAAGTTGAGCGAGTCTTGAACAACCAACTCACAATCTGTTCACAGAGTCATGCACAACGAATTGGGTCTTGTTCTTCGTTGGCTTGGGTTGGCTAAACAAAGAACCCTCCGGTGTTACCACCGGAGGGTTCCGTTGCGATCCAGCAACCAACAACTATTGAGGATACGCGGCACGAAATGCGGAGCTGAGGAGAGCTGCAAACGTGGCCCTGAGGTTGCCCTCGAGGACGCCCGGAGATTAAAAACTTTTGCCGTCGCCGTCAACCATGGCGGCTTTGTTTTCCAAAAAGATAGCCCGAGTCGCAAATTTGAGAGGTTTATACCCTCTCAATTTCTCAATCTTTTAGCAAAACGACTCTTGACACCCCTCCGGCCCAAAAAACTAGCCTTTCAATCAACCACTAGGCATCTGAACAGTCTTTCAAATTGAGCCAAAACGGCTCCAAATTCACCCAAACCACCCACTATGCCCTCCTCCCACCTCCTCGGCCAGCTCCTCCTCATGGGCGTTCCCGGCCCCGAACTCGACGCCGAAACCGCTGCCCGACTCAAAAAACTCCAGCCGGGTGGCTTCATTTTGTTCGGTCGGAACATCCAAAACCCGACTCAACTCCGCAAACTCATCGACGACCTGCGCGACCTCTCGGACATCGAGCCATTTATTACCATCGACCAGGAAGGCGGGCGCGTTTCGCGACTTCGTTTGATCGGCGAGGAGCCGCCGAATGCGCAATCGCTCCGCGATAAAGGCGATCCCGAACTCATCAAACGCCACGGCAAGCTCACCGGCCAGGTTTTGCGGCATTTCGGCTTCAATCTCGATCTCTGCCCCGTGCTCGACATCAGCTACGACGACGCGGCGGACAATTCACTCAAAGGCCGCACCTACGGCAAAGATCCGCAGCAGGTCATCACGAACGCCGGGCTCTTCAACCGTGCGATGCGCAAAGAAGGCATCCTCAGCTGCGGCAAGCACTTCCCCGGCTACGGCCCCGCCGAATGCGATCCGCATGAATTCCTGCCCGTCATCACCAAAAGCCGCGAGGAGATGGAAAAGAGCGAGCTGCTGCCCTACTCCGCGCTGCTGCCAGAACTCGACAGCGTGATGACCTGCCACAGCAACTACACCGCGTATGATCCAGATCGCGGTCGCTGGCCGGCGAGCCTCTCTTATAACATCGTGACGAAGCTCCTGCGGCATCAATACGGCTTCGACGGCCTCGCGATGACGGATGACCTCGACATGGGCGCAATTTTGAATGAGGTGACCTTCGAGCAGGCGATCCAGGAGGCGGTTCGTGCTGGAAACGACCTCGTCATGATCTGCCACCGCGTGGAAATGGTCGAACTCGCCCGCCAGCATCTGGAAGGCGTCGAGGAGCCCGTCATCCACGATGCTCTCGTGCGCATCGAGAAGACCAAAAAACGCCTCGTGACTCCGGACAAGTTCGACCTCGACCGCTTTGCCTCCATCAATCGCGACATCTGGCAGCTCCGCGTCGATACGCTGGGCGAAGAGGCCGCGAAGAACCTCAGCGTCGAGGATGGCAAGCGCTCGCCGGTGGAGCTGTATTGATAGCTCGCGCAAAACGGCGGCGTATTCCACGCCGCATGTCTCCGCAGCATCCAGCGCATCCGTATTCCCGCCGGGAGGTTCTCCAGGCGGGCGCGGTGAGCTTGCTGGGCCTCGGCATGAATCATCTCACGGCTTTGCAGGCGATGAGCGCGCCCGTTTCCGCGCCGCGCGCGAAGAACGTGATCTACATCTTCCTCAGCGGCGGATTGGCGCAGCAGGAGAGCTTCGACATGAAGCCGGACGCGCCGATGGAGGTGCGCGGTGAGTTCAAACCCATCCGCACGCGCACGCCCGGTCTGCACATCTGCGAGCATCTGCCTAATCTCGCGCGCATCTCGGAAAAATGGTCGCTCGTGCGCTCGCTGACGCATGGCAGCAGCGATCACTCGCTCGGCCACCACATCATGCTCACCGGCCGCAGTGACGCTCCGCTCGGCTTTGATCCATCGAAGCCCAAGAAGTCCGATCACCCCAGCATGGCCGCGCTGGCCACCTCATTGCTCCCGCGGCGAAAAGACAATCTCCCACCCGCCATCGTGCTCCCGGACAAGCTCGTCCACCGCGGCGGCCGGACGCTCGCCGGGCAATTTGGCGGCACGCTCGGCGCGCAGCATGATCCGTGGTTCTTGGAGATGTCCCCGTATCACCCGGATCACTATGGCGCGTTTCCGCAGTATCTGTTTCACCACGAGCGCGGCTTTGAGAAGGACGGCACGCTCAAATTCCAGGCACCGCATCTCTCGCTGCCGCAGGGACTCACGCTCGATCGACTGATGGACCGCGTCTCGCTGCGGGATTCGCTCGAAAAACAGTCCGAAGGCCTCGCCCAGCTCGCCGGAGATGAATCCTTTGACTCGTATCGCAGCGCTGCGGTCTCGCTACTCGGCAATCGTCAGGTGCACGACGCTTTCAGCCTCGAAAAAGTCGATCCGAAGTGGCTCGACCGCTACGGCAGGCACAGCTTTGGCTGGTCATTGCTCATGGCACGGCGTTTGATCGAAAGCGGCGTGCGCATGATCCAGGTGAATCTCGGCAACAACGAGAGCTGGGACACGCATCAGGCCGCTTGGCGGAATTTGAAGGACTTCCTGCTTCCGCCGATGGATCAGGCCGTCAGCGCACTGATCGAGGATCTCGATTCCAGCGGCCTGCTGGATGACACGCTCATCGTGATGGGCAGTGAGTTTGGCCGCACGCCGACCATCAAGAGCATTTCGAAGACCGCGCTGCCCGGCCGCGATCACTGGGGGCATGTGCAGAGCGTTTTGCTCGCGGGTGGCGGTGTGAAAGGTGGACGCGTCATCGGCGCGAGCGATAAGATCGCCGGTTATCCCGTCAGCGACCCGCAAACGCCGGAAAATCTCGCGGCGACGATTTACGAAGCGCTCGGCCTGCCGCGCGAGACGATCTGGAAGGACTTCACCGGCCGACCGCACACGCTTTACATGGGCTCGCCGATTCCGGGGCTGGTTTGAGCATTCAAGTCCACGCGCGCACGCGGCTGTCGAGCTGGAAGACCTGTCCGCTGATGTGCGGCAGGCTGTCGAGGAAGACGATGAAGCGCGCCGCATCCTCCGGCGTGTTCAGGCGGCCGAGCGTTTGACTGGAGAGCAGCTTTTCGCGAAAGGAGTCATCAGCGAGCAGTGCGCGCGTCATTTTGGTCTCCAGAAAGCCGGGCAGCACGCAGTTGGAGCGGACATTTCGCGCGCCGTATTCGCGGGCGAGGCTCTGGCTCAGCGCGATGAGGCCTGCTTTGGCCGCGGCGTAGTTCGTCTGGCCTGCCGGACCGCTGAGCGCGGAAAAGGAGCCGATGTGAATGAGGTGCCCTTCACGCTGACGGCTCATGAGCTTCACGGCGGCCTGCGAGCAGAGAAACGCGCCTTTGAGACAGACATCGACGACCTTCGTGAAGTCTTCCGCACTCATGCTGACGAGCGGCTTGTCGATGAAGAGGCCGGCGTTGTTGATGAGCAGGTCGAGGCGGTCGATTTGGCTGAAAAAAGCCTTCACGGAGGCTGCGGAGGCCACATCCAGCTCTTCACGGCCCGGTGCGAGCACTTCCCAACCCGCGGCGGAAAACGCCG
>Ga0315902_10012476_pt1 | contig 11050 bp, 8 predicted proteins | sample LakEriMetagenome_9_FD_203523 | JGI IMG/M metagenome (GOLD analysis project Ga0315902, IMG submission 203523) | Freshwater fungal communities from buoy surface, Lake Erie, Ohio, United States - Buoy 12 MA117 | ecosystem: Environmental > Aquatic > Freshwater > Lake > Lake biofilm | place: USA...
CTCCTTTTCCTCTTCAAATTATAATAATGATAAGTTTAAATTTATATACTCTTCAATTGAGGATGATTCTACTTGGAGTAATATGGAACTTAATGAACCCTTTGATTTAGTAATTAATTTGGCTGCACAAGCTGGGGTGCGTAAAAGTTTAGTTGATCCACATCCTTATATCAATTCAAATATTATTGGATTTCAAAAGGTGGTCGATTTTTGTGTTAGGAAAAATACTCCTTTAATCTATGCAAGTAGTAGTTCTGTTTATGGTAAATCTATAAAACAACCTTTTGAAGAGACTTTTGATTGTAATGAACCCGAGAGTCTTTATGCAGCTACTAAGCGTTATAATGAATTAATAGCGTACTCTTACTTTAAAACTCATGGTTTGAAATCAATTGGTTTGAGGTTTTTTACTGTTTATGGTCCATGGGGACGCCCAGACATGGCACCCATGTTATTTGCAAATTCTGCAATTTCTGACAAAAGGATTTCGGTTTTTAATAATGGTAATCAATCAAGAGACTTTACCTATATCTCAGATATTGTTGATGGAATTTTTCTTATTGCACAAAAGTTCGATTATGTTTTTAATAATGCAAAAATTTTGAATATTGGACGTGGGACACCAGTGGGATTAATGGATTTTATTAAATATTTAGAAATAGAGTTTGATATTTCTTATAATTTAGAGTTTTTACCAGAGCAATCGGGTGATGTACCCCTTACATTTGCGTCTACTTCTTTATTGAGTAATTTAACTGATTTTGCACCAAAGATTGATTTAAAAGCTGGAATTCAGTTGTTTGTTGATTGGTACAAAAATTACTATATCCACAAGGGTCAATTATGAAGTTTTGTGTCATAATAATAAACTATAATACAAAAAATAATGTTCTCAATTTATTGGTTGATTTTAAACAAATTGATTCGGACATATTTATATGGGATAACTCGAATATTGCTAACGAAGTATTAGCACAGTCTGAGTTAATTGGATTAAACGACAGGGCGCAAGTTATTACTAGTGATTTGAATTTGGGATTTGGTAAATCAATAAATAATGTGTTGCTCAATTTTAGTATAATTGACAATTATGATTATTTCGTATTATGGAACTCAGACTGTGAATTAAATGCAGAGTATTTCAAAGAAATAATAGAAAGTATTATAATTAATAATAGAATTGATATTATTGCTCCTCGTCTTTATGATGGAAATGAGTTTTATTATGGATCTAAATTATCTTGGCATTTTTTGACATCCAATATAATTCGCGATGAGAATTATAATTATTCGAATAGTTTATCATGGCCCACGGCTGCCGCATTGTTTATACCGACACATGCATTGAGTGAATTTCCATTGTTTGATCCTTTCTTTTTCATGTATTGGGAAGATGCTGATTTAATACAACGTTTAAAAAAGAATGGGATAGTTGTAACTAATTTTTGTAGCAAACACGACTTTTATTTTAGACACTTGCCAGGGCATAGTTCTAAATCAAATTTAATAAATAGATTTCTCTGGCATCTTGAAGGCCATAGGTATTTTGTAAAAAAACATGTTCGGTTTAGCACTATTCCTCTTGTTTTATTAAATGTAAAATATTTAGTAAAGGCGATTATTGACGGAGATTTTAACAGACTTAAAGCAATTATTAATTTTTTAAAAGGATGAGATATTTTTATACGAATATTTTTGGAGACACATATATCCCTTATCTTAAATCTCTTTTGGTTAGTGTTGAGAGGTTGTACAAAGACGAAGTGAAGACAGTTGTGGTCTATGACAACATTTCTGAATTGGAAATTCTTTTAATAAAGAAAAATTATCCTTCAGTAAGTTTTATCTCAGATGAATTGATACTATTAGATTCTAATTCTATACACCATTTAATTGCGAACAAATCAAAAGGGTGGGCGAATTTTATTACTTCTTTAAATGATGAAGATAAAGTTATATTCTTGGATGTTGATACTAATCTACTGAAAAGTGATATATGGAATGTTTTTGATGATTACAAATTTGATTTATCATTAACAATTTATAACTCGGGTTATAGTTTAAATACTGGAGTTATTTTTCTCAATGTTAATAAAAATTCAAAAATATTATTTCAAAAGTGGAGTGAGCAGGTATTTGATATTTTTAAATCTAACACTGATGATCAAATTCGATTGATAAATAAAAACTTTGGAGCTGTTGACCAGTTTGTTTTTTACAAACTTGCTGAATTGAGACAGGATAGATTGATAGGTGATCTGTATTCTGTAAAAGTTGATGATGAAAATATTGTTCAAATAAAACTATTAGATGGAAATATTTTTAATCTTATAAACTCGAATAACTACAATTATAATACGAAAGTGATCCACTTTAAAAGTGGTTGGAGAAGTATTTTGAATAAGACCTCGTTTTTTAATATCAACAGGAAATTTAGTACGAGTGTTGTTCAATATGGTATTTGGTATGATAATTACTTAGACAGTATACGAAAAGAAAAGTCAATAATTAACATTGAATTTTTATTATCAAATAATATATATGAGAATCTTAATCATAAAATTTTTAGGTATGATTTAACACATTTATTTACAATAATTAATTTATGTGTTGATAGGCCAATATTGATTGAAATTTGTTTTGATATTAAAAAATATTATTTTTATGAAATTCTTTTGTGGTATTTTGATTTTGTGATTTCATTTGTACACAAACGATCATTTTTAATTAAATCAACCGTTACTAATGATATAAAACATAGTGAGTATATTATTTTACCGTTTATTCAAAAGCCAAGAAAAAATTTCATTTTTTACTTTTTTTACGTAGTCATATATTCTACAGCATTTGCAAAGGCTTTTATAACGAAGTTTTTATATCTACAGAAATCTACAATTTTGAGAATTTATTTTTTCTTGCGTAATGACAAGTAGGATTCATTTCATTTTTCCTCGTTTCCATACGAATTTTATTGATCTAGTTGACCAGTTATCTCTTGAAAGACAGATTTATTGGCATGTTTTGTTTAAGCATAAAAATGATGATTTTTTAAACAATTACAATATTTCATTTATTGGCATCCAAAATAATTTCAATCCTTCTCTTCAAGTTGGACCGATTAAATTGTTTAGGACATTGAAAAAGATAAATAATTATGATACGTTGGTATATAGACCTATTGGTAATTCTACACCGATTCTTTATTTTATCAACTTGCTATTAGTTCTTGTATATTCAAAAATTAGAAAAATTAATCTTTTATTGTACAATCAAATCGATTATGAAAGATTTATCAGTATTGATAAAAAGTTCGAGTTAATATCTTATCTAAGTTTAATACTCAAATTTAAGATAATTACTCCTATATCGAGTGAAGTAACAGATACTGCGAATAGCAAAAATATTTTTTCCTTAATTCCTTTTTACCTAAATACGTTGAAATTTGCTGAAGTAAAGAAAGATTCACAAAAGAAAAAAATTGTTTTTGTCGGCAAGTTATTTGAAGAACGCAAACGATTTGACATATTTCAAAACATTGTTGAGTGGTATTCTCATAATCCAAATATTGAATTCATTATTCTTGGTATTGATAAAGGTGAATCGGATAATGTTAAAGATGATTTAGTATATAAAAAGTTTATTGCGATTGGAGTTAGTATTTTTATTAACATAAGTAGGGAAGATGTTTATGAAATATATAAAAATTGTGATTATTTGGTTTATCCATCAGAATTCGAACAAGCAGGGGTAAGTCCTTTAGAAGCAATGGCATCTAAGGTAATTCCTATTGTTTTTTCCGGTATGAATAAGATGAATTTGTCATCTAATTACATCAAGACTTTCTATAACGGTTTTAAAGTTGATGTTAATCATTATAGTGAGTATGTTCGTGTAATTGATCTTTTAATAAAGTATCCAGAGTTAGAAGAGGATATAAAAAATAATTGTTATTTATATGTCTCGCGGATATCAAAATTGTCATTGAATGCATGGAGAGATAATATTTTCTAGTATTTTATATTTATTTTTATTCTCAATATTCTTTCAATTTTTATTGAGAGTTAAGCATATTTATGTAAAAATATATTTCTTTATAATTTTTCTAGTTTTCTTCATTGGTTATTTTATAAAAAGTCTACTATATTTTTCAGAATTTAAATCAGTTGGTGCATTATCAAACTTAACCCCGGAGTATATTGATTTTGATTTAGATCTTTTCTTACATGCAAATTATATATCTTTACTACTTTTATCGTTTATCACAGCCTTCTTGATCTGTTATTCTTTAAGTAGTTTTAATAGAAAAGATTTCGTTAGAAAAAAAAAATGTCATCGATTTTGGTTAAGTGATTCTCTATTTTATTCTCTATTTTTCTTGTTTGTTGCAATTAAAACATTACAATTCAAATTAGGACTAGGAATCATGGGTTCTGACAATGTTGTTTTACCTTTCCACTTGCATAGCTTTATTTTTAGAATTCAAGGTTTTGTTTTGATACCTTTAATGTTGAATTCACTTTTATATAAATATTCAAATTTTAAAATGCTCTTATTTGTTATTTGTCTTTTAAGTGGAATTTTTTTTGGAAGTAAAAGTGGACTTTTTTTTGTTTTACTTTATTTGGCGGCAATTCTGTATATACATAACTTTCTTAAACTAAAGTTTATTTTTTATTCGGTTTTTTCAATCCCATTCTTATTGTTTTTTTATTGGTTAGGAAATTCCTTTAGAAACCTCGATGCGATAGCGAGTTTTGATTGGGTTGAGATTTCAAAGAGCTTTCTTTCAGCTTCTGATATATGGACATATATATTTAAATCTTCGTTGAATAGATTTATTGGATTGGATGGAATTATGTATTATTTAAAATTCGGAGATAATATTGGGTTTGAACAATGGTTGAAGTTTAAATTATATTTTACATACGATGTTGTAGGGGTCCAAAATCCAAATGATTTCAGGAGTCCTGGCTTTTTTTCATTTCTACTGTTTAGTACACCTGGTTTTAGTTTAATTTTATTTCCTTTCTTACTTATATTTTTACTTTCAATATTCTTATACATAGTCAAGAATTATTTTAATCAATTTATTGGATACAAGCTCTTTATCTTATATTCTTTATATGGAGTTTTTCTTGAAGGGTATCTACAATACGAAGATATATTTTCTCTATTGTTAGGCATTTTTTTGGTTAAAATTGTTGATTTTTTTTTGAATAGAAAGGCTTTTTTGGGGATTACTGCATTTGATAGTCGTTAGGTTTTCATTCGATAATTTTAATATTACAACATTATTTATATAGATAATATTTTCAAAATCATTTATTCGTTTTTAAGCAATTTTCTTCACTAAATTAAAATAAAATCATGAAATACATTATTCATTTACTTACGAGAAAACCATTTGTTTTTGTTACTATCAAATTGTTTCTGTGGCTACATTCATTTTGTTATAAAGTAATCAGCGCTTGTTCAATTTCTATTGAGGGTACACATGTTAAAAAACGGTTAACTAATATTTATTCTTTTTTTAATGAGAATATCAAAAATGCACATAGTGTTTTGGATATAGGTGCTAATAATGGTGACTTAACAAGAGTTTTAAGTCAATTAGCAGAAAAAGTTTATGCAGTTGAAATAGATGATAAACAATTTTCTATATTAACTAAAAATGTCGGTTCAATTAAAAATATTGTTCCAATTTTAGGAGATGTTACAACATTAGATCTTGCAAATTTAAACGTTGATACAATAGTGATGAGTAATGTGCTTGAGCATATTGATAAAAGAGTAGATTTTTTATCAAAATTAAAATTACGTTTTCCTAGTGCTAGGCTTTTCATTAGAGTTCCTACAATTGAGAGGGATTGGGTTGTCTTGTATAAAAAGTTTTATAATATGGATTACCTTCTGGATGATACACATTTTATTGAATTTACTGAAGAAGAGTTAAAAAGAGAGGTGTCTCAAGCAAATTGGAATATTGTTAAATTTGAGAGAAGATTTGATGAATTTTATTTGATTGCAATATGATTAATAGTTCAGTTTGCTATTTTACTTGCTTGACTAGTGGTTATGATTCTATTCTACATTTCGAAAAGACAATAGATTATGGAAAAACTATTAATATTATTACAAATTGCGAGGATGTTAGTCATAATTTTATTTCCAAAAATGTTGTTTTTCATTTTGTAGAAAATAAGTTTGAATCAAATATTATATATAATCGCTGGCACAAATTTTGGCCATTTGATGTGTTGCCTTCCTATCAATACTACGTTTACTTAGATTCAAATATTATATTGGATTATAATAAACTAGAACATTTCTTAAAAAATTTTGAAATAACTGAATTCAACTCTTTTTATCATCCCTCTGGAAGGACATTATTTGAAGAAGCTATATATAATTTATCTATAAGTAAGATTAATCATCGAACTTTTAGTTTATTCAAGGAGGATAAAATTATTAATAATTATTTTGATTTTCATATTTCTGAAAATTGCTTTTTAATATATACAAAAAACTACATTAACAGAGAATTGGCAATTGATTTATTGAATTTAATTCGAAAATTTAAAAGAGATCAACTAATACTCGTTCCTTTTTTAAAGCAAAATAATATTAATTATACTTTTTTTGAGGCCGATAAGAGAAATTTTTTAGGGAAATTAGAACATTCAAACACAAATAGTCTTCCATTAGGATTTCAATTTCTTTATCCTTTTTACTCATTTCTCAAGTATAATTTTTTAAGATGGAAATTAAGGTAACTAATAATACTGCAATTATTTATTCTTCGGTCAGGAAAAAGGATGACTTTTTTTCATCAAAATTCTATATTGATGATTTTAAAATTCTAGAAAGCTTGGGCTTAAATGTTTTTTTTTCAAATAACATTTTAGATTTTTTGAATTATAAAAATTATGATAAAGTCTTAATTTATTTTTACACCAAAGGGTTCTTTGTTGGGTTAATCTCTAAGTTTTTCAGGAAAAGGGTTTTTTATACCGGTGGTATCGATTACGTCGACGAAAGTAAGTTTTTAACAATTCATAATATTTTTTTTGTATTATGCTATGTTGTCTCAAATAATATATTTATCGTTTCTAAATCAGATTTAAATAGGGCATATAATGTTTTAAAACGGTTTAAAATATGCGGTAAAAAACTAATTTACAACCCTCATTATATCAATTTAAGAGATGTTCAGGACTTTAAGGAAAATTGCATTTTTTTGAAAGCTAATAACATCTCAGGTGATGATATTTTATTAACAACTATATGCTGGAGGGGTGTAAGTGAAAATGTTTATAGAAAAGGACTAGATTTATGTTTATACGTGCTTAAAGAGTTAATTCTTATTAATTCCCATTATAAATTAGTAATAATTGGAGATGGAGGTAAAGGCGATTTAATCATAAATGAATTGATAATAGATTTAAAATTATCTAACAATGTAATTATAACCGGTCGATTAGACGATGATACTAAATATTACTTATTATCAAAGAGTAAATACTATCTGCAATTCAGCAGGTATGAAGGTTTCGGTTTGGCAGTCTTGGAAGCTATTGCCTCTAATTGTTTGGTAGTTCATAGTAATCGTGGCGGACTTAGTGAAACTATTTCTAATAGAGGACTAATTATTGACATTAATGATTCACCCATCTCAATTGCATATAAAATTGTTAATTTTTATTTTGATAATTCTCTTCTTCTCAAGGCAAAAGAATTTATTTTAAGTGAATACTCGTTTGATCAAAGATCTAAAATATTTAATAAATATTTGTAATAATGTGTGGAATAATTGGTGCTATTGGTATATTTGAAAATAGTGTTATGGCTAAAGCTCTTGATGCTATTATACATCGTGGTCCAGATTCTTCAGGGATTTATTTTAAGGAGAATTTATTTTTGGGGCATACCCGTTTATCAATACAAGACTTATCTGAAAATGGTAACCAGCCGATGTTTTCAGACGATGAAAGGTATGTAATTATTTTTAATGGGGAAATTTACAATCATCTTGAAATTAGAAGAGAACTACTTACTAATCGAGACTTCAAGTCTTCAGGTGATACTGAAACTGTTCTATATGCATTTATTCAACATGGTGTCTCAATCCTTGAGAAATTGAATGGCATTTTCGCGTTCGCAATATTTGATAATGAAACCAGTGAGATTATTATTGTTCGAGATCACTTTGGAGTAAAACCACTTTATTTTTACAAAAAAGATGATTTATTTTTATTTGGTTCAGAATTAAAATCTTTTTTACCATTTAAAATAAATTTGAGTTTTTGTCCTGAGGCTATTTTTAATTATATTTCTTTTTTATGGTCACCTGGTGAAAAAACTGCTTTCAAATATGTTAAGAAATTGCTCCCTGGAACTTTCCTTAAATTTAATATTAAAGATAATATTGATATTGATCCAGTAAGTTTTTATAAATTAAACTATCCAAGTGTTAAGAGTAATTTAACTGAAGAACAATTAATTGATGAATTAGAAAATCATCTTTTGAAAGCTGTTGAACGGCAATTGCTTTCTGACGTGCCAGTTGGTTTTTTTCTATCTGGTGGTTTGGATTCGAGTTTATTAGTCGCGATGGCTCGAAGACTTTATCCTCAGTCAGAGATGAAGTGTTTTACGATTAATGTTGGTGAAAATAATGCATCTAATGACGGATTTGCAGATGATTTACATTACGCGGAAAAAGTTGCAAGTTATCTAGATGTGAAATTGAACATTGTCAATGCTAATTTTGATATCGTTGAAATGTTTGATAAAATGATTTGGCATTTAGATGAGCCGCAGGCAGATGCAGCACCATTAAATGTTTTAAAAATAGCCGGACTAGCGCGAGATCAAGGCATAAAAGTGCTAATTGGTGGAACTGCAGGCGATGATCTTTTTTCTGGTTATCGCAGACATCAAGCTTTGAATATCGAAAAGTACATTAAAAAACTACCTACCTTCTTTGTTCGTCTCGTTCAAGGGTCCGTGAAGTTACTTCCGTCACATTTCCCTATGTTTAGACGATTGAAAAAAGTAGTCAGTAACTTACATGAAACACCAATAAAAAGACAACTTAGTTATTTTTCATGGCTACCAGAAAATACGGTTCACTCTTTATTCTCGACTGATTGGAAAGAACGTATAAAAAATCACGATCCCTTTAAATATTTTTATCAGATTGGAAATGAATTAGATAAAGACTCAAATGATTTGGATCGAATGCTTTTTTGGGAATTAAAAACGTTTCTAGTTGATCACAATTTAAATTATACTGATAAGTTAGGTATGGCGGTTGGTGTTGAGGCTAGAGTACCTTTCTTAGATTTGGATTTGGTTGAGTTTTCTCAGTCAATTCCTACGTCGATGAAAATGAGAGGTAAGGAAACAAAGTATTTACTAAAGAAGGTAGCCGAAAGATATTTACCTCATGATGTAATTTATAGACCTAAAACAGGTTTCGGAGCTCCGGTAAGAAAATGGATTATATCAGACTTGCAGCCCATGATTGATGAGCGATTATCAATCGATAGAATTAAAGCACGTGGAATATTTAATCCGGAGGCTGTTTGGGACTTAGTTAACCAAAATAAATCAGGAAAAATAGATGCCTCATATTCAATTTGGGCATTGCTTGCCATTGAAAGCTGGTGTATGCAATTTGTTGATGGTATAGAATTACACAAAGTAAAGAATAAAGCAAAGTGAAACAAATTATACAAGACCTGAAAGACGGTAAAACAATACTTGAAGAAGTCCCTGCGCCAAGCGTAAAGTCCGGCCATTTGTTAATTGAAACCACTAGATCTTTAGTTTCTTTAGGTACAGAGCGGATGTTGGTGGAGTTTGGAAAATCTAATTTATTTCAAAAAGCAAAACAACAACCGGATAAAGTTAAAGAGGTTATTAATAAGGTAAAGACAGATGGATTGCAGCCAACAATAAATGCGGTTCTAAATAAATTAGGTCAGCCGCTTCCTTTAGGTTATTGCAATGTGGGCAGGGTAATTGCAGTTGGAAAAGGTGTTGAAGGTTTTTCAATTGGTGATCGAGTAGCGTCTAATGGCCCACATGCAGAATTTGTTTCTGTTCCAAAGAATTTAGTGGTTCAAATTCCAGAGGGTGTTTCAGATGAGGAAGCATCATTTACAGTAATTGGAGCAATTGGTTTGCAGGGTATTCGATTAGCAAACCCTACCCTAGGCGAAACCGTAGTTGTTGTTGGTTTAGGTTTAATAGGTTTAGTAACCGCCCAATTACTAAAAGCTAATGGTTGCAGGGTGATTGGGTTTGATTATGATAATGTTAAAGTTGAATTAGCCCGGAAATTAGGAATAGACGCTGTAAACCCTTCAGAGGGTATTGATCAAGTTGGTTATGTTCAGAATGCAACAGGAAGTATAGGTGCGGATGCCGTTGTTATTACGGCCTCTAATAAAAGCAATGAGATTATTTCTCAATCTGCTAAAATGTCTCGAAAAAGAGGAAGAATTATTTTAGTGGGAGTAATAGGATTAGATATTTCTCGATCTGATTTTTATGAAAAAGAATTAACCTTTCAAGTGTCATGTTCCTATGGTCCTGGACGATATGACGAACATTATGAGCAAAAGGGACAAGATTATCCCCTTCCATTTGTTCGTTGGACTGAAAAACGCAATTTCGAAACAATTTTAAATGCTATTGCCTCAAAGTCAATAGATGTCAAGAGTTTAATAACAGAGAGGATTCTTCTTGCCAATTATAATGAGATTTATTCCGATATGAATAATGGAAGATCAATTGCTTCCATTATAGAATATCCTGAAAAAAAATTAAATGAACCGATTAGGATAATCAGACTAAATAATTTAGAATTTAGTATTGGTCAAGGTGTTGTTGGAATTATTGGCGCCGGTAACTTTACCTCGGCCATGATTTTACCTTGTTTAAAAAAGACTCAAGCCAAGCTAAAGTATATTTCAAGTGCAGGGGGATTGACAGGTACTGTGTTGGCAAAAAAATTTAACATAGCCAATTCGACAACAGATAA
>Ga0315902_10012477_pt1 | contig 11049 bp, 7 predicted proteins | sample LakEriMetagenome_9_FD_203523 | JGI IMG/M metagenome (GOLD analysis project Ga0315902, IMG submission 203523) | Freshwater fungal communities from buoy surface, Lake Erie, Ohio, United States - Buoy 12 MA117 | ecosystem: Environmental > Aquatic > Freshwater > Lake > Lake biofilm | place: USA...
CGGGCGTCGAGTTGAGTGCAACCGGTCCCTGCGCGCCTGCCGGCGTGGGGGCGGAGGTCATGGCTGCGGCCTGGAAGCGGGCGGACGGAGGCTTCCGTCAGGACTTGGTCTGGTAGACGTAGGGTTGCTGGGGCACGCGGGCCTCGCGCCACTCGCCCTGTGCCTCGCGGTCCACCGGACGGTCCCACAGCAGGGCGCGGCCATGGTGTTGCTCTTCTTCCAGCGTGGGGCGTTGTGACTTCAGCTGATCGATGAACTGGGTAACGTCGGATCGGTAGGGTTTCCAGAAGAGCGGCATGGCAGGTTGAGAGCTACGGTTCAAGTCAATCGCGCAGTTTACGCGTCAGCACCGTGGCGGACCTGACAGCCCGGTGCCTGATCGGGGGGCGGCTTGCTGGCGCTGCAGGGCCGCCAAGTCATCGACGATGTGCGCTGCGCCGAGCGCCGCTTCGAATCCCGAGCGGCGCAGCAGCGACAGCGGCTGCTCGTTCACGTCCACCAGAGTGAGCGTGATGCCCTGGCGCTGCAAGCTGCGGTGCAACTGCCTGAGCGCCTCCAGCCTGGAGGTGTCCATGGAGATCAGGCGTTGCATGTCCAGCACGAGATGCCGGGTGTTGGCGAGCAGGCGTTGCGGCAGGTCCTCCAGTTGGGCCACCAGCATCACGCCCAACAGGGTGAGGGCGTGCACCATGCCGGCCACCGGGCTGGTGGCACCTGCCCGCACGTTGGTCACGGTGCGGGCGATGGTGCCGGTGGCGGGCATGCCGCCGAACATCGGACTTACCACGTTGGCCACGCCCTGCGCCATCAATTCCTGGTTCGGGTCATGGCGCGGGCGCTCGGTCAGCAGCCGCGGGCGGAAAGGGTGGAGCGGGATGCGCAAGGGAGTCCTCCTGGAAGCAGCGGGCCATCGCGTGAGGGCGATGCCGGCTGGGAGGACCGCAGTGATGGCGCAGCGCGATGAAGCGCCTGCGTTTGGAGGGGCCGGGGGGGCTCACGGGGTGCTCCTGTGCGCCAGCCCGTTCGTCTTCAGCGCACGCGCATACCGGGTTGCGCACCCGGCCACGGTTCCAGCACGAAGATGCCGGGGTGGGCCTTGCCATCGGCATGGCTGGCGGCCAGCACCATGCCCTCGGACACGCCGAACTTCATCTTGCGCGGCGCCAGGTTGGCCACCATCACGGTGAGCTTGCCCTGCAGATCCTCGGGTTTGTAGGCGCTGCGGATGCCGGAGAAGACGTTGCGCAGGCGGCCTTCGCCCACGTCCAGCGTCAGCCGCAGCAGTTTGTCGCTGCCCTCCACCAGCTCGGCCTTCTCGATGCGGGCGATGCGCAGGTCCACCTTGGCGAAGTCGTCGATGCCGATCTCCGCCGCTAGTGCCTCCCCGCCGGGCGGCTCGGCGGCCGCGGGCTCGGGGGTGTCGAACAGCTTCATCACCTGGGCCACATCGGCCCGCTGCATCAGGTGCTGGTAGGGCGCGATGGTGTGGTGGCCGAGTGCGCGCTGGGCATCGGCCCACTGCAGCGGCTCGATCTGCAGGAAACGCTCCACCTGCTCAGCCAGCGCCGGTAGCACCGGCTTGAGGTAGAGGGTCAGCAGCCGGAAGGCCTCGATGCACACCGAGCACACATCGTGCAGCGCCGCGTCCTGGCCGGGCCGCTTGGCGATCTCCCAGGGCTTGTGCTGGTCTACGTACTCGTTGACGCGGTCGGCCAGCGCCATCACCTCACGCAGCGCCTTGCCGAACTCGCGCTCGCCGTACAGCTCGGCCACGGTCTCGGCATGGGCGCGCAGGCCGTCCAGCAGCATGCGGCCTTCCACCCCCAGGTCGGCCGACAGGCGGCCCGCAAAGCGCTTGGCGATGAAGCCGGCTGCCCGGCTGGCGATGTTGATGTACTTCCCCACCAGGTCCGCATTGACGCGGGCCACGAAGTCCTCGGGGTTGAAGTCCAGGTCCTCCACCCGCGCATTGAGCTTGGCGGCGATGTAGTAGCGCAGCCACTGCGCGTTCAGGCCCAGTTCCAGGTACTTCAGCGGGGAGATGCCGGTGCCCCGGCTCTTGCTCATCTTCTCGCCGCTGACGGTGATGAAGCCATGCACGTAGATGTGGTTGGGCACCTTGCGGCCCGAGAAGTGCAGCATGGCCGGCCAGAACAGCGTGTGGAAGGTCACAATGTCCTTGCCGATGAAGTGCACCTGCTCGACGTTCGGGTCGGCCACGTAGGCGTCGAAGCCGGCACCCAGCAGCGCCTTGAGCGAGGCGAGGTAGCCCACCGGGGCGTCCAGCCAGACGTAGAAGTACTTGTCCTCGGTGCCCGGGATGCGGATGCCGAAATAGGGCGCGTCCCGGCTGATGTCCCAATCGGCCAGCTTGGGTTTGCCGTCCTCGTCGGCGCCAAACCACTCCGAAATCTTGTTCAGCACCTCGGGCTGCAGCCGCCCGGCGGTTTGCGTCCACTCCTTTAAGAAGGCCTCGCAGCGCGGGCTGGAGAGTTGGAAAAAGAAGTGCGAGCTCGACTTCATCACCGGCGTGGCGCCGGACAGGGCCGAGAACGGGTTCTTCAGCTCGGTGGGAGCGTAGACGGCACCGCAGGCCTCGCAGTTGTCACCGTACTGGTCTTTCGCACCGCACTTGGGGCATTCGCCCTTGATGAAGCGGTCGGGGAGGAACATACCCTTTTCGGGGTCGAAGAACTGCTCGATCGTGCGTTCCACGATCAGGCCCTGGTCCTTTAGTGCCAGGTAGATGGATTGGGCGAGTTCGTGGTTCTCGGGCGCGTCCGTGGAGTGCCAGTGGTCGAAGGCGATATGAAAGCCGTCCAGGTAGGGCTTGCGGCCGGCCGCGATCTCCGCGACAAACGCCTGGGGCGTCCTGCCCGCCTTCTCGGCGGCGATCATGATGGGCGCGCCGTGGGCGTCATCGGCGCAGACGAAGCGCACCTCGTGACCGCGCATGCGCTGGAACCGTACCCAGGTGTCGGCCTGGATGTACTCCATCATGTGCCCGATGTGGAAGGGCGCATTGGCGTAGGGCAGGGCGGTGGTGACGAACAGCTGGCGGGTCATGGGCCCGATTCTATGAAGCCCGCCTCCCGAGAATGCCCCCTCGCGGCTCGCTGGAGGCCCTGACGCCTGGACCCGGCTGGCCGAAGCCCCACCGCAGGCAGGCGGTGCACCGTCCCGATAGACTCGCGGCCTACGCCTGACATCTGCCCAAATCATCCCCATGAGCCTGACCGAAAGTGCCCTGCAAGAAGCCCTGAAGGCTGTCGTCGACCCCAACACGGGTCGCGATCTGGTGTCCACCAAGCTGGTGCGCAACCTCAAGATCGAGGGCGGTGACGTCTCGTTCGAGGTGGAGCTGGGCTACCCGGCCAAGAGCCAGGTGCCGGCCTTGCGCAAGGCCTTGATTGCCGCAGTGCGCACCTTGCCGGGCGTGGAGAACGTCAGCGTGCAGATCGGCTGGAAGATCACAGCCCACGCCGTGCAGCGAGGCGTGCAGCTGCTGCCGCGGGTGAAGAATGTGGTGGCGGTGGCCTCGGGCAAGGGCGGTGTGGGCAAGAGCACCACCACCGTCAACCTCGCCCTGGCCCTGGCCGCCGAGGGCGCCAAGGTGGGCATCCTGGACGCCGACATCTACGGCCCCAGCCAACCCATGATGATGGGCATCACCGGCCGGCCCGAGAGCGAGGACGGCAAGTCCATGATGCCGCTGGCCAACTACGGCGTCGAGGTCATGTCCATCGGCTTCCTGGTCGATGAAGACCAGGCCATGATCTGGCGCGGCCCCATGGCCACCCAGGCGCTGGACCAGCTGCTGCGCCAGACCAACTGGGGCGACCTGGACTACCTGCTGGTGGACATGCCCCCCGGCACCGGCGATATCGCGCTCACGCTGTCACAGCGCGTGCCGCTGACGGGCGCGGTCATCGTCACCACGCCCCAGGACATCGCCCTCATCGACGCGAAGAAGGGCCTGACCATGTTCGAGAAGGTGGGTGTGCCTATCCTGGGCATTGTCGAGAACATGGCGGTGTACTGCTGCCCGAACTGCGGCCACACGGAGCACATCTTTGGCGCCGATGGTGGCAAGCGCATGGCCGAGCAGTTCAAGGTGGACCACCTGGGCTCGCTGCCGCTGAACCTGTCCATCCGCCAGCAGGCCGACGAAGGCCGCCCCACCGTAGTGGCCGACCCCGATGGCGAGATCGCCGCCCTCTACAAGGCCGTGGCGCGCACTGTGGCGGTGAAGATCGCCCAGAAGGCCAAGGACTTCAGCGCCAAGTTCCCGACGATCACGGTGTCCAAGGGCACTTGAAGCCCATCGGCCCCAAACCCGTCTCGCCATCGTTGGACCGAGATCGGAAAGGCCGGCCTCCGCGTCAGGCCGGCAGCCGCACGATGAACACTGCGCCACTCACGCCGTCAGTGCGTGGTCCGGCCTCGAGCGTCCCGCCGTAGCGCTCCACCAGGCTGCGGCTGATCCACAGGCCCAGGCCGGTGCCGTCCTTGCGGCGGCTGACAAACGGCTTGAACAGCTCGGCCAGCAGTTCCGGACTCAATCCTGGTCCGGTGTCTTCCACCTGCCATTGAACCGCCCGCCCGGAGCCTGCGGTGACGTCCTGGGTGCGCAGCGTGAGTTCCCCGCCCTGCGGCATGGCCTGTATGGCGTTGACCAGCAGGTTGACGATGACCTGCTGCATCTCGACGCGGTTCACGGCGGGTTGCCCGCAAGCCTGCAGGTCCCGATGCACGGCGATGCCATGGCGCGAGAGCTGGTGCCAGGCCAGCACCAGGCTGTCCTCGATGAGGCGGTTGGGGTCCAGCGGCTCCACATAGCCGGCAAACTCGGTGGGCCGCGCGTACTGCAGCAGCTGCGTGACGATCAGCCGCATGCGCTCGATCTGCTCGTCGGCGAGCTTGAGTTCGGCGCGTACTTTCTGCGCTTCCGGCCCCAGTAGCTCGCGCATCAGGTCCAGGTTGCCCTGGATCACGGCGATCGGGTTGTTGATCTCGTGCGCGATGCTGGCCGTGAGCTGGCCCACGGTGGCCAGTTTTTCGGAACGTACCAGCTGGCCCTGTGCAGCCTCGAGTTCGCGGGTGCGCTCAGCCACCTTGGCGTCCAGCTCGGCATTCCAGCGCTGCAGGGCCTGGGTCTTGTCGTCGATGGTGTCCAGCAGGTGGTCGAGGTGGCCGGCCAGCTGGCCGATCTCGTCGCTCCGGCCCGTGCCGCCGACCCGTGCGTGCAGGTCGCCGTCCTCCACGCGGCGCATCGTGCGGGTCATGGCCTCCAGCGGCGCAAAGATGCGCCGGGCCCAGCTGAGGCTGACCCATGCGCCGCCGATCATGACCAGAAAACTCGTGGCGCCGATGGCCAACAGGATGGCGACCTTGATCCAGCGAAAGGGCTCCTCGGTGAAGCCCACGTACAGCATCCCCACCCGCCGGCCAGCACTGTCCTGGATGGGCTCGTAGGCCGAGACGTACCAATCGTTGACGACGAAGGCGCGGTCCAGCCAGGTGCGCCCCGAGCCGAGCACCACTTCCCGCACGGCCTGTGACACGCGGGTGCCGATCGCACGCTCGTCCTGCTCGGCGCCGAACAACCGCACGTTGGTGGAGATGCGCACATCGTCCAGAAAGAGCGTGGCTGTGCCGCGGCTGCCGTAGGGCAGCGAGCCTTCGGGGTAGACGATCTCGTTGATGTGGTCGATGAAAGGCAGGTTGCGGTTGAGCAGCAGACCGGCCTGCAGGTGGCCCAGGACGGCGCCGTCAGCCGCCTGTACGGCGCGCGTGGACAGCAGCACCATGGCCCGGTCCTCCCGCGCGCGGTCGGTGGGCGCGGCGTTGCGTGTCTCCACCAGGGGTACCGAAACCCGCGACGCCAGCGCGGGCCCCAGCACGGCGAGTTGCTCTGGCGCGAGCACCTCCACGCTGGTACCCCCCTGGGCCACCGCGGCCTGCGCGGGGGACGGGGGCTCGGCAGCCAGGGCCGGCCCGCTGTCGCCCAGCCAGAGAGAGCCGTCCGGGCGGCGCAGCTGAATGAAGTCCAGGCCCTCGCGCTCGCGCAGAGTCTGCAGCAGCAAGACGAGACGAGCGGCGTCCCCCTGGCCGATGGCAAGGTGCAGCGCGTTGGACTCCGCCATGGCACCCGTGCTGCTGCCCACCTCGGCCCGCACACGGTCGAAGTACCCGTGGGCCACTGCCAGGTCGCTGCGGATCTTGGTGATCAGCAACTGGTCCAGAGCCGAGTTGCTCCAGGCCAGCAGCAGCACGCCCAGCGCGGGCAGCACCAGCAGCAGCGGCAAGAGCACCAGGGCGAGCAGCTTGTGCCGCACCGACAGCTGGTCAAAGCGGCCGGCCAGGCCCGTGAAGGCCTTCAGCTTGATCGAGGTGGTTCCCGGGGACGGGAGGGTGGGGTCGGCCGATGGGCCGGCTTCAGCCGCCATGACCCCATTCCGCGACACGACGCTCCAGGGTTCGCTTTGACACGCCCAGCAGGCGCGCGGCCTTCGACTTGTCGCCACCCACGGACTCCAGCACCGTCAGGATGTGGCGCCGCTCCAGGGTCTGCAGGTCGGTCGGGCCCTTGTCCAACAGGCGGGCCGCCTGGTCCGTCGTGGTGGAGGCTCCAGGGTGCGCAGCGGTCTCATGGCCAGCCTGTGGCGCCGGCGCCAGGTCTCGCAGGCGGTTGAGCCCCTGGTACAGCGCCGAGACGTTCAGTGCTCCCAGGATGAGGGATCGCTCGATCAGGTTGCGCAGTTCGCGCACATTGCCTGGCCAGTCGTACTCGGCCAAATACCGCAGCTCATCGGGCGACACCTCGAAGGCCGGGACCCCCAGTTGCGGGGCCAGCGTGGCCAGGAAGTGTTCGACCAGGTCCGGGATGTCTTCCTTGTGCGAGCGCAACGGGGGCAGCGTGATCTCCACCACCTGCAGCCGGTAGTACAGATCCTTGCGGAAGCGGCCGGCGTCCACCTCGTCGGCCAGGCGGCGGTTGCTCGCAGCCACGATGCGCACGTTCACCGGAATCTCCTGCTCGCTGCCCACAGGACGTACGCAGCGGCTTTCCAGCACGCGCAAAAGCGTGGCCTGCAAGGGCAGTGACAGCTCGCCGATCTCGTCCAGGAACAGGGTGCCCCCCTGGGCGTAGAGGAACAGCCCGTCGCGGCGTTGGGTCTTGTGATGGCTGCCGAACAGCTCCTGCTCGATCATTCCCGGTGACAGCGCGGCGCAATTCACCGGCACGAAGGGCGAGTTCGCGTGCGGGCTCAGCGCGTGAAGCGCCAGGGCGGCCAGTTCCTTGCCGGTGCCGGACTCGCCCGTCAGCAGCACGGTGCTGTCCACTGCGGCCACGCGCTGCAGCGCAGTCTGCAAGCCCTTGATGACGATGGAGCGGCCCACGAGCCCGCTGGCGCTGGGCGTGCGTTGCTGCAGTGAGCGGCGCAGCACCCAGTTCTCGCGCTTGAGCCGCGCGCGGTCCAGTCCCTGGCGCACGGCGTTGAGCACCTGGGTGACCCGAAAGGGCTTGAGCAGGAAGTCGCCTGCCCCTGCGCGCAGCGCCTCGATGGCGGTGTCCAGATCGGCAAAGGCGGTGATCAGCACCACCTCGCTGACATTGCCGTGGTCGCGCAGGTCCCGCAGCAGTTCCAGCCCGCTCTTGCCTGGCAGGGTGATGTCGAGGATGAGGAGGTCGAAGCGGTGCCTTCGCATCAGCTCCTCGGTCTCCTCGGCCGACGCCGCGGCCATCACCTGGCTGACGCGGGGCTCCAGAGCCTTGAGCAGGAAGTTGCGCATGCCCGGCTCGTCGTCCACCACCAGCACCGACGCCAGAGAACCCGGTGCCTGGGCGGTGTCGGCCGCATCGCGTTGACGCGCAGGGCTTGGGGTGTGGGAGGCCATGGTGGTCGCGATTCTAGAAACCGTACACCGACCGAGGCGCCTCCTTGGTTTACCCTGGCGCCTCATGAACCTCATCGATGCCTATCGCTACTTGGCAGCGTTGCAGCGCCATCGGCACTTCGGCCGCGCGGCTGACTCGTGCCACATCACGCAGCCGGCGTTGTCCAATGCACTGCGAGCGCTGGAGTCGCACTTGGGCGTGGCCATCGTCAGGCGTTCGCGCCAGTTCGAGGGCTTCACGCCCGAGGGGCAGGAGGTGCTCGCGGCCGCACATCGCATCTTGCGGGAGCAGGAGACCTTGGTGCAGGACCTGGCCAGCACGGCCGGGCAGCCGCGAGGACGCCTGGTCATCGGCACTGTGCCCACCGCGTTGCCCATCGCGGCGCGCTTTGCGGCCTGGCTCGTGCGTCACCACGCCGGCATCACACCGCAATTGCGCTCGATGTCTTCGCAGGACATCGAGTCGGGACTGGAGGACCTGTCACTGGATCTCGGCCTGGGATTCACGGAACGGGTTGAGGGGCGAGCTTCTGTAAACCTCCTGCCGCAGTATGAGGAGCAGTACCACCTGCTGTGGCGTCGCCCCGAAGCGCCGGCCTGTGCACCTGGGGCCGTCCTGGCGAAGGCCGATGCCTCCACGCCACCGTCTGGCCGGCTGGTGCTGACCGAGCCCTTGACCTGGACCGAGGCCGTCGAGCGGCCGTTGTGCCTGCTCACGCCCGAGATGCATCACCGCGCCCTGCTGGACCGTGTCTTTGCAAGCCTGGGCCTGCGGGTCGAGCCGGTGCTGGAGACGGACTCGGTGCTGGCCCTGGTGGTGGCCGTCCAGGCCGGGCCGCTGGCGGCCGTGATGCCAGGCGCCCTGGTGGCCACGGTGGCTCCGCAACAAGGCCTGTGCGTGAGCCCCCTCACCGAGCCCGACCTGCGCACACCGATCGCCTGGATGAGCTCCACCCGAGTGCGGCCTTCGCGCGCCCTGGAGGCGGCACTGGCACTGGCGGCCGGTGCGCCGTGGTTGCAGCACGCGCGGTCTTTTAGCGGTGCGCTGGTGTCGTCAGGTTGAAGACCAGGTGAGACAGGGCTGGGCAGGGCCAGGGGCCTGCTGCTCGGCTGTGGTGGCCTTGCGCCTTCATCACTGACCTGAATCAAGCGGTTTCGAGAAGTGATTGGACAGGGCCTCGATCGACCGGAATGATCGCGCCTGCCTGTTGGGCCGGATTCGCGAGACCTGCGAGGGCGGTTGTCTTGGCAGGCGTCTATGGTCAAGGTCTGCCGTGTCGCTTGCTGTCCACCCCGTCATCCCCATCGTGCCAGTGACCGTCGGTACGTTCTCTTCGGACGCTGCGGCTGACGCCCTGCGCCAGCGCAAGCGGCAGGCCCCCAAGGGCCGGCGCGTGCAGCCCGCCGCACTGGCCGATCTTCAGGCGCTGTTCGGCGATGCCGATCTCTCGGTGCGGCGTGATCTGTTGATCGAACACCTGCACACCCTCAACGACCGCTTCGGCCAACTGGGCACGCCGCACCTGGCCGCCTTGGCCCAGCGCATGCGACTGTCGCAGTCCGAGGTCTATGAGGTGGCCAGCTTCTACCACCACTTTGACATCGTGCGCGAAGGGGCCGACGGGTCGGTGCCTGCAGCGCCGGCGCTCACCGTGCGGGTGTGTGATGGCCTGTCCTGTGAGATGGCCGGGGCGCGCGATCTGCTGGCGCGGTTGCCGCAGATCCTGGGCGCCGGGGTGCGCGTGATCCCAGCGCCTTGCATCGGGCGCTGCGAGCAGGCCCCGGCAGTGGCGGTGCACCAGCGGCCTGTGGCGGGCGCGACGGTGGAAGGTGTGGCGCGCATTGCGCACCAGGCGCTGAGCGGCGGTGCTCGCGCTGAAGAGGTGGGGGGCGCGTTGGACCTCGACGCCTACCGCGCGGGCGGCGGCTACGCGCTGCTGGCGCAGTGCCTGCGCGGCGAGCGCTCCGCCGACTCGGTGATCCAGACGCTGGAGCACGCCGGCCTGCGCGGCCTGGGCGGCGCAGGCTTTCCGGCCGGGAGGAAGTGGCGCATCGTGCGCGGTCAGTCTGGCCCGCGCCACATGGCCGTGAACATTGACGAAGGCGAGCCCGGCACCTTCAAGGACCGCTGGATCCTGGAGCGCGACCCGCACCGCTTTCTCGAAGGCATGCTGATCGCCGCCTGGGCCGTGGGCATCGACGCGATCTGGATCTACCTGCGCGACGAATACCACGGCATCCGCGCGCTGTTGCAGCGTGAACTTGAGCGCCTGCGCGCCGCGCCGCCGGTGCCCACCAGTGCCGGCTGGACGATGCCCACCATCGAGTTGCGCCGCGGCGCTGGCGCCTACATCTGCGGCGAAGAGTCCGCCATGATCGAGTCCATCGAAGGCAAGCGCGGCATGCCCCGCCTGCGCCCGCCCTACGTGGCCGAGGTCGGTCTGTTCGGACGGCCCACGCTGGAGCACAACGTCGAGACCCTGCACTGGGTGCGCGAGCTGGTGGAGCAGGGAGCCGAAGCCTTCGCTGCCCAGGGCCGCCACGGCCGAAAAGGCCTGCGCCGCTTCAGCGTCAGTGGCCGGGTGCGCGAGCCGGGCGTCAAGCTGGCGCCCGCCGGTATCACGCTGCGCGAGCTGGTGGAGGAGCACTGCGGTGGCCTGCCCGACGGCCATGAGCTGTACGCCTTCCTCCCCGGCGGCGCCTCGGGCGGCATCTTCCCGGCGGCACTGGCCGACGTGCCGCTGGACTTCGACACCCTGCAGCCGCACGGCGGCTTCATCGGCTCGGCGGCGGTGGTGGTGCTCACGCGCAGCGCCACGCACTGGGACCGCGCCGTGGACGCGGCGCGCAACGTGATGCGCTTCTTCGAGGACGAGTCCTGCGGCCAGTGCACGCCCTGCCGTGTGGGCACGGCCAAGGCCGGGGCGCTGATGGCGCAGCCGATGTGGGACGCTCCGCTGCTGGCCGAGTTGTCGCAGGTGATGCGCGACGCCTCCATCTGCGGCCTGGGCCAGGCCGCCCCCAACGCCTTTGATTTGGTGTTGCGCTACTTCCCTGAGGAAGTCGGGGCGGCGCCAGCGCCAGTGGCCCTGCCGGCTGTCGCCGGCGGCCAGGGCCTTGAGCGCCCAGCGCCAAGTCCCTTCCCGG
>Ga0315902_10012478_pt1 | contig 11049 bp, 6 predicted proteins | sample LakEriMetagenome_9_FD_203523 | JGI IMG/M metagenome (GOLD analysis project Ga0315902, IMG submission 203523) | Freshwater fungal communities from buoy surface, Lake Erie, Ohio, United States - Buoy 12 MA117 | ecosystem: Environmental > Aquatic > Freshwater > Lake > Lake biofilm | place: USA...
CCGTAGCGAGCAATCCCAAGCAGAAAAACATGACGGATAGATTGATGGTCAAGGCGGCTATTTTATAGGATAGAAGAGGCAAGGCAATAGCGAAAACAATAAGGTAAGCACATAGAAACTGGGTGACGCGAAAAATGCGCGGCATGAGGGTACGCATGTTGAGAAAGCTCATAGCGAAGAGCAGACCGAACAGCGAGGTCATTTGCAAGCTGTAGACGAACCCCTTGTTTTGTCCCCAAATCCCCCATGGCTCCGGCATCCACTCGAGGGCTAGACCTTGGTAACCTAGTTGAGAAAAACTGAAAGCAACCAGGTAAATCGCGTAGTAGAGATAGGAGCGGCTGCGAAACGAGAAGAAGAGAAAGATCGTGTAGAAGAACATGACAACGAAGAATCCGAAGAGCAATCCGATGTATGCATAACTATTGCGAACATGGTTGAAAAAAGGCGCCTGATCCCAAATTGCGCTTGAAAGGATCGCGGTACCCTCCGTCTCGTAGCGTATGTAAAACTGGTGGGTGCCCGGATCCAGTTTGTACTCCGCAGCCGGGAATCGATAGGGAAGCTTCCGCGTATTGAAGCTTCCATGATCGCCCATCAAGGCCGTATCGATTTGGCCCTCGGCATTGATGTGAAAAAAGTCGACGTGATCGGTGAGAGCCCAGCGACTCTCTATCACCATCGTGCGCGTGGTATTCGATTCGTTCGTGATTGTCAGGCGGACCCAGAAGCTTCCCACCCGAAAGCCCATGATGGGACTGTCAGTTTCGAAGGGACGAAAGTCTGTTGCTTTCTGACCTCGCAGGAGATCCTCGACTTGCAGAGTGTTATCCGGGTCGTGATAATACTGCATGAAGGGATTGAGTGAGTAGTGCTCGTAACTCAAGCCTTCCTGAAGTCGAAGGTCCGCGTAGGATGGCGCGGCCAAACCCAGAAGAAGTAGCGTGAGTAGAATCATACGAGATTTCAATGGGCTTTTTCCCTTCAGCGAAAGCTCTCTTGCTGCTCGGAAGGGGGATCGGAAGTGCTTGCTCAATTATTGAGTTCCGACCTTTTTCGATCATCTGGGGTTGAAAGGCAGGTCCCTAGACCAAAACATGATTTTTGTGATTTGTTAGGAACAATCAAGCGGTTCTACTTGCCACCCATGACGCCTCTTGGCAGCTGCGGCAGCAGACATCGAAGCGTGGGACATTCCGCTCAGGCAGTGACGATTCGACATCACACTGCGCTCATTCGCTCCTCTGACAGAGTCGTTCTTGAGGAGATCATTGGAGTTGCCTGGACCTTTGTTTTCATGCAACGATTGAAGGGCACAGGGTTTTGTATTTTTTTGACATAAACTGCGCGCATTCAGACATGATCGATAGGCGTCGTTGTGCGAAAGGACTCGGCTACACGAGACGACATCTCCTCTCCTAGCTTTGGCGTCCCAAGTGCCTGGTCCCTAGGCGATGCTTGGTGTGTCAAGGAGCATGACAGGACATGGACCAACTCGCAGAGTGCTTGGATCAACACAGTCAACAAGTAAAGGAATGTTCATCATGGAATCTTATCTGAAACTTGAGAAGAAGAGCGAAGGTTATGTCTGTCTTACGCTTTGTCGTGAGCCTGTTAACTCGATGAACCTCGACCTTTGGCATCAGCTTGCGGATGCCCTGACTCAGCTCGAAGCGGATAAGAGTGTGCGTGGTGTGATCTTTCAGTCGGGATTGAAGCGCGATGTTTTCACAGCCGGTAATGATATCATGGAACTTTACGCCCCGAAGTCATCGCCCGAGCGCTATCGAGACTTTTGGGTGACGCAAAATCAGTTTTTTGCCCGTCTCTATCGGAGTCATCTGGTCACGGTAGCAGCGATCCGTGGGGCTTGTCCCGCGGGAGGCTGTGCTCTCGCACTGACCTGTGATTATCGGGTGATGACGGACTTTGGTACGATTGGTCTCAATGAGGTAGCTCTCGGCATCCCTGTCCCCGAGTACTGGTCGCACCTCATGCAAAGGACGGTTGGGCAAAGACATGCTGAACGCCTGCTACCCTATGGTCTCATGGCCTCGGCCCAGGAAGCTCTGGCTATAGGAATGGTAGACTCACTTGTTCCCGCGGAAAGTCTTACGGGAGCCGCCGAGGAAACTATGAAAAAATTGTTAGCTTTGCCCTTCGATGAGGCTCGCCGTCAGACCAAGGCGCACCTGCGAGCAGAGTTCTCTCAAAAGTGGGAGTACTATTGTATTGAGGAAGCTGACTATGGCTGGAAGCTAATAAGTCATCCCAAAACCGTAGCAGCGATTGAGGGTGTCCTGCAGAAACTCTCGAAGAGTAAGAAAGATTGAGCAGAAAGGTTTGCTACCCTCCAGGGGGGCAAGATCTTAAGGAGGCGAGCTCTTCCAGGACGCTCGCCTTCGGACCAATCTGCGCTTGGATCTAGGTTATGAAGATGATGGTCTACTTGTTCACGTTCTTGGAAGTTACGGCCTGTGGCCCCCCTCTTTCGAGGGGAAGAGCCTTCAACCTGCTTTAACGCGAAGCCGGTAGATTCTGTCCGCTGGAAGCTTTTGTTTCAACTCATAGCGACGACCTTTGGGACTTATGATGGTGAGGCCTTTGATGCTGTCCGCACTCCCCAAGCCAAAGTGAAGTTCAGGGGCATCGAAGCTCTGATAACCTCCGCCTGCTTTGATTTCACGAATCTGAGGTCCTTGCTCCGTCTCCAAGATGACCTTCGAACCGATGCCAAAAAAATTGTCATCGGTAAATTCGAGGGCCAAACTGATCTCATGATTGCGCGTGAGATCGTTGCGGTAGACTTGAATCGGTCCCTCTGATGCATTGCCTATAACGTCCAGATCACCGTCGCGATCGAAGTCGATGAAAACGAAGCTGAAGAGATTAAAATCGTTTCGGAAGCCCCATGAAAATTGCCTTTGCTCAAAGCCTTTGCCCTGCTGATTGTGCATGAGCACGTTCCAACCAAAGTCATTGCGAGAAACGGCCCCCTCAGCATTCAGGATATCCTGCCACCCATCGCCATCAATATCGGCGAACTTAGACGACCAGGTCCAGCCACCTGGGTGCTTAAACAGCTCTTTGCCCGCGGGTTGAAGGCCTCCATCAGGTGTAGCTAGATACAGAACAGCGGTGTCGACTTGTTTGCCCTGACCCTCGAAAGTGGTGGACGTGTAGTTCTCTCCAGCGCGGCGTTTGAGTAAACAGACCTCTTCGATCGTTTTGTCGAAGTCATAAGGACTGCAGTCGAGATCTTTTGGATCGTTTTTACCGCTCTGATTCACGTTCTCCGTAACGATGGTCCACATGATAGTCAGAAGACATTGATCGCGCGATTCCCCTTCTGGTAGCACGAGACAATCCTTCACTTGAACGGATTTGGCGTTGTGGAAGGGCACTGCCTGTCGAGCCTTACGGCTGGACTCGCAGCTGCCTCGATAGAAAGGATCACGAATCATGGCGCAATCCTCGGGTGCACTTTTGTTCTTTTTGAAAGTGCTAGCAGGGACTCCATCGATGGTTTCGGTGAGATTCTGTGATGCAGCCATCGTACCTGTGACGAGTAAGTCGAGCTTAAGATCGTTATTGATATCTCCTGTGTCGACACCCATCGAGAAGAGAGGCATCCCAAAGTTGGCGATGGCAGGACCACTCAGTCTTTGAAGACCCTGCTCTGTTCCGATCACCAAGCGATCTGGCACCAAGAAATCTTGACAAATATAAAGGTCAGGTCGTCCATCGTTGGTTATATCACTGATTAAAGATGCCATAGCCTCACCATCGGGACCAGGAACTTCGGTGGCCTGGAACTGGAGCGAGCCTTGGTTCCAGGTTACAAAGCTTTGACGTCCTTCGCCATAGGATCGGAGACCCGTGTTGATCCCAAGCGCCATGTTCCCGTTGAGGACATCAAGATCGCCATCCTGATCTAGATCACCAAGTGAAGGACTGACGGTCAGGATACCCTTGCCATTGGGGATGGGGATGAGTGTCCCGGGACCGAGTTTGCCTTTTTCATTGAGCAGGACGAAGTTACCCTGATTGAATGTGGTCAAGTAAAGGTCCAGCCATCCGTCGTTGTCCATGTCGACAAGCGCTACTGCATAGACCCGTTGTTGCTTGAGCCAGCTCTGATTCAGATCGATACGTGCGAATCGACCCCCGATGTTTTTATACACGATAGGACCTTGGTCGCTTCCAAACACGAGATCAATCCAGCCGTCTTTGTCGAAATCGCCTGCGGCGGTACCACGACCCACCCAAAAAGGGTCAGGGTAATCACGAACGGTATAGACGAATCCCAGGTCAAGTCCAATGTCGGGGCCCTCCAGAGCAGAAAGTTTGCCGCTCACTTCTGTGCGTGGCAAGAAAGCCGTCGACTCTATACTCAGCGCGGGATTCTGGCTGCTCACGCCCTGCCAGGTGAAAGGAGGGGCCCCAGGGATCGGTTTGGCGGCTAGCTCAGAACTTGATTCGACGTTCTTTGGAATCTGGGTGAGCTCCTTGTAGGTATCGATATTCGGTTGAATATAAAAGACTTCATGGAGGTGGGGTATGGTGACGCTGGCTGCTGTAATGAGGACGAAGAATGCCGCGGTCAAACCAAGTGCCCACTGCGGAGCAGCGCTTTTCCACGTGATCACGAAAGAATAAAGCGAGAAGGAGCCTAGTCCCAAGAGCAGAGCGAAAGCCAGGGGCAAAGGAAGTCCTGCCGAATAAAGCGCATTTGTGAGCACGATATCGAAGGCCATAGGCACCGGTAAGATCAGACCAACGATGGTTGTAAGTACGATCGTTAAAATATTCACTGATCCACGTAAGCCGTCGAGTGGAATGGCGTAGGAAAGGAGGGCACCTAAGAAGCCTGCGACTAGCATCCAGGGTGCTGTCCGAATGAAGATCGTCCAAAGGGATTTGAAAAAGTCGATCACGAATCCAAACAGCGCGCGGAAAAAGTTCTCCTTGGGATCGAGGTCCGAATATTCTAATTCTTGAGCTTCAGCCTGGGGGAGTCGAGCAAAGTCCCTGATAGTAACCTTATCAAGGCGGGAAGCCATCCAAGGTACCAGGAGCAGAATCATGGCCAAGTTGAAAGCAATCTTTGATACGGCGATGTAAAAAGGGAAAAGTGAGAAGACCATGGTCACGACCACAATATTGAGTGTCGGGGAGCTGAGCATGAGAGCGATCGCAAGTTCGATCTTTCGGGATCTCAAGGCGCCTTTGAATACAGGCGCCGCACAGTTCACACACACCCCGAGAGGTGTGCCGATCAGCATGCCGAGCGCACTGTTGCCGAAGCGGCTTCGGACTGGCTGGAGGCTGATGTAGCGGAAGAGTGCGAGGAACAAGGCTCCCAGGGTGATTCCGAAAGCCATGCCTCGCCGATTGTCGTGAGTCCAGTTCACGGTTGTCTTTCCGACTTTCGTCCAGAAAGCGTCGTCGGCTTTGACGATCATAATGGGGTACATCGATATCGTATCGGCGACGGATGCATCCTGAGCCATCATTGCCTTGCGATTGAGGTCAGGATATCGGGAAAAGTACCCAAAAGAAAAGGCCAGCACCACAATGCAGGCTAAGGCTAGACAGGCACGAATGGGAGCCCGAAACATACGTAAACCCTCCAGAGTTTATGCCGATAAGCTTTCCTGCGTTGGAGGCAGGTGTAGCAGGTGGGTTGAGGATCGTGTCAAAGGACTTTACGAAAGTATACCCGCATGTCGAGCTATAGACGATCCCCCAAGGTTTAAGTTTTTGTAATGAAAGGGGGAGATTATTGGGCTGCATCTTGCATTTTCCTAGCGATCAGGTTTGGGATGGACTTGCTTCTCCCTCTTAGGTTGCCTCCTTGGGCACCTGGGACGAGCTCGGGAACTCACAGTCAACTTGTACCTTTATGGACAAGTGAGGAGGTAAGAACAATGCGCTTAAATCGATGGATGATCCTTGGGCTGATGGTCTCGATGTCGGTGGCTTGTCGACAATACAAGGGCGCAGGTTTCAACCAGGGCACTAAGGACGGTGCGCAGCCAAGCTCTTCACCCACAGCCAGCTCCGGAGACGGGGGGGCCGCGGCTGGTCAGGGTCCCTCGGCTCCAGCTGAACCGAACATGCCGAAAGAGGTCAAAGTCCCGACCGAAGCTCAGGTCGATGGTAAGACTTTCATTGCGCTAACAGACGAGGAGGCTCTTCACGGCCTGAAAGAGGGTGAAGAGCAAATCAAAATCGTCTGCGATCGCAATGCCGGCAAGATGAATATGGTTATCAAGGCGTTCTGTGTGGATAAAAAACGCCCCACAAACATCGTGGAGCTCAAAGCTGCACTTGGCTTGAGTCTCCCCGCCCAGGGGAATCAAAACGGCAATAATTCGGAGACAAATTTTGTCTTCCAGGGTCACTCAAGCTCGCTTGTTGGTAAGTTTGTTTCGCCCATCAACCCGCGTCTTGTGATTTTTACCAACGCCAATCAGATGGCAAATGCCAATGCAACCACCGGTCGACAAGCCAATGAATACGTGGTCATGGCATTCGTTCGAGGTGAGCAGTTCGCAGAGATCGCCGTTGGTACCGCAAACTCTCCGGGCGGACCCGAATTCTTCCTCGTCGGCTTCAAACAAGCCTGTAATGCCAAACCAGAACACTGTTCACCAGGAGAGCTCCTAACCCCGGCGGTCGAATCGAACTGGACGAGCTTTACGCTGTTTCAGGACGAAGACCTCAAGAATTCGATCGTGGACTGCCGTCACTGTCACCAGCCACAGGGTCCCAGCAGTCAAAAAATACTCCGTATGCAGGAGCTCGTCAATCCGTGGACCCACTGGTTCCGGGATAACACTGATGGGAACCAGCTGATCACCCAGTACTATGCCGCCCACGGTCAGGACGAGGTCTATGCCGGCGTTCCGGGTGTTAGTATCCGGGCCTCTGATCCTGCCCGTCTTGAGGATTTGGTTCGCGACGCCGGGTTTGCGACCCAGCCTAACGAGTTTCCCACGAACCGTATTCGCAACGAGCTAGCTGGGAACAACAGTTTACCGCTCCCGGACGGAGTGTGGCAAGGTCTGTTCAATCGAGTCCTCACCGGAGAGATGATTCCCGTTCCCTACCACGGTCTAAACGTGGCGGACCCTGCCTTGCAGGCTAAGTTCACGAAGCAGTATCAGGACTTTAAAGCAGGTACCGTTTCCTTGGCTGCTTTCGAAGACCACCGCAACATCTACCCAAGCGATCAAAAGCTCCTCGGGGATATGGGTTTTGCGGTCGCGCCGACCTATGACGCCCAGCAGACGATGATGCTTGCCTGTAGCCAATGTCATACGGCACGCCTCGACCAGGGCATCAGCCGATCGCGGTTCAACGTGGACCTCACGAAGATGTCTGCAGCTGGACTTGACATCGCGATCTCTCGCGTGAAGTTAGGCTACTCACCCGCTCGACTGAAGCAGGAAGGAATCAAGATTCTGACCATGGATGGAAAGCCTGTAGAAATGGACAAGGGAGAGCATCTCCTGACCATGCCTCCGCGCCGCTTCAAGCAACTCACCGACGAGCAGATTGATGCGCTCGTGAAGCTCTTCGAAGCCGCGAAAGTAGGAAAGTAAGGCGGGATACAGATCCAGATAGCAGGGAGGGGTTCTCGGCCGAGAGTCCCTCCATTGATTTTTGGTCCTATTCTGTCTGAGTTTGAATAGCCGCAGGACCGTCAACGAGCAAGCACTTCACGATTCCTAGTGCTTAAGTCACCCTCCTACGACTCATACGCTGCGATACTGCTAGGACTAAGCATGCGATGGAGATAGCGACTGAAGACCAGAATAAGGCTTCGAACTCTTCTCCCGCCTCCACTGCAAAATAAATGGCCATAGGGATGGTTTCCGTGCTGTCACTGATTCGACCGGCGACCATCATGGTGGCTCCGAACTCCCCTAGCGATCGTGCTAGGGCCAGGAGTAAACCCGCGATAAGGCCAGGTCTGGCCAGAGGAAGCAGAATATCAAACAAGAGGCGACCGGACCCAGCCCCGAAGGTCCGAGCGGCATCAAGCAGCTGACCATCCACCTGTTCGAAGGCACCGCGAGCACTGAGATAGACCACAGGAAACGCCACAATCGAAGACGCGAGCATGCCTGCCCACCAGGTGAAGATCAATGTCTCTCCCCACAATGTGTTGGTCATGTATCCGACGGGTCCGTGCGGTCCAAAGACAAAGAGAAGCCCGTAACCGATGACCGTCGGAGGCAAGACCATAGGGATCAGGATCAGAGTTTCAAGGAGAAAGCGGCTACGACTCGCAAACTTGGGTACTGCGCGGGCGCAAAGAACGCCGCCCAAGCCGGCCAGGAGGGTGGCGATCCCAGCCGTTTTGAGCGAAGTTGCAAGTGGACTGAGGTCTGGTATCAACGCTCAACTCGCCTTTCTTGCGACGATAAGCCCGTGCCTTTCAAACACCTTCAGAGCCTGCGCCGACTGCCAGAATTGAAGCAAAGCCTTCGCAGCTGCTGCTTTTTTAGTCCGCTGCAGAACTGCGGCTGGATAGTGGATCGGCCGATGCAACTCAGAGGGCACTTCAATAGCGACCTGCACGGCACGGGATGACGCGAGATCACTGGCATAAACGAAGCCGGCTTGAGCTGCACCTTGCTCGATATAGGTGAGAACCTGCCGAACATTGGAAGCATAAACAAGCTGAGACTTAAGGACTTCTGTGAGACCCTTTCTCTCCAAGACCTCCCAAGCATAAGAACCAGCTGGTACGGTCTTCACATCGCCTATAGCAATTTTTTTGAAGTCAGAGTGCTGCAAATCTTCGAGCTTTTGCGGGGCTCTTTTGCCCGTTGGTGTCACGAGAACCAGACGGTTGCTCAGCCAGTTGACTCGCGAATCCGCTTGGATCAGCTTTCTTTGCTCGAGCTCATCCATCACCTCATCTGCCGCCGCGATGAAGAGATCGATAGGAGCCCCCTGAATAACCTGGCTCTTCAGGGCCCCAGAGGAGGCGAAATGGTAGCGGACTTTGGGGGTCTTCGGTTTTTCCTGGGTGTAGAGACGATCCAGTTCCTCGAGAGCAGGTTGGAGGCTGATGGCAGCTGCTACGACAAGTTCATCAGAGCGCGCAAGTCCTGATGGTAAGCAGAAGACAAGGATAAGTGCACGGAGGAAAAAACGCATCGGCAAATCCCCTTACAACGTTGTATGCAGGTTCGCATCCTAATCGAAAATCCCCAGAAACGCCGCTTCGAAATGCAAAGACTTGCTCTAACCCGGCAGAACGGATAGCCTGAGGTAGCAGCGTTGACTGTCTGCATGGCGTAGATTGTCAGCTGTCCAGGAGAAAAACCGATGCGCACCCTGTTCCAGTTACTAGCCCAAAAGGCCCGTGCCAAGGATTGGCTTCCCCTTCTGGATTATTTTTCTCCTCTTGTCTTCGAAATCCTTCCCGCTCGTGAGCTACTGAAAGTGGTGAGCCAGCTTTTAGCAGATCGATCCAAGGCCGAAGTGGAACGTCCGCTTTTAGCTGAGCGGATCCGGACCTGGGGTCTCCCTCTGAGCCTCGACGAGTCTCTATCACCGCTTGTTTTAGGTGAAGCACAGCGAGGCTCGATGCTCCTCGAGCTCTACTTCGCACAGATCTTTCGGGCTGATGAAACCTGGCTTGATCTTCGGCACAAGGTCTTCGTTTCATCCGGTTCGGGGTGGGTCTGGCAACCTCAGCCTTTGCGCTGGTGCTGGTCGAGCGATTTTATTGAGGCCATGCGAGCTGTCTACAGGGGATTCTACTGGGAAGACGAAGCTCTCTATCTTCAGGGTCTGAGAAGTCTGGAACTGAGTCATGCTGCCGAACTGTTTCGTCGCCATTTTGGGAGTGGAGATCAAAGCGCAGTGCCCTTTTCCATCAAAGAGTTTCGAGGTGTTTTTCATCAGATCTTTGTTTCGTGCAAGGAGGCGCGGAATCGCCTTCACCCCGAGTTTTTGCCCTTTGGTCTCTATCTAGCTACCTTGTACGAACATCTTGATACGGCCGGTGGATTACACGATGTGCGGTCTGCTGTTTTTAAGCATGCTGCAAAAAACTGAGGCCTCGTCGAAAGATGAGACATCAAGCGATACGATCAAGATGGGGGAAGCCTGGCCGAACTTCATTCGATTATGAATGATACTCATTTCAGTAAGGGTGAGTTCCTGCCCTCTTTATGGGAACGTCCGATCTGTACCCTTTTTCCTCAGGCATGGCTCAGCAACATCAGGCTCGCCAGCATATCGATATGGGAATCTGCGCCTTGCGCCTTGGCTACTCTCAGGTGGCGATTCGCTTCTTTCATTGGAGTGCTATGAAAACATGACCGGTCAATGCATGTTAGATAGAAACCCAAGGGCTCTCCCTGTGTCCTCACCTTTCGATGGTCATGTTCTCTGTGCTTGTCAATAACAACTCGCCTAGGTGTGTACTGGACTCGTCTTTTACCGAAAAGCGGCGTAAAGCCCCTGGCTTCAGCCATGGGGATATAAGCTGCCGTTGCCCTACGGAGCTGGGCAACACTTCTTCGTCGTTCAGTGGACCGCTCGCTCTTTTTGAGAGTCGATGTATTGCTTGATCACAGCCATAGGCGCTCCTCCAACCGCGCACATAAAGTAGGAGTTAGTCCAAAGAGTCGGTAGGCGTTGCCTAAGAATCTCGAATTCCTGCCTCAGTATCATCGATGATCTGCCAGTCATGCGCTTCACAGCTTTGTGAATTCCAAACAGAGGATCAACATCCACAAGTAAATGGATGTGATCTCACGTTCGCATTCCATCTCCACTATTTCGAAGTTGCATTGTTTGGCTACTTCTTTGCAGACCTGCTGCAGCCGCTTTTCGATGGCACCTTCTAAGTTAGGCCCAGACAATTTAGCTGTTTCGTGTGATGGTTGAGATAGCCAGGAATTTGTCTTGTATGTACCTTGATTTGGCAGAAAAGTAACCCTGCACGGCAGTGCCGTGGCAAATGTTTTCAGACCAACGCTACACGGTAGAATCCATGAACAGACAAGACTGGAGCAG
>Ga0315902_10012479_pt1 | contig 11048 bp, 12 predicted proteins | sample LakEriMetagenome_9_FD_203523 | JGI IMG/M metagenome (GOLD analysis project Ga0315902, IMG submission 203523) | Freshwater fungal communities from buoy surface, Lake Erie, Ohio, United States - Buoy 12 MA117 | ecosystem: Environmental > Aquatic > Freshwater > Lake > Lake biofilm | place: USA...
GGATGGCAGAATATTGCTGCGCCAGGGTTTGCAGTTCGGTTTGGAGGGGAATATTTTCCTCGCGGAAAATTTCTGTGGCAGTGCGCAGGCTGCGGAAGTAAATGCGGTAGGCTTCGTCTTGCGCCTCGAGTTCACTGCACCACGGAAAAGCAATGATGCGGCGGTTGATGGCATCGTCGGCCTGGGCGATATGCGGCTGAATTTCCTGCACGAAGGTGAGATAAGCCTGTTCGTGCCCGGCGTCGGAAGTATCGCACGTCATGCGGATATAGCGCCAGGCAAGATCTTCGCTGACGGCGCTTTCCAGTTCGCTGACATCGTGCAGGTATTTTCTGAAATCCTTCAGATCATGCACAGGTCGTTCCTGCAAGTCGCGGTAAAAAGCTTCCAGATCGCTCCAGCTGGCGACGCGGAGAGCGGAGGGGAGGTAACTGCGTTCTGCCATGTTTCAGCTTCCCATTTTTCGGGGTGTGCTGGTTTTGCTTTTTCCGCCGGCAGGGCCTTTAACGGGTGCCACCTTGGCGGTTGGCGGTGGAATGTTGCGCGGGGTATTCTTGCTGCGCGTATCCTCTGTCAGGCTGTCGCCGGCTTGTTCGCTGCCTTCTTCGGCGGTTTCGTCGAGCTTTTCAAAATCAAGTACGTCGCGAAGTACACCATACCATACGGCCAGTTTGCGCATGTCAGAAACGTAGACGCGCTCCCGGTCGTAATCGGGAAGGGCTTTTTCCATGAATGCTTTGTAGGCATCGTTATCGGCTTTGCCATCAGGAACATGGAGGCCTTCGGCTTCGGCTGCGCGGATATTCTTCAGCACCTGGGCCAGACGCGCATCTTCGCCCGAGGTAAACAAAGCGATATCGGCGAGTACTGAAATCTTCTGGTTTAAGGTGGTGGAAAAGCGCTTGCGCTGCGCGTCAATGCTCTCTACAATCAGTCCATTGCGGTTGCGGCCGATTACATGATGCAGGCCACCCATACCTGAAATGGCGACGATATCTTTCAGTTCCATAGCCTGCAAAAATGCAGGTTTTTTCGGGATGATGTTTCAGTCTGTTTGCAGTCCTTCGTCATACCGCAGCCAAATCCAGTTCCAGGGCTTGCGGCGGCGCAGATAACCGCAGCGCCTGTCGTTGGCCCAGGCTTCCCTTTCGAAGCGTATCATGCGGTAGGCGGTATAGCTGTCGTGCCGCAGCCTGTGCCAGAGATATTCGAGGCCATACCACAGGTAAAAGGGCAGGATAAGCATTTCGATTTGCTGGCGGAGGTGGATGATTTCATGCCGTTTGACGCGGGCCGGCATCTGGTTTTTCGGCAGCGAGGTAATTATAAACGGCCAGAGCGCCATGGTATGGTGCCGCCGGCTGCCGAGGCTGAGCATACGAAAAAGTGCGGGAGCATGGAGTATGAGCATGGATATACTATTCGAATATCGTCAAGGTTTCGGTCAGCCGCTACTAATTTCGCAGCATGGTTCAACGTGTGGTGAGCGGCATCCGGCCGACCGGACGCCTGCATATCGGCAATTATTTTGGTGCGGTACAGAGTTTCATCGCCTTGCAGGACAAGTATCCCTGCTACTTTTTCATTGCCGATTTCCATTCCCTCACCACACATCCCACGCCGGGCGACCTGCAGGCCAGTGTGCGTACAGTGCTGGCCGAATACCTGGCTGCCGGCCTCGACCCCGACCGCACCACCCTTTACCTGCAAAGCGATTTGCCTGAAACGGCCGAACTCTATCTCTACCTGAACATGAACGCGTACCTCGGCGAATTGGAACGCGTGAGTTCGTTCAAGGAAAAGGCCCGCTCGCAGCCGGATAATATCAACGCCGGCTTGCTGACCTATCCGGTATTGATGGCAGCAGATATCCTGCTCCACAAGGGAACCCACGTTCCGGTAGGCAAAGACCAGGAACAGCACCTGGAGATGGCGCGCACCTTTGGCAATCGCTTCAATCGCCTTTACAAAGCAGAAGTATTTCCGGAGCCGCAGGCCTTCAGTGCCGGCGAAAGCCTGATCCGCGTACCTGGTTTAACGGGTAGCGGTAAAATGAGCAAAAGTGCCGGCGATGCCGATTGCATTTACCTCGCCGAACCTGCCGACAGCCTGCAGAAGAAAATCATGCGCGCCAAAACCGACACTGGCCCCACCGCACCGGGAGAACCCATGTCGCAGGAATTGCAGAACCTTTTTGATCTGATGTCTTTAGTTACGCCAGCCGATGCCATTGCACATTTCCGCGAAGCGCATGCCAATGCCACCATCCGTTATGGTGACATGAAAAAGCAGTTGGCGGCCGATATGGAAACATTCATCGCGCCCTGGCGCGAACGCATCGAAGCCACAATCAACGACGACGCCTTGTTGGAGCGCACCGCCCGCATCGGCGCGGAGAAAGCACGGCAGAGTGCATTGGAAACCTTGCGCGAAGTGCGTTCCTGCATCGGGTTGCGCAACATTTACTGAACTTGAATCTGCCTTAGATTTCCACATTAAGCGGTTGTGTAAGCCGCCTTTGTATTATTGCAACATGGCCATGCATATAGCGATAGCAGGTAACATAGGAGCTGGAAAGACTACGCTCACACAGATTCTTGCGCGACATTACGGTTGGGAAATGCAGTTGGAGGATATGGATGAAAACCCCTACATCAACGATTTCTACGAAGATATGCAGCGCTGGAGCTTCAACCTCCAGGTATATTTCCTCACCGTCCGCTGGAACAATATCCAGAAAATAAGGGCAGGGGAGAAGACCGTGATCCAGGACCGCACCATTTATGAAGATGCTTACATCTTCGCACCCAACCTGCATGCCATGGGCCTGATGAGCACCCGGGATTTTGACAACTACAGCAAGCTTTTTGCTGCCATCAATACCAATATTTCACAACCCGATCTGCTCATTTACCTCCGGGCCGGTATTCCGCGCCTGGTGAGCAATATCCAACTCCGGGGCCGGGAATACGAAGAAGCCATCCGCCTCGACTACCTCAAACGCCTCAACGAGCGCTACGAAGCATGGATTGGCGATTACCAGGGCAAGATGATCATCCTGAACATCGACGAACTCGATTTCCAGGAAGTGCCCGAACATGCCAACCACGTGATCACGCAGGTCGAAACCGCACTGAACGGCCTTTTCTGAAAACAGGTGTGCTGAATCGGCAACATTTTACTTCCCGGCTGCAGGTTCGCCCGGACGATATCGATCTGTTCAGGCACGTTCACTCCAGCCGCTACGTCGATTATGTGCTGGCGGCGCGTTTCGAGCAGATGCGCGATGGCTACGGTTTCCCCATGGAAGAGTTCATGGCCGCCGGTTTTGGCTGGGTGGTTCGGCATTGCGAACTCGAGTACATGCGTCCGCTGATCATGGGCGATCAGATGGAAGTGGAGACCTGGCTGGAAGAACTGGAAAGCGATACCGCACGGGTCAATTTCATCATATATAAACTGCCGGCACGGAAAGTGAGCTGCCGCGGCTGGTTCCGATATACTATGGTAAGTCTGGAAAGCGGCAGGGCCGTGCGCATTCCCGATTGGGTAATTGCCCGTTACAGCCTGCCCAATGAACCCTTAGCAACCGACGACTGATTATGGCAGGACACAGCAAATGGGCCAATATCAAGCACCGGAAAGCCGTGCAGGATTCGCGCCGGAGCAAGGTATGGACGCGCATTCTCCGCGAAGTAACCATAGCCAGCCGACAAGGCGGTCCGGAACCGGAAAACAATCCGTCGCTCCGTCTGGCCATCCAGAACGCCAAAGGTGCCAATATTCCCAAAGATACCGTCGAGCGTGCCGTGCGCAAAGGCAGCGGACAAGAAGCTGATAACCTGCAGCCGGTGGTTTACGAATGCTATGGGCCTTCCGGGCTCGGCATCATCATCGAAGCGACAACCGAGAACCTCAACCGCACGCTGGGAAATATCCGGGCGAACCTGAACAAATATGGCGGGAGCCTTGCTTCCCGCGGTGCCCTGAATTTTGTTTTTGCTCAAAAGGGTGTTTTTATGTTGGATGCACCTGCGCCGGAACAAGCCGACAAAGTTGAAATGTTGCTCATAGACGCTGGTGCAGACGATGTGCAACGCATCGGCCAGCAGTGGGAAGTGCACTGTGCTTTCGAAGATTTCGGGCCCATGGTGCAGGCACTGCACGATGCCGGTATGCAAGCCCGCGAAGCCAATTTGCAGCGCATTCCAGTCATTTTTAAGAAACTGGCAGCAGACGACGCGCGACTGGCCTTGAAGCTGATTGCCAAATTGGAAGAAGACGACGATATCGACACGGTATACCATAACCTCGAGTACGACGAAGCTTTGGCCGAGGCTTTAATTGCTTCAGGGGATCTTTAAAATCTACTTATCAATCGCTGTATTTTCGCAGCCCTTTCTATGGACAAACGAGCACTTCTGGAACAAAAGCGGGCTGCCTCGCAGCTTGGCGGCGGCGAAAATCGCATTGAAGCACAACACAAGCGCGGTAAGCTGACCGCCCGCGAGCGCCTGACCCTCCTGCTCGACGAAGGCTCATTTCAGGAAATCGGCGCTTTCGTTACCCATCGCAGCAACGATTTTGGCCTGGAAAAGCAGCGCTTTTTGGGAGATGGTGTGGTAACGGGGTATGGAACCATCAGTGGCCGCCTGGTGTACGTGTTTTCGCAGGATTTTACCGTTTTCGGTGGTTCGCTCAGCGAAACCCATGCCCAGAAAATCTGCCGCATCATGGACCTTGCCATGGAGAACGGCGCTCCTGTGATCGGTTTGAACGACAGTGGCGGAGCCCGCATCCAGGAAGGTGTCGTTTCCCTGGGCGGTTACGCGGATATCTTCTACCGCAACGTGATGGCCAGCGGTGTGATTCCGCAGTTTTCCCTCATCATGGGACCTTGTGCCGGCGGTGCGGTTTATTCTCCCGCCCTCACCGATTTCGTATCGATGGTGGAAGGCACGAGCTATATGTTTGTTACCGGTCCGAACGTGGTAAAAACGGTTACCAACGAAGACGTTAGCAGCGAAGACCTCGGCGGCGCATCGGTGCACAGCACCCGCAGTGGTGTGGCGCATTTCGCAGCTGCCAACGAAGCGGAAGCCATCCAACACCTGCGCCGTTTGCTCAGCTATATTCCCCAGAATTGCGAAGAAAAGGCGCCTGAAGCTGCGTATTCCGGTGGCAACGAAATCCGCAAGCAACTCGCCGAACTCGTTCCCGCCAATCCCAATCAGCCCTACGACATGCGCGAAGTAATTCAGGGTGTGGTAGACGACAACAGTTTCCTCGAAGTACATGCAGGTTTCGCCGGAAATATATTGGTTGGTTTTGCCCGCCTGGCCGGTAAGAGCATCGGTGTGGTTGCCAACCAGCCTGCCGTATTGGCGGGTGTGCTCGATGTGCATGCATCGCAAAAAGGAGCGCGCTTCGTGCGATTCTGCGACGCCTTCAATATTCCGCTGCTCGTTTTTGAAGATGTTCCCGGATTCCTTCCCGGTACCGATCAGGAATGGAACGCCATTATCACGAACGGCGCGAAACTTCTGTATGCGTTCAGCGAGGCCACCGTTCCGCGCATCACTATCATCACCCGCAAAGCGTATGGCGGGGCTTACGACGTAATGAACAGCAAGCATATCGGTGCCGACATGAACTATGCATGGCCAACGGCGGAGATTGCGGTGATGGGAGCGCGCGGGGCGGCTGAAATCATTTTCCGCAGCGAAATCGAAGCGGCCACAGACAAGGCAGCGGCTTTGAAAAGCAAGGAAGACGAGTATGCCGAAATGTTTGCCAACCCATACCGGGCAGCTGAACGCGGTTATGTCGACGAGGTGATCATGCCCGAAGAAACCCGCGATCGCCTCATCCGCGCATTCCGCATGCTTGAAGGCAAAGTGCGCAACCTGCCCCGGAAGAAGCACGGCAATATTCCGCTGTGATCGGTTAACGGCTGTCAAAGGGCACCCTGTGAACTGACGCGTATCATGCGCGATCGCACTGATTTTCTGCCAACTTTGTAAGGTATGAAACGCTTCTTACCCTATTTCGTATTCGTCGCTTGTTTGGCGTTGCACGGCACAGATGCATCAGCCCAGTCTGAAATCACCCCAACACCAGTGAAAGAAAGGCTATCTTTTGAAGAAGGCGATATGTTCTTTACCGGCGGCTTCGGCTTTGGCAACCTGATTGTCAGCACATTTGAAGCTTCCGGGGCAAACAACGATCTTCACGAGAAACGCACCACAACAGGTCCCTTGTTTTTTAAGTTCGAGCAAGCCTTGTCCGACAAATTAGGCTTTGGGGTGAATCTGGCCTTCCTTACTTTGAAGAATTCATGGACCGACGCGGTCGATCCGAGCATATACGGTACCGGTCGCTACACCGGTTGGAGTGCCTTGGCCCGGGTGAACTATCACTTCAAACCAGGAAAATTCTTCGATCCATACATGGGTTTTGGCATGGGTTACCGCAACGACAAAGTCACAGAAACCAGTACCGATCCCAACAACCCGCGTTTCGATACTGAGGTTATAGATATACCGATCAATCTGGGGCTGGATATTACTTTCGGTTTCCGTATGATGTTCAGTGAAAACCTGGGCATGTACATGGAAACCGGCATGGCCAAAGGCGTGGTGCAGCTGGGTCTTTCGGCCAGAATCTGAACGGCCCGGAGCCGGCAAGGGTGCTTGTGAACGGATTATTAACCCAAATTATCCGGCCTTAACTTCTTTTTTTCTTTCTTTGCCCACGCAATCAAGCAACTTTTATGGACATCAAAGAAATACAGGCACTCATTCGCTTTGTGGCTACACAGGGAGTCGATGAGGTGGAAATCAGCCGCAAGGATTTCAAATTGCTGATCAAGAAGAACCCGGTTCAGACCATAACCACTATCAGCGCTGCACCGGCCCAGGTAACTGCCGCCCTTCCGGCTGCCGTTCCAGCGGTACCTGCGGCAGCTCCTGTGGCTGCTGCTCCTGCTGCCGAGCCCAAAGCTGATAACCTGATCACCGTAAAATCGCCGATGATCGGCACCTTCTACCGCAGTCCCAATCCCGAATCGCCCGTTTTCGTGAATGTCGGCGACGAAATCAAGCCTGGCAAGGTGGTTTGTATCATCGAAGCCATGAAGCTCTTCAATGAAATCGAAAGCGAAGTTAGCGGACGTATCGTGAAGGTTCTGGTCGACAACGCCACACCGGTAGAATACGACCAGCCGCTCTTCCTCGTTGAACCTGCCTAAGCCCTTCCGCAACGCATGTTTCGCAAAATCCTGATCGCCAACCGCGGAGAGATTGCCCTGCGCATCATCCGCACCTGCCGCGAAATGGGAATCAAAACGGTAGCCGTGTACTCTACGGCCGACCGCGACAGCCTCCATGTGCGCTTTGCAGATGAGGCCGTTTGCATCGGTCCGCCGGCCAGCCGCGATTCCTATCTAAATATGCCCCGCATCATCGCAGCGGCAGAAATTACCAATGCCGATGCTATCCACCCCGGCTACGGCTTCCTCAGCGAAAACTCCAAGTTCAGTAGCCTGTGCCGCGACCACGGTATCAAGTTCATCGGCGCAACGCCCGAACAAATAGATTCCATGGGCGACAAGAGCAATGCCAAGGATACCATGAAGAAGGCCGGTGTGCCTACGATTCCGGGTTCCGACGGACTGCTATCCGATCTCAACGAAGCCAAGAAAATCGCCAAAGAAATCAAATACCCCGTCATTATGAAGGCAACTGCCGGAGGTGGCGGACGCGGTATGCGCATCGTTTGGGAAGAATCGGAGCTCGAAAACGCCTGGAACTCGGCACGCCAGGAAGCAGGTGCCGCTTTCGGTAACGACGGTATCTACATGGAGAAGTACATCGAAGAACCACGCCATATTGAAATCCAGATTGCCGGCGATCAGTATGGAAAAGTTTGCCATCTCAGCGAACGCGACTGCTCCATCCAGCGCCGCCACCAGAAACTGATCGAAGAAACGCCTTCTCCTTTCATGACGCCAGAACTCCGCGAAAAGATGGGCGAAGCGGCCAAAGCAGCTGCTGAAATCATCAAATACGAAGGGGTAGGCACAGTTGAATTCCTCGTCGATAAACACCGGAATTTCTACTTCATGGAAATGAATACACGTATCCAGGTTGAGCATCCGGTTACTGAAGAGGTGATCAACTACGACCTGGTGAAGGAACAGATTCTCATTGCAGCCGGTAAGCCTATTTCAGGTAAGGATTACTATCCAACCAAGCATGCCATCGAATGCCGGATCAATGCGGAAGACATTTACAACAATTTCCGTCCTTGTCCGGGTAAAATCACTTCCCTGCACAAACCGGGCGGCCATGGAACGCGGGTTGATTCGCATATCTATGCCGGCTACACCATTCCGCCGTACTACGACAGCATGATCGCCAAGCTGATCGTCAGCGCACAGACACGGGAAGAGGCCATTGTGAAAATGGAGCGCGCGCTAAGCGAATTCATCATTGAAGGCGTTAAGACCACCGTTCCCATCCACCAGCAAATCATGCAGAACAAAGATTTCCGCGAAGGCAATTTCACCACAGCCTTCATGAATACCTTCGAAATCAAGTAAGCCATTTCACACGTTGCAAAAAGCCTGGATACTAATCCGGGCTTTTTGCATTTACAGGCTGAAGTGTTTTTGTTCGATGGCTACGGGAGCCAGATGTTCTTCAACGCGTTGCCGGTGGGTATCGGTAATCAGAATCTGCCCGAAACGCTCGTCGGATACGGTGTGCATCAAAGCCTGTGCGCGGCTGGCATCAATTTTTTCAAAGATGTCATCGAGCAGGAGTAACGGCGTTTGTCCGCTCACTTCCCTGAAATAGCGGTATTGCGCCAATTTGAGGGCGATCACGAAGGTCTTGATCTGGCCTTGCGACCCGTACTTGCGCAAAGGTTGGCCGTCGAGTTCAAAGACCCAGTCGTCGCGGTGTGGACCTTCCGAAGTGCGCTGCAAAACCCGGTCTTTGCTGCGGTTAGCGAAAAGGAGAGAGGCCATGGTTCCTTTTTCAAGGTCTGAACTATAGCGCAAACCCGGCACCTCGCGTTCCAGGCTCAGTTCGCGGTAAGCTTCTGTGAAAATTGGCAGCAGGGCGGCTGTGAATTGTTGTCTTACCTGGTAGATGCGGTCTGCCGGCGCAGCCATGTGATGGTCGAGCGCTTCAAGCACAACCGCATCTGGTTCGCCATGGCCTTTGAGCAGGCTGTTGCGCTGTTCCTGCAGGTGCCGGTAGCGCATCAGGTCGCTCAAATAATTGCGATTTGTCTGGCAAAGCGTCTGATCAACAAAACGGCGCCTGTCTTCTGATAAACCCAGAACGAGTTCGATATCGTAGGGCGTGATCAGCACGGCGTGGATGAGCCCGATATGATCGATCAGGCGTTCATAGACCTTGCCATTGCGCTTCACATTCTTTTTGCCACGCCCTCCGTAATGGCAAATGATTTCGTCTTCGGCATCCGATCCGGCATCCGGATTGAAAATACCTTTCAGGCTGAACTGATCGCTGCCGTGTTTGATGAGTTGCGGATCGGGCTGATTGAAGTAGCTTTTGCAATTGGCCAGGTAATACACCGCATCGAGTATGCCGGTTTTCCCGGAGCCATTCGCACCCGTGAAGGTATTTATGCCCCTGCAAAGCTCCAGGTTTAAGGCTTCGTGGTTCCTGAAGTTCAGGATTTGCAGGCGGCTCAGATACATGTCACAAAAATAAGGTCGTAAAGCTTCGCCCTTGCCAAGAATTCAGGAGGCTGGCGTTTTGCGGCGCCGGTTTCGTATTTTCGCGGCCGTATCTTATGAGCAAGAGCGCCAAACAAACGTTTAGCAAAGAACAATACCTGCATTGGTTTGAACTGATGATGCTGGTGCGCCGTTTCGAAGAGAAGGCAGCACAGTTGTACGGACAACAGAAAATCAAGGGCTTCTGTCACCTCTATATCGGGCAAGAAGCCATCGTGGCCGGAATGGCATCTGCGATTACCAAAGACGACGCCGTAATCACCGCGTACCGCGACCACGGGCATGCATTGGCGCAAGGCATTTCAGCCGATGCCGTGATGGCCGAGCTTTACGGTAAGGCAACAGGCTGTACCAAAGGGAAAGGCGGCAGCATGCACATGTTCAGCAAGGAGCACAACTTTTACGGCGGGCATGGCATTGTAGGCGGACAAATTCCGCTGGGTGCAGGAATCGCGCTGGCAGAACAGTACCGCGGAACCAAGAATGTTTCCCTTACGTTTATGGGGGATGGCGCCGTGCGTCAGGGTGCATTGCACGAAACCTTTAACATGGCCATGCTGTGGAAACTACCCGTTGTTTTCATCTGCGAAAACAATGAATACGCCATGGGTACTTCCGTGGAGCGCACAACCAATATGCCGGATATCTACCGCATAGGCAGCGCTTACGATATGCCTTCCTTCCAGGTCGACGGTATGACACCCGAAGCGGTTCACGAGGCCATTTATAAAGCTTGCGAACATGCGCGTGCCGGCAACGGCCCTACTTTCCTTGAAATCAAAACCTATCGCTACCGGGGTCATTCCATGAGTGATCCTGCTACGTATCGCAGCAAGGATGAAGTGAACGCCTACAAGGAAAAAGACCCGATCGAGACCACCCGCAAGAAGATTCTCGATAAGAAGTTTGCCACCGAAGCTGAGCTGGATGCCATCGAAGAGCGCATTGTTGGCGTGGTGGAAGCCAGCGTGACTTTCTCGGAAAATAGTCCGTACCCCGACCCGTCCGAATTGTTCACAGAAGTGTACGTTGAAAACGATTACCCGTACATCCGCGATTGAAACATTTTGAATAGAGCAGAATAAAAAACTATTTTCGCGCCCCGTTGCATCATGTCTGACAAAACGAACATCTTCACCCGCTGGAGCGATAACATCAGCGACTGGTATCTTCTGAATAAGAAAATGGTGAACATTGGTTCTGCCGCAATCCTTTTGCTGGTGGGCCTTTTCGCCGGTTACAAGTATTTCTGGCTGCCTTCCAAAGAGAAGGAAGC
>Ga0315902_10012481_pt1 | contig 11046 bp, 9 predicted proteins | sample LakEriMetagenome_9_FD_203523 | JGI IMG/M metagenome (GOLD analysis project Ga0315902, IMG submission 203523) | Freshwater fungal communities from buoy surface, Lake Erie, Ohio, United States - Buoy 12 MA117 | ecosystem: Environmental > Aquatic > Freshwater > Lake > Lake biofilm | place: USA...
ACTTCCAATCACTAGATTTAAACGCTGGCTGTGTTACTTGATGTGAGTGCGCAGTATATAGATAAATCCATGAATATCAAAGCTTAATTTCCTCATAATATGCTAGAATTCGGCCTCAATTCAATTTAGGTCAACTTCCTTTATGTCACGCAATTTAAGAAACATCGCCATCATCGCCCACGTGGATCATGGCAAAACTACCCTCGTCGATAAACTTCTCCAACAATCAGGTACTTTCGCACAGCATCAGCAAGTCGCTGAACGTGTGATGGATTCCAACGATATTGAAAAAGAACGTGGCATCACCATCTTAGCTAAAAATACAGCCGTTAATTTTGAAGGCACACACATCAATATTGTAGACACCCCTGGACATGCCGACTTCGGTGGCGAAGTAGAACGTGTATTGGGTATGGTAGATGGCGTGGTATTACTTGTGGATGCCGTTGAAGGTCCGATGCCGCAAACGCGTTTTGTAACAAAGAAAGCATTGGCACTTGGTTTAAAACCGATTGTGGTGATTAATAAAGTGGACCGTCCAGGCGCTCGTCCTGATTGGGTGATTAATCATACCTTCGATTTATTTGCGAATTTAGGTGCAACCGATGAGCAGTTAGATTTTCCGATTGTGTACGCGTCTGCATTGAACGGTTTTGCAACACTCGATATGAACCAAAAATCAGACACCATGAAGCCTTTATTTGAGACCGTGTTAAAACATGTGAGCCCGCCCGAAGGCAGTCGCGATAACCCATTACAACTTCAAATTTCAGCACTAGATTATTCAACCTATACGGGCCGCTTAGGTGTAGGTAAAGTCAAAAACGGTGTCATCAAATCAGGACAATCAGTCGTCGTGATGCATGGTGACAAACAAGTATCTCAAGGTCGTATCAATCAAGTGTTAGGCTTTAAAGGATTGGAAAGAATTCCAGTTGAAGAAGCGGAAGCAGGCGACATTGTCATTATTTCAGGCATTGAGGAAATCGGTATCGGGGTCACGATTGCCGACCCTAATAATCCAGTAGGTCTTCCTATTATGGCAGTCGATGAGCCAACGCTCACCATGGACTTTATGGTAAATACGTCACCACTTGCTGGCACTGAAGGTAAGTTTGTGACGAGCCGACAAATTAGGGATCGTCTCACAAAAGAATTATTAGTGAATGTAGCCTTACGTGTGGAAGACACGCAAGATGCGGATGTATTTCGTGTCTCAGGTCGTGGAGAATTACATCTCACCATTTTATTAGAAAATATGCGTCGCGAAGGATTTGAATTGGCGGTGGGTAAACCACGTGTGGTCTATCGTGAAATCAATGGTCAAAAATGTGAACCCTATGAAGTCTTAACAGTAGACTTAGAAGATGATACACAAGGGGCTGTCATGGAAGAATTAGGACGTCGTCGCGGTGAAGTGCAAAATATGGAGTCTGACGGTAATGGCCGTACACGCTTGGAATATAAAATTCCTGCACGAGGACTCATTGGTTTTCAAGGTGAATTCATGACGATGACCAAGGGTACTGGTCTCATGTCTCACGTCTTTGATGAATATGCACCTGTGAAAGCCGATATGCCAGGACGTCGTAACGGTGTTTTGATTTCAGCAGAACATGGAGAGGCGGTCGCTTATGCGTTATGGAAGCTTCAAGACCGAGGTCGTATGTTCTCAAGTCCTGGGGATAAATTATATGAGGGTATGGTGATTGGTATTCATTCGAGAGATAACGATCTGGTTGTGAACCCGATTAAAGGTAAGCAGCTTACCAATGTGCGTGCATCAGGCACAGACGAGGCGGTGCGCTTAGTCCCACCTATTCAATTGACACTTGAATCCGCAGTGGAGTTTATCGAAGATGATGAGTTGGTTGAAATTACACCTAAATCGATACGTATTCGTAAGCGCTTCTTACTTGAACACGAGCGTAAACGCGCATCTAAAGAATAAACACTTTCTTATAGATTAAAAATCTATAGAATATTTTTTATGAATCGTCATTTTAAAAAATATTATTTCTATGTCATTGCAAGATGTTTAAGCCTTCTTGGTTTCTACGATAAATCACTTCCTTATTATTCTAAAACGATTCAGATAAGAACTTTCTTTTTTGATGTTCAGAAGCGCTTTAGGCTTGCCTATGAAAAAAGCTCTAAGCGATGTGATTTAGAAATTCATGGTGGTGTCGGAGATTTTCTTCAGCACTTGCCTTTTATGATAAAACATCCAAAAGAAAATTATGTGGTGGTCACACATTTTCCAAAAGCTAAAGAATTTTTTGATACATTACATATTTCTGTAAAAAAATATCACTTTTACAGTGAAAGAGAAGAGCATCATAAGATTAAATCTTATTTTAGAAAAAAAAGTAAATCTTACCCCGCACCAAGAGAAGTTTTTTTTAATCGATTTCCGTTTCACGTGAACAAAAAAAACTTACATCAAAGAAAAGAGTTGATCACTATTGGATTACATATGACACCGAGTGCTATGACAAGCAATGCACTTAATCTCTCTTTCAAGCAAAAATTAATTCAAACATTGCTGAAGTTCCAGGTAGCGATCATTCTTTTCGGAACAAAAAAAGAGCTCTATGATTTGAGACATATAAAAAATAATAAGATTTTTTTTGCTTCAGATGAAAATATTATTAATAATTTATCTTTAGTTAAACATTGTGATGTTCTCATCGGTGCCGATAGTGTTTTTAAAACTATGTCTTCCATGTCAAGAATTCCTACAATTTTATTGTACGAGGATGTAAAAAGTCATTTTAGGGATAGAGTATTTATTAATCCTTATGTTAAAAATAAAATTATATATCCCTATACATATCCATTAGGGTCGATGGAAGGGTTGAATCTTAAACTCGCAATTGATTTTATATTAGATATACTCACGCGAGAATTAAAATTAATTTCTACGCCAAAAAGAACTTCTTAAATGCCTGAAATAAAAATTAAACAAGCCTTATTTATAAAAACAAAAAATATTGGAGACTCAATTATATTGACCTCTGCAATATCTGCGCTTCCTAAAAGCTATAGATACGTGGATATTGTCTGCTTACCTGAAAGTGAAGCTATTTTTAATATGCATCCACGTGTCAGACATGTATTTGTCATACCAAGACATATGAAAGGCGTTAAAAAAGTATCTGCCTACCTTAAATTTTTTAAACAGATTTCTGCAAACTCATATGATTTATTGGCACATTTTTCTAATGATTGGCGTGGCGCACTTGTTCAGCGTTTATTTCCTGCAAAATTAAGTGTAGGTAGGAAAACACATCGACGAGGTCAATTCTGGCATCAATCTTTCGATGTCCTAACTGAATGTTTAGATGATGTAAGACCGATCGCAGAACAAGATGTGGATTTATTAAGAGCTACAAATCTTTTTAAATCTCAAAAAGCCCCGCCTTATCTTGTTAAGCCATCATTAAAGCAAAAATCAAAAGTTGGAAATTGGCTAATAAAACAATCAGTAGTTCGGAATAAAAAGCTTGTAGTCATTCATGCGCCATCGCGCTGGAAATTTAAAGAATTACCGATAGCCACCTGGGCGTATGTGATCGATCAATTAAAAAAAAATAAACATGAAGTCATCTTATGTGGTTCTAAAGATGATTTTTTATCTAATCAAGCAATTGCTGCATCGTGCACGATGAAACCTATCATCACCAAAAATTTTTCATTAGAAGAAACCGCAGCGCTTTATAGCATGGCTCATCTTGTATTAACCATTGATAGTATGTCCACACACCTTGCGAGTGCAACTCAGACCCCTGTGATCAGTATTTTTGGACCGAGTAATGAAAAAAATTGGGGGCCTTGGGGAGTGAAATATCGTGTCATTGCTTTAACAACTAGAGACTCACCTACATTTTCGTGCAGACCTTGCGGTCAAGATGGCTGTGAGGGGACTAAAGTGAGTCAATGCCTAGTGCAAATGCAGCCTGCAATGATTGTCAAGGAAGCATTCAATATGCTTCGTCATATTTAAACATTAACTGGTAGCGACTTGCGTCAATAAATAATCTTCATAATTACCGGAGAAATCAATAATACGATCTTCTTTGATTTCTAAAATGCGGGTGGCAATCGAACTCACAAATTCACGGTCATGGCTGATGAAGAAAAGCGTGCCTTTATATTTATCAAGCGCTGTATTGAGAGACTCAATCGATTCCATATCCATATGATTGGTTGGCTCATCCATCAGAAGCACATTCGATTTAGCAAGCATCAGTTTGCCAAATAGCATGCGACCTTGCTCACCACCTGATAATACTTTGACAGATTTTTTAGTATCTTCGCCTGAAAATAAAAGTCTACCTAGGATACTGCGTATAGCCTGATCATCTTCACCAGATTGTGCACAATCTTTCATCCAATCAAAAAGTGTCACATCTTTTTCAAAATCAATCGCATGATCTTGCGCGAAATACCCCACTTTAGCTTTTTCAGCCCATTTAATTTCGCCATGGTTAGGTTTGAGATCGCCCACTAAACATCTTAAAAATGTGGTTTTACCAATCCCGTTTTCACCAATGATGGCAATGCGTTCACCTGCTTCAACGAGTAAATTAAAGTTCTTAAATAAATCATGATCAAAACCATGGGTGAGGTTTTTAATTTCAACGGCTTGACGATGGAGCTTTTCTCGGTCGTCATAATCAAAACGAATGTATGGATATTGACGGCTGGATGCTACAAATTCTTCCACTTTAATTTTATCAATCTGTTTTGCACGGCTGGTGGCTTGTCTTGCCTTTGAAGCATTCGCTGAGAATCGACGCACGAATTCTTGTAATTCAGCAATTTGTTCTTTGGCTTTTTCGTTATCCTTTAATTTTTGCTGACGAGCCATGGTGGAAGCTTCCATGTAATTATCATAATTACCTGGGTAAACGGTAAGCTTTCCATAATCCATATCTGCCATGTGTGTACAGACTTGATTTAAAAAATGGCGATCGTGGGAAATAATAATCATGGTGGAATTGCGATTATTTAATGTGTCCTCCAGCCATTGAATGGTATGAATATCTAAGTTATTGGTGGGTTCATCCAGTAGCAAAATATCAGGGTTTGAGAAAATGGCTTGCGCTAAAAGGACACGTAATTTAAAGCCAGGTGCAATCGCACTCATAGGCCCTTGATGTTGTTCAATGGGGATTCCGACACCGATTAATAATTCGCCTGCTCTAGCTTCTGCAGTATAGCCATCAAATTCTGCATAAACACCTTCCAGTTCTGCCGCCTTCATATAATCATCTTCGGTGGCTTCAGGATTCATGTAGATAGCATTCTTATCAATATTAGCTTTCCACATTGCTTCATGACCCATCATCACCACATCTAAAACACGCTGGTCTTCATAGGCGAATTGATCCTGTTTAAGCCAAGACATACGCTCATTTTTATCTAAAGATACATTGCCTGAAGTAGGCTCTAACACCCCTGCTAAAATTTTCATGAAAGTGGATTTACCACAGCCATTGGCACCAATGAGTCCATAGCGATTTCCATCACCAAATTTAACCGACACATTTTCAAAGAGGGGTTTGGCACCAAATTGTATGGTGATGTTATTACTAATGAGCACGCGTTATATCCTTAAAATAAATTATTTAAATTGATTTTCGATGACGACTTCATGAAGGGCAAGCTGACCACCTCGCGGCATCGCTTCTTTAATCGCTTTACCCACGCACACAAACATTGAAGGCGTATGATCTTGAGGTAGATTTAATAACTCGCTTACCTTGTCAAAATCAAAGCCATCGATAGGGCAGGTATCATACCCCATGGCTTTAGCGGATAGCATTAAATTCATAGCCGCCATACCGCATGAGCGCATCGCTTCATCGCGCTGTATTTGGGGTTTATTATGGTAATACTGATGAATCGCTGGGACTAAATAATCTTGTACAGGCTTCGGTGCATCTTTCCAGTAGCGTTGAGGTTCTTTATTCCAAGCCATGAGATCAGCGACCAAGACAATAAGAAGGGAAGCTTCTTCCACTTGCGCTTGACCCCAGCTTACTTCACGAATTTTTTGACGCAAAGCTTTATCGGTGACTAAAACAAATCGCCAATTTTGTATATTAAAGGCGGTAGGGGACAAAATCGCATTGGATAAAAGGGTATGAATTTCTTCTTTTGTGATCTCATGCTTTGGATCGAAATGTTTGATCGATCGTCTTAATTGGATGGCTTCATTCACATGCATAATTTTATATACTTCCCTTTAATAAATTAGTAGCTGATTTTTTGAATAGTGAGATAGCTTTTCCCGTTAGGCTTTTCCCATACCACTTCATCACCCACTGTTGAGCCCAGAAGCGCTTCAGCTAAGGGCGAGAGATAACTCACACGACCCTCATGGATATTGGCTTCATCTTCGCCCACAATTTCAAAGGTGAGCGATGTTCCTTCCTCATCTTCGACGGTCACTGTCGCCCCAAATAAAACATGGGTGGGGTCCTCATCCTTAGGATTCGTTAAAATCGCGGATTCAATGCGCGCTGCAAAGTAACGCATATCGCGTTCAATCACCGCTATTTTTTGTCTTACCATGGGATCATCTTTTTTTGTGATCAAAGCTTCACGATCTTTTTCTAAATCATCGATAGTTTGATGAAGAAGACTCAATCCACGCGGTGTCACATAATTAGGCTCATCACTCAAAGGCCTTTCTGGAATGTCAATCCCTGCGTGCTCTAAATCATTTTCTTTGACAAATGCGCGACTCATTTTTTATAAAACGACTCTTTAATTAATTCGTAATTTTATCATTTGTAGTAGTATTCATATAGCTTAACTTTGATGAGTTCAGGACTTCAAGACAGGTAAAAGTATTTTGAATATTCTTATTATTAGACGCGATAATATTGGTGATTTGTTATGTACGACGCCTTTAATGGTGGGTATAAAAGAGCAACTCAAAGTGGACAGGCTTGATGTAGTGACTAACGCCTATGTCGCTCCCGTTTTAAAAGACCATCATTTTATTGATACGCTTTATGTTTACCACAAATTAAAACATGGCCATACCAGTTTTTTTAAAATGGTTTATGAAAGACTAAAACTCATTTTTCATTTAAGACAACACCATTACGATTACATCCTAGCCTTTGATGCGCGCGCTTTAAACTTAACGCGTTTTTTAAGAAAAACTAAAGTACTTACACCCATGATTGATTGGACAAATCAGACCGAAGTGGAAAGGGCTTGGGAGTTAGGTCAAAGAATGGGCTTAAAGGGATTACCAGGCCCATTAACATTACCCCTTCATCTTTATGATCCATCTTCTAATAAAAACAATATCCAAACGTTAGGGATCCATATCAGTGCGAGACGTATCAAGCAGCAATATCCCATTACAGCATGCGCAACACTCATTCAGACATTACACGATATGGATCCAAAATTAACCTTTCATATTTTTTGGTCACCAGGGGATGCCAAGAATCCTATGCATCCAGGCGATGACGAAAAAGCTGATACTTTAAAAAATACTTTAAAGAATTTACCCATTCAATTTGTATCAACACCTACGCTTGAATCATTAATGGAAGGTTTGCAAAGGTGTGGTAGCATGATTATGAGTGACGGTGGGGCGATGCATATGGCTGCCGCTTTAAATCGCCCCATCATCGCTTTATTTGGCGACTCTAACGCTAAACGGTGGCGACCTTGGGGGGTGCCCTATACCATCATGCAAAGCGAAACAGGAGATGTCAAAGACATAGAACTTTCAGAGATTATAGCGGCATGGTTGCATTTAATAAATTCAATTTCAACGCACAAAAAATCAAATTAAGATGCGCGGCCTTATTCGTTTAATCATTATTCTCTCAGCTGTTTTACGAAGCCTCTTTTTCTGGGATATCAAAAAAAGAAATCCAAAAAAAATTCTGATCGCACAAGATTTACTTCTTGGAGACACTTTATTATTAGCGCCCTTAATGAAGCGCATTCAAGAAAAATATCCACATACCCAAAAATATGTGCTTGCAAAGCCTACGTTCGTTCCTCTTTTTGGGAACACACCTTATGGGTTTAAAGTGCTTTCATTTAACCCTAAAAGTTTTTTGAGTGTATGGAGGATATTTTGTTGTGGCCCTTATGATATAGCTTTCATCGCTGGAGATAATCGATATAGTTGGCTTGCAAGAGCTGTAGGCTCAAGATGGATTGTCGGGATAGCGCATGATAAGCCACAATGGAAAAATTGGATGTTAGATGAAGGAAAATCTTTTGATTTAACGCCTGCTTCATGGGCAGATATGATGGGGCGTTTAGTCGATGGTAAAAACCCAAAGCCTTACCAAAAAAATGAATGGTCTCGTCCAGATACTAAAAAATTATCTTTACCTTTTGACAGATCAAAGCCGTATGTGGTTTGTCACTTAGGAGCATCTAATAGCTTAAAATTTTGGCAAGCCTCTTCTTGGCGAGTATTAATTAATAATTTCAGAAAACAAAAGTACGAGGTTGTTCTCTCGGTTGGACCCAATGAGGAATATTTAATAAACGAAATTGATCCTGATTATCAATATCATCATGTACCTGGAACTTACTCTTTGATTGAAATGTGGGCTTTGGTTGAGCAAGCAAAATTAATAGTTTCAGTAGATACGGGCATTGCTCATTTTGCAAAACTTACAGGCACTCCTATTGTGACCTTGTTTGGCCCTGGATCGCCTGTAACTCATGGTGCAGGAGGCTTTTGGAAAACATTACTTAATGCCGAAGTTATTGTGTCAGATTTTACTTGTCGAAATCAGAATATTTTATTTAGACGCAAAGTGGATTGGGTTAAGCGATGTGGAAGAAGCGTTTATGAGTGTAAGACTCCTGGCGCATGTATGGCTGAAATAACCCCAAATCAAGTAATAACACAAGCTATGAAATTTTTATATAAATCATAATTAATGCATCATAAATTATCTTGTAAATAACTCATTGAATAAGGACTAAAGTAAATTATTCTTTTTACTTTTTATTTATTAATATTTAATAATTTCCTGGATAGATATCTAACTAAAAAGTTGGTTGAATGAATTCTGAAGTAAGTTCGAGCCCAAAATGGAATTTCTCTCCAAAAGACCTGGTTACCATTTTTTAAAATTTTAAAATTAAAGCCATGTTTTTTTGCTAAAAGCTTAATACTTTTTTTAGAAAATAAACTAATGTGCCCATTTCTAGGTGAGGCATACCACCAAGTGAGATTGCCTTTTTCAGTGATATGTTTATCATTCAATTGAGTACTTACAATAAAAATACCAGAATTTTCTATAAGCTTTGATACATGAAGCATAATAATATTTGGATCTGGAACATGTTCGAATACTTCGAAAGCTGTAAGTAAATTAAATTTTTTTATCGGGAGTTTATTTTTTTTTGAAAAAGGTTCAAAATTTGTTGACCTTATGCCAAACTTGTTCATTAATTTACTTAATTTTCCATTCCCTCCACCATAATCAAGATGCCTTATAATTTTTGAGAACTCACCAAACTCCTTGATTAAAAATTCAAAACTTTCTTTTGGTCTTAACTGTTTATAGTCCGGGTCGCATATTGCATATTTTTTATTATAAATATTTTGTTTAAATTTTTTTTTATTCCATTTGCATATGTCGGGAGCATGAAGGTGATTACAATTATTACAAATATAATATTCAACCATAATGCCCGTTGGTTTGAATATAACAGATTCACCCTCACAGTTTTTGTTAAAATCAACCGAATCGAAAAGTGATAATTCTTTACTCTTGCAAACAGGACAAATCTTTTGAGCCATGGTCTTTAATATTATTTATGTAATTTATTCCCACTCAATTGTTGCTGGCGGTTTTCCTGAAACGTCATAGACGACCCGATTAATGCCACGCACTTCATTAATAATACGGTTCGATACTTTACCCAGAAGTTCATAAGGCAATTCAGCCCAGTGTGCTGTCATAAAATCTGATGTGACAACGGTTCTTAATGCCACCACATATTCGTAAGTCCTACCATCACCCATCACACCTACAGATTTTACAGGTAAAAATACAGTAAAAGCTTGTGATGTTTTTTCATACCAACCTGAATTGATAAGTTCTTCTATAAAAATAGCATCTGCACGTCGAAGTAGATCTGCAAATTCTTTTTTGATTTCCCCTAAAATGCGCACACCTAAACCAGGGCCAGGGAAGGGATGGCGGTATACCATCGCTTTAGGCAACCCTAATGCTACTCCTAATTCACGCACTTCATCTTTAAAGAGTTCGCGTAATGGTTCTAATAGTTTTAAGTTAAGTGTATCTGGTAAGCCACCGACGTTATGATGGCTTTTAATCGTATGTGCTTTTTTAGTTTTAGCTGATGCTGACTCAATAACATCAGGATAAATCGTACCTTGTGCTAACCATTTTGCTTGAGGTAACTTTTTAGCTTCCTGTTGAAATACTTCCACGAACTCACGACCAATAATTTTTCTTTTTTGCTCGGGGTCAGTGACACCTTTTAAATCATTTAAAAATTTATCTGAGGCGTCCACATGAATGACTTTCACACCTAAATTGTCATGAAATGTTTTCATGACCTGAGTGGCTTCATTTAAACGAAGAAGACCGTTATCTACAAACACACAAGTGAGTTGATCACCAATCGCGCGATGAATAAGGGCTGCGGCTACAGATGAATCAACCCCTCCAGATAAACCTAATATCACTTCATCATCTTTCACAGTCTCTTGAATATTTTTGATGGCTGTTTCAATATAATTCGGCATGGTCCAACTTGGTTTGCATTCACAAATGTGATTTACAAATTGTTTTAAAATGGCAAAGCCTTGTTTGGTATGGGTGACTTCCGGATGGAACTGCACACCATAGAAATTTTTTGTTTTATGCATCATGCCGGCAATGGGAGTCGAAGCATTACTTGCGATCACTTTAAATTGAGGTGGGAGTGTTGTCACTTTGTCGCCATGGCTCATCCATACATCAAGAAGCCCATGACCTTCTGAATTTATTTTGTCTTGAATATTTG
>Ga0315902_10012486_pt1 | contig 11044 bp, 9 predicted proteins | sample LakEriMetagenome_9_FD_203523 | JGI IMG/M metagenome (GOLD analysis project Ga0315902, IMG submission 203523) | Freshwater fungal communities from buoy surface, Lake Erie, Ohio, United States - Buoy 12 MA117 | ecosystem: Environmental > Aquatic > Freshwater > Lake > Lake biofilm | place: USA...
TGCTGACAATCGAGGACACGCGCGAACTGGTCGTCGGTCAAAAGAATGTCGTCCACATGCTCTATGCCAAGGACGGCCAAGGCACCGCCAATGTTACAGCCAAGCATTTGCTCGAAAGCGCGCTCAGGATGCGTCCCGACCGTATCTTGCTCCAAGAACTGCGCGACGGAACGGCGTTCTTCTATCTGCGCAATGTGAACTCGGGCCATCCCGGTTCGATCACCACCATTCATGCCGATTCCGCCGAACTGGCGTTCGAGCAACTGACTTTGCTGGTCAAGGAAAGCGAAGGCGGCTCCGATCTGGCACGCGACGACATCCGCGCGCTGCTCAAAATGCTGGTCGATGTCGTGGTGCAAACCAAAAAAGAGGGCGGCGAATTTCGGGTGACGGAGATCTACTATGACCCAGAGGGCAGGCACGCCGTCTAACGGTGGCGCGGCGCAGTTGTTGATCGGTATCCCGCTCGGGACATTGCTTGCTCTTGCCATCGCAAGCATGATCGGATGGCTGATCCTTGGTCTGCCGGTTGCCGCCTACGACCCGATCAAGATGCCAGCGTTCGTTTGGTATTATCGCGGCGATCCCCAAGTGGTCCGCGCAATGGCGGGCGGATTGGCCGGCGGCGTCACGTTGCTTGCCGGACTTATCTATTTGCTGTGGGCGCGCGGTGCGCCGCTCCACGGGGCCGCCCGCTTTGCCAACGAGCGCGAGATCAAGCGCCACGGCTTTCGCGCCGCCGTCGGAATCGTCCTTGGCCGCAAGAGCGGGCGGTTCCTGACCTTCGGCGGTAGCGAGCATGTTATTGTCGAAGCCCCCACGCGATCGGGTAAAGGCACCGGCATCGTCATTCCGAACTTGTTGACGTGGCAAGGCTCGGTCGTCGTCCTCGATGTGAAGCGCGAGAATTATGACGCGAGCGCGGGATTCCGCGCGCATTACGGGCAGCAAGTTTTCCTGTTCAATCCGACCGACCGCGAGGGCCGGACGGCGCGCTACAACCCGCTTGCCTATATTGACCGCACTGACCCCGACGATGTGATCATCGAATTGCAAAAAATCGCCACGATGCTGTTCGTTGCACCCGAACACGGCGAAGCCTTTTGGGCGAACGGCGCGCGGACAGGATTTGCAGGTGTCGGTGCCTGGCTCGCCGAAACCAGCGACGAGCCGCTAACGATGGGTGCGATCTACCGCCATCTCACCGATGGCGATGCGCGCAGCTATTTCAAAAAGGAACTCGCCAATCCGCGACTATACCTTTCGACCGGCTGCCGGACGGCGCTTTCCGACTTTGCGGGCGGCTCGGATAACAGCTTTGCCGACATCAAGAAGACGATCACCAACGTGCTGGGCCTTTGGCTCAATCCGTTGGTCGATGCGGCGACGGCAACGAGCGACTTCGATCTTCGCCAGCTTCGTTCCCGCCCGATGTCGATCTATCTCGGCGTGTCACCCGATGAACTCGACCGGATTGCGCCGCTCTACAATCTGCTGTTCCAGCAACTCATCGACCTCAATGTGCGTGCGCTGCCAGATGAAAACTCGGCCGTGCCGGTTCTGGTCATTCTTGATGAATTTGCTCGGCTCGGTCGGGCATCGGTCATCGCCAGCGCATTTTCCTATGTTGCGGGCTACGGGATCAGGCTCATGCCGGTCATCCAGTCACGCTCACAGTTACGCGGTGTTTATGGCGAGCATGTCGCCGATGAAATTGTTGCCAATTGCGGGGTCGAAGTTGCCTTTACCCCTAAGGAACTGCGCGTGGCCAACGACCTGTCGGAGCGTATCGGCTATATCGGACAGGAAAGTGTCACGAAATCGCTGACGATCAACGGGCTGCTGGCCGACCGTTCAAAATCCATATCAGAGCAACGCCGCGCGCTGATGCTGCCGCAGGAACTTATGCAGTTTCCACCCGACAAGTTGATCCTGCTGCGCGGTGGCATCCCACCGATCATAGGAACCAAGATCGCATATTTCAGCAATCGTTTCTTCAAGGCCCGCGCGTTTCCGCCACCTCCCGTACAGGCAATCCCAAAACCGTCCATTGATGCCGGTCCAGCGCCAGCGTTCCGCGACATGACAGACGACGAGGCCGCCGGAAAATTCACTCGGCCTATGAATCAAGAGGATGTTTTTACCAAAGATTGCCCAAGTCAGATGGCCGATCTGGTGACCATAAACCACAACGGCGAAGTGACCGGAATACTCGACGAAGGAGACGAATATGCCTGAAGAACAAGAAGGCAGTGGCCCTTCGGGAAGAAGCCGCGATGCAAAAGCTAAGCCGGTCACGCCAAAGCCGACACCAGCCAAGCCAAAGCGCAAAGCCGAGACACCAACGCTCACCGATGATCTCACCGGCAAATTCCTCCGCGTCGGCAACAAGCTCTACCGGACCTCGGACGATACAAAGCCGATTGTCCGGCTCGAACCCGACCGGCTCAAGACCAGCAACATCGACGCGCTTCCCGATATATTGCGGATAGCTAAGGCCAATGGTTGGACGTCGGTGAGGGTCAATGGCGGCGAAACATTCAAAAAAGCAGCCTTTCTCGCTGCGGCCGCGCAAGGACTGACGGTAGAGAATTACACGCCGTCAAAAGTCGCTCAAGCCGAGGCTGACCGGTTGCAAGCGCGGGTTGCAGAACGCGAGAAACGCCGCGAAGCCAAAAACGCTATGAGCAAAACGCGCCAACCGCCTGACGCAGCAGTAACGCTCAAAGCTCTATCGGAACGGTTCCTCAATCAGACCCATGAGCAAAACGCCCGCGATCCCGATTTGCGCCGCGCCCAGAGCCTTGTCGCCCAGACTATTTCGATCACCCGTGCAAAATATCCCGATGATCCGGTCAAGGCGTCAAAGGAAGTTGAGGGCAAACGCCAAGAGGTCGCGCTCCGTATTGCCAGTGGTGACAAGATTGCGGCCATCCAATTGCGTAACCAGCAAGCGCAGCGCGTCCGCGAAATCACCCAGGATCAGGCGTTGGGCCGTGAGGGGCGGAACCGATAAGGCTGCTGTAGCGATCTGAACCCCGGCTGCGGGTGCTGTGGTTAGTGACCAGTATCGCACATCGCATGGTTGCCCAACGCCTCGATCACGCGACAATCCGCCGCAACCCCGCCCCGGCAGCGTCCGACAATGCGTGCAAGTTCGTCGCGCAAGGCTTCGAGCTGCGCGATCTTCGCTTCCACCTGCACAAGATGGCTCGTTGCAATACGGTCGGCCTCCATGCAGTCGCGGTCGGGATGATCTGACAGGTCAAGCAGGGAGCGGACCTCCTGGATGGTGAAACCCAGCTCGCGGGAATGCCGGACAAAGGCGAGCCGCGCGCGGTGTGGCTCGCCGTAGCTGCGATAGTTTGCGGCGGTTCGATCCGGCGCGGGCAACAGCCCGATCCGCTCATAATAGCGGACGGTTTCGATGTTGGTTCCGGTCGTTTTCGATAGCTCGCCGATTTTCATGTCTTGACCCTGTAGTTGCTACAGGGTGCATATAGGAGAACGACTCGAAGAAACCAAGGAGTTCGGCATATGGCCGACCAATGCTGTGCAAGTGCCTGCGGTAGCGAAACTACCCTCAACGACGCCCGTTGGCGGCGCGTGTTGTGGATCGCGCTTGGCCTTAACGCAGCGATGTTCATCGTCGAAGGTGTCGCGGGCTATTTCGCAGGCTCACGCGCCCTGCAAGCCGACGCGCTCGACTTTCTGGGTGATGCCGCGAACTATGCAATCAGTCTAAGCGTTGCAGGAATGGCACTGGCATGGCGGGCAAAGACCGCGATGGTCAAAGGCATCACCATTTTGTCATTCGGCCTCGGGGTGCTGGTGTGGGCGATCTGGGGCCTGTTTCACGGCAGCAACCCCGCACCCTACGCAATGAGCGCGGTCGGCACGCTGGCACTGGTTGTCAATTTTGGTGTCGCGGTGATGCTCTACCGATACCGCACCGGGGATGCGAATATGCGCTCGGTATGGATTTGCACGCGCAACGATGCGGTCAACAATTGTCTAGTTATCGGCGCGGGCGTCGCTGTGCTGTGGACGGGCAGCGGCTTGCCTGACTTAATCGCGGCGTTGGTAATGGCGATCCTTGGGATCAGCGGCGGTTGGCAAATCATCCGGCAAGCGCGGTTGGAACTGGCGAATGATAATAACGCTTTAGAGGCAGCGGCATGAAGGTCGCTTTATCCACCAATATCGACCTGCCACCCGGTGAAGTATGGCGGCGCGTGCAGACCCCTGAGCTGCTCATGCACATCGCCGCACCGCTCGTGCGCTTTCACATGGTCAATCCGGCCCATGCCTCGAATTTTGGAGAGCAAGAGCGGTTCTTGGTTGACCTTACGCTTTTTGGCATTCTGCCTTTCGGAAAGCAGTGGATCGTGCCGACAGTGCATATGGATGATGCGGCAATATGGCCAAAGAAGTTACGCGATAACGGCTACAGCGCACTGATAACGACGTGGGATCATTGGATCACCGTTGAGCCCGATGGCGAACGCGGAACACGATACCGCGACGAAGTGGAAGTTAAAGCCGGACTGCTGACACCCTTCGTCTGGCTCTTTGCGCAAGTTTTCTATCGCCATCGCCAGCGCCGCTGGCGTGCCTTGGCCCGGCGCATTTCGGGACGTTCAAGGCCATGACTGTAGCCTTGAAAACCGCATACGCGACTGAGATCGCAGCCTATCGTGAAGCGCGCACCGCGAACGAGAAGCAACGCGCTTGGCACCATCTCGAACGAGCGCATATCCTCGGGCAGTTGCGGTTTGGCCTGCATATCCATTCTCATCTCCAAATGCTCGGTTTTGCCGTTGCGCTCAGGGACGGTCGGGAAATATTCGGCCAACTCGGACGGCTCGCACTTGCGCCGCTGGGCAATCTCACTGGACGGCTTCCCATCGGCAACACGGGTCGCGCGCATGTCAGCGCGTTCATGCCAATGGATATTCCCGAAGAATTGCAACGGCAAATAAAAGATGCAGGAGCTGAAAATTGATTGTTCGTTTATGTGTGTCGTGTTAGCCGCGCGATAATGGCTAAAGCCCTGATCGCCTTTTTGATGATTTCGATGCTGCTGTTCGGCAGCGTCGGCGTACCTGCGCTCGCTGACGCCGGAAACGCCGGTCATGCTGTCGAGATTGTCGATCTCGACTGTCATGCCGAAGAAAAAAGCGATGCTGGTGAAGACGAAAACTCACCAAAGGCCCCTGCGGGCCATGTTGATCATCACCACTGTTCAGTGGCAGTTCCTCAATCTGTTAGCGGCGTTGCGGCAACCAATATCTACACAGGCAACCAGTTCGCCTTGCTGGCCATTCGCGGAATGATTTCGCACCAGGCTGCTCCCCCGATCCAGCCTCCTTCTGCCTGACATCCGCCGCGCGCGGGGCTTTGCCCCTGCGTGTCCGCAATGTCGGTCAGGAGTTTATTCATGTCATTACGAATCCGTCGCCTGCTGCTGGCAGGGACGCTGCTATTTTCATCCGGTCCGCTCTGGGCCGAACCGGTCACGCTCCCCGATGCCCTGCGGCAAGGGCTGGAATCCTCGCCGCGCGTCAGTCAGGCAAAGGCAAAAGCCGATGCCGCCGAGGCGCGCGCACGGCAGGCTGGGGTCTCGCCGAATCCCGAACTCAGTCTTGAGGTAGAGAATTTCGCCGGTAGCGGTGCGTTTCAGGGGCTACGCAGCACCGAGACGACGCTTGCTCTCAGCCAGCGGATAGAGCTTGGCGGCAAACGCAGCGCCCGCGTTGAAGTCGCGCGCGCCGAACGTGATTTTGCCTTTCTCTCCTACAAGTCGGCGCTAGCCGATCTCGAACGTGATATCCGTTTTGCCCATGCCAATTTGCGGTCCGCCGAAGATCGCGCAGTGCTGGCGCGAGACAATGTCACCGCATCGGACGAGCTGCTGCGCACAGCGAAGTTGTTGGTCGAAGTGGGCCGCGATCCGCCGCTCCGCGAATTGCGCGCACAGGCACAATTGGCGGAGGCGAAAGCCGAACAGGCGCGCACCTTTGGCGAGCTTCTCGTGGCACGGCAGCTTCTGGCAACGCTGATTGGAAGCGCGGATGGCGAACCGACGGCAACCATTATGAGCGAAGATGCGCCGCCGACTTTGCCGCCCGATACAGAAACGCTCGACGTCCAACTGGCCTTTGCAGAACGCGGCGCAGCATTGGCCCGTGTTCGGCTCGCCCGCGCCGATGCGGTGCCTGACATTACCGGAAGTGCCGGAGTTCGGCGCTTTGGCGAAGGCCGCGAAACCGCGTTCGTCGCCGGCATCTCGATCCCGCTCCCTGTGCGTGATCGCAATCGGGGCAATATCGACGCCGCACAGTCGGACAGTCTGGCGGCAGAATCGGGGTTGGCGCTCGCTCGCCTCGATGCAAACCGAGCGCGTTATGAAGCGCGGATGCTGCTCGGGGCGGCCGAAATGCGGTATGAGGCGCTCGCCGGTCCGGGCATCGCCCAAGCCGAAGAAGCGCTGCGGCTCGCAAGGCTTGGCTACAATGCGGGCAAGTTTTCGCTGCTCGAACTGCTCGATGCGCAAACCACTCTGACCCAGGCCAAACTAAACCTCATCGAAGCGCGACTTGATCGTGCGCGGGCGCTTGCAGCGCTGATCCGCGCCAACGCGCAATAAGGAACAACTTCATGGAAACCGAAACCAATCGCAACAAACTCATCGCAGGCGCGGCCATCGCAGCCCTCGTCCTTGGCGGCGGCGGCTTGATGCTTGGACGCACATTATTCGCGCCCTCAACCACTGCTGTTGCCGAAGCCGAGCATGCCGAAGAAAAAGAGGAAGAGGGTCATGTCGAAGGCCAAATCCTCATGGAGGAGTCTCGCGCAAAAGCTGCTGGTATCGTTACCGAGGCATTGCAATCCGGTGGATTGGGTGCCGAGATATTGGCGCAAGGTGTCGTCGCCTCGACACCCGAAGGCGAAGCAGTGCTAACCGCACGTGCGGATGGGGCCGTTGTCCGCATTAACCGGCAGTTAGGTGACTTCGTGCGTGCCGGTGAAGCAGTGGCGGTCATGGAAAGCCGCGATGCCGCGTCGATTGCCGCAGAACGCAGTTCGGCATCGGCCAATCTCGCGCTGGCCCGTTCGACCTATGCGCGTGAGAAAAAACTGTTCGACGCCAAGGTTACGGCGCGGCAAGATCTGGAGGGCGCACAAGCAGCGCTGGCCGCAGCTGAGGCCGAAGCGCGGCGCTCACAGTCAGCCGCTTCCGCCGCAAAGGTGTCAGGCGATGGCCGCACCTTGGGCGTCGTCAGCCTGATTTCAGGGCGTGTGACCAAAGCAGATGCCAAATTGGGTTCCTATGTGCTGGCAGGAACCGAGCTGTTCCGCGTTTCCGACCCCAATCGCATTCAGATCAACGCATCGGTGCTGGCCGCCGACGCGCGCCGCATCAAGCCCGGCGATACAGCAGTCATCGAACTTCTTGGCGGCGAAACCGTCACCGCCGTGGTCCGCTCTGCAACGCCCAGTCTCGACGCTGATAGCAAAACCGCAACCATAGTTCTGACGCCGCAAGGGATCGGCGGCCTAACCCCCGGTCAGGGCCTGCGCGCGCGCATCAAGCCGCGCGGTGGCGGCGATAGCGCTTTGATTGCACTGCCCGAAGAAGCGGTGCAAACCGTTGAAGGCAAGGAAGTCGTGTTCGTCAAAACCGCCAAGGGTTTTCAGGCGACGACTGTTGTCACTGGCAAACGTGGCGGTGGCCGCATCGAGATAGTCGATGGCTTGGCAGCCGGTGCCGTCGTCGTAACCAAGGGCGCGTTCATGCTCAAAGCCGAACTCGGCAAGGGTGAGGCGGAGCATTGAGATGATTGACAAGCTTTTAGACGCGTCGATCCGCTTCCGCTGGGGCGTGGTCATCCTGACGCTTATCATCTCGGCTTACGGCCTGTCGGAGCTTTTGAAGCTGCCGATTGATGCCGTGCCGGACATCACCAACAAGCAGGTGCAGATCAACACGGTCGAACCCAATCTGGGGCCGCTCGACATCGAACGGCTCGTAACCTTCCCGGTTGAAACCGCGATGGCGGGGATTCCGGGGCTTGAAACCTCGCGCTCGATTTCGCGTAACGGGTTCAGTCAGGTCACGGTGATTTTCGAGGATCATACCGACCTCTATTTCGCCCGCCAGCAGGTCGCCGAGCGGCTCAATCAGGCCAAGGGCACATTGCCCGAAGGGGCTGAGCCGCAAATGGGGCCAGTTTCGACCGGCCTTGGTGAAGTCCTGATGTATACCGTCGATTATGCAAAGGCCGGGACCAAAGAAAACCCGAAGGTCGCGGGTAAGCCCGGTTTTCAGCCGGATGGCTCATATATAACGCCAACCGGTGAAATCCTGACCGACGATGTTGCCAAGCTTGGCTATCTGCGCACGGTGCAGGATTGGGTTATCCGTCCGCAATTGCGATCGGTGTCTGGCGTCGCCGGGATCGATTCGATTGGCGGTTATGAAAAGCAGTTTGTCGTTCAACCCGATGCTTCCAAACTCGCCACTTACGGCATCTCGTTTTCTGAGCTGGCCGAAGCCTTGGAAAAGGCCAACATCTCGGTGGGTGCAAATTTTGTCGAACGCGGCGGTGAGGCATTTCTCGTGCGCGCCGATGGCCGCATTCGAACAGTCGATGAAATATCCCGCGCTACTGTCGCAAGCCGTGGCGGTGTTCCTGTCATGGTTGGCGATGTAGCAACCGTCCAAATCGGCGGTGAATTGCGCACCGGTTCTGCATCAGAAAATGGCAAGGAACTTGTCATCGGAACAGTCCTGATGCTTGCGGACGGAAACAGTCGGCTTGTGGCTTCTGCGGCGGCTGAGCGTCTTACGGAGGTAGCAAAGTCGATGCCGCCCGGTATCGTCGTGAAACCGGTGCTCAACCGCTCCGAACTCGTTGATGCCACAATCGGCACCGTCGAGAAGAACCTGGCCGAAGGTGCCTTGCTCGTTGCGGCAGTGCTGTTCTGGCTTCTTGGCAACTTCCGCGCTGCGGTCATCGCAACGTTGGTCATCCCGATCTCATTCCTGATGATGGCGATGGGAATGAATGCAACCGGCACGCCGGGTAACTTGATGAGCCTTGGCGCTCTCGATTTCGGTCTGATTGTTGATGGATCGATCATCATCATCGAAAACTGTTTGAGGCGTCTTGCCGAGCGACAGCATCATGAAGGGCGAATGCTGACGCTCACCGAGCGGTTGCACGAGGTGTTTGAAGCCTCGCGCGAAATGGTCAAGCCGACGATTTACGGCCAAGCCATCATCTTCTTGGTATTCGTGCCGTTGCTTACCTTTACCGGCGTCGAAGGCAAAACCTTCTCGCCAATGGCGATCACCGTCATGCTGGCTTTGGCAGGCGCGTTTATCGCATCGCTGACGTTCGTGCCTGCAATGGTCGCGTTGCTTATTCGCGGCGAAGTTGCCGAGAAGGACGTCAAGGCTATTGCGTGGGTCAAGACCCGTTATGAGCCCGTGCTGCAACGCGTGATTGCGCGTCCGTGGCCGTGGATTGGCGCAGGCGGCGGCACCTTTGCCGCAGCGGCGCTCGTCTTCACCATGCTCGGCAGTGAGTTCATACCAGTGCTGGGCGAGGGCAATCTGGCGATGCAGGCGCTCCGCATTCCGTCTACTTCACTGAACAAGTCGCAGGAGATGCAGCTAAAAGTCGAAAAAGCGGTCGCTGCCTTGCCCGAGGTAGCGTTTATATACTCCAAAACCGGCACTGCGGAAGTTGCCAGCGATCCGATGCCGCCAAACGCGTCCGATACCTTCATCATTCTGAAGCCGCGCGAAGCATGGCCTGACGGCGTTGATACCAAAGACGAAGTCATCGAACGCGTCGAAAAGGCATTAGAACCGTTGGTCGGCAACGCTTTTGAGATCAGCCAACCAATCCAGCTGCGTTTTAACGAACTGATTGCTGGTGTTCGCGGAGATGTCGCCATCAAGATATATGGCGACAATCTTGATGAAATGGGCCGGACGGCAAATCAGGTGGCAGCCATTATTGGAACCGTGCCGGGTGCTGCCGACGTCAAGGTTGAACAAACGGCTGGTTTTCCAGTCCTTGATGTCCAGTTCGACCGTAACGCTATCGCACGCTATGGTTTAACGCTTCAGGATGTCAGCGACACCGTGTCTGCCGCTCTTGGCGGGCGCGAAGCTGGCATTGTGTTTGAAGGGGACCGGCGCTTCGACATCGTTGTCCGGCTTGACGGGGCAACGCGTGACGATCTCGATGCGGTAGGAGCGCTTCCTGTGCTGCTACCCGGCGAAGGCGGCGCACGGTCGTCGGTGCCATTAAGCGAACTGGCCAAGTTCGGCTTCTCCGAAGGCCTCAACCAGGTCAGCCGCGAAAACGGCCAACGCCGGGTTGTGGTGCAGGCTAATGTGCGCGGCAACGATCTGGGATCGTTTGTCGCCGAGGCGCAGGAGAAGGTAGACGCGCAAGTGAAACTGCCAACGGGCAGCTTCATCGAATGGGGCGGTCAGTTTGAAAATCTGCAAGCCGCTTCGGCACGTCTGTCGATAGTCATCCCGATCATCTTTGCCGCAATCTTCGGTATCCTGTTCATGGCACTTGGCGGCGTGCGTCAGGCGATTGCGGTTTATTCCGCAATCCCCTTGGCGCTTGCTGGTGGCGTGTTTGCTTTGCTGCTGACCGGATTGCCTTTCTCGGTATCGGCTGCGGTCGGGTTCATCGTGCTTTCGGGTGTGACGGTGCTGAACGGGCTGGTCGTTATGTCCAGCATCAACCAGCGCATTGATGAAGGCAAACCGATCGATACGGCAATTAGCGAAGGCACGATGGAACGGGTTCGCGCGGTCCTCATGACCGGGATCGTTCCTGCCATCGGTTTTGTGCCGATGGCGATTGCGACCGGCGTCGGTGCAGAAGTGCAGAAGCCATTGGCGATAGTCGTGATCGGCGGGTTGATTACGTCGACCTTGCTTACGCTTTTCGTGTTGCCTGCGATCAGCCATTTGCTGCTGCGTGGTCGTCATAAACAGCATGTTGCG
>Ga0315902_10012488_pt1 | contig 11044 bp, 7 predicted proteins | sample LakEriMetagenome_9_FD_203523 | JGI IMG/M metagenome (GOLD analysis project Ga0315902, IMG submission 203523) | Freshwater fungal communities from buoy surface, Lake Erie, Ohio, United States - Buoy 12 MA117 | ecosystem: Environmental > Aquatic > Freshwater > Lake > Lake biofilm | place: USA...
AGTTTCTCAGTTCTGTTGCAAGTAAAAAACGTCGAAACAGTACGCATGTATTCGGCCGTGAATAATATTCATGAATCGCCACAAAATACTTAAGTCTATATAATACAATCTACTATAAAAGCAATAACTCGCATTTACTCATTATTAGATATTCCTTTTACTCATGGAACTGATACAAAAATTAGCGTCAATTGTTGCAGACTACTCTCGGGAACAACCGGAGATTTTTATCAAGTCGAAGTTGGATGCATTGAAAAAAAATGGATTCAAAGAAAAAGAAGGGCAAGATGCATCATATTATCGTGCTTTTCATGCATTGCGACATGGTGAAGTACAAACAGATGAGGAATTGCGCGCTCATATTTTTCCCAATGGAACAAGCGATGCAAATTATCGTTCATTCAAATCTCGCTTGAAAAAGAGACTTGTGAATTCATTAATGCTGATTTCAATTGATGCGGATGAAGTTTCAAATACGGATGCGGCTGAGGCAGAGGCAATGTACTATGTATATACTGCGTATATCTCAGGAATATTAGGCGGTAGTGATTTTACTAAAGAGTTGCATGATAAAGCGATTTTAATAGCTCGCAAATATGAGTTTTTTCATATTGAATTACGACTTCTTGAGGAACAGTGGTCTCGATCTATGGCTTATTCAACATTAAAGAGATTTGATAAGGATTTAGCATCAATATCATTGGTTCATGAAAAACTCCATTTACATTTTGAAGTATTGAAGATAAAACATGAATTCGTAAAAATGACCCGAACTCGTATGATTGTTGAAAAAACGCAAATGAAAGCTCATACAGTAGGTATTGCTGCATTAAAGAAAATACTTGAAGTACATGAGATCAATTCGGCTGTTAATACTTACTATTCTTATTTATTTAGTGTTTGTTTACTGCAACATGATTATCGCGCATTGCTGATTTATTGCCAAGAGCTTGGTGACTATCTTCAAAGAAAATCACACTTTGATAGTCCGAATAGACAGATGTATTTGGCAAATTATCGGATGGTAGCACATTTCCGACTTGGGGAATATGAACGATCAAAAGAGGTATTCGAAGCTGCAATACAAAAACTTCCATCTTCTAGAATTCGGATCCATATCCAGAGGCGAATGCTATGTTTTCAACATGCTGTATATGCCTTAGACATTGAATATGCATTTGATCTTTTTTCTTTTCTTTCTAAAAAAAGAAATCTTCAATTAATGCACATTAGCAACAAATCTGACTTCATTTTTCTGAAAGCATATTTATGGCTATCATATTTTCTCGGTATTGCGGAGAATTCTCACTATCCTTCCGGAATAGACAGAGATGATGTACAACTATTCGTCTCCAAAAGACCCATTATATCCACAATCCGAAATGATATTCCGGAATATGAGCATGATAAAAGTGGTGGTTTGTCCTTATTGCGAATGTTGGAAAGCATCATGATGATTCTCACAGCAAGGGAAGAGATCATTTCAAAGAATAGAAGCGCCGAGGAACCATTGTCCAATGAACATGGCATCCACCGTGCCATTGATAATGCCATTCGTTATATCAAGAAACATGTCCCCAAAGATCAAAAACGCGTATTTGTATTTGCGGAAATAGTGCACATCATCTCCAAGAATCTCTATGCAGATGGCATGGTTCTACGAAAGAAAGTAGAAAAACACAGAAAGAAATTACCCTCAACATTTGTGTGCGATGATATCGAACTTCTACCCTTTGATGTCTTGACCGATCATTTGATACTATGGTGGGATAAGAGTGTAGGTAGGTCGAAAAAAAGATAATTTATCATATCGATATTTCTCTTCAACTTCCAAACTTCCACTAATCCATTACTTCTTGATATATCAATAGAGATAATCATTATCGAATTAAATAAAAAAAGGCATGCCACACGGAGTAGCATGCCTTGATGATATTAATTCATCACTATCTTCATTTTGAATTACGGTTACGATTAATGCATTATTACTACAGGAATAGAGCGACTTTCTGTTCCGAGAGTAATATGAATAATATACATTCCTGCAGGAATATCTGTACAGTCCCAACGGAGTTGTGCACTATACGGTTGATTTGAATTGAGGGTTAGAGAGCCTTTGGGTAATTCAACTGTATTTCCATGAATAGTATAGACACTGAGAGTAATATTGTCCATAGAAATATCTTTGTTCCAATAAATGGTACTTTGAACAAAGGAATTACCCGGGAGGGGATATGGTGTTGAATTATATAAATATGCAGGAACATTATCTTGTATTTCTTTAACATTTAGCACTACAGAAGGTTTAACAGGAGAAATTCGCATTGCATTTAGTGCAAAGTCATTAGTCACACCACTTAAGTATGTTCTTCCGCTAATCAAAATCCCTATAGTATCACCAAACATATGTGATTGCAATATTGCATCCTTATCTGCTTCACCCATATTGGTGAAATCATTCCATTGTCCAAAAATATTTTCGGCACTTATCAATTCTGAAAAATCAATAGAAGATGCACTACCAAGAGAGCGCACAACTTTTTGATTCTGCATAAAGCCAATTAAATCACCATTGAAAGAGAAGAATGGATTCTTACCAAAATTGACATATGATGGAAAATTAACATTGGTAAATACGGAATCGAAAGTGTTATTCTGAAGATTGAATGTCAACACTTTCCCTTGTGTCATTGGAAACAACAAAAGATTTTTATAGGGGATGATAAATTGGAGAGTTTGTTCGGTAAAGAATTTATAACCGCTTACTTCAACAATGGGCTTTTCTATCGGAACTCTTACCGGTATGCTATCCCAAGTTTTTCCTTCGTCTTTTGATTGCAATAACATATATGAGTATTGGTAGTTCGTTTGGCCCAGAGAATCAAATCTATTTTGTCCTGAAAAGTTTATACCTAAACTTACAATCAAAGAATCATGAACTTTAACGATACTTCTCATCATTGATATAGGGACTGTGACAGTTTCTATATGCTTCAAGGTATTTGCATCATATCGTAAAACATAATTTTCATTATTATTAATATTCTGTCCACCAAAAAACAAGATGCTATTTCCTACTTTCATGCCTGAGGAGTTTTTGAAGAACTTAAATATTTGCGAATTATCAGAAACAAAGAAGTTCTCGGCATATTGGGATGTATACGTTCTACCGAAATCATTAGTGGTAAAAACATTGTGTACATCTTTTGTTTCTGAATACGCAATAAATAGACCGGACCCATTTGGATGAAGATACATTCCGCGAATATCTGAAGTAGAAAGCAATGAGTCTTCTTTAGCTTGGACTTTTTTCTGAGGCATCCAAGTAATGCCACCATTTGTTGTAACATAAATTGTATTCCTATCCAGAGCATATCCAAATGAATCAGAAGCGAATTCGATATTTCCATTAGTAAATGAACGAAATGCAGAGTGTAGATTCCAATGTTTGCCCCCATCAAATGAAGAAACAATAAGTTTATTAATCCCAACTGCAAATAATGTGTCATTACCCTTTGTAGATAGAGCAGTGAATTCAAATGGTATGACATTAGATCCGATACTACGAAAGTTCAGTACATGTTCTGATGAATCTTGTAGATTAATTGGGCGTTCTATTGTAGAATCAATGGAGAATCGTGAGGTATCCATCGCAGCAAAAAAGGGTTTTTGATAGACAGGATATGATGTTCCATTGCGAGTTATTCTCATATCTATATAATGTGGAAAACCATCTTTGAACAGTAGTGTTCTACTAGAAATCCTATAGGGGTAAGCTTTGGTCCATGATGAATCTGAAGCTAATTTGACAAGTGTATATGTATGCTGCTTGTTTGCATTTAACTCTTGAATGAGGCTATAAAGTGTTTCATTGAATACCGCTAATGTTTTTAATGATGTACAAGATGGACATGAATTGCCGAATACTTTCTTGATTACATTAACCGTAACATTGGTCCCATTTGAAAGATTGTACTGAATTATATTCCCTCTATCAGCTATAATATAGAGTGTATTATTGAACAGTTGCATCTCTGAATACTCGCCAAATTCATCAAGTGCGAGTATAGGTGATGTTGATACATTGAGATTCGAATCTGCGGTATACACTCCTGTTTGCGATAGGATAAATAGCAAATTATCATGAGCTTTGAGAATATCAATAACACCTTGTGAAACAACACTGTTTTTCCATGTAAGGCCATCATCGGTAGATTGTAAAAGCGAAGAATCGGTGCATGCAATCACGGTATTCTTTACGGAAATCATCTTCCGAACAGTATATTTATTTCCAATGGTATATTGTTTCCAAGTCTTGCCATAATCTTTGGAATAGGTAATGATGCCATATTTCCCAAAACATAACACCGTATTGTTATGAATCAAGGTGCCATTGTAGTCTGTCCCCAATCGTTCAGCTTCAAATGGTAATTCCTGACTGTTCATATGCCCTGTCATATACAAGAACAAACCTAAGAATGTCAGTAGCTTCAGTGATTTCATTATTCCATTCCAAAAGAGAAAAAAGTGTTGAAAGTGATTATTGTATGAACATATCTCTATGTTCAAACCCTCTAATTATCTTCAAAGTACCGTTGAATCTGTAAAGCAAGGGGAAATACTATTTTCGCCAATAAAATGTGGCACTCCATACGGTTGAGTAGGAATTGGAATATAGTTTGACGAACAACCTGTACCATAAGGAGTGTATCGAACATTCCAATTTGGACATCTTTGAACGATCCCTGTTTGATAATCTCTGCAGACTCTGTCTTCAATTTGACAATATGTACTAACACTTGAGCAAGGTGCTTGAAATGGATTTGTGTAGGTATAAACACCATTATCATAGGTCCCATAGGCTCTCCATTCAAAACATGTTGGGTATTCAATGATTATACTTTGACATCCCTCATCACAAGGTGGAATTGTACATAATGTGCTAAAATAGATACTACTAATTTGCTGTACAAGCCAATCCTTATCAGGTGAAATACAGCCAATATTATTGGGTACCGGCCTGATATTAGTAATACGAACATTTGCAGGACTTGCCCCAGTAATACCACATTTGTAACAAATATCGATTTGCCATCGGCATCCATTTAAGTCAATAATTGTAAGAAAGCTTGAAGTATTCCATCCCGGTGGACAAGGTTGCGCAGAACTAGTATTCGAAAAAATCATTACAAAAAACACAATAAATATAATTGACACTAATAGTTTAATCTGTTTCATAATAAATCTAAAAAAATATTTACAAAGTACTTGTATAGCTTCAAAACAAATTCCTTCGGAAAAGGAATACCAAATACCAGCAAATCATAAGCTATTGTTTCTATTGATTGTAACTAATTGAGTTTGCTCAAAATCAACTTCCAATTGCTGCATTATGCGATATGCCTTCCAATTTCAATTCGTAATTTTCTTATCTCGCGATGATCAATCGTTGGGAAGAAATATGTGGACCACCTTTGCATACCACATAATAAACGCCATCGGGGAGATTGCCAGCATCAAATACCAAAGAAGATCTATAATTCTGGGCATGTGCATGAAGGTCTTTTGTTACATCGCGCACTTCTTCACCGATAGAATTATACACTTTCAAAGTAAGCGATTGTACTGACAGTGTAAAGAGCCAATCCACTGAAATTGTTGTGCTTTTTGAGAATGGGTTTGGATATGGAGGATTCGTATAAATATCGCTTGTGGTTTCTTGGATATTGGTAGTTCCATCGGATTGCTTTCCAATAAATGCAATGCCCCTAGGTTCAGTATTGTAAACAATATCTTTATCAAGTGAAAAAAAAGAACCAGGTCTAATAAGATTAGGAAAAGACTGATACATGGTTTTGTAATGCAATATTAAAGGATCATTCATTTCAATATAAGTCATACCACTATCCAAAGAATACCTAATATCGAATCCATTTTCGGAATGTAAAAGCGTATTACCGTTCCAAAGCGATTTTCCTTTATTTGTGATCCAGCTATTACTATTGCTTTGGCCGATATATTGAACATTAGCTGAAGTGGCATTACTTGATATTTTAAGCAGATGGATATCTTTGGAACCGTAAATAAAAAAACTATTTTGATTTTTAATCACCAATCTTCCACTTGGAATATTCGTGATTATTGTTCGCCAACCTTCGCTTTCTGAAAATCGAATTAGATCTTTTGATTTATCGGAATTATTTGTTGCAATCGCAATAAAACAAGTACTATCAGCACTTAATGATTCAAAAATAATTGTACCATATTCTTTAGGATGAGGAATAGATACCCAGGAGATACCTGCATTTGTGGTAATGAATGTAGTAAGTCCGGTAGTGGAATTATTAATTAAACCATAACTATTATTTATCCAGAAACCTCTGCTAAATCTACTCTTTGAATCAGGTCTTGAAACACGCCAAGTAACACCACCATCATTGGTAAAAAGTAACACTGTAGTTTTTGCAAATGTTGAATCTGCAAAGACTATACTATGTTTATCGTCAAAATATTGTGCATTCACATATGTATAAACCATTGAACTATCATTATACTTCCATGTTTTTTTTACAATTCCATTTTTGTCGAACTCTCTTAATAGTTGCATACTATTTGTGTCTTCTGCTGCAAAATAACTGGAAAGCGTTGCTTGAGAATAAAAACTAGGAGGATTATCTCTATCAAATAATGTACTAACCTTACTTATTCTTTCATATGAAAATGGTAAGGAGTCTCTTATTAATCTAATTTGTGCAACCCTATCTGCTGCACCGGCTACGATGCCAGATAAAGATTTTGGAAAAAATCGGATATCAGCAATTTGAATTAGCTCTGCAACATCATCGAAATAAACATTGAATCCTGTTTTCCAAGAAAGTCCACCATCCCATGTAAAATATATTTTTGCAGTCGGAGTACTGCGTAAATCTTTACCAACAATTATTCCTTCTCCATATTCTGTGAAAGTTAGGGCTGATACATTGTAAAACGGATTCTTTTTTGTGGAATCAATAAATATACTGGACCATGACTTACCATTGTTTGAAGTTCTTGCAAGGAATGATGGATTTCCCGCAATTACCCAAGTTGAATCTTGAACATATGAAATGCGTACTAAGTTTATTGAATCTGGTGCCTTTGATACTGTGGGTATCCAGTTTATACCTAAATCATTACTTTGCATGATTATTCCATTTGAACCAACAATACATGTAGTGTAATTCTTCCCAATAGAGATATCATTCAAACTTGATTGTGAAGAAAATATTAATGTCCAATTCTCTCCTGAATCTATACTTCGATAAATCTTTCCGTTTTTGGTTGTTATAATAAAAATGGAATCTTTGATATTCCTAATGCATGATAATGGATTACCTTTGTCGATTACTTTCTCATTCCAGCTAAGTCCATGATTAGTAGTCTTAAAAACAATACCATCAGTATTTGATAGCATGACTCCCTTAACTGAAAAGTACACAGCGGAAGTAATTGCATGAAATCCGTTCAATATTCCTTTATTCCAAGTAATTCCACCATCGGTACTAGTATAATATGTGCTTTCGGCACCACCTGTTATGGCATGTTTTCCATCTAAAGAAGTAGCTGCACAATTCTGAGTACCCATAGATTCCGGCTTATTTATAGTTTTCCATGTAAATTGACTACTAGCAACATATGAATAAAAGAATACAGTCAATTTGAGCAAATTGATGACTATTCTTTTTAAGAAGTCAATGTGTATCATAGCAATGCCCTCCAATAGACTTTAAAATAATGATTACCTGCACCAAAATATTCTCAAGTACAGGTAATCATTTTAGTAAAATAGTATTTATCTAATTGATTATTCTTTTCTCAACTAATTGTCATCATTATCTGGATATCCACAAACTGGTTCGCAACCAAGAGAATGGGGTTGTGTTTCTTGAGGAATACAAGTGCCATTGATACTACTTGGTAATGATGTTATTTCACGCACTCCATGTTGATTTATACATACTTGGAAGTGATCTAGACAACATATACCTCCTTCACAAGGATATAATCTATAATGTTGGGTTGGATATGTTGCATTTCCCCAATTTATATTCAACTTTTGCCAACAAGCACCTTTTACAACTCTCCAATTGGACTCACATTCTCCTGTAGAATCCGGAGGAAATCCCATTGGATTGGTAATTAACATTTGCATTGTGACATCAGCCAAGATCTGTGCAGCACTAGTTGTTGCAAAGTATGCATTGCAAATTGGGTCATTTGATATTTGTGCAGTAATTCGTGCTATATACAAATCATGCCACCTGTTACATGCATATCTTGTAGTATATTGAACTAATACACGACATCCATTTGGTAGCAAAATGGGAACATCATAGTCCCACAAAGGCTCAGGAGGGAAAGGGGTTTCAGGGCAGTCAGGAATACATGCTGTTTCAACACCTTGAGGCGCATATTCGTCACTAATATTGACTGGAATATTATTTGTATTTGCACTAGTACAAATCGAAAAAGTGCAAAATAATCCTATGAGGAATATGTGATATTTGATGAATTTTAACATAAGTCATCTCCAAAATAATTGTAAAATAAATTTATCGGGATCCTATTTCTAAATCAGTCAGGTTACTATTAGATTGAACGGCTTGATTGTTTTGCCACTGTTCAAAATCATGTTGCAAAACCGGATCAGTTTGAAACTGTTGAATTGTACCGGCATTGCTTTCGAGTAATGTAGAAATCTCTTCTTGTGTATAATAGCTTCCGCTTTGAATAATCCCTAGCCAAATAAGGATATTGATGATTAATGACATGTTCCTTCCTTTGTGATGTAATGAATAAATACTCCAAAGTGCTTGCTGTATCAATTGAAGCTGATGCAGTAGCATGAATGAGAGTCAAACAGTATTTGCCAACTCTCTTTGGAATGATATTCGGTTACTTCAGCGCTGAAGGATTCCGTTTTTTTTTGTGATTAGATATGTAACATATCAGTGACTAACATAAGATTTTAGATGATAGAGTGAATAGACACTTGACTTCATATTGTTGCATTGAAATCTTAGCTTAATATTCATTGCTAATTTGTGTTATATCTATACCGTGAAAACTAATAAAATGTGTAACTTTTAATAAAATATAGTAGATACATAGTATCTAGTAATGTAGGAATCTCACTATATGTGGATTGTACAATGAAATTATTGCAAAAGATAAGCGAAATAATTGCAGAAAAAATGCCTGCAACCCCTGAGATTATTATTCAATCAAAAGGAAGGTTCAACAACTCAAGTTCTGAAGGTACTATGCCGAGCAAAGATGCTGCATATTATCGTGCATTTCATGCTTTGAAGAATGGTGAAGTGCAAACAGAGGAGGAATTGCGAATGCTTATGTTTCCCAATGGAACAAGCGATGCAAATTATCGTTCATTCAAATCTCGCTTAAAAAAGAGACTTGTGAATTCATTAATGCTGATATCCATAGATGCGGATGAAGTTTCAAATACGGATGCGGCTGAAGCTGAAGCAATGTACTATGTGTATACTGCGTATATCTCAGGAATATTAGGCGGTACTAATATCACAAAAGAGTTGCATGATAAAGCGATATCAATTGCTCGCAAATATGAGTTTTTTCATATCGAATTACGACTTCTAGAGGATCAATGGCATCAATCAAGGGCTCATTCAACATTAAAGAGATTGAATAAGGATTTAGCATCAATATCTTTGGTTCATGAAAAACTACAATTGCATGTTGAAGTGTTTAAGATTAAGCATGAATTTATAAAGTTGACAAGTAATCGGATTACAGTTGGAAAAGCACAATTGAATGCGCATTTAGTTTGTATTGAATCGCTTAAGAAAATACTGGAAGTACATCAGATTTATTCGGCAGTCAATACTTACTATGCTTTTTTATTTAGTGTTTGTTTACTGCAACATGATTATCGTGCATTACTGATTTATTGCCAAGAGCTTGGCGACTATCTTCAAAGAAAGTCACACTTTGATAGTCCGAATAGACGAATGTATTTAGCAGTGTATATGCAGGTTGCACATTTTCGACTTAAGGAATATGAACAATCAAAAGTGGTATTTGAAGCTGCAATACAAAAACTTCCATCTTCTAGAATTCGGATGAATATCAATCAGCGAGTTCAAAGTTTTCAGCATGCTGTATATGCCTTGGACACAGAATATGCATTTGATCAATATTGTTTTATGTCCAAAAAAAGAAATGCTCAATTGTTGGATAGACCTAATAGATCACACTTCATTTTTCTGAAAGCATATTTATGGCTATCATATTTTCTCGGTATTGCGGAGAATTCTCACTATCCTTCGGGTATAGACAGAGATGATGTACAACTATTCATCTCCAAAAGACCCAATATATCTACAATCCGAAATGATATTCCGGAATATGAGCATGATAAAAGTGGTGGTTTAGCATTGTTGCGAATGTTGGAAAGCATCATGATGATTCTCACAGCAAGGGAAGAGATCATTTCAAAAAACAGAAGCCCCGAGGAACCACTGTCCAATGAGCGTGACATCCACCGTGCCATTGATAATGCCATTCGTTATATCAAGAAACATGTCCCCAAAGATCAAAAACGCGTATGTGTATTTGCGGAAATAGTTCACATCATCTCCAAGAATCTCTATGCAGATGGCATGGTTCTACGAAAGAAAGTAGAAAAACACAGAAAGAAATTACCCTCAACATTTGTGTGCGATGATATCGAACTTCTACCCTTTGATGTCTTGACCGATCATTTGATACTATGGTGGGATAAGAGTGTAGGTAGGTCGAGAAAAACTCCTACCAAAAAGTGACCCAACATACTACTCCACGGTGACTGACTTCGCCAAATTGCGTGGTTTGTCAACATCGCATCCGCGAAGCACTGCTATGTGATAGGCCAATAATTGGAGTGGAATGACAGCCAATGCCGGGGTAAGCATGGGAAGAGTATCGGGAATATAAATCACATGATTCGCAACGGATTCAATATGCGTATCGCCTTCGGTTGCGATGG
>Ga0315902_10012489_pt1 | contig 11044 bp, 10 predicted proteins | sample LakEriMetagenome_9_FD_203523 | JGI IMG/M metagenome (GOLD analysis project Ga0315902, IMG submission 203523) | Freshwater fungal communities from buoy surface, Lake Erie, Ohio, United States - Buoy 12 MA117 | ecosystem: Environmental > Aquatic > Freshwater > Lake > Lake biofilm | place: USA...
ATGCAGGACGCCATCGCGGCAAAGTTTGGCATCAACTGCGTGAACACGCTCACCGGCTTCAAGTGGATCAGCGCCAAGCTGAACAAATACGAAAATGCTTTGCCCGCCGACATCCGCGCCAAGTATCGCGATCTCACCGCCGCTGAATCTCGCGCTGCACGCCTCGAGCACAGCAAGTTCCTCGTCTTCGGCGGCGAGGAAAGCTACGGCTACATGGGCGATGACTTCAGCCGCGACAAAGATGGCAACGGAGCCGTCGTCATGTTCGCCGAACTCGCCGCCTACGCGGCCTCGAAGGGCCTCACCGTCGCCGGATTGCTCGACGAAGTGTATTGCGACATCGGTTTCTTCATGGAGCGCAACGAGAGCGTCGTCTTCGAAGGTGCGGCCGGTGCCGCGCAGATCGCGAAACTGGCCGATAGCTACGGCGCAAACCCGCCGAAGGAAGTCGATGGCAGCGCCGTCACCAGCGTGCGTGATTTCCGCAAGCCGGGCATCGTCGATGAGGAAGGTGAGGCCGTTTCGACCGAAAAAATGCTCTTCGTCGATCTCGCCGATGGTCGCAGCTTTGCCGTGCGCCCCTCCGGCACGGAGCCGAAGATCAAATACTACATGTTTGGCCGCCAAACGCCTCCTGCGGGCCAAAAACTCACCGCCGCCGAACTCGCCGCCGCGAAGGAAAAAGTCAGCGCCTCTCTCGCCAGCATGTGGGAGAAGCTCCGCGCCGACATTGACGTGCGACTGGCTTCTTAAGCCCGATTTTGCAGCCAAGGGACGAGTTGCTCGCGTGTTGCAGCGCGGAGCAGCTCGCGGCCTTTTTTCATGGCTTCCGCGACGGGCAGCGAATCGGGTTTCACCTGAAACAAGGCCTCGAAACGGCTTTGCAGCTCTTTGCGGGCCTCGATCACGCCACCGATGCCGATGACCGGTTTTCCCATCGAACGCGCCATCTCGGCGACGCCCATCGGGCCTTTGCCGTGCAGCGTTTGCGCGTCGAGTTTGCCTTCTCCCGTGATCACGAGGTCCGCGGCAGCGATTCGGGCCTTCAAGCCGATGATTTCGGCGATGAGATCAAAACCGCTCGTGAGCTTCGCACCGCAAAAAGCCATCAAACCATAGCCCAGGCCGCCTGCGGCACCTGCGCCGGGAATTTCCGCCGCATCGACGCCCAGATCGCGTTTCACCACGGCCTCCAATCTCGCGAGACGGCTCTCAAACCACTCGAAATCACGCACGCCCTTCTGTGGGCCGTAAACGCGCGTGCAGCCTTGCGGGCCGAGCAGGGGATTAGTCACGTCACAGGCCACCAAAACCTCCACGGGCCGTTTTTCGGGCGCGGCGATGCTTTGGAGCCGATCCAGCTCGGCGGGGAGATTTTCGAGTTCGCGGCCTTCGGCATCGAGAAAGCGAAATCCGAGTGCGCGGGCCATTCCGGTGCCGCCATCGTTGGTCGCGCTGCCGCCGATGCCGATGATGATTCGCTGTGTGCCGCGTTGCTGGGCATCCTGCATCATCAAACCGGTGCCATGCGTGCTCGCGCGAGCTGGATCGAGCGGCAGATCGCTCACCAGTGCCAGTCCGCTGGCCGAGCTCATTTCCATGACGGCCTCGCGGCTGCCGATGAGGCCGTATTTGGCCGTCAACGGGCGGTTTTGGGCATCCACGGTCGCGCATTCAACCCAGTGGCCGTTTTTGGCTGTGATGAGCGCTTCAGCAGTGCCTTCACCGCCATCGGCGATGGGACATGAATCGATCTCGATGCCTAGAAAGGCCGTGCCCAACTCCGCAGCGATGGTTTCCGCCACCGTGGGCGCGGAGAGGGAGCCTTTGAATTTGTCCGGGGCGATGAGGATGCGCTGCATACGCGCCGATGATGCACGGGACGCGTGTGACTGCCAAGCCGAGGTGCATCCTTGATCGCCGCAGGTGCTCTGTGGCTCAAATATTGCTTCCCATTCAACGGGCGGACATGTTTGGATGTCAGCGTAGGCCCCCTAACTCAGACAACCTCAAACACACACTCCCATGCTCGACGAATTCAAGAAGTTCATCCTCAAAGGCAACGTGGTCGATCTCTCGACCGGTGTCATCATCGGTGCCGCCTTCGGTGCCATCGTCACGGCCTTCACCAAAGGAGTCGTCGAGCCCCTGCTCGCGCTGTTTGGCGGCGGCCCCTCGCCAAAGCTCACCATCCCGCTGCGCGAAACCTTCATTGAGGTCGCCAAAATGGGCGCGGATGGCAAGCAGTTGATGGAGGGCGACAAGCCGGTGATGGAAACGGTGCGCAAACTCATCGAATTGGACATCGGTGGAATGATTGGTGCCCTCGTGAGCTTCCTCATCACCGCCGCAGTCGTGTTCTTCGTGATCGTGAAGCCCGCGAACAAGTTGATCGCCATGATGAAGAAGGAAGAAGCCGCTGCGCCGCCTCCCGCGCCCGCTGCGGACATCGTTCTGCTCACGGAGATTCGCGATCTACTGAAGAAGTAACCGCATCACTCATCGCGGGGCCTTGGCGGGCCCCGCGCCAACAAAAAAACCTCCACCCAGTGACGGGCGGAGGTTTTTTGTGGGGGAAAACTTCCCGGGAAGGGCTTATGCCGCAGCTACAGCCGGAGCAGCTTCTTCAGCGTTCGGGTTCTTCGGCATGGTGAAGCGGAAACGAATCTTGCCACGTTTGGCGGAAGCGCGGGCTTTGCGCTTGTAGCGCTCCTTCGGAGTTTCGTGGGCGCGCAGGCGGCGCACTTCCTCAAGGATGCCTTCCATCTCAAGCTTGGTCTTGAGACGTTTCAGGGCGCGGTCAACAGGTTCGCCTTTGCGGATTTGGACTTCAGTCATGGGTGCAGGGTGGGGGATGGGAAGGGGCGCGGAGGATAGGGGCCGCATCAAAAGCGTCAAGCCATGATTTGGGGTCTCCTGACCGCGTGAACTCCGATGGTTGCCTCACAAGGATTCGAACCTTGAATAACAGATTCAGAATCTGCTGTGTTACCATTACACCATGAGGCAGCGGGTCGGAGGGCCGCGATAGTAGAGGCTTCCTTTCAGCTTTCAAGCTCTGTGAAAGAGTTTTTTCAGGTTTGTTGAGAATTATTGGAGTGTCCAGCCGCGCCAGATGAAGCCGTGAGGCCCTGTGAAGTGCGGATTGACCTTTCCCCCGTCGCTCCTACTATCGCGCCCTCTTTCCCCCAAAAAACCATCCGCATGAGCAAGCACGTCAAACTCTACATCCCCGGCCCCGTCGAAGTCAGCGCTGACACCTACGCCGCCATGTCCGCCCCGATGATCGGCCACCGCGGAAAGGGCTTCCAGGACCTCTACGCGGAGATCCAGCCGATGCTGCAGACGCTCTTTGGCACGAAGCAGCAGGTGTTTCTGAGCACCTCCTCCGCCTGGGGCGTGATGGAAGGCTCTATCCGCAATCTGGTGAAGAAAAAGGTCCTCAACTGCTGCAACGGTGCCTTCTCCGACAAGTGGCTCGATGTCTCCAAGCGCTGCGGCAAGGAAGCCGAGGCCTATCAGGTCGAATGGGGCCAACCCATCCTGGCTGCCGAGATCGACAAGCGTCTCGCCACGGGCGAGTTCGATGCTGTGACCTTCATCCACAACGAAACCTCCACTGGCGTGCTCAGCCCCATCGCGGAGATCGCGGCGCTAAAGAAGAAGTATCCCGATGTGATGTTCATCACCGACAGCGTGTCCGGTTTCACCACCGTGCCGGTCAATTTTGACGAGCTTGGCATCGACGTGTTGCTCACCGGCTCGCAGAAGGCCTTCGCGCTGCCTCCGGGCCTCGCGCTTTTCACCGCCAGCGAGGCCGCCATGGCCCGCGCTGCCACGATCAACGATCGCGGCTACTACTTCGACTTCCTTGAGTTCAAAGCCAACGGCGAGAAGAGCATGACCCCGTCCACGCCGTGCATCAGCCTCATTTACGGCCTGCGCCATCAATTGAAGAAGATGTTCGCCGAGGGCCTCGACGCCCGCTACGCCCGCCACGCCAAGCTCAACGGCATGGTGCACGAGTGGGTGAAGAACAACGGCTTCGAGTTCTTCGCGCCCGAGGGCTACCGCTCGAAGTCGCTCACCTGCGTCGCCAACAACAAGAACATCGACGTCGCGGCCTTCATCGGCCTGCTGAAGAGCAATCACAGCATGATCATCGACGGCGGCTACGGCAAGCTGAAGGGCAAAACCTTCCGCGTCAGCAACATGGGCGACGAATCCGAGGCCAGCATGACCACCGTCATCAACGCGCTCAGCGATTCGCTCGCGAAGCTGGGCTGAGATGGAGCCAATCTCACTGATTTAGAACATCACCCAGCCGAACCAAACGTTCAGCGTCACGAGCAGGCCCATCGCGAAGGTGACGATGGCCGAATTCGTCCACGCTTTCGCGTTTGGATGGGCTGAGCGGTTCTTCTTCATCGCCACATAGCCCAGCAGCGCTCCGGGGAGCATGGGAAGCAATGTGATGCCGATGATCAAAGGAAGAAACTAGGCGGGAAACGAACCGCAGGAAAGAAAGAGGGAAGAGGTGGTGCTCATGGCACCGCATCTTCCCTCACCGGCCTTCCTTCGTCGTATTCATAAACGAATTCCTGCCATCGCCTGAATCAATGGACCCGTCAGCGGATTATTTCGCGACGTAATCAAGCACGCAGACCTTATCGAGCAGCGGCTTCAGCTTGCCCACGAAGGCCTGGTGCTCGGCGTGCGGGAGATAGACCTCCAAGCCGGCCTTGTCGGCAAAGGTGACAAAGAAACAGTGTGTGAAGCCATCATTCAGGCCTTCCGGGCTCACATTGGTGCCCCACTCGTAGCCTTTCACGGTATCGATCTTCTTTGCCAGTTCTCCGAAGGCCTTCTCAATGCCTTGCACCTGCTCAGGCGTGGCGCTGTCCTTGAATTTGAAGAAGACAACGTGGCGGTAGGGGGCGTCGGCGGCGGTGGAGAGGGTGGTCATGGTGAAAACGAGGGCGAGAACAGTGAGGAGATGCTTCATGGCGCGCGGAGTCTGGCATTTGTGCCCGGAACGTCAATCCGAGGCTGCTTGTCTGTGGAACCGTCCTTGCCAGTTTTTAAATCACCGCCTAAAACAGGCGCTCGTTCCTTTTTCCAACCACGACCCACCATGAGCCACGCCAATCCTGCCAAAAAAATCATCAACGATCCTCTCAAGTGCGCCGACGAGCTGTTTGACGGGCTCGTGCTCGCTTACGACGGCAAGGCGCGCCGTGTCGGCACGCGCTCGATCGTGATGAATGACCTCCGCCCGGACGCCCCTGCGCTGCTCGTGGGCGGTGGCGCGGGTCATGAGCCGATTTATCATGGCCTGATCGGCAAGGGCATGGCCGATGGTGCCGCTGTGGGTGAAATCTTTGCCGCGCCTCCGCCGGACATCGTTCTGGAGGCCACGCAGGCCGTGAATCGCGGCAAGGGCGTGCTTTATCTTTACGGCAACTACGCGGGCGATGTGATGAATTTCGACATCGGTGCGGAACTCGCCGCGGACGAGGGCATCACGGTCAAAACGGTGATCATCGCGGATGACGTGTGCTCCGCGCCGCCGAGCGAAAAACACAAGCGCCGCGGCGTGGCCGGTCTCGTGCCGATCACGAAGCTCGCCGGTGCGGCGGCCGCCACGGTCGATTCGCTCGACGAACTGGCCCGCATCGCGCAAAAAGCCTGCGACAACACCCGCACTGTCGGCGTGTCCACGAAGCCGGGCAGCATTCCGGCCACGGGCAAGCCCACCTTTGAGCTCGCGGATGACGTGATCGGCCTCGGCATGGGCATTCACGGCGAAAAAGGTGTGGGCCTCATCCCAATGTGCACCGCCGACGAACTCGCGGCGAAAATCCTCGATCTGCTCTTCGCGGATGACCTCGCGCTGAACGCGGGTGATGAGATCGTGTTCTTCGTGAACAGCCTCGGCAGCACGCACATGATGGAGCTGCTCATTTTGCTTCGTGGTGCCAAGCCCATCCTCGAAAAGCGTGGCATCAAGATCCACCAGACCATCGTGGACAACATCGTCACCTGCCAGGAAATGGCCGGCGTGAGCTTCAGCATCACGAAGCTGGACGCGGAGCTCAAAAAGCTCTGGGACATGCCCTGCGAGAGCGTCGGCTACACGAAGCTGTGAGCCTATAACGCGAGTTTTTGCCAATGAGGGGCACCCTAACGGGTGTCCCTCGTTTTTTGGGCCTCAGGGATCGACTTTTTGCCCTCGGCGTCGAATCCACGCAAAAGGCTCCCAGAGCTGCGCGGGCCAACTGGAGGGCATCGGCTCGCAAATGCCGAAATTTTCCGGGTAGCGGCCCTTGGGCATGAAAAAGGTGCCAAAGAGGATATCCCAGATCGGCAGCAAACCCGCGAAATTTTTGTCCCAGGCCTCCCGCTCGCGGGAATGGTGCCAGCGGTGGAAAACCGGCGTGGCGATCGCGTAGCGCAGCGGGCCGAAGTCCCAATTCACGTTCGCATGGAGGAAGATCGCGTAAAACGTCAGCACGGGCGCGGTGCTCAGGGTCACGAGAGGATTGAAGCCCAGCAGCAGCAGCGGCGCGGCCTGGGCCAGTTTGTTCACCAAATCGTTCACCGGATGCACGCGCAGGCTGCCCAGCCAGTCGAGATCCTCGGAGGAATGATGTACGGCATGAAACGGCCACCATTTGCCGCGATGAAACAGCCGGTGGGTCCAGTAGCCGCAGAAATCGGCGATCACGTAAACCATCACCGCCTGCAACCACACGGGCAGACGGCTCATCGGGCCGAATCCGCTGTATGCGCCGGATTTCAGCACCTCCCATGAGGTCACCTTGGCCAGCACGAGCAGGCTGAGCGGCAGGATGAACATCAGGCGCACAAAGGGCTTCGTGAGCAGGATGGTGGTGAACCAATAGACGATGTCTGTGAGCCAGCCGCGCCGAAACACCGGCTGGATGCGATTTCGGCCGCGTCCGACGATTCGCTCCACGACCAGGAAAATCGCGGACAGGATTAGCAGCGCTGACAAGGCACCGAGGAAGGTTTGGGAGTCTTTCACGGGCGCTTCCAACGCCCGTGGGGCAGGGGAGTTGCGTGGTGGCTTGACCAAAAATCAGCACCCGCTACTCTCCGCGCCCCCAACCCTCAAAAAAACACACTTCAAACCACCATGAGCCAGACCCACGAATTCCAGGCCGAAGTCAAACAAGTCCTCGATATCGTCATCCACTCGCTCTACACCGACCGCGAGATCTTCCTGCGTGAGCTCGTCTCCAACGCCTCCGACGCTATGGAGAAGATGCGCCTCACGCAGCTCACGGAGAAGGATGTCTTCGATGCCAAGGCCGAGCTGCAGATCAGCATCACCACCGACGAGACGGCGAAAACCATCACCATCGCCGATGCCGGCATCGGCATGACCCGCGCCGAGCTCGTCGAAAACCTCGGCACCATCGCCCACAGCGGCTCCAAAGCCTTCGCCGCCGCTTTGAAGAACGCCGGCAAGCAGGGCGATGCCACGCTCATCGGCCAGTTCGGCGTCGGCTTCTACTCCGCCTTCATGGTCGCCGACAAGGTGCAGGTGTACACCCACTCCTGGAAAAATGAAGGCGAGCACCTCGTGTGGACCAGCGACGGCCAGAGCAGTTACACCATCGAGGAAGCGCCTGACCAAAATCGCGGCTGCAAGATCGTGCTGCACCTCAAAGAGGACGCCGCCGACTTCTGCAAGGCCAGCACCGTGAAGCAGATCATCGAGAAGCACTCGAACTTCGTCAGCTTCCCGCTCCTGCTCAATGGCGAACGCGTCAACACCGTCGAGGCGCTGTGGCTGAAGTCGAAGGACAGCATCACCGACGAGCAATACAACGAGTTCTACAAGTTCACCGCGCACGCCTTCGACGATCCCAGCTACCGCATGCACTTCCAGGCGGACAGCCCCATCGTCATCAATGCGCTGCTCTTCACGCCCACGCAAAACATGGAGTCCTTTGGCATGGGCCAGATGGAGCCCGGCGTGTCGCTCTACTGCAAAAAGGTGCTCATCGACCCGAAACCGAAGAAGCTGCTGCCCGAGTGGATGCGCTTCGTCCGCGGCGTGATCGACAGCGAGGACCTGCCGCTGAACATTTCCCGCGAAAGCATGCAGGACAGCGCCCTCGTGCGCAAAATCGGCGAGGTGGTCGTGAAGCGCCTGCTCAAGCAGCTCGACAAAGAAGCCTCCGACGACGCGACGAAATGGAACACCTTCTACAAAGACTTCAGCCGCTTCTTCAAAGAAGGCGTCGCCACCGATTTCACCAACCGCGAAGCCATCGCGAAGCTCCTGCGCTTTGAGTCCAGCATGACCCAGCCCGGCGAGACCATCGGCCTGGCCGAGTATGTGAAGCGCATGGCCTCCGAGCAAAAAGCCATTTACTACCAAGTCGCCCCGTCCCGCGATGCCATCGAAAGTGGCCCGTATCTCGAAGCCTTCAAAGCGAAGGGCATCGAGGTCCTCTACATGTTCGAGACCATCGACGAATACGTCGTTTCGAGCCTCAACAAGTTCGACGACAAGGACCTCAAGGCCGTCAACGCCGACGATATCGACCTCGGCGACAGCGACGCCGATGGCGAAGCCCTTCCCGAAGCCGAAACGACATCGCTGTGCGACTGGATCAAGGAACGCCTCACCGCCAGCGTGGACTCCGTCCGCCCCGGCAAGCGCCTCGTCGGCTCCCCCGCCCTCGTCTTGACCCCCGAAGGCGAAATGACCCCACAGATGCGCCAGATGATGAAGGCCCTCGGCAAAGAAAGTGGCAGGCCCGGCCCGAAGGTCATCTTCGAGATCAATCCGCGCCATCAACTCGTCAAAGGCCTCGCCAAACTCCAAAAGAGCGATCCCGACACGGCCGGACTCATCACCGAGCAGATCCTCGACAACGCCCTCCTCAGCGCCGGCCTCCTCGATGAACCTCAACGCATCATCCAGCGCACGCAGAAGCTTATGGAGAAGCTGGCGAGCTGATCCAAGCGAACTCAATCACTCCACGAAGGGCGGGATTTCATTCCCGCCCTTCTCTTTTGCGCGATTTACAGCCTCATTCATTCCTAAGAGACGTTGGGTGCGCGGACTGCCGTTTCGCCGTGCCATTTCGATGTAGGCGTCACGCTCGTCAGCTGCCTTCAGTCTTCGATCAAACCCATAGAAGTATGGGCGGTGATACATCCAGTCGTCTGGTGCTTCGCGTGGCTTCTCTGCGTGATACCATTCAAATGCAATTCCGTAGAGAATGCTGTGAATCGGCCCGGGATAGATCACTGGGCCAGCCCGCTCTCCAATGGCGAGCAGCCCAGCGAACAGAGGCGCACTGACATACGCTGCGACCAAGAGAATAAAGAATCGCCTTTTCATGCTGGGCTCACGCGCGGAAGAGCGCGCCGAGTTTTTTGCCGAGAATGACGCCCGCAGCGAGGATGGTGACGCCGAGGAAGATCATCGCCCAGACACCGAGTGCGCTGGCGATGTTGGGGCCGTTGCCGAGGCCGAGGATGAGGCTGTAGATGGCTTTGGTGATGGGGAAGTCCTTCGTTTGCTGCGCGAGGATCATGGAGTCGCTGACCTCGAGCATGGCAAACGAGAAGGCGAGCAGCGCGCCCGCGAGCAGGTTCGGCGCGATGAGCGGCAGGGTGATGCGGCGCAGCGCGCGCTCGGGGCTCGCGCCGAGGTTTTCAGCGGCCTCTTCAAGCGTCGGGCTCACCTGCTGGAAGCCCGCCGCGGCACTGCGCACCACATACGGAAGGCGGCGCACCGCATAGGCGATCACGAGTAGCAAAACGGGATCTTCGCCGAGCATGAGCCAGTCAAACGGCTGGCCGGGTCGCGTCATAGCGAGGTAGCCAAAGGCCATCACGATGCCCGGGACAGCCAGCGGCAGCATCGCCATCGCATCGAGCATCCGTCTGCCCCAGATGCGTGTGCGAACGGAGACATACGCCACGCCGATTCCCAGCAGCAGCGCCACGATGACGGCGATGCAGGAGTATTTGAGGCTGTTCGCGATGGAGGACAGCGTGAGCTCATGGCCGAGCGCATCGCGATAGTGGGACAGCGTCAGCGTTTGCGGGACGATGGTCTGATACCAGTCATGAGAGAGGGAAAGCAGCACCACGCCGAGATGCGGCACCACGGCGAGAAAGGTGATGCCGGCAAAAAGTGCGGTGACGGCCCAACCGGCCGGTTTGGAGAGCTGCACGGTCTCGCGGCCCGTGCTGGCACGTCCGCCGCCCGTCGCGGTGCCACCGCTGAAAAGCATTTTTCCGCCAAAGTAAAACAGCGCACTGAAACCGAGCATCACGGCGACCAGCGCGTAGGGAAAAGGGTTCCCGCTCAGGTCATTCACGCCGCGGAAGACCTGCACGGCCGTCACGCGCTCGAAATCGAACACCAGCGGCACTCCCATCTCGGTGAATGCCCAGACGAATACGATTGTGCCACCGGCAAACACACCCGGCATTATCAGCGGCAGCGTGATGCGCTTGAAGCGTCGCCAGCCGGTGCAGCCGAGGTTGGCCGCGGCCTCCTCGAGAGCCGGATCGAGGTTCGCGAGCGCGGCGGCGGCATTCAGGTAGATGATCGGGTAGAGGTGCAGCACTTCCATCACGACCACGCCAAACATGCGCCCTTCACCGAGCCAGTTCACCGGCTGCGCGGCATCCATGAGGCCCAGCGCGATGAGCAGGCTGTTCAGCGCGCCCGCTTGACCGAGCATGGCCTTCACGCCGATCGCGCCGACAAACGGCGGCAGGATCATCGGCAGCAGCACGAGCGAATTCAGCAGCGCGCGGCCTGGAAACGCGAACTTCACGTAGCAAAGCGCCAGCGGCAGCGCCACGAGCAGGCTGCCCAGCGTGCTCCACAGCGCGATGAGGAAGGAGTTCATGAGCCCCTCGCGATAGATCGCATTCAGAAACACCTCGGCGACGAATTCCAAGGTGAAGCGACCCTCCGGCCCCGGTGCGATGAAGGCAGTCTGCAACGCCGCCCAGATCGGATACAAAAAGAAGCATCCGA
>Ga0315902_10012492_pt1 | contig 11043 bp, 5 predicted proteins | sample LakEriMetagenome_9_FD_203523 | JGI IMG/M metagenome (GOLD analysis project Ga0315902, IMG submission 203523) | Freshwater fungal communities from buoy surface, Lake Erie, Ohio, United States - Buoy 12 MA117 | ecosystem: Environmental > Aquatic > Freshwater > Lake > Lake biofilm | place: USA...
TGACGCAGATCGACGGCGAAAGCCGGGTGATTCGCAAAGTGATCCGCTGAGGGCTTGGACCAGACGCGCCATACCGCCTGCCACAGATGTACCGGGAGTGCGAACGTTTGTCGGAACAGCGGCTGGATGTCAATGAAGCTCAACGATATGGAGTTGAGGTGGTTTGACGCTGGGGTGGAATTGGGAGTGGTCTCTGAAGTTCTGGGGGGGATTGTCGCATTCTTGGTATTGAGTCCTAATGGCTTTGCTTCGGCAGGGGACTTTTGGCAATCGGATCGTCGAGTGACATCGACTCGGAGAGTCGATCGACTGGGGGGGCCTTTTTGGTTGCGATGACCGACGACGCTGAAATGACAGCAGTTGACCGGGATTTACCTTGAGAACAGTCCGTTCCGTCGCGACAACCGGAATGTCTGGGCGACCGGCAACTCCTTGACCGTCTGGAATCATCCCGGTAGAAGCGTGGCAGTTCCGCTTCGAGCGTTTCGGACATCGATCCCTCCCCCCTGCGAGTTCAGGTTCGCCCCACATGAAATTCGTCCCCAGATGGCTTGTCCTCGCGACGGCTCTCATTCCCGCTGTTGCCCCCACTACGGCCCAGGCGCAGGGCTTGCCGACCACGGGGAGCATCGACAGCCGGCTCGGCAAACTCGATCTTGAGAGCGGTTATCCCACCGCGGCCACTGCCGAGAAGGTGTTTGACAACATCGACTACCAGCGCGCCTGTCAGGCTTATCTGTGGGCCTTGCCTCTGATGGCCATGCAGCAGTGGCAGAACGAGCACCTGACGAAGTTTGAGGCTGGCAAGTGCGACTACGTGGATTACCTGACCTTCCAGGACAAGTTGGGCCTGCTCACCGCGAACGCCACAACCCCCTACATCATGGCGTTTCCCAATCTGCAGGAGACCGGACCGCTCGTGTTCGAGATTCCGGCCGGTGCCACAGCGGGCGGCTTCACCGACTTTTGGCAGCGTCCGATCACCGATTCCGGGCAAACCGGGCCGGACAAGGGGGCCGGTGGCAAGTACCTGATCCTCGGGCCCGACGACGAAGATCTGCAACCGGAGGGCTATTACGTCTTCCGTTCGCCCACGGTCAACATCTGGTCGGCTCACCGCGCACTTGACCCCGATGCGGCCAAGGCACGCGCGCTCATTGATGGTCTCAGAATCTATCCCTACAGCCAGCGTGAGAAACCTTCCCCGACGCGCCATGTCTCGCCGAATGGGCGCAAATGGAGCGGCATGCAGCCGCGCGGTCTCGCGTATTGGGAAGGCCTCGCCAAGATCATCAATGAAGAGCCCGTCCATGAACGCGATCGAATGATCCTGGGGATGCTGCAACCCCTGGGAATCGAAAAGGGCAAACCATTCCGGCCGACCCAGCGCCAGAAGCAGATCCTCGAGGAGGCCGCCCGCGTCGGCGAGGTGATGGCCCGCACCATTGCCTACGACAAACGCTTTGAAGGGGCGACTGTCTGGCCCGGAAAGCACTGGGAAATCTCGCTGTTCCTCAAAGAGACCAACCAGGAAGCACCGCATCACACCCAGTTCGACGAACGCACCTCCTGGTTTTACGAGGCGGTTGGCGTTTCGATCGGCATGATGGGGCGGACCGTAGGGTTCGGCCAACTCTATCTTGAAACCGCGAAGGATCGTGATGGCAAGTGGCTCAACGGCAGCCACACGTATCACCTCCAGGTCCCCAAAGATGCCCCTGTCGCCCAGTTCTGGTCGGTCACCGTCTACGACAACGAGACCCGTTGCTTCGTTGATACCGGGGCCCAGCCCGATCGTTCTTCCCGAGACAAGATCGTGAAGAATGCCGACGGCACGGTCGACCTCTACTTCGGCCCCACCCCTCCCGAAGGAAAACCCAAGAGCAACTGGATCCAGACCCTGCCTGGCAAAGGCTGGTTTTCGTACTTCCGGCTCTACGGCCCGACGCAAGCGTATTTCGACCGGTCGTGGGTGCTGCCCGACATCACGCGGGTCCAATAGCGTTCACGCTGTTGCGATCGCCCCGGCGCGCCTCCACGGGCTCCGCCGGCCATCCGACCACGGTCGACGTGGCACAACGCGGGGCGCAATCATCGTCAGCGTCACCACTCCACGTCTCCCCATGCGCTGGCCTCCCCACCCCGCCCCAGGGTTGGGGGAGCCCGCCGGCATCCCACAAAGTCCGGCGGTGTCCGAGCCAGCGAATGCCTCACGCGGACTGGTCCCGCAGTGCGTCCCTTCGGAAAGCCCCCGTGTGTCGCCCGGACACTCACACTGCTTCGTCATCCCGCGAAGCCTGGTCCGGTTCACTTCGGTCCCATGGACGGACGCGGCACGAAATCGCATTGCACGTGGTTCACAACCACCCCGGTGTTCCTGAACGGCACACTTCTCATTGCCGCCGCCTCACAGGTCCGGGTATCATCAGGGCTCGACTGAACCGCACTTCCGCTTCGTGTGGCAAGTCCCTGTGAAGACTTGTGTTGTGGCGACACGGGAAGCTGGACATCCGGGCCTGGCTCGGCAGGAGCAGACTGTGGTTTGAGTTCCGCACTTCGGCTCTGGAATGACGGTGTGAGAAACAAAACCCGGGCCTGGACTGGTTGCCAATCATCCTCCGTTCGCCCCAGCATCCGTTCGATGCAGACGGTTGAGAACAAAGAACAGCCCATGACAACCCGACTGGTCGTGATTCTGCTTGTGCTCGGAACCACAAGCCCCCTGTTGGCCTCCGATGGGCAGGAAGCTCCGGTCACGCTGGCCCCGGCCAATGTCTTGGACGCAGCCAAGGACTTGGACGCGGCCAAGGTCCACGGCCGTGCCAAATCGAGATTCCTGAAGGAGACGCAGGAGGCGGCGAAGGCTGCCGACGCCATTCCGGAAGCAAACATCGCTCTGTTTCAGGATTCACTCCGCCCAATTCTGCAGAAGAGCTGCCTCGATTGTCATGGTCCCGACCGGTCGGAGGGGAGACTGCGGATCGACCAGTTGAATCCGGATCTGCTGACTGGCCCCGATGTCGAACGCTGGCGCGAGGTTTATGGCGTTCTCAGCAAGTCCGAGATGCCCCCTGCGGACGAACCGGATTACGCACTCGCGGCCGCAGACCGTGGCAGGCTCGTGGATTGGCTCAGTGGCGAACTGGATTCGGCGTCGCGCCTCCGTCGGCACAGCCAGCAGCACACCTCGTTTCGCCGGTTGACGAACTACGAATACAACCATGCCCTGCAGGATCTGCTGGGACTCCCCCACCCCCTCGCGAACAAGCTGCCTCCGGAAACCGCATCGGAAGATGGCTTCAAGAACAGCTCGGAATTGCTGCAGATGTCGGTCATGCAGTTCGAGACGTATCGCGAGATTGCCCTGAAGTCGCTCCGGCGGGCCATCGTGACGGGGAACCGTCCGCAGCCTGTCACGTACATCATCTCCATGCAGGCCGAGATGGATCGGGCGACCGGCCCCGGAAACGAGTCCAAGATTTTTCGAAAGAGTGAAGAACGCTATGGGCAGTACAGGAACCAGCCGCATCTGTTGAATCGGGACACCGGCGCGGGAATTCAATACGTCGGCGGCAAGTCGATGCCACAGCCGGAGGGGACTGTCGCGGATACGCCCCCCGTTTCGCCCGTGGTGCTGGTCCTTCCCGCATCCAGCGAGCTGAAGCTGGATCTCGACCGCTTTCTGCCGGACGAAGGCGTCATGCGGGTTCGCATCCGGGCGGGGCGCTCGACGATGCATCCGGATGAGTACGCCAGCCTGCGTCTCATCTTCAGTGCCCACACAAGCAACGATGCGAATTTTTCGGAGGTGATCAGCGAACGCGACATCCCGGTGACGGCTCCAATCGATGACCCCCGGTTGATTGACTTCGACATCCCACTGGGCGATATCCAGCGGAATCCGTTCCGACATCTGGCCACCACGTTTCCCCGGCGAGATGAGTACCTGCACATCCGCAATGTTTCGAATGCCACCCGCGGCAACGAACCTCTCCAGGTGCTCATCGACACCATCGAAATCACAGCTCCGTTCTACGAGCAATGGCCTCCAAGGTCTCACACCGACATCTTCTTTGAAAGCGGCAACCGGCATGACGAACAGGCCTACGGCCGTGAAGTGCTGAGCCGCTTTCTCAAGCGTGTGTGGCGCCGTCCTGTCAGCCCGCAGGAGGTCGACCAGTTCATGGGGCTGTTTGACAGGTACCGGCCACAATTCGAGACGTTCGAAGAAGCGATGGTCGAAGTCCTGGCAACCGCACTGTCGTCCGCCGAATTTCTCTATCTGACTCAACGGGAGACGACCGACGCCACTCCCTCTCCGGCACAGATCTCGCAACTGGAACTGGCCACACGCCTCTCCATCTTCCTGTGGTCAAGCATTCCCGATGCCGAACTGCTGGAACTGGCCGAGCAGGGCCGCCTGCGGGAGCCCGCTGTCCTGAACGCCCAGGTGCAACGCCTGCTGGCCGATCCACGATCCCAGCGATTCTCCCGGCACTTTGTGGAGCAATGGCTCGGCCTGGAACGGATCAGCAGTGTCTCTCATCTGGCGGCAGACGACCCCCTGCGGGGAGCGATGCTCACAGAGCCGGTCGCCTACTTCGAGGAAGTCCTCAAGCACAACCGCAGTGTCATGGATTTCCTGCATTCGGACTACGCGGTGGTCAACGAACGGCTCGCGGCGCACTATCGCATTCCGGAGGTTTATGGTCCCCACTTTCGCAGGGTGACAATCACTCCGGAGACCAATCGTGGCGGCCTGTTGACGAGTGCCGTAATCATGACGATCAACTCCGACGGCACCGATTCCCATCCACTCAAACGTGGGGTGTGGATGTTGAAACGGATCCTGGACGATCCTCCCCCCCCTCCCCCGCCGAGTGTCCCGGAAGTCGATCTGACCGATCCGGAGATCCTGAAGATGACGCTCAAGGAGCGGATCATCAATCACCGGAACCAACCCGCATGCTACTCGTGTCATTCACGGATCGACCCGTGGGGCATCGCGTTCGAACATTACGATGCCCTCGGAGCCTACCGCACGCACGTCAAGAACCAGCCCGTCGATGCCAGCTCGGAACTTTTCAACCGGCAAACGCTCTCGGGAATCGATGGACTCAAGCGCTACCTGCTGACGGACCGACAAGATCAGTTTGCGAGGGCGATGGTCCACAAGATGCTGGCGTACGCGCTCGGGCGACCACTCTCGTTTGGCGACAGTGCCGAGATTGACACCTTGACGGCCCAGTTCCGACAGCGCGGTGATGGTCTGAACGACCTTGTTTTGCTGATCATCACCAGTGACCTTTTCAACTCCAAGTGAGTGACCGGGGACAGACCATGCAGAACCAGACCATGTCGTTGAGTCGCAGATCGTTCCTGCGCGGAACCGGAATCGCCCTGGCTTTGCCGTGGCTCGAGACCTTTGCCGTCGGCGGCCCCACCCAGGAGGAGACTCCGAAGCGATTTCTCAGTGTCTATCACCCGGATGGGGTGGGATTGCCTCTGAAATCCGACCCGGCCTGGAGGGACTGGAGCTGGTTTCCGCGGGGAGGCGAGACCGATTTCGAGCTGACCAAGGTTCTCGACGTGCTCGAGCCACTGCGCAGCGACATCACCATCTACTCCGGGCTGTCGCATCCTCACGCCCGAAACGTGCATGGCCATTCGAATGCGGACCAGTACCTGACCGGCGCGCCAATCGGTGGACACGGCCCCTACCGCAATACGATCTCCCTCGACCAGGCTTACGCGGAACATGCCGGGGACTTCACCCGTCACTCGTCGCTGGTCATGTCAACCAACGGGGGCGTCGGTGGTCCGCGGGGCGCCCAGACCCAATCATTCAATCGCGAGGGACGGCCGATTCCTGCGATGAACAAGCCCCGGGACATCTTCAACCTGCTCTTCGTGACAAGCGGCAAAGACGCCGCCAAACGATTGGAGCGAAGCAAGAGTGCCCTCGATCTGCTGATTGACAATACCCGCTCGCTGGGACGGCAACTCTCCAGTCGCGATCAAGAAACGCTCGCACAGTACCTCGACGCGGTGCGCGATACCGAGCTCAAGCTGGCGAAGGCTCAACGCTGGATTGACACCCCCATTCCCCAGGTTGATACCCGCAACCTGCATCTGGATGCCGAGCCCAAGGAGGCCCGGCTCTATTTCCAGACGATGTATGAACTGATCTACCTGGCCTTCCTGAGTGATTCGACTCGCGTGGCGACGTTTCAGTTGGGTCGGGAAAACGGTGAAGGCCCCCACGACCTGCTGTCGCAAGCGGTCGGCCTGGGAGCCGCACACGGCCTGACCCATGAGGTCAAAAAACCTGGTGGCTGGCAAAACCTGGGGACCTACAACCGCTATCAGGCGGAGGAATTCGGCCGGTTCGCACAGAAACTCAAGGAGACTCCCGAGCCGACCGGGCATGGCAACATGCTCGACAACACGCTGGCGATGCACGGCTCGGCTTCGAGCAGCTTCCACCTGTCGCGCAACTACCCGATCATTTCGGCCGGCGGAAAGAACCTGGGCTTCAACAACGGCCGCTATCTGAAGTTCGGGAAAGGCAACGAAGACAACCAGGCGGGAGCCGGCATCGACACCGATGCGGGCTGGCAAAGCAAGCCGGAAGTCGAGGAGCTTCCCCTGGCCAAGCTGTTCGTGACGATCCTGCAGCGGCTCGGCGTTGAGACCGATTCATTCGGTGGGTTCACCGGGACGCTGAGTCGCGTTTGAATCGGTGGCGGCCCCCCCCCGATCCAGAGGCCCCCGTTCCAGAGGCCCCCGTTCCAGACACCCCCGTTCCAGACACCCCCGTTCCAGACGCCCCAGACCAGAGACGGCATGGGCTGCCGACTCCCGGAACCGGCAGGCCCCCATCGATGTTCCGTCACATCGACTCGTTCACCGCGAGGTGCGCCGGAGGTCGACCATGGCCTGGCCCATCGCTTTCCCGATGCGATTGAACCAGATCGCGCTCCCATAGTAGTGATAGGGGCGATCACTTCCCGTGTGGACCCATTCGGGATTGTTCTGCCAGTTGGGGAACATCTCCTCGGCGGCCTTGTCGACCAGCACATCGACCGGAAATGCCTTGACGTTTCCCTGGAATTCGGGCACGTCATTCATCGACAGTTGGGCCTCGCGGACGACCAGCATGCCTCCCGTCGCCGGCTTCGAACCGTTCTGACCCAGGGCGCCAATCACAAAGGGGAGTTGGGGGGCCTGCAGGTCCTTCCGCACGTCGTTGATGAAGTGCCGCATGTTGGACGCATATTCGTCCTGGGCCCCGAAGATGTCGTTGAACCCCTGGAACCAGACGAACCCGGTCAACTCCAGTGGCCGTCCCGCGAGTGCGGGGAATAATTGCTCGTAGTTCTCCTGCACATCCCGCACCTCTTTCAACAGATTGCGATACGACAGGCCGTACTCCCGCACGAACTCCTCGCGTTTCGGCAGCGGATCATTCCTGCTGTCTTTTTCGTTGGATTGCCGGACCCGTTTCTGCGCTTCGGCCAATTCCTTCTCGATCATGGCGTCCGGAAGGCCCGCCGAGGGAGAGCGAAAGTTCTTGAAGAGCGAGTGACCGCCCCACGCGGCCTTGATCAGCAGGACCGGTTCGTCGAATTGCTCGCCCATCATGGTGCCGAATTCGAGCTCGACACCGGTGCAACCTGGGGAACCAAAACCCACCGTCAACGGTCCCCGACGGTCGAGGAACTTGATGAACACGTCATCCCGCACGATCCATTGATCGTCCTTTCGCAGGTGGGCGAACAGGTCTCGGGTCTTCGCATCGGTCGCCTGGAAATCGAGCAGCGCATTGCGGGCCTTCCCTTCCATGTTCGATTGCCCGGCCAGGATGAAGACCCGCACCGGCTTCTCGGCTGCCAATCCAGATGCCGCCGGCAGCAACGCCGCCAGTCCAACCACGATCAGACAACGCAACATCGGGGATTCCAGTTCAGAAAAAACGGAGGCTCGAGGGCGCGATCGGCATGCAACCACTGGCGGCAACATCGCGTCCACGAAGCCGTTGCTCTCCAGCGTTACACGTCAGGTCACTTTTCAGGAAGTGATCTCTGGCAGACCGGGCCCCAGGTGGCAAGGCGACGCGGAAAGGTGGTGATCTCGCCTGACGGTAAGCCACTTCCGGGTGTTCCGCAAGCAGAGAGCAGAGCCCCATTCGGGGGGTTGCCGTCTTGGGTTCGATTCGACCACAGCGCGCCATCGCGGCTCACCCAGTTTTTCCCAATCGGCGACCAGGTCACGGGGCCAAAGCCGTGGCGTAGCGTCTCTTCTTCCAAAACGTGGCCCAGAGGACAACTGGAACTGTTTTGCAGTTTCTTGCCATGACAATCGCGTGACCATAGGGGAACTCCCAACCACCGGGAGAGATCGCATTGCGGCCGGACGACATTCCGCAACTCCCTCACCGGCCCAGTGGATTCGGCGAAGCCCCGATTTCCGGAATGCCGACGACTGGTCCCCGATTCCCCGGTCGCTTGCACCCCCGGGGTGACGTCGGTTACCAACACGTCAGGTGGGAGGCAGGACGCTTTCTGCCCGGTCGCGGGGGCCGGCCGATGTCGATTTCCGATTGTGCCTGTCCAACTCCCGTTCACATCTCCTCCGGCCCCCCCTCGTGACGTGCGTCCCTCCGGCAACGGGTGAGGCCAACGACCGGGGGAACAGGTCTGGGGAGTGTGCAGCAGTTGGCTGACTGTCGCTGAGCCCCCGATGCCCCCCGCCAGACAACGGAACCCGCGCGGCCGAAAAACGAAGACGGCCCCATTCCCCACACGGTGGGTGGTGATCGGAATCTGGGCCATGGTTTCGCTGGGGGCGATCCTCGCGGTGGATACCCTGCTGGTCGATGACCCCGCGGACGAATCGGCCAACCTCGCAACCACCGAGGACGCGACGGGCACAGTCACCCTGGCGGCGAATTCGGCCCCGCCCCCAATTTCTTCCGCACTCCCCTCCGGCACGGCCTCCCATACCGGCTCTCCCGCTCTCCAGGGCAACTCGGCAACGGTCCCGAAGCCCGGTGAGCGGGGGCTGTCGGCCGACGCCGCCCGAAAGGCGAGCGATGAGCTCTTCGACCGGGGCCTCATTCCGGAACTGCGAATCGAGATCGCCGAGGGAGAACTGCAGAAACTCCGGCAGGGGGCGACATCGTTTGTCGCCGGGGAGATCCGGCCGTATGTCCCGGCCACCGTCGTCGAGGCGGGAGGGCACCGCTACGAAAATGTCGCCCTCAAGCTGAAGGGGAGTGCCGGCAGTTACCGCCCGGTCGATGATCGCCCCGCGTTCACGATCAACGTCAACAAGTTCGAAAACGACCAGACCTTCCACGGTCTCGGCAAGTTCCATCTCAACAACTCGGTGCAGGATCCCACGTACATTCACGAGTGGATCGCCTCGGAACTGCTGCGCGAGGCGAATGTTCCCGCCACCCGGGTGACGCACGCCCGGGTTTGGCTGAATGGCCGGGACCTCGGCCTGTATGTGCTGAAGTCCGCCTTCGACAAGCCGTTTCTCAAACGGCATTTCGGCCACGCCAAGGGGAACCTCTACGAAGGGGGCTTCGTCCAGGACATCGACATTGATCTCGAAAAGGACCTCGGGGAAGACCAGGCCAACCGGGCCGATCTCAAGGCCCTGCTGGCCGCCTGTCGCGAACCCGATCTCGCAGTCCGCTGGAGTCGCCTGGAGGAACTGCTCGACATCGAGCAGTTTCTGACCTTCATGGCACTGGAGATGATGCTCGGGCACTGGGATGGCTATACCCTGCAGCACAACAATTACCGGATCTTCTTCGACGCCAGGTCGGGAAAGGCATCGTTCCTGCCGCACGGGATGGACCAGGTTTTTGGCGACCCCAACGCCTCGGTGATCAATCTTCCGTCATCAATCGCGGCAGCGGCCGTCATGAACAACCGCATCTGGCGGGCCCGCTACCGCGAACGGCTGCGCGAGCTGCAGTCGCTGTTTCAGCCATCGGAAGAACTGCTGAAACGAGTCGACCAACTCCATGCCCGGCTGCGTCCTGTTCTCGAACGGATGGGGGGCCAGGTGGCGAAGGATCACGACCAGCAGGTGGCCGGGCTGAAGTCGCGATTGACTGCCCGCGGCGAAGGGTTGCTCAGGCAGCAGACCCTTCCCGACCCCGGCCCCCGGGACTTCGACGAGTCAGGACGACTGGCCCTCACCGAATGGCAGCCCGTCTCTGAAACTCCCGATGCCAAGCTCGAAGTGGTACCGGTGAACAAGGTCCCCAAGGCGTTCTCGATCCAATACAAGTCCAAGACCGGCCGCTGCAACTCGTCGTGGCGCTGCAAGGTGCCACTGGCGAAGGGGAAATACACACTGCACGCCCGCATGAAGACCGAAAAAATCGTCGCCGCCAATGACCAGGAAGTCGATGTGGGGGCCGGAATTCGCATCGAGGGCTGGCGGCGTGACAATGTCCGCAAGGGAACGACCACCTGGATCCCCGTCGAGTTCGACTTCGAAGTGACCGACGATGTGCGGACGGTCGAGGTCGTCCTGGAACTGCGTGCCCGTCAGGGGCAGGTCTGGTTCGATGCCGGGGCGCTGCACCTCACCCGCCAAACGCCCCCCTGAACCCGCACCTCCCGGGCTCCACTTCCCACCCTGTGTGCCCGTTCGTTCTCAGCATGGCCCCGCCCTGCGAGCGCGAACCATCGCGAGGCGACTGCGCAACCGCACGGGCGGTTGGCCAAGGGTCCCCGTCGCCTCCTCAGCCTACGACCCACCCGACTCGGGATGATGGTATCGGGCGTCGACCGGAGACAACCACAGGTTGGCGAGAAAGCCAACGAGCAGCAGCACGCTCATGAAGTACAGGACCTGGCTGTACGACTCGGCGGGAGGGACTCCTGCGGCCTTCTGGCGCTCGGCCCAACGGGTCAGCAGGACCGGTCCGAGAACGCCTGCGGTTGACCAGGCGGTCAGCAGACGGCCGTGGATGGCCCCGACGTGCATCGTCCCGAAGAGGTCGCGCAGGTAGGCGGG
>Ga0315902_10012494_pt1 | contig 11042 bp, 18 predicted proteins | sample LakEriMetagenome_9_FD_203523 | JGI IMG/M metagenome (GOLD analysis project Ga0315902, IMG submission 203523) | Freshwater fungal communities from buoy surface, Lake Erie, Ohio, United States - Buoy 12 MA117 | ecosystem: Environmental > Aquatic > Freshwater > Lake > Lake biofilm | place: USA...
ATCTTGAGGATATTTCCTTCAAGTGAGATCCTTTTCGTTTGCTGCAGCTCTAGTAACCATCCTCTGGTGACCTTATCTATCTTCATCTATTTACTTGTATACTTTGAACGGTGCCGTCCTGTTCTTATAAGAATCGAAATCCTTTTTGAAATCTTCCAACCTAGGTTCTATCTCATCACTCTTGATGATCCAGAATTGAGCTCCAGCTTTTAACGCTCTCGCTTGCTCTTCCGGTTCATTGGAGGATGAGATTATGCCTATCACTACTCCATCTCCGTAATCAAAGTTAATCCTACGAATTAGCTCTATCCCATCAAAAGATGAACCTATGATGTTGAGATCCACAAAAACACACTCTGGTTTAGCCAGTGTTCCTTTCTGCCAGGCCTGCGCCATTTTTATAGCCTGGTCAGTACTATCTATACTCTCCAGCGTTAGCGAGATATCTAACAAGCTACAAGCATCTTCGAACACCAGGTGAAACAAGCTCTCATCATCCACTAGCAAAATCGATTCGATCATCAGTTCAGTTTTATTTTCATTTTTGTTCCAGTCTCCATCATCTCACATGAGAGTTCGAACCCATGCTCCTTTAGGATAGCCACTGTTATATTTATCCCCAATCCTGCTGAATCTTCTCCAGATGCTTTTGATCCCTCTTTGAGAATTTTAGCTAATCTCGAGGGATCCAAGCCTCTTCCATTATCTTCAATCACAAGGTATCCCTTCTCTTCGTAAATGTTCACAATCTTCTCATCGCTATCGTTGTACTTTATGCCATTTTTGATGAGATTATCTATGGCGTTACAGAATAACACCTCGTTCACATCTGCATCCGGAAGGGATTCTACCGAAACACTGTTGATGTACGCATTGCCTGAGATAAACTTCTCCAGCAAATCACCTAAATTCACATGGGATTTATTGAGCACCGAAGCGCTCTTCACCAGATTAGTAAACTCGTAAACGTTTTTGTAAACGCGCTGGGTGTGCTGGAGGCCTTCCTTTATCATTTTCAGAGATCCTTCTATTTTGAGATTCCTAACGTCATCCTCAGTCAATCTTTTCTCAAGACCGTTTATACCACGTGGGATGTAAGTGTTAATACCACTATGCATGTCATGACGGATTATATGAGCAGCATGCTCAAGATAGGTGTTCTTCTTGTTAATGTCATCCAGCTGTTTTTCAATCTCATCATCCTGAACATGTATTTTCTTACGCTGGAGAATTACAGCTATGATTAAACCTAAGAGCACGAGGATGCCGATTGATACGTAAAGGTAGTTTTTTAACCTCTGCCTCTGCACTTTCAAACCATCATTCTGGTTAACTAAGTTACCATTCTCATCTCTCAAATCTCCTGACTGGATAGTTAACCCGATGATGTTTTTCTCCTTTTTTAACGATGTGATAGTGTTATCTTTCTGCTTCACTAGCTCCATATTAACGACCTTCTCTTGAAGAAGGACTTCCCTCTGTAACATGAGCTCCTCTATCTTCTTATCGATCTTGGCGAGAACATCCTTTAACCCTTCTTTGGGAAGCTGATCGTAGGATTTAGGGAGCTCCTCTAGAAACATCACGTCCTTTTCTATGCTCTCTATATCCTCGGCGTTGAGCTCGGGCTCTTCAACCGGTTCAGGCTCGGGAGCTATCCAAGTGGGTGTTATAGGCTGTATGAGGCTATCCTGGGAAAAGGATAGCCCAGAGCAAGCCACCAGTAAAATTATTAAGAAATTTCTCATCTATTTCCATTTTTTCTTATACTTCCAAACTTTCCTATTCATTATCTCATCTTTAGGAAGAGATTTGATGTCTATGTCATTCTTAAATTCCCAGATAGCTTTCTGGTCCATCCCATACTTTTGTACAAACTCCTTATACTTCTCATATTCCTTATCGCTCATTCTCGGCATTATTATACCAAAATCATCCGTCGTCATATAGTATCTTGAGAGATCCAAAATGTACACAGTATCGTCATCAGGATACTGTGTATAAATTAAGCTTGGGCCTAGAGCCCAGATCCACAGGCTATCATACACCTCTTCGCACTGATTCATGGATCCCTCACACTTCTCAAGCCTAGAGACCAGCGTATCTACGACCCCTCGTTGGGAGACCCTCGCAGAATCTTGATCTCGAATTATTCTCTTTAGCTGGAGTATTGTATCCTCCTGAGATTTAATTTTAGCTCTAAGATCCCTTATCGTCTTAGAAGATTTTTCTATAGAAGAATTTATGCTGTTGGACTGAGAAACTGTAAGTATCACCACGGAATCACCCTTGAATATAGTTTTAATTGGATATTGTCCGAAAGAGAATGAGTAAAACAGAGCTATCAATACCGTTAGGAAGATTCTCATTTAGAAAGAGTTATTTTAATTTGTGTCCCCCCTGAGGGCAACTTATCACAGTCCACTAGGAACCCATGTTCCTCCAATATTGCTATGCAGATATTTAGCCCTAGACCGCTACCGCTTTCTTTCTGGCCCTCTTTCCTAACATAGGGCTGTGAAAGGTATTTGAACTCCTCCCTTGTGAGCCCTCTCCCATTATCTTCTATGATCACATAGTTTCCCTCACGGTAAATTTTCACAAACTTATTATCGCTATCGTTGTACTTGAGACCATTCCTGATCAAGTTATCGAGCGCTGTGCAAAAAAGAGCTTCATTAACATTTTCCACTCCAAGATCGTCCACCAGAACTTGGGATTTATACGCGGTAGCAGAGAGGTAATCTTCAAGGATAGCTTTAAGATTGCATTCATCCTTGGTTAGTACAACATCTTTCTTTACCAAGTTGGTGAACTCGTAAACTCCTTTGTAAACTTTTTGAGTGTGCCTAAGGCCCTCCTTTATCATCTTTATGGGGCCATCAATCTTCAATTCCCTCTGTCTATCCTCTGGCATGCGCCTCTCAAGAGACCCCAGACCCCTTGGGATGTAGGTGTTGATACCGCTGTGCATGTCATGACGTAATATCTTAGCAGCATGTTCTAAGTAAGTATTCTTCTTTTGTATCTCATGTTGTTGCTGAACATTTAGCGAAATATCGGTTGCCACTTTTAGAACCCTATACGGTTTATCATCTTCTCCTATTATGGGATTATAAGTAGCTTGAAGATACACTCTTGAACCATCTTTTCTTTTCCTGCAAATTTCTCCGCTAGAAAATTCTCCCTTCCGCATCAGCTCCCAAAAGTTATCGTACTCATCTCCCATATCTTCTTCAAAAAGCAGCATAGAGTGATGTTTACCGATCAGCTCCTCCGATGAGTACCCCAGTGCTTCAGTGAAAGCGGAGTTAGCGAATTGTACGTATCCTTCTAGATCGAACTCTATCACCGCATTTGATCGGTTGATAGCAGTCATACGGTTCTTTAGCTGCAGCTCTTTATGTTGTAGAATAGCAGCATTTCTCATAATATCGGTAACGTCCTGGCGTATTGAAGAAAAACCCTCAAGCTTTCCATATTCATCAAACCTAGCTCTAATGTAAGTATCTACGTAATAGATGCTTCCATCTTTTGCTCGATTTGTGACAATATCGTTCCAGATTCCCCCAGAGAGAACTGTGTCGTACATCTTGCCCCAGTATCCATCAGGCTGTGTTCCTGAATTAACTATCGAGTGATCCTGTCCTAAAACTTCCTTGAGGGACCATCCTGAAATTTCTGTAAACTTATCGTTCACGTAAGTGATCCTCCCTTTAGCATCAGTAGCACTAATGATAACAGATTTATCAAGAAATTCCTCAGTCTCTCTAATTCTCCTAGTCAGATCATTCGTCTCTCTAACTGAGTGTGAGAAAGAATACAATGAAGATAGTACTTGTAAAAAATCCACTTCGGAAGGAGTCCAACTCCTTTCCGCGAAGGATTCTACACATATGACTCCTATCAGCGAGCCCTTGTACCAGATAGGAACATCCAGCATAGATTTGATTCCTAAAGGTCTCAAGTAAGTTTCAAGGAAACAGGCGGTAGCATGATGTGTCTCAGCATCGTTAGCTACTATAATTGGAGTATCCTTTAGCTCGTTAAAATAATCAGGGAAGTCTTTCTCAAACAGTTCCATTCCTTGATGAAAAGAATCTTCCGATCTGACGTAGAGCTGCTGGAGAACTATAGAAGTCCTGTCCATGCTGTATAACCAGACGGATGCTCTATCTGCATCCAATGAGCAAGCGGACTCTCTCATGAGGCTCTTTGCACCCTCATCAGTGTTTCCCATGTAAAATATCTCGTTCGAGGATTGAAAGACTAGTGCCCTCATCAGGGCGTCAGTGTTAGTGATCATATCTCAACAGGTTCAGCAGGTCCCTCTATGCTGGGGAACTGTGAATCTGCTCTTTTGGAGACCTGCTTTATTTTTATACTGTGGAACCTCCCATCGGGTGTTCCAACTATCAGATTTTCTCCTGGAAACTTTGCTAGTACTTTGGCTATCCTGCCACCCTCTCCCGCCAGCTCAATGTAGATGCCCTGGCGTGTCTCACCCTTGTACCCAGGTTTGATGAGGGTAGGATTGATCTTTCTAAGCTCCTCTAGGGACACGGGTCTAGCTGAGATCACCTTTCGAGTGACCGTGGTCGTGACATTATCCTTGACAACACCGTAGGCGATGGTGGTACGATCGTTTATAACCGCGCTCTTGAACTCCCCGATGGGCTCATCGCTCACCTGCATTATCTGGCGGATGGGTTCCTCTTTCTTCTCCTTCTCCTTCTTCGGTGGAGCTTTCATCAGCTCCATCTCAAAATGATCCGGTGAATTCAAAGTCTCCTTGTCGATGAAGAACTGTCTCTTGAAATCAAGAAGGCTCATCGTCTTAGTGTAACCGGGCTCTCCCCTGTTGGCTCTCCAGATGTAATCCCTATAAGCCATATCCGTCAGCTCCAGCGGGGAGACTTTATCCTCATGAAAAACTATAGTCTTTCCAGTGTTGTAGTTATTGATCACTCCCCAAATGTTATTGCCTCCCTTATCTCCAGCCCTGGTGCTGTAGTTAAGGACAGGCGAGTAGTACTCGTTCCCCACCTTGATCAGTATCTTTCCCAGGTATGCTGCTTTGAATTCCGCAGTCTTAGGACCGTAGTTCTTCTTCACTATGAATCCAGTAGTGAGCATCCTATGCAAGCACTCAGCTATAGTCAGCTCAAAATCCTCCATCGTGGCCTGGGTGAGCTGTAAGAAATCGTGAAGCCAGATCTCTCCCTTGACGTTGCCATTCTTGCTGAGGTGCAGGAGCTTCCTACAGGTCCATCCATCCGGGTGACCCGGACTCATCATCACTAAACGAGACTTAGGGCTATCCAGGCTAGCCCGCTCTTCCTTCCAATGATAATCGAGATTGATCTCATTTAGGAATTCCTCATATAGCTTAAAGTGGGTCATCAGTCATTTCTTTTTATTTCTTAAACTTGACTTATTCCAAAGTATTCTAAAAACTCTGGTGTGAGCTTTTCTTCTTCTGTGGGTTTTTCTATAGCTTGTGTTATCTTGCTAATAAACGCATCTTTTAACTTGCTAATGTCAAGATAAGGTCCAGTGAACCTTAGATCTTTTGGTTGACTGTCCAATTCCTCAAGTTTAGCTCTAATCGGAAAAGATCTAGAAGATCCTCCAGTAGAAAATATATAGAATCTTCCGTCAGATCCTTCTAATTCATTTATGTCAACACCACTTGCTATGTCACCATACTTTGGAACCCAAATTCCGGTTGCCGTTTGATTGTTAATTTTTACAGAAAACTTAATACCTTGTCTTTGTGTAGTATACGCTTTCTTATCAATCGGAGTGTATGCAATTTTTAATTTAGCTGCCTCATTTACGAAGCTTTCAAATGTTTGTAGGTTTTTCACGTTTGATATGATTTTTCTATATATTTTTCTTTCCAAGTAAGAATTGTTATATTGATAATCATGGAAACTATTTATGTGAAATTAGGAATGCCCGGAAGGATGATCTCCGGGTCAAAGAGCGGGTACTCTAAAGCTAGACCCAGAAACTTAGTGGTGTTCAACTCCAATCTGATCCTGAGGGATTACGAGGGGTGCATGAAAGTGTGGCACGGGGATGTAGACATAACTATTGATAGGCAATCCCTGGTAGAGATAGCAAGAGATACTGGAAAGGATGTTCTTATTCTCAGGGAGATGCATGGTAGGTTTGAGAATGAGAACAACCCTCTCGTGGAAGAGTTCGTCTACTCAGTTACTCCAGATGGAGTCGAGAAGCTGGGAAAATCCATTTCAGATTACGTCGATATCGAGACAATGGAAGTAAAGAGATAAAAAAATATGGCAAAAAAAGAAGAAAAAAAGGAAGAAGAAAACTACCTAGATGTGATCGAAGGGAATGTTGCAGCTGCTATTCGCCTAGCAAAAGCTGAATACGAAAAGAAACCATCCAATCCCATGTACTCGGTGATATCCAGCCTAGAGCTAACTTTGATGGAAATTAAAAAAATCAATGTGTAACATGGAAACTCTATACTCGTTGATACTATGGCACAAGATGGGGAGAAAGCCCAAAGATTATGAGATACATAACAAACCCTGGGCTGAAGTGGAAGAGGAATTCGTGAAGTACCTGGAGCGAGTAGGTCCGGAGAAATTCCAGGAGGATGTCCAGGAGAATAGCTTCATGGAGATAGAGAAGACCGATCTGTACTACGACGGCCACTTTTATCAAAACACGGACTCTTACCACGTGGATACGGTGGAACAGGATCCTGAGGACTCAGGAAGGTACACTGTGAAACAGATCTATCACGAATCCATGGCCGAGAGCACCATACTGACCATGATGATGAAGCACCTCAACCCGGATTCCTCGGCATTCCTCGCTAAGATCCATCGGGAGTGGTACCTTAAAAATAACCAAGAAAACAATGAAAGAGAACCTTGATGCTTACTTTATGAACTACCCCCAGCTGATGAAGATCCTGAGGAGCATCTCAACTGACCTGTGCATGATAGAGTTTATCGCTCACATGAAAGTTGATGAGAATGGGGATTCCTGCCTGAGCGGTGCGGAAGATCCCAACATGGTGTTCGGAAGGTATATGATAGCTGGTGAGGATTTCCAGGATCTATTGGAAGCCACCGAGTGGAAGAAATGGGCTGATTACCAAGGTCCCGGACTCTACAGCTTTGAAGCTTTGGTGCACGTGGACTCATACGACACCGAGTTATGCATGAACGTGAAGCACGCTGAAGTTTCCTGCCTGATGAACGAGGCTGAGGAAAGGAAGTTCATGGACGATATAAAAAACTAAAAAGAAAAGGAAAAATGATAAAACACGCATGGATTCTAGCGCTACTCATAGCGTGCAAGGATCCCGAAGCCAGGTTCACCCATAAAGTGGTGAAGAGAAACGTCACAAGGGCTGTGCACGATGAACGTATCCCAGGATCAGTCTACACCGACACTGTGATGACGGATGCGATCTGGCTCATTCATGATTACATCATCTCGAACGATACTCTCGTCTACTCAAACAGCGACGGATCCATGATAGAAATACCTGCACCATTCACGGTCTACGGCAAGGACTCGGTGGGAGGATGGGTTGAAATAGAGAAAGTCCCATGAGTCGCAGGAAGGAACCCAAGAAGAAAGCAGCTCCAAAACCCATCATCAAAGAGCCTAGCACGAAGGGTAAAGTTTTAGTCAGATTGGATTCAAAGACGGAGGTGTACCTCCCAGAGGACTACACCGAGGAGGACGTCCAAAGAATGAAGGAGAAGTACAAGATAGGAATTAGTTCGTGGGGCAGTTCATCTCCATGATCATTTGTTATATTTTTGCATCGTAAATCTTTTTATTCATTAAAATAATAATCATGAAAAAAATTCTTTTTATCGCTTCGTTGGTAGCAACCATCGCGGCACAAGCTCAGCCTTACATCGTGCAGAGTTGCGATGATATGACTGACAAATGCATCTACTACCCTTCCGAGAAGATTATCATCGCTAACGAAGCGAAGACTAAGGGCTTCACCATCAGCCTCCATCTTACACAAAAACCCTCCCAGATCGGGGTGAGCGGGATAATGTGCAAGGTTGTCAACATAGGTGGTTGTGACGAAAACGATAAGCTAATTCTCATGCTATCGGATAGCACAAAGATATCGTTGGTAAGCTGGAACGATTTCAACTGTGAGGGTAATGCTTGGTTCAACGTCAAGGAATCCGAGGTTGAGAGGCTAGCAACGCACAAAGTTATCAAGGCTTATATCCAAAACGGAAGAACCTACGATTCTCTCTCAGGTGAGATACCTGTGGAGGAGCAGGAGTACTTCATAAAGCTGATAGCTGACTGTAGACAGAACAAATTCACCAAGGAGAAGTAAGAAATAGCATGATAGACAATCTCGAGATAGTGAAGAAGCTGCTCAACTTCTCGGAGGATGGGGACTTTTACATGCTCTACATCTTCAAGAGAAAGAAAGATCAACCTGAGGGGGAGAGGGAGAATCACCAATCCGTGAGGACTATCAAGACTTACTGTATAGAGAGCATCGATCACTTGGAGAGGAGATACGATGAGGTGAAGAAACTATGCGAGGTATTCTCAGCTAGGGCGTACATTCATATCCAGAAGCAGAACCATCGGGATGTTTCCTTGGAGATGATGATCTCCCTAGCTGAGAGGCTTCGAAACGGACAGCACAACCAGAAGGGTCTCTTCGATTCAGTGGTGGGCCAGATAAAGACAATGGAGAAGAGGTGGATAGTGGATGTTGACACCAAGGACTGCAAGGAAATTTTCAGGATTAAGCTTGGAATAGATGAATGCAGACCTTACGCAATGGATAAAGTTATCGCGGAAGTTCCCACTAAAAATGGGTACCACCTGATCACGGAAAGATTTGACACTCAGGAATTCTGTAAAAATTTTCCAGGGGTCGACATACAGAAGAAGAACCCCACCCTACTCTACCTCCCGGAGAGTTTACACTAAAGATGTGTGGCATTTTACATTTTTGAAAGGGAATTTTATTTTTACATCATGAAAAAACTGGCAATTCTCCTGGTCTGCACCATCCTGACATTGGGTAGCATGGCCCAATTCTTCAACAACTCCAACAGCGAGCTCTGTATGAAGCTGTACACGGTGAGAGATGGTGCGGGGGAGTACATGGTCTACATGGTGATAGAGGAGTGGCAAATCACGGAGGAGGATGTGAAAGTCATGAAAAGGTGGAATGAGACCCCGCAGTCTCAGAGAACAACAATAACTAGCAGGTGGTCAAGGGAAGGCAGGAGGATCGAGGTCATCAGACCTCCCTACGTCATGGATCCACCAATCTTCCCAGGTGACCTACCCTACCCTGAACTCGTGGTGAGAAAGCCGGAGAAACTGTCATACGATCCCTGGAAAAAACCATCCATACAGCGGGGAAGCGGTCGGGATTGGGAGAGGGAGTTCGAGGAGAAGAGAAAGAAATGAGCATGGACTTTAAGAAAGCTGCTATCTCTCTAGCGAAGCACCTGGAGAATGTGCCCTATGATAACGGTGACCTTTCAGATCTAGGGAACGAGATCGGAATATCGATAGGAGCTTTGATAAGGGATGATGAGGATCTCAAAGATCTGGTGACTGGAATCAAACATGGCATCTCACTGACAAATGGAACTCATTGAATGCATTCAATTCTCTTTCCAAGGATTCTATCATCACTCAATTCTGGAGTCACTCATAGGTCACCAATCACTCGGATGTGAATCCTAGGCCTCAGGATCCCTGTAATTATCGGGGTCAGCTAGGTCATCACTGTTTGTAGCCTCAGGTTCAACGTAAGCCTGGGGCTCTTCAGCGTATGGCTCTTGAGCAGTTGCGGGTGCGGTTGGTGAGTTAGTAGGACCGCTGGGCTTCGGGGAATTAGGGGTGTGTTCGAGAATATTGTACTTCCCAGTACCGGGAGCATCATCCTCCTCGTCCATCTTTTGCACCAATAGCTTATCCCTGTCCTCATTTGAGAACCAGAAATCTATGACCTTGTTAAGGTTACCAACAAAAGCTCCGAGGAGGATGAGGAGAAGCTCCTTCCAGGACTCCTGGATGGTAGCTTTAACCATCACCGCTAGGACGATACCAAAGACGATGAAGAAGAAGGTGAACATCACGAGCAGGGTGATCTTCCACCTGTTCTGTTGCATCTGTTGAAGCATGAAGTTAAATCTTTGGGAATTTTCCACTTTGTGGTAATCTGTTCCGCCGAATAGGGCTTTGAAAAGGCTCATAGTTTCAGTTTAATTTTCTCTATATATCATGAACGTTTGGCACGTTTGCGCTTCTTCCGCTTTCTCATCAGCTTAGCGAGGGATGATGGGGCTCCCAGGGACTGCCAAGTGTCCCCGGAACCCACGTTAGTTGCTGTGGGTGCTACCACGTCACCCATCCCGGAGACATTTCCAGCTGGTGGAGCACCCACCTGGGCAAACCCCACATCCTCGGAGAGCCATTCCCTAAATTTTGATATCCTCTTCATGTATTATTTATCCGGTGAGAACGATATATAAAAACAAAAACAAGGTTATGAGTTACACACGTGAACAGGTAGAGAAAGCTGTGAAAGCCAAGGGCTACGCATGGTTCGAGGGACAAAAAAACTACGATGTGAACATCGTCGGTATCAGGAACTCCTCGACGGGGCAACGGGTGACAAACGTTTTCGATGACACCCTAACAGTTTCCTACAAGGTTGATGGAGCATGGAAATTTCACTCCTGGCCAGCGACAACCGACCCGGGTAGGAAGGGCGTGATGGAGTACCATAATGCCGCTGGGGTAGCTAGGCTAGTGGAGGGACAGTACAGGGGTTCTCACGCTATCGGTCTGCACCAAGGAAAGTACGAGGCGCTCAAGCAGGCGAAAGCTGTAAAAGTCTACAGGGATGCTAACAGGGACATGACTTACAATGAGGATAGAATACAGGAGGGCGTATTTGGTATCAACATTCACAAGGCTGGTGCCGATTCTAACTTGGTGGAAAACTGGTCGGAAGGGTGCCAAGTTTTTAAGAA
>Ga0315902_10012496_pt1 | contig 11042 bp, 8 predicted proteins | sample LakEriMetagenome_9_FD_203523 | JGI IMG/M metagenome (GOLD analysis project Ga0315902, IMG submission 203523) | Freshwater fungal communities from buoy surface, Lake Erie, Ohio, United States - Buoy 12 MA117 | ecosystem: Environmental > Aquatic > Freshwater > Lake > Lake biofilm | place: USA...
TAACCTCGGAAAATGCGAATTAAGACATACTTTTTTCCAGTTGCATTGTGACTGGATTTTTTTGGATTTTTTAAAATTTACTTAAAATAAAGGCCGCGTACATGTAATAATGTAGCGGCTTTTTTGGCTAGTTTGCTTTGTTAAGATTAATACAGAAGTAATTTGGCTAGTTTCCGTATCGGGTGGTGTATAGGTGCTTAGCACAAGTTTTGCGTAAGTCACTATCATCGTTGTTACACACATCAGTCAAAGATTCTCTCGAATGTCCCTCTAAGCTTAAAAGAATACTCAAAATTGCATCAGAGTTTTCTGCCATTTCAATTTTAGCAATTTGATTTGCTAACGCTTCCAAATCAATACAACTTACAACAGCCATTTGGTCTCCTTTGGGGTTTGTTCAATATTTACGCCGTTGTAATTTATAACAGAAATTTTAATTGTTTGGCAAGGGTTAGACAATTTTTCAATATAACAATAATCTTAAATAAATATGCTTACACCTATCAAGGATCAAGAATTATTTTTACAAATAAAGAATTTACTTCACAATTCCAGAAGTTTCATTGTTTCGCAGGTAAATACTACAATAACCAAAACCTATTTTGAAATTGGCAGAATTATTGTTGAAGACGAGCAAAATGGATCTAGTAAAGCTGAATATGGGGAAAATACGCTTAAAAATCTATCAGTCAAATTAACCGAGGAATTTGGAAAGGGTTTTAGCCTGAGAAATATTGAACAGATGAGGCTATTTTATTTGGTATTCAGAAAAACGCAGACACTGTCTACGAAATTGAGCTGGTCACACTATGTAAGGCTTTTGGCTTTCGCCGATCAGCCCCTGAAACTACAATTTTATATTACAGAAATAGAGCAAAATAACTGGTCGCTTCGGGAATTAAACAGACAAATTGGATCTTCACTTTTTGAAAGGGTAGGGCTAAGTACCAATAAAAACGGTGTAATTCAAGATAATCTGACAAAATATCACGATCCACAAACACCTGATGATATAATAAAAGATCCTTATATTTTAGAGTTTTTAGGGCTGGAAGAATCTGCAAAATATAGTGAAAAAGATTTGGAAACTGCTATTATAGATAATATCCAAAAATTTCTGCTTGAAATGGGCAAGGGTTTTACCTTCGTAGCAAGACAAAAAAGGCTTACTTTTGAAGATAAGCACTATTACGCGGATATTGTTCTATATAACAGAATTTTAAAATGTTTTGTGATAATCGATCTAAAAATTGATAGACTTAGCCACCAAGATGTTGGGCAAATGGAAATGTATGTAAATTATTTTGATATGGAAGAAAAGCTGGAAGCCGAAAACCCAACAATCGGTTTAATTCTTTGCCCTGAAAAAGATAAGGCAATAGTAAAATATGTGCTAAATCAAAAATCCCAAATTTTTGCTAGTGAATATAAACTTATAATGCCAAACGAAGAACAGCTACAAAAACTGATTGATAAAGCCAAAGAGCAAGTTGAATTAAGCCAAAGTGTTTTAATTTAAGTATAAAGGTTGCGCTTCTAACTAAATACCACAACCCCTTCTTGCCAAAAGTTTGTGGGTGGGTGTAGTTTAGGGTAATTAATTTAGTTGATGTAAATGTCTTTAAAAAATAACAATCAAAACATGACCAAGGAACAAGAAAGAGCTGAACTGCATCGAACAATTTGGCAGATTGCCAACGATCTTCGTGGAAGTGTTGATGGGTGGGATTTTAAGCAATATGTGCTTGGAATTTTGTTTTACAGGTTTATTAGTGAAAATATAACTAGCTACATAAATATTGAGCAAAGAAGAATAGACCCTATCTTTGATTATATATTTTTACCAGATGATAAAGCAGAGTTGGGCAGAAGCGAGGTGGTTAAAGACAAAGGTTTTTACATTTTGCCTAGCCAGCTTTTTGTAAATGTAGCTAAAAATGCATCCCAAGATAGTAATTTAAATGAGACTCTTTCCAAGGTATTTAATAATATTGAAAACTCTGCCAAAGGAACTACCAGTGAAGATGATTTAAAAGGTTTATTTGATGATTTAGATGTTAATTCAAACAAGCTTGGGGGTAGTGTAGAAAAAAGAAATCAAAATCTGGTTAAACTTTTACAAGCAATCGGCAGTTTAAAACTTGGTGATTATGCCGACAACACTATAGACGCTTTTGGTGATGCTTATGAATATTTAATGGCCATGTATGCCTCTAATGCAGGTAAATCTGGTGGGGAATATTATACACCTCAAGAAGTTAGTGAATTGTTGGCCGAAATAACCACCGTTGGAAAAACTGAAGTAAATAAAGTTTATGACCCTTGCTGTGGATCTGGTTCACTTCTACTTAAATTTGCTAAAGTACTTGGAAAAGATAATGTAAGGCAGGGCTTTTATGGTCAGGAAATTAACCTTACAACTTATAATTTGTGTAGAATCAACATGTTTTTGCATGATATTAATTATAACAATTTTAATATTGCCCATGGTGATACATTAACCGACGCTAAACACTGGGGTGATGAACCATTCGACGCTATTGTTTCCAATCCACCATATTCCATAAACTGGGAAGGTGACGCGAACCCATTACTTATTAACGATCCAAGGTTTTCACCTGCTGGGGTATTAGCACCTAAAAGTAAAGCCGATTTAGCTTTTACCCTTCATATGCTTTCTTGGCTTTCTACCAGCGGAACGGCAGCTATAGTAGAATTTCCTGGTGTTTTATACAGAGGTGGAGCGGAGGCTAAAATTAGAAAATACCTTATTGATAACAACTATGTTGATGCAGTAATTCAATTACCGCCAGACCTATTTTTTGGAACAACTATTGGCACTTGTATTGTTGTACTAAAAAAGAGTAAAAACGATAATTCTACACTATTTATTGACGCTTCCAGCCAGTTTGTAAGAGGTGGAAATAAAAATAAATTAAGTGAAGCTAATAGGTTAAAAATTTTGGAAGCTTTTAAAGAAAGAAAAGACATTCAGTATTTTGCCAAACTGGTGGAAAACAAAACCATAGCCGAGAATGATTATAATATAGCGGTTTCTAGTTACGTAGTGGCTGAAGATACAAGGGAAGTAGTGGATATTACCAAGCTAAATGCCGAGATTGAAAGGATTGTGGCTAAACAAACTGAACTTAGGGTGGCTATTGATGAGATTGTTAGAGGGATTGAAGTTTAAAAATTACAAGGTAGTTTTATGATTAAGAAAATACTAAAAATAAAAAAGCTTGGTCTATATTCAGATTATACATGGAATAGTAATTTACCCGATTTTGATAGATATAATTTGTTTTATGGTTGGAATGGCTCAGGAAAAACAACCTTATCGAAACTATTTGCATGTCTAGAATACGGTAGTTTGTACGATTTCCCAGATTTAAAATATGAAATTGAGCACGAGAGTGGAACTGTAAAAGAAAACTCTCAATTCAATCAGAAAATACGCGTCTTCAATCAGGACTACATACAGAATAATTTCCAACTAGTTAGTGGCAAGGCAAACCCTATTTTTATTCTTGGAGAGGAAAATAAAGAGATCGCTGATAAGATTAAAACTGATGAAGAAACTTTATCCAATCTTCAAAATCAAAAAAGTACTAAAGAAACTGAGAAAGCAAGAAATGAATCTGATAAGGCCAACAAATTTACCGAAGTAGCAAAAGTTATTGGAGCAAATCTCGTCGGATCTTCTACACGAAACTATAGAAAACCAGATGCTGAAAAAGATTTTGAAACCATCGCAGAAAAGAAAATATTAAGTTCGGATGAGGTTGCTAAACAACAGGCGGTGATTAAGCAGGAACAAAAAGATAAAATAGTCAAAATCAATCTTGCCATAGACTTAGATTTGTCTGGTGTATATGATGATGTTATATCTGTATGCAACGAAACAGTTGAAATAAATGTCATTAGCAGACTTACCCAGAATCAGGAGATTTCAGCCTGGGTTGAACACGGACTGGATTTACACACAAAAGAGAGTGAGCAATGCGAATTCTGCGGTTCAAATTTTCCAAATGGCAGAATTGAAGCATTACTTGGTCATTTCAATGAAGCAGACAAAAAGTTAAAGGAGAAAATAGATGCGAAAATTATCAATCTCCAACAATCTATTCAGACGATTAAGGCTATTCAACTGCCAAACAAGGCTCAATTCTACACGGATTTACAGACATTATTTACATCACAGGCCATAACTTACAACCAAGAAAAAAATAATTACTGTGCCGAATTGTCTACTATGGTTGAGATTTTAAACACCAAAAAACAAAAAACTACAGAGAAAGTGACTTTTTCAAGATCATTGAGCAATAACTTTCAATCTTCAGTTGATTCTGTAAATGATACTATAGAGCAACATAATCTAAAGAGTGATAATTTCCAAACTGAGAAAGACAAGGCTGTAGAATTATTGAAGGTACACCATTTGAGTGAAATTTTTGATGAAGTAAAAACCTTTGATTCGGAAATTAAAGATTGCGAAAAAGTAATTTTAAAACTGCAAAATGGTGATGGTACGCCAAACTTAGTTGGAATCATTGCTCTAAAGAAACAAATAGCTGAAAATAGAAACAAAATTTCGTCTGAACATAAAGCTTGCGATACACTTAATAAACAGCTACAAACTTTTTTAGGTAGAAATGAGATTGCTTTTGAGGTTGCTCCTGAGGGTGGTTATGTTGTTAAGCGTAGTGGAGTGATTGCAAACAATTTAAGTGAGGGTGAAAAAACAGCTATCGCATTTGTGTATTTTGTCGTGCATTTGAAAGACCAAAATTTTGATGTAGTTAATGGCATAATTGTAGTTGATGATCCTATCTCAAGTCTTGATTCAAATTCGCTATTCCAAGCTTTTGCATTTCTGAAGAACGCAGTAAAAGACGCGAAACAGGTGTTTATACTGACTCATAACTTTAATTTCTTGAAGTTAACTCTTGGTTGGCTAAATCACAGAAGTGTGTGGAGCAACAGTCGATTTTATATGATTAAAAATCAATATGCAACAACTAATGGTAGAACGGCATTTATTTCAGATCTTGATAAAGAGTTGAAAGATCATGAAAGTGAGTACCACTACTTATTTAAAGTTTTGTATACTTTTGAAACAGACGGGAGTATCGCTTCCGTTTATCACATACCAAATGTTGCCAGAAAAGTTCTTGATACATTTTTAATGTTCAGAGTGCCGAATAGAGAAAATTCATATAAAAAAATAGAAAAACTTGATTTTGATGAGAATAAGAAAACTGCAATTTATAAGTTTACAAACGATCAATCACATATCACTGGCGATGGTTTTGATCCTTCATTAGTGCCAGAGGTACAAAAGAACGTAAAGTATCTGCTTGAAATGATGGAATCCGTATTTCCAGAACATTACCAAATACTCACTGATTCAATAAGATAAGCAATTATGAATATACACCGCAACCACCTCCAATTCCTAATCAACCAACTATCCCCAAACGGTGTGGAGTACAAGGAGCTTGGGGAAGTTATTAAACTAGAAAAAGGTAAGCAACTTAATAAGGAATTACTTTCTGAAAATGGAACTTATCCTGCTTATAATGGAGGTGTTTCTTATTCTGGTTTTACAGAAAATTACAACTATAATGAGAATACAGTTATTTTAAGCCAAGGAGGCGCTTCTGCAGGTTTTGTAAATTTTGTTTCAACAAAGTTTTATGCAAATGCCCATTGTTATGTTGTGTTACCAAAAATAGAAATAGTTGAAAATAGATACGTATACCACTTTTTAAAATTGAATCAAGAAAAGCTAACTGAAAAGCAACATGGCGCTGGAATACCTGCATTAAGAACAAGTGAAATTTTAAAACTAAAAATCCCCCTCCCACCCCTTGCCATCCAACAAGAAATAGTCAGAATTTTAGACTCATTTACAGAGCTGGAGGCAGAGCTGGAGGCAGAGCTGGAGGCAGAGCTGGAGGCAAGAAAGGTTCAATACAATTTTTATAGAGATCAGCTTTTGTCAACTGAAAAAGATGTTGAATGGAAGACTTTGGGTGAGGTTGGAACTTTTATAAGAGGCAATGGCCTGCCTAAAAGTGATTTCACCGAAACTGGTGTTGGTTGTATACATTATGGTCAAATTTACACATTTTATGGTACTTATACAGATACAACCAAATCGTTTGTATCGCCTGAAACTGCAAAAAAATTACAAAAAGTTCAAAAAGGTGATGTTATAATAACAAATACAAGTGAAAATTTAGAAGATGTTGGAAAATCTGTAGTTTGGTGTGGTGATGAAGAGATTGTAACAGGCGGACATGCTACAATATTTAAACCAAAAAAAATTACTGGAAAATATTTTGCTTACTTCACACAGACACAATCTTTTTTTAATCAAAAGAAGAAATACGCAAAAGGAACTAAAGTTATTGATGTTTCTGCAAAAGATATGAATAAAATTCTAATCCCAATTCCGCCACTCTCAGAGCAAGAGCGAATCGTGGGTATTTTAGATAAATTTGATGCCTTGGTAAATAGTATTTCTATTGGTCTTCCAGCTGAAATTAAAGCCAGAAGACAGCAATATGAATATTACAGGAATCTGCTTTTAAGTTTTAAGGAAATGGGGAAGTAGAAATTTAAAAAATATGATCACCACCGAACAAAATTTTACCAACAAAAATTCTCCTCTTGAGGAGTACCCACGAAGTGGGGGAGGTGTTTTGACTTCATCTACTAATACAGTAAACTTTAATGTAAAAGCTAATGCCATGGAAACACCCCGTCAGACTTCGTCTGCCACCCCTCACGAGGGGAATTTTAGCCTATCTTCAAATTCAAATTTTAAATGACGAACTATGCCAAAAAAAATAACTATCCAATCTTCTACTGCTGAATATCTTAAATTTATCACTTCCAACGGAAAAGGTGAACAAACTATTGAGCTTAGGTATGAAGATGACAACATTTGGATGACACAAAAAATGATGGCAGAACTGTATGGGGTTTCAGTACCAGCAATTAAACAACATTTAAACAAATTAGTTGAAGATAACGAGCTTAATACTGCAACTATTAAGCAATACTTAACAGTTCAAAAAGAAGGTAGTAGAACAGTAGAAAGATTACTTGATTATTATAATCTTCAAACAATTATTTCTGTTGGTTTCAAAATAGAAAATGACAGAGCAGTGCAGTTTCGAAAGTGGGCAAGAGAAATTGTAAAAGACTATACTGTTAAAGGTTTTAGCATGGACGACAACAGACTTAAAAATCTTGGTGGAGGTAATTATTGGCAAGAACTACTAGAGAGAATTCGGGATATTCGTACAAGTGAAAAGGTTTTTTACCGTCAGATTTTGGAGATTTATGCGACTAGTATTGATTATGATCCCAAGGTTGAAACTTCTATAGAGTTTTTTAAAAAAGTACAAAATAAAATGCATTATGCAGTGCATGGTCAAACGGCTGCGGAGGTAATTTATAATAGGGCTGATAGCGAAAAAGAATTTATGGGACTTACTACTTTTACAGGTACAAAACCACAACTTAAAGATATATCAGTTGCTAAAAACTATTTAAATTCCAAAGAATTAAGAGCTTTAGGACAAATTGTTTCAGGATATTTAGACTTTGCACAGCGTCAGGCTGAACGAGAAAACCCTATGAAAATGGAAGATTGGGCCAAACACCTTGATGCAATTTTAACCTCGACAGGCGAACAATTACTTCAAAATGCAGGTAAGATTAGTCATGAAAAAGCAGTTGACAAAGCCACTTTAGAATACAAAAAGTATCAACAAAAGACTTTAAGTGAAGTAGAGAAAGCTTTTTTAGAATCCATACAATCGGTAGATAGCAAAACAAAATCAACTTAAAATTCTTCTATTCTTACATGTCAGCAAATAATCTAAACCTAGTCGCTCAAAACCCTTTAAGTACTGTAGTTTCCGAGTACGCTTTTAATTCTTCCCGTGAAAGTGGCTATCAAAGTGAAGCCGAGCTTGAAAAGGCTTTTATTCGCCAGCTTGAATTGCAAGCTTATGAGTATTTGAAAATTACTGCAGAAACCGATTTAGTTTTAAATTTACGACAGCAACTGGAAAAACTGAACAATTACAAATTTAGTGATAACGAATGGCAACATTTTTTTGCAAACGAACTTTCAAACCCCAATCAAAGCATCGAAGAAAAAACAGCTACAATTCAGGAAAATCATATTAAAAACTTAAAGTGTGACGATGGTTCGGTAAAAAATATTTATTTGCTAAAAAAAGATAATATCCATGATAACACTTTACAAGTAATAAACCAATACGCCACCGAAGATGGCCAATATTCTAATAGATACGATGTAACAGTGTTAGTAAACGGTTTGCCTTTGGTTCATATCGAGTTAAAACGCCGTGGGGTGGCTATTCAAGAGGCTTTTAATCAAATTGATAGATACCAAAGAGAAAGTTTTTGGGCTGCATCTGGCCTGTTTGAGTATGTTCAGCTTTTTATCATTTCCAACGGTACTCATACAAAATATTACAGTAACACCACTCGCTTTCAGCATATTAAAGAATCAGGGGAAAATGGTTCTAAAAAGGGGAAAAAGACAAGTAATAGTTTTGAATTTACAAGTTGGTGGGCAGATTCAACTAATAGGCCAATTTCAGATTTGATGGATTTTGCAAAGACTTTTTTTGCTAAACATGCCCTCTTAAATATTCTAACCAAATACTGTGTTTTTACCACTGAAAGGCTTTTACTGGTAATGAGGCCATATCAAATTGTAGCCACAGAGAAGATTTTAAGTAGAATTGAAACAAGCACAAACTATAAAAAACTTGGAAGTGTTGAAGCTGGAGGGTATATATGGCACACAACAGGCTCTGGGAAAACTTTAACCAGTTTTAAAACAGCTTTGCTGGCTAGTAAATTAAGCTATGTTGATAAGGTCTTGTTTGTTGTAGATAGAAAAGATTTAGACTATCAAACCATGAGAGAATATGATAAGTTCGAGAAAGGGGCCGCTAATAGTAGTACAAGTACATCAGTGCTGAAAAAACAGCTAGAGGATAGAAGTTCAAGAATAATTATCACGACAATTCAAAAACTGGATAGATTTATTTCTAAACATAAGGGACATACAATTTTTGACGGACATGTAGTCTTAATTTTTGATGAATGCCATCGTTCTCAGTTTGGTGATATGCACACGGCAATAACTAAAGCCTTTAAAAATTATAATATTTTTGGTTTTACTGGTACACCAATCTTTGCCTTAAATAGCTCATCTTCAGGTAGAGTTGATTTGAAAACTACTGAACAAGCTTTTGGTGAAAAACTTCATACTTATACTATTGTTAATGCTATAGCAGATAAAAATGTGCTTCCTTTTAAAGTTGATTATGTTTCCACGGTGAAAGAAGCTGAAAATATTGAAGATAAAAAAGTTAGCGATATTGATAGAGAGGCCATTCTAGCCTCACCAGAAAGACTGCAAAATATAGTAGAATATATTCGTCAGCATTTTGACCAAAAAACCAAAAGAAATAGCTTTTACAATTTAAAAGATAGAAGGCTTGCAGGTTTTAACTCAATTTTTGCCGTTTCTTCCATTGATGTAGCCAAGAAATATTATTTTGAATTTAAAAAACAACTTTCTACAGTTCCAAGCGACCAACAACTTAAAATTGCTACAATCTTTAGTTTTGGTGCAAACGAAGCAGAGGTTGACTCTGTAATAGATGAAAATTCAGAAGATACAAGCGGGCTAGATTTTGGGTCGCGTGTTTTCCTTGAAAGTGCAATTAAAGATTACAATGCAATGTTTGGCACTTCTTTTGATACATCATCCGATAAATTTCAAAATTATTACAAAGATGTTAGCCTTAGGGTAAAAAACCGAGAAATAGATGTTTTGATTGTAGTAAATATGTTCTTAACTGGTTTTGATGCTACTACCTTAAATACACTTTGGGTAGATAAAAATTTGCGTTTACATGGCTTACTTCAAGCATTTTCTCGTACTAATCGTATTCTAAATAGTGTAAAAACTTTTGGAAATATTGTGTGTTTCCGCAATTTAGAAAAAGCAACCAACGAAGCAATTTCCCTGTTCGGAGATAAAGAAGCTGGTGGAATTGTGCTCTTAAAAGCCTATGCAGATTATTTCAAAGGTTACAAAGATGGGGACAAAGAAGTTAGGGGTTACGAAAGTATGGTTGGTGAACTGCTAGAAAAATTTCCAGTAGCTGAAAGGATTTTGGGCGAACAAGATCAAAAAGAATTTATTAAACTTTATGGGGCAATTCTTAGAGTTAAAAACATTCTAACTACTTTCGATGAATTCAGTGGCAATGAAATTTTAACAGATAGAGATGTACAAGATTATCACAGCAAATACATAGATCTTTACAAAGAAATTAGAGGGCATTCAGAAGTTGAAAAAGAAAATGTGAATGACGATTTAGTCTTTGAAATGGAGCTTATTAAGCAGGTGGAAATTAATATTGATTATATAATTCAATTAATAAAGCAATATCATGAAAGCCACAACAAAGACAAAGAGATTTTGGTGGATATTAACAAAGCCATTGATTCCAGTTTAGAGCTTCGAAATAAAAAAGATTTGATTAACCAATTTATTACAAATTTGGATGTAAGCTCAGCCGTTGATGAAGAGTGGCACTCTTTTGTAAAAGGAAAGAAAGTTGAGGAATTAGAAAACATTATTAGCACCGAACAACTTAATTCTGAAGCTACTTACAGCTTTATTAAAAATGCCTTTAGAGATGGAGTTGTGGCCACAACAGGCACAGCTATTTCAAAAATATTACCCCCAGTTTCACTGTTTTCGCCAACCGGGGAAAGAACAAAGAAACGAGAAAGTGTACTTGAAAAACTTACCAGATTCTTTGAAAGATTCTTCGATATCTCAGGCGGAGAGTTCTAAAATATAACTACGATATGTAAAAAAACACTCAACTTCTTTACATATCCAATAAAACATGTAAAAAATTCCCCGTATGAACATGTTCAAACCAACCAAAGCCACAAACATC
>Ga0315902_10012498_pt1 | contig 11041 bp, 8 predicted proteins | sample LakEriMetagenome_9_FD_203523 | JGI IMG/M metagenome (GOLD analysis project Ga0315902, IMG submission 203523) | Freshwater fungal communities from buoy surface, Lake Erie, Ohio, United States - Buoy 12 MA117 | ecosystem: Environmental > Aquatic > Freshwater > Lake > Lake biofilm | place: USA...
AATAGCCCCCCGGCGTATACCGCTACATCTTGCCACACCCATGTTTTACCAACAGCACTTTTCAAGGGTGAAAGTCCAATAGGTCCCATCTGATGTCGGGTGCGGGTGAAGGTGAGCAAGCTTATGCTCATTACCAGGGCTGCCAATCCGAAAGCCACATTCCAGGTCAAATCAGCAGGAATAATCGAAGAGAGAAATTCGCCCTTCCCAATGGCAATGCAGAAATAACCGCCGAGCAAGGCTCCTACGTTGATACCGGCATAGAATAAGGAGAATCCGTCATCGCGACGGCTGTCACCCTGCTTATACAGCTGCCCTACCATGCTCGAGATATTCGGTTTGAAGAAACCGGTACCCACCACGTTGAAGGCAATGCCTAAAAAGAAAAACTGCTTAGGGTCGATAGCTAGAATAATGCTCCCCGTAATCATGAGCAAGCCACCCCAGAAAAGCGACTTGCGGAAGCCAAGAATTTTGTCGGCAAACATGCCTCCTATAAAGGTGAACGCATACACCCAGGCTTGTGTAGCCCCGTATTGCAGGTTCGCTGCTTTATCATCCATGAACAATTGCGTAACCATGAAAAAAGTGAGCATACCGCGCATACCATAGAAACAGAAGCGCTCCCACATTTCAGAGAAAAACAAGTACCACAGTTGCTTGGGATACTTCCCCTCAAAGGTTTGAATTTGTTCGATGGTTTGCATATCAGTGTATTCCTTTTTCGTTCATGGTTTTATTGAGTCGGCCCAGCAGTAAAAACATCAATGCTGTGGCGCCTAAAAGTAATCCGAAGTTTACCCAGAAGAAGTCGGTCTTGTCGTTGTAACTGTCCCACATACTGGCCAACACGCCGCTGAGCTTGTTCCCAATGGAGGTGGCCAAAAACCAACCGCCCATCATAAGCGAGGTGATGCTTGCCGGACTGAGCTTCGACACGAGCGATAATCCCATGGGGCTCAAAAACAATTCGCCAATGGTAATAACTCCATAATTCGCAACAAGCCACCACGGGCTCACTTTCTCCGTTCCATTGCTGCCGGCTTTCACGGCTGCCACCATCACCAATACGGAGAGTCCGCTAATAAGCAGACCAAACGCAACCTTGGCAGGCGTTGAAGGCTCGGCATTACGCAGACGCAGAAAGGAGAAGAAGGCTACTACAACAGGCGTCAAGAGAATCACCCAAAACGGATTGATGGACTGACTGAGGTTGGTGGCCCACAAGCTCACTTGAGTGCCTTCTTCCGGGCGTTGTTCTTCCGTTGCATTTTTGAAATAGACTGGATAGTCGTAGGTCTTTTGCACCTTGCCATCTTCCTTGATGAGCCGGAACTGATCGTCGTATGCATCGATGCTGTCTTTGGCGTAGGTGAGCTTTTTCGAAAACTTCAAATTGTCGGTCACGGTGGCCATAGTACCTGTAACCTCTCGGTCGGTGTATCGATCCGCCCATGTGTTCAGTGCAGAACCATTGAGCTTGAAAACGGCCCAGAAGAGAATTACGACCGCGAAAATGGTGAGCAATGCTCCAATCTGCTTGCGTTCATCGGGACGCGCACGGAAGAATAACGACGCATAAAAAAGAATGACCGGTACACACGCAAAAATGAACGCGTCGGTGCTGTCACTGCCGAAGATAGCCGCATTCGGATTAGCCGGAGATTCAACGCCCTTGATGAGCCAGCCAATCACCCCAAAGATGATGGAAGGCAATAGAATGAGCAACACAATTTTACTCAACGGCATATCGCCGGGCTGGGTGCCTTTGGCTTCGGTGTGGCCTTCATAGTGGCGTGTGCCCATCATGAATACGATCACGCCAATCACCATACCCACGCCCGCTGCGAAAAACGCCCACTGCCAACCAAGCAAGATCATCAGCGCTGCTCCGAAGAAGTTGCAGATAAAAGCACCGATGTTGATGCCCATGTAGAAGATGTTATAACCTTCGTCTTTCTTGGCCTTGTATTGTTCGTTTGAATAAAAGCTACCGAGCAACGTCGAGATATTCGGCTTGAAAAATCCATTTCCAAGAATCACCAAGGTCATGGCCACATAGAGCATGGGCAGCGAGTGAATCCCCATCATCATGTAACCGGCCGCCATGAGCAGACCTCCCATGATGATTGACTTGCGATAACCGAGATAACGATCGGCCAGCAAGCCACCGATGAACGGCGTCAAAAAGACTAGCGCGATAAACGTTCCGTACAAGTCGGCCGATTCCTTTTCCGTCATACCAAAACCGCTCTCACGGTCTTTCAGGTAGAGGGTAAAAATGCCGATCATCAAATAATACCCGAATCGTTCCCACATTTCAGAGAGGAAGAGATAGGGCAGGGCTTTGGGATGTTTGGACCACATATGGTTAATGACTAATGACGAGTGACTAATGACGAGTGGCGAGTGGCGAGTGGCGAGTGACGAGTGACTAATGACGAGTGACTAATGGCGAATGGCGAGTATGCATGAAATTATTCGCCACTCGCCATTCGCCGTTCGCCACTATTCAGCGGTTGCCATCATCTTCTGCAGCGCTCTGCTGAGCACAAACAGAATACCGGCGGCGATGCCGGTCATGATGACGAAGACCATGAAGAATTGATAGAGGTTGGTGATTTCATAACCGAGCATGGTTGGCCATACCTGGTCGGGTGTGGGTTCACTCGGTGGGATAAGCGCGCTCAACGTACCTGCAAACTTGTTGGCAGCGGCATTGCCAAGAAACCAGGTTCCCATAAGCAACGATGACAAACGCAAGGGAGCTAATTTCGATACCATCGAGAGACCGATAGGCGATAGGCAAAGCTCACCCATGGTATGGATGACATACAGCCCAATCAACCACCACATGCTCACTTTTTCGCCGGCAGCGAGACCGCTTACCGGAATGGCGATAACGGCATAACCTACTGCAACCAGCGTTAGGCCCCATGCCATTTTCGTTGGGGAGGAAGGTTCCAAATTTCTTTTATGCAGGTATCCCCACAATAAGGTGAACGGCAATGCGAGCGAAATGACAGCCAACGCATTCACGGCTTGAAAATAGGCTGTAGGCATTTCCCAACCGAATATGAAGCGATCCGTTTGACGGTCGGCAAACAAGGTTAGTGAAGCCCCCGCCTGTTCAAACGCACCCCAAAAGAAAATGACGAAGAATACCAGAATAAGGATAACTACTATGCGCATCAACTCATGGCGGCGCAGGCTTTTATCGGTCAACAAAATGATAGGCATTACAGCCATTGATCCATAGATGAAGTAACTGATGATATCGTATTCAGCACCAAACCATTGCTTAAAGTTGAGCATGAAAAAGATAATTCCGATGGTGCCTAATGTCATGGCAATGGCTTTCAGGTCCATAGGCTTTACAGGAAGACCAATTTCTTTTCCATCTTCCGAGATAAGATATTTCTTTTGAAAAAGGATGAAGCCAATTAAACTAAGAAGCATACCAACGCAAGCCGATAAGAAACCCCATTTGAAGTTTTCCCCAAATGACCCGCAGACAAAGGGTGCTATGAATGCACCAAGGTTAATTCCCATGTAGAAAATGGTGAACGCGCTATCGATGCGGCGATCGTTGGCAGGGTAGAGCTGTCCTACCATGGTAGAAATGTTCGGTTTGAAGAATCCGTTTCCGATAATGATGGCTGTTAAGCCCATCCACATGAGCGGAATTCCCCCCTCAGCGCCGGCCCCTGCCGAAAGGAACATAAAGAACTGTCCAATTGCCATAAGTATCCCCCCGAGGATAATACTCCGACGATTACCTAGATATCGATCGCACAAATAGCCTCCAAGCAGTGGGGTCAGGTAAACCAGACCGGTATAGCTGCCGTAGATTTCAGAGGCGTCTTTGTCTGTTAGGCGCAGGGCATTGGCCATGAATAAAATGAAGATCGCTCGCATACCGTAGTAGCTGAAGCGCTCCCACATTTCGGTGTAGAACAGAAAGTAAAGTCCTTTGGGATGTCCTGATTTGGTTGAAGATGTCATAGTCGTTTGGTTTGTTGAAGGCCAAACATAGGGGAAAATTGAGTTGGAAGGATTGCAGGATTGTAGTATTGTAGGATAATAGGGGGGCGATTTGTGATATTGGGTACTGGGTAATGAGGACTGGCAATACCTACTTCACTACTTCACCATTTACCACTTCACCGTGCTAATCCCAGAACTTACGTGCACGCCATTCGCGCTGTTGCTCCGGTTGCAAAAAGGTCCACGCCAATATGCGACTGTTCTTTTGACCTTGTGCCATATGAATTACCTGCACCTCGGTAGGCTTTAAACGCTGAAGAGCCCTGCGCAGGGCATGCATGTGTTCTTGTCGAGAAACAAGTGTAGTAAACCAATAGCATTTGCGAGCAAAGAAAAAACTCTCCTCCATCATCTTGCGGATGAATTGCACTTCTCCGCCTTCAGCGTATAATTCGCCTGACTGTCCGCCGAAGTTGCGAGTGGACCCCATGGTTTTCGATTTTCCTAAGTTCTTCCATTTGCGCGCGGATGCTTCGTTTGCTTCAGCTTCGCTTCCATAAAAGGGCGGATTGCACACTACCAAATCAAACTCCTCGTCGTTTCCAACAATCCCTTTAAAGAAATGCGACGAGTTCTTTTGCAGACGCAATTGCACGTGCTCACTGAGCGAGTCACTCGACGCAATAATGGCTTTTGCAGACTGCAATGCCACCGGGTCTGTATCACTTCCAACAAAGGACCATCCATAGGAATGGTGGCCGATGATGGGGTAGATAGCATTCGCGCCAACACCAACATCCAACACTCGAATTCCGGATCCGGGAGGTACGGTTCCTCGGTTGTGAGAAGCCATGAGATCTGCGGCGTAATGAATATAATCAGCGCGGCCCGGCACGGACGGACATAAATAACCTTCCGGCAGCGACCATTGGCGCATACCGTAATCTGCCGCCAGCAAAGCTTGGTTTAATGCAGTGACCGCTTGTATATCGGAGAAGTTTATGGTAGCCGTTCCAACCTGACTGGTGGTAAGGAAGGATTGAAGTGCTGGAAATGCTGCGGTAAGTCGAGCCATGTCGTATCCCTCGCGGTGTACGTTGCGCTCGTGCAGCGGCGATTTGCGGGGGGCTTCATTCATGGCATCAACAAAAAATAAGACTTATAAATTTATGGTAGGCGTTCTCTTCTGTGTGCTCCGGTAGATGTATGAACCGGCTATGTGGCGACGCACGAAGCGCGCATACGCATCGGAGTTCACCATCTTGATGTAGATGTTGCGAGGCACGCCATAGTATTCATAGATGCTTCCATCCATAAAGTGAACGGTCAGCACCTGCTTGTCGTAATTGAAGTCAACAATACCACACGAGGCAAGGGTTTGCTTGTAATCGGCTTCCACTTCGGCCAGTGTTTCCGGTGCTATACTCACCAGAAAGTGATATGCCTCTATGATTTCTTTGCTTCGATCTTCTTCGCGAGCGCGCAGTTCATCGTTGTCGTGAAATTTATCGGGATGGCACTCCTTCATCATATTGCGATAAACCGTTTTGAGTTCTTTCAATCCGGCGTTCGCTTCCACTCCCAGGAGCTTTCGGTAGGCTGCAATGCGTTTCATTGTTTTTCAATTGGGCGGCAAAAGTAGGGCTATTTTTTTAGGTAATAGGTAAAAGGTAATGGGTAATAGGTTATCGGGACTGAGTTGGCGCGCATTCTCGTTCTGCTTCTGATTTTCATTCTGATACTCTTTCTCTTTCTGGAATTTTTTTTTAGAATGAGAAAGAGAATGAGTGGTTGGCGCCTCCCTATAATCCTACAATCCTTCCGCGGCAATTGAAAGTTGAAGGTTGAAAGTTTGCCCCACCATTTCACCCTCCAATATTCCTTAAGGGAATAAGAACATTCTGTCACGTGTTGTTTATTTGTAGTGCTGCTGGAGAGGAATGAAGTAAGACGCTATTTCACGTTAACAAGCAATAATGAACCAATGAGAAACGACATTACCGTTTTTGAAAATAGTCAAATACGCCGGTACTATGATGCCAAGAATGAAGTCTGGTATTTTTCGCTGGTCGATATTGTTGGTGCACTAACCGATTCGGTCAATCCAACGGACTATTTGAAGAAAATGCGTAAACGTGACGTAGAATTGAACACCTACGTAGGGACAAATTGTCCCCAGGTAGCTATGATGTCGAATGGAAAAAACCGTAAGACGCTTGCCGGAAATGTGGAGCATATCTTTCGATTAATTCAATCCATCCCATCGCCGAAAGCGGAACCCTTCAAACAATGGCTAGCTAAGGTTGGGTATGAGCGTTTGCAGGAAATACAAGACCCAAGTCTGAGCATGGATAGGGCGCGCGAAAACTGGAAGAACAAGGGGCGCAGCGAAAAGTGGATTCAACAGCGCATGACCGGACAGGAAACCCGCAACAAGTTGACCGACTATTGGAAGGAGAGTGGTGTGACGGAAAAGGATGAGTTTGCCTATTTAACCAATATCATCCATCAAGAGTGGACAGGTATTTCCGTTAAAAAGCATAAGGAACTCAAAGGGTTGAAATCGCAAAACCTCCGCGACCATATGAGCGAAGCAGAACTGCTTTTTACCGCATTGGCTGAACTGTCAACACGTCAAATTGCTGAATCGACGCAGGCGAAAGGGATAGGGCAAAACGCAAAGGCAGGCCAAAAAGGTGGCGCGATTGCCAAGAACGCGCGAAAGGCGCTAGAGGCTAAAACGGGAAAAAGTGTTGTGACAGGAGAGAACTTCTTGCCACCGAAAAAAGCAAGTAAGACTCGAAGAATGGGGACTGGGGACTGAGGACTGGAGACTGAGTGACGATTGACCGACGTACTCATTCTCATTCTCTTTCTCATTCTCTTTCTGGAATTTTTAGAATGAGAAACAGAAAGAGAATGAGAATGACTGGGTGGCGCCTCCCTATAATCCTACAATCCTACAATCCTGTTATCCTGCAATCCTCCAGTCCTCCAGTCCTATCCGTAACTTGCACCCGCAAAACCGACCCCACCTATGCGCATCGACATCCTCACCCTTCTTCCACGCCTGCTCGACGGGCCGTTTGCCGATAGTATTCTCGAGCGTGCTCAGGAGCGCGGTATTTGTGAGATACACATTCACAACATCCGCGACTACAGCACGGCCAAGCAAAAGCAAACCGACGACTATCAGTTTGGTGGCGGTGCGGGCATGGTCATGACCATTCAACCCATCGATGACCTCATCACCAAGTTGAAGAGCGAGCGCGAGTACGACGAAATCATCTACCTCACTCCCGATGGTGAACGGTTGAATCAACGCACGTGCAATGGGCTTTCTCTGAAGAAGAATATTATATTACTCTGTGGACACTACAAAGGTGTGGATCAGCGTGTGCGCGATCATTTCATTACCAAGGAGATTTCTATTGGCGACTACGTGCTCAGCGGTGGCGAACTCGCGGCGGCAGTGCTGGTAGATGCCATCGTACGTTTGATACCGGGCGTGATGAACGACGAAACGAGCGCGCTTACAGATTCGTTCCAAGACGATTTACTTGCGCCTCCTGTGTATACACGTCCGGCTGAATACAAGGGCTGGGGTGTACCGGAGGTGCTGCTCAGCGGACACTTCGGTAAGATAGAAGAGTGGCGCATGAACGAGGCTATTAAAAAGACCACCGAGCGCAGGCCCGATTTGTTGGATCCGTCCGACCACAAGGGTTAATTTTGGGTTCGCATGAATCACATCCCCCTCGCCGAACGCTTTCGTCCTTCTTCGCTCGATGATTATTACGGGCAAGAACACCTCGTGGGTCCGAATGCAGTTTTGCGTAAGGCTATTGAGAGCGGCAACATTCCGAGCATGCTCTTCTGGGGGCCGCCGGGAGTGGGGAAGACTACTCTCGCACACATCATTTCACAAACACTTAAGCGTCCGTTCTACACCCTCAGCGCCATCAACAGTGGCGTGAAAGACGTGCGTGAAGTAATAGACCGCGTGCAGGGTCAAGGAATGTTTTCGCGTGGTGCGGTGTTGTTCATCGATGAGATTCATCGCTTCTCCAAGTCGCAGCAAGACTCGCTCTTGGGCGCAGTGGAAAAGGGCATCGTGACGCTCATCGGTGCCACAACTGAAAATCCTAGCTTCGAAGTCATCAGTGCATTGCTCTCACGCTGCCAGGTATACGTGATGAAGCACCTCGAGCGCGCAGACCTCGAGAAGCTGGTATTGAAAGCACTCGCCACCGATGCAGATCTCATGAAGAAGCAGATTCGCATGGAAGAGTTTGAAGCGATGCTGCGCATGAGCGGCGGCGATGCACGCAAGCTCTTGAACGTGCTCGAACTCGTGGTTTCGCAGCTTGGTGAAGGCGAGGCCATCACCAATGAGCGCGTGGCGGAAATCGTGCAGCAGAATCCTGCTATGTACGACAAGTCGGGCGAGATGCATTACGACATCATTTCGGCCTTCATCAAGAGCATCCGTGGAAGTGATCCGCAAGCGGCGGTCTATTACTTAGCACGCATGGTGGAAGGCGGTGAGGACCCGAAGTTCATTGCGCGACGCATGCTCATACTCGCATCGGAAGACATTGGTCTGGCCAACGCCAACGCCTTGCTCATGGCCGATGCTACGTTTCGCGCAGTGGAAAATATTGGTTGGCCGGAAAGTAGAATTATTCTCAGCCAGTGTGCCATTTACCTCGCTACTTCTCCCAAGAGCAACAGCGCTTACATGGCCATCGATGCCGCCATTGCCGAAGTGCGCAACAGCGGCGACCTGAGTATTCCCATGCACATTCGCAACGCACCCACGAAACTCATGAAAGACCTTGGCTACGGCGAGGAATACAAATACGCACATAGCTACGAAGGCAATTTTGTATATCAGCAATTCATGCCCGAATCACTTGCGGGCGCCAAATTCTACCAACCCGGCAATAATGCGAAAGAAGCGCAGGTGAGGGAGTGGCTGAAGGCGAGGTGGGGTAATAGGTGATAGGTGATAGGTGATAGGTGATAGGTTATAGGTTATAGGTTATAGGTTATGGGTTATAGGTGATAGGTGATAGGTAATAGGTGATAGGGGTATGATGAGTGCTACCTATCACCTATCACCTATAACCTATTACCTAATCACTTATCTTCGTCCCATGTCTGATTCAGCTAAAAAGGACAGTGCCGATAAGGCTATAGCGCTCATTCGCTCGCAGGCGCAAAACCGCGATGCGCATACGCTCGCCCACGAACTTATGAGTGGCAATCGTGCGGCGCTGGCTCAGGCCATAACCTGCGTTGAAAGTGGACCGGAGGCTATGGCTTCGGAGATTATTCGATTGTGTATGCCCGCTTCCGGGCGTTCGGTTCGTATGGGCATCACGGGGGTGCCTGGAGTAGGCAAGAGTACCTTCATCGACACGTTTGGTATGGCGTTGCTCGAAGCGGGTAGGAAGGTGGCTGTGCTGGCGGTTGATCCCAGCAGTCCTATCAGCAAAGGCAGCATACTGGGCGATAAAACACGCATGGAACGTTTGGCAGCCGATAGCCGCGCATTCATCCGTCCTTCACCCTCATCGGAAACGCTTGGTGGTGTGGCACGCAAAACACGCGAAACGATATTGCTTTGCGAGGCTGCGGGTTACGACACGATACTCGTTGAGACAGTGGGTGTGGGGCAGAGCGAAACCGCTGTGCATTCCATGACCGATTTCTTCGTTTTGCTAATGCTGGCAGGAGCAGGTGATCAGCTGCAGGGAATCAAGCGAGGCATCATGGAAATGTGTGATGCCATGATTATTACAAAAGCGGATGGAAATAATACGTCCCATGCTTCTCGAGCCAAAGCCGAATATGCGTCTGCCCTTCATTTGTTCCCAGCGCGCGACGACGGATGGTTTCCGCCGGTGCTGACAACATCAGCACTGGAAGGAAAAGGTCTCGATGATGTAATGAATATAATGAACGAATTCGTTCAATGGATGCAGCAACGCGGATTGTTGGAAGAGCGTCGTAAGCAGCAGAATTTATCGTGGTTGCACGAAACCGTTCGTGCAGGTATCATCGATCGCTTTTACCACAATGCCTCCGTAATGGAGCACGTTCGTAAAATGGAGGCGGAGGTTGCATCGGGTGCTCTATCACCCTTCCAAGCAGCCACTGAGTTGCTCAGCATTTACAACTGATTATCGCGACTGCAAAAAGTTGAGCACAGCTCGTTCCATGCGGGCTTCAGCATGGGCATAATCCTGTCGGTCAAACTTCTTTCCCGTGACGTTTTCATACAACTCGATATAGCGCGCCGAAATCTGCTCAATCCACTCTTCGGTCATTTCCGGAATGGATTGCCCTTCTTTGCCCATGAAATTATGGGCGATAAGCCATTCCCGAACAAACTCCTTACTGAGTTGGCGCTGTTGTTCGCCTCGCTCTTGCCGCTCGGCATATCCTTCAGCGTAAAAGTAACGTGATGAATCTGGCGTATGAATTTCATCCATGAGCAGAATTTGCTCCCCGCGTTTTCCAAATTCATATTTCGTATCCACGAGAATCAATCCTTGCGCTGCCGCAAGTTCAGTTCCACGCGCAAACAGTTGTCGAGTATAAGATTCCAAGTGTGTGTAATCGTTTTCCGATACGATACCTTGCGCAATAATTTGATCGCGTGAAATATCCTCGTCATGACCTTCACTTGCTTTAGTAGTGGGGGTAATAATGGGCTCGGGAAGACGGTCGTGCTCTTTTAGTCCTTCCGGCAACTGAACGCCGCAAAGTTCGCGAAGCCCGCTCTTATACGTGCGCCAGGCATGCCCTGTCAGATATCCGCGTATCACCATCTCAACTTTGAACGGTTCGCATCGATAACCAATGGTTATATTCGGGTCGGGGCTATCCAATCGCCAGTTGGGCACAACATCGGCTGTCGCCTCGAGCATATGAGCTGCGATTTGATTCAGTACTTGCCCTTTGAAGGGAATAGCCCTCGGTAAGACTACATCAAACGCGGAAATACGATCGCTGGCAATCATGACCAAAAGATTATCTCCAATGC
>Ga0315902_10012500_pt1 | contig 11039 bp, 8 predicted proteins | sample LakEriMetagenome_9_FD_203523 | JGI IMG/M metagenome (GOLD analysis project Ga0315902, IMG submission 203523) | Freshwater fungal communities from buoy surface, Lake Erie, Ohio, United States - Buoy 12 MA117 | ecosystem: Environmental > Aquatic > Freshwater > Lake > Lake biofilm | place: USA...
GAAGATAAGTTTGAAAAAGATCGGTGGTTCGCGTTGGCCGAATTTTCTTAAGCGTCAGAACTTGATCAATGTGGTCAATCGAATCGTCGAGATTGGGATATTGGCCGTAGGCATGACTTTGGTGATCCTAACCGGAGGGATCGATTTGTCGGTTGGAAGTCTCATTGCACTGGCTTCGGTCATTACGACGGTTTTGATTCGCGATTATTTCGGTGGCATCGATGCCAGTGGGGCTAGTGTGATTCTTGCGGGGCTTGTTGGGATCGCCGTGTGCGGAATTTGCGGTTTGTTCAATGGTGGGATGATTGTTGGATTCAAGATCCCCCCCTTCATTGCGACTCTTGGGATGATGATGATCGCCAGTGGGTTTGCTTTTATGATTTCCAAGGGGCAATCGATCGACCAAGTTCCCTATTTTTTCGTGTGGCTTGGACGCGGCAATTGGGGAGGTATTCCGATTGCCGTGTGGCTGATGCTTTTGATTTTCGCTTTAGCCCATTGCGTGATGTCTTTGACGACTTTTGGTCGTTCGATCTATGCAATTGGGGGAAACGAGGTCGCTGCGAGATTATGCGGTGTGCGGGTCGACTGGATCACGGCTGGGGCCTACGTGATTTCCGGACTGCTTGCAGGTTTAGGCGGGCTGGTCATGGCAAGTCGTTTGGGAACCGGCGATGCCAAGTACGGTTTGATGTATGAATTGTATGTAATCGCGGCAGTGGTCGTTGGAGGCACATCGCTGCGTGGGGGCTACGGCAGTATATTTGGAACGCTCATCGGTGCGCTGATTATCGCAGTGATTGAAAACGGAATGAATCTGATGCAGATCGACAGTTATGCGCAGAAGGTCGTCTTCGGATCGATCATCTTGTTGGCGGTTTTGATCGACCGATTCCGTCAGAAGACTTAGGTTACAGGATTCAGTGATGACTACCAGTACCGATGACAATAATCCCTTCCAGGCGACTGACATCGCCTTGGAAACACAAACTCAGCAGCGACGGGTGATTCATAGTCCGCTGGTATTGTCGATTCAGTGGACGGTTGTTTTGCTGTGCAATTCGGTTGTTCCGCTGCTGATCGGCTGGACTGAGGTTCAGCAGGGGCTTGGGCAAATTGGAATCGTTCTTGGGATGGTTTTTGGGTTGCTGCTCGGATATCTCGCGAGTGTCTACACACCTCTACTTGTTATGTACGCAATACGTGGAGGGATGCTCGTGGCTTTATCCCAGTTTTTTCCAGTCCTACAGCTCTTGGCTGGCATGCTTGGCATCGAATTCATGCGTAAGACTGGGATCATCCCTGGCAAGAATCTCGATGTCGGCAATCTTGGATTGGTCGATGCCTTTCTGGTGACCATTGCCACAGGATCGATCTTGATTGGGATCTCATGTTTATTTGGATTGCTATTGCGATTGGTCACCCCTGACAGGTGGTGGATGGCAAAGAGGCGTGCGGAAGAATAAATCCGTCCTTGTCAAATCATCGATTTTTCATCGGATCTCCACCGAAAGATCTTAGCCTTTCGAGCGACATCGCTAAGATATTGCAAGCATTTGGCAATGGTGGCTCTCTCCATTCGAGGCAAGTTCGAGGCAAGAGAGTTTGAGTTGATTGTTGACGTTAGACGCAGATTTTAGGACAGCGGATGAGACTGAGGTATTCGGTTTTAGGTACAGGAGCACTCGGTGGCTTTTATGGCGGGCTTATTGCCCGACAAGGGCTCGATATTCATTTCCTCTTGCACAGTGACTACGAGCATGTGATCGAGCATGGATTGCGAGTCGACAGTAAGCTCGGGGACTTTCATCTCCCCACCGTCAACGCTCATGCTCGATCTCAGGACATGCCCAAGTGCGACGTGGCGATCATCGGGCTCAAGAGCACGCAGAACCATTTGCTTGAAGAGTTGTTGCAGCCGATCCTACATCAAGAGTCGATCGTTCTGGTTTTGCAGAATGGACTGAACGTAGAGCAGACAGCTCGCGGTATCGTTGGTCCAGAGCGTGTAGCAGGTGGTTGTTGTTTTCTTTGTTCGAACAAAGTAGGTCCAGGGCACATCAGGCATTTGGATTATGGTCGGATCGTCTTTGGTGCCTATCGTGGCATTGACGGTAAGGATCCTGGCCCCTCGAAGGAGATCCTTCAGCAGATCCTCGACGATATGGTCGCCTCGGGCATCGAAGCTTACTTGACCGATGACTTGCCGACAACCAAGTGGAAAAAGCTCATGTGGAACATCCCATTCAATGGTCTGTCGGTTCTCTTGAATGCCAGCACCGATGCGATCATGGGCGATGCTGACTCGCGTTTGCTTGCAAGACGCATTAGCGAAGAGGTTCGGCAAATCGCACAAGCGGCTGGGAGTCCGATCGAGCCGAGCTATGTCGATTGGGTTATCGATCACACCGATGATATGGTTCCCTATGATAGCAGCATGCGATTGGATTTTCTCGGCGGTCGTCCGATCGAAGTCGAAGCGATCTATGGGAACGCTTTGCAAGAGGCCAAGCGGTGTGGATTTTCCGCCCCGATTGTCATGACCATGTACCAGCAGCTAAAGTTCATGGCGGGGCACCGAGTTGCCAGCAAGCAATAAAGAATGAGATAAGGAACATCGAATGTTTAGACCAATGCGACATTGCATATTTTTGTGGATGATGGTTCTGTCTTCGAGTTCCATCCATGTGTCGATTGGGTTGGCTCAAGACAAGCCGCAAGAGAGCTGGCGATTGCCTACGGGTGTTGGCTACGAGCACATCGTACGAGAGGAACCAAGGCCGCTGCATATCCATGTTCTTCAGATCGACACCCAAGCCGCCGATCTATCCTTTGAAGTTGCTGCGGGAGATGATCCTGATGGGGATGGACCTGCCGAGGTGGCATTGGCTCATCCTCGGGATCTGGCCAAAAAGGTCAATGCGATCGCTGCGATCAACACCTCTGCTTGGGCAATGCTCACCGATCCTCAGACAGGCAAGAAACCCGGTTACATCGTCGGCGGAGCTGCGGATATCTCTGGCTGGGTATCCCAGGCCGATCGTTTGATTAGCCCACCTCAGGGTGGATATTGGTCGGTTTGGATGGATGCATCGAAACGGATCAAGATCGGCACAATAGCATCCAAAGAGGAGCTCCAGGAAAAAGGGGTACAAGCCAAATGGGCGGTATCCGGTTTTCGCGGGATACTCAAAGACTCACAGGTTTTGGTCGAACCGAGTCAGGTCAGGCATCCGCGAACCGCTGTTGGGCTTTCAAAAGACAGGAACCAATTTGTGTGGATGGTCGTCGACGGACGTCAGCAGGGCTACAGCGAGGGGGTCAGCGAGGAGGAACTCGCCAAGCTTCTGATCGAAAGAGGTTGTAGCGAAGGGATCAATCTCGACGGTGGCGGGTCTTCCTCGATGTGGATACGCAACGACAAGGAAGAACTTTCGGTGGCCAATAGCCCGAGCGAGAAAACCGGAGTGCGTCCGGTGCCGGTGGTTTTGAGTCTGATCCGAGACAGAAAGTGAGCCCGCCAATGAGCCACAAGGCAGTCGGTAGCAAAACAAAACGAATACTCGTAACTGGAGGGGCTGGCTTTCTAGGATCCCATCTTTGCGAGAGATTGGTCGGCCAAGGGCACGACGTGCTATGCGTGGATAACTTTTTCACTTCTCAAAAGACCAACGTCTTTCACCTGCTTGGGAAACCCAATTTCGAGCTCATTCGCCACGATGTTACTCTGCCGATCTATTTGGAGGTCGATCAGATCTACCATCTGGCTTGTCCGGCAGCACCGGGGCACTATCAATACAATCCGATCAAGACGGTGAAAACATCGGTCATGGGGGCCATCAATGTCTTGGGGATGGCCAAGCGGTGCGGTGCCAGGGTTTTGCAGGCCAGCACTAGCGAAGTCTATGGTGATCCACAGGTGCATCCGCAACCGGAAAGTTACTGGGGAAATGTCAATCCCATCGGTGTTCGCTCTTGCTATGACGAAGGAAAACGGGTCGCTGAAACGCTGTTCATGGACTACCACCGGATGAACCACGTCGATGTTCGTATCGTGCGAATATTCAACACCTATGGACCTCGCATGCACCCCTACGATGGTCGGGTCGTGTCGAACTTCATCAGGCAAGCTCTTCGCGATGAACCGATCACTCTGTTTGGAACCGGTGAACAGACTCGTTCGTTTTGCTACCGAGACGATTTGGTTGACTCTATCGTTCGGATGATGAACACCGAAGGATTCATAGGGCCGGTCAATATCGGAAATCCGGACGAGTTTACCATACGGGAGTTAGCCGATCTTGTGATCCAATTGACCGAGAGTCGATCCGAACTAAAGTACTTGCCCCTTCCTCCCGATGATCCAACTCGTCGTCGACCCGACATCTCGCTTGCGCGCGAAAAGCTCGGTTGGAATCCGACGACTCCGCTCGAAGAAGGCTTGAAAAAGACGATCGCTTGGTTTCAGTCGATCGATTTAGATTCGTACATTCCACCGACTCCTAATTACAAGTAGTCGCCTCTAAATATGGATCTTCAGGTTTTTAGTGGGTATAGCGATTTGTTTAGGGCCTGGCTGCTGCGTGCTCGTGCTCAGTGGAACGGTGCTCGTACTCGTGCTCGAAAGGGGCTTAGCAGGCGCATTTATGCGAGTGCTTTGGAACGTCAACTCCATTCCACAGAGCAATTCCCATCATCCGATTACGAGCATGAGCACGAGCACGAATTCAATTAGTTTTAGCCACGATAGCACCTGAAGAACCCAAATAAGGGCGCACAAAGTCTCTTTCAATGATCACCTACTCCATGACCGTACCCCGCACAAATACTTGGACGATCAAGAACCAAGTCCTTACGTTTCGAAAGACCCCCTTGATCATGGGGATTCTCAACGTGACGCCCGACAGTTTTTCTGACGGCGGAAATTTTTATACGGTTCAAGCGGCAGTCGATTGTGCTAAGCGGCTCGAAGATGCCGGTGCGGATATCTTGGATATCGGTGGCGAAAGCACTCGTCCATACAGTCAACCTGTAAGTCCAACCGACGAAGTCCAACGCGTTGCACCCGTACTCGAACGGCTGCAAGGGGTGGTGAACATCCCAATTTCGATCGACACGACCAAGGCCAGTGTTGCTCAGGTAGCCGTCGAGCTAGGGGCAAGAATCATCAATGATGTTTCGGGGCTCGAGGCCGACGAACGAATGATCGATGTGGCAAGGAGTACTCAGGCGGGAATCTGCGCGATGCATCGGCAAGGGACACCTCAAAACATGCAAGACAATCCCAGTTATGAAAACTGTACATTGGAGATCCTTGATTACCTTCGCCAGCGGGATAGTCTTCTGCGAAAAGCCGGAATCGATCCAGAACGAATCTGCTTAGATCCAGGGATTGGTTTCGGGAAATCTCATCAACACAACCTTGAACTGATCCGATCTGTCGGTTTGTTTCATCAATTAGGAAGACCGATTTTGGTAGGGCATTCGCGGAAGGGATTCATTGGTAAGGTGCTTGGTGACAAGGATCTTGGTCGAGATTACGGAACGCTAGGAGTCTCCTTTGCCTTGCAACTCCAAGGGGTTCAGATCCTACGTGTGCATGATGTTGCAGGACACGTTCAAGCATTCCGACTGCTCGAATCGTGCTGAGCTTCAAACGCTAGCAATCCCACCCTTTTTCTTTGGTTTTCTAAGGGTTCGCATCGGATTGGACTGGAGAAGGACTGAGGGGATTTTCTAGACTCCCGGCCAACGGACCGTGTGCATGGTGGAATCGTGCAGATGGTCGAAGCCTTCTCGAAAGACAGTAAAGCATGGATGCGAAGCGATTTAGCTGGGCGATGGCTCTGGCTTGTTTGTGCTGTTTTGTTGCATTTCCAGCTAGCCTATTGGGGCAGCAACTCGGGCAGAGATTCCTGGTAGAAAGCCAGCACTTTAGGGTCATGAGTCAGGATTTGGAGTTTGCTAAGAAGGTGGCAACGATGGCCGATGCTTACCGCAATCACTTGGCGATCCACTGGCTTGGCCATGACTTGCCCCCTTGGAGCGAGAAAGTTCCGTTGGTGGTCAATACGAGCCCGAATCTGCCTGCCAGTGGGGAAACAAAGTACACCCTCATGGGAGGCACGATACGTTCGATTCAGATGGTTGTAAGCGGTACGAAAGAGCGGATCATTGACAGTGTCTTGCCTCACGAGATGACCCACACGGTCTTAGCAACTCATTTTGCGGCCAGTGGAAAGCCGGTACCAAGGTGGGCTGACGAGGGTGCATGCACGACCGTTGAGCATTCGAGTGAGCGGAATAAGCACGACGTGATGCTCGTTAAATTCCTGACTGAAAACCGAGGAATCCCGTTTCGTCAATTGTTTGCGATGAGGGAGTACCCTCCTGATTTGATGCCTTTGTATGCGCAGGGTTACAGTCTGTGTGCGTTTCTCATCGCCCAAGCTGGTCCTCGTAAATTCGTTGAGTTTCTCGATTACGGAATGATGACTGAGGATTGGGTCAGTGCGATTCGATCCGTTTATGGCTATCCGAGGCTCGGAGACCTTCAGCAGGCTTGGAATGCTTGGGTCTACGATGGAGGGGGCGATGTCAGTCAGTACACATCCGTAGCACTTGGTATGGTAGCAAGCATACCCCAAGGTAGTTTTGTGTCTTCGCAAGGAGCTGCAGCACCTGCTGCCCCTAGCGTTACAGCGCCGAATGGACCTGTATCGAGTGTGCCTGTATTGATTCGAGCCAGTCAGCCTGGTTTGCAGCAAACCGTCGGAGGTACAGTGCTTCGGTAGTTTGCCGTTGGGTTTCTTCCAAGGGCATAAAACGCCTGTTGTGAGAAGCGGGTGAAGATAAACAAGTTAGATAAACCGTTCCGAAAGTTCCTATTTTACCATTTCGAGTAATTTTTCGTTCTGACTAAAAAGTGAGCTTGAAGATTCCGAGTCAAGAATAGTATTCCCAGCGAAGTGTTGGGCTTCCCTTTGTGCGATAAGGAGTGTCGCGTTGAAATCTCTAAATCCCCTCAGGACGTTTCGGCTGTTGACTGTGGCTTATGCGGCCTCATGGCCGGTTGTTGCAGCAACGTTACCGGCACTTGTTCCAACTGGAGTCATGGTCGCTATCTCGACGTCGTCTGAGCGAGTCAGCGCGCAGCAAGGGCTCTTGCCTCCGCTGCCTCCGAGCACATTGCCACCGTCAGGATCCTTACCTACTCTCGGACAGAGCAGTGGTAACTCCGGTAGCACCGTTGCTATTCCGCCTGCGAGTGCTAATCCAACATCCAAGGAGCAGGCATTGGCATTGACTGCACAATCCAAACTTGCCCTTCAGAAAGGCGATTTGGTCAATGCCAAACGATGGATCGATCAAGCCTTGTCCTTGAAGGTCGCCGACGCGGAGTTCGCATCCAGTGCGATGAAGCCTCGGGAAGTTGCCATGGAGATCGATCGCGCAATGCGTTTGCGAGGAATCGATCCCAAAACGGTGATGGCCCAAATTGCACAACAACCATCAAGTCCATTGTCCAACGCATCGACCAGTCGCGTCGCAACCGCAGGTGCCGTTTCCGGTCAAGGCACTCCGGTGCAATCGGGACTCTACCAACCCACGACCGACGCTTCGAGCATTGCCAAAGCCAGTGCAAAAGCTGATGCGACGGGGCAAGAGCTTGGACAAGCACCCGATAGCCAGATCAGTGGCAACCAATGGTACGAAAAAGGTCTTGAAGCACTCGCTCGCGATGACCGTGAGGCAGCCAAGGAGTGCTTCACCAACGCTTGGAAAAAGAAGGATGAACTCGATGCAGGCGCTCGGGTTCAGCTCAAAGACAAGCTGGCTTACCTACAGTCACGTTCCGAGCCAGAAGCTATTTCAGCGATTCCGACCCAAGACCGTGACGCTATCCAACGCAAGCAACGGCTCTTCGCGGAGGTATCTGGAGAGATCGCTGAAGCTGAACGAATGGTCAACGATAAGCCTTACGAGGCGATCGATCGGCTCAAGAACCTGCGAAGCCGCGTCTCACAGTCGGACGTCGATGGGGCTTATCGCAAGCAGATGTTGGCCATGGTTGACCGGGTGACGACAAACGTTGAGTCCTGGATGGATACCAATCGCGCATCGATTGAGCTCGATCAACGCAACAAGCAAATCGAGGATCGAATTTCGCTCGATGAGTCGATGCAGGCCAAGGAAGATGCCCAGATCCAAACTTTGGTCGATCAGTACAACGAACTGATGGATGATCAAAGATTTGCAGAGGCTGAGGTTATCGCACGCAAGGTAGAAGAGATTAAGCCAAACTCGGAGATCTCTGCTTTGATGCGTGGACGTTCGGTGATCGAACGCCGCGTTGCCGAGCAAAAAGAAATCCAAGCGATGAAGGAAGAGGCGTTGGTCAACAGCTTTACCGATGCTGAGCGAGCTTCGGCCACCTACTTGACCGATAGCCAACCGCTTCAGTTCCCACCCGTCAAGGAGTGGTATGATCTGAAGAAGTATCGCGATAAATACAGCGATGATTCGCTCAAACTGCAGCCGTCCGAGCGTCAGATTCTCGATCTGCTCGAAGAGCCGTTCTCGGCCTCCTTTGAAGAGCGTCCACTGGCTGATGCAGTCAAGACGATTTCGGAAATGACCGGTCTGATCATCCTGATCGACGAGCCATCGATCGCCGAGGAAGGATTGCGATCCGATCAACCGATCTCGTTGGATCTGCGTGGGAATCGGATCAAGCTCAAGAATGTTCTCAAGAACATCCTCGAACCGCTGAACTTGACCTATGTCGTTAAGAACGAAGTGGTCAAGATCCAAAGCCGTCGGTTCATGCAACAGGAAATGTACAGCAAAACCTATTCTGTTCGCGACTTGGTGATCCCGATCGCTAACTTTATCTCCGACAACAACACTGGGATGGGTGGAGCTTTGCAAGCAGCTTACCAAGCCCAGGACAGTTATGTTGCTGTGAATATGCAGGAGCAAGACGCTCTGGCACTGCGAAACAGCAAGATGGCTAGCATCGACCCAAACACCAATGTCTTGGCTCAGTTTGCTGGGATGTCGCCGGGGGCCGCAGCCAACAACAGCTTATCGTCGATGTTCGGTGCCGATCCTGTGGCCGCCAACGGAACGCTCGGAGCGCTCGGTGGTGGATCGATGGCGAACTTCTCGGAACTGATGAATTTGATCGAAACAACCATCTCGCCTGATGGTTGGCAAAGCCAAGGTGGTACGGCAACGATGAGCCCGTTCCGCCAGAACCTCAGTTTGATCGTAAATGCACCTCAAGAAACGCACGAGCAGATCGCTGACTTGCTCAAGAGCCTGCGAGCATTGCAAAACCTGCAGGTGACGATCGAAGTTCGATTCATCAAACTCTCTGATAGCTTCTTCGAGAAGATGGGTGTGAATTTCCAAATATCACTCGATGACAACACCCGAAATCGAATTCCTCGTGAGGATAGTGGTCCATCGATCGCCATCGGCGTTGAGACCGATGCCGGCAGCCAAAATCCGAATGCTCTGGTTCCTACTGCCGACTTGGACATCAGGCTAACTCAGGGTAGCTTTGGTACCACGGTACCGAGCTTCGGTGGATTCGATCCTGGTGCAGGTAGCACGATCGGTGTGGCTATCCTCAGCGATATCGAAATGTTCCTGTTCTTGCAAGCAGCCCAAGGAAACAAACGATCGAACGTATTGCAAGCTCCCAAGGTGACCATGTTCGATGGTCAGTTCGGAACGATCAACGATACAACGACCAGGCCCTTCGTTCTGGGCTACGCCCCGATCGTTGGCGACTTTGCTGTCGGTCAGCGTCCGATCATCGTCGTGCTGAGCGAAGGTACCCAAATGAACGTGCAGCCCGTGGTTTCACCGGACAAGCGATTCGTTCGACTGACCATGATGCCACAGTTCACCCGACTCGGAGCAACCGACCGCGAATTCACCTTCCAAGGTCGAAAGAGCACAAAGACCGGTACAAGCATCCTGAATCCTTCGAACGGATTGCCATCAGCCGGAAGGAATAACGAAGAAGAGATCGTTGAAGGCATCACGGTTCAACAACCGGCCTTCTCCCAAACGAGTGTTAGCACCACAGTCACTGTTCCAGACGGCGGTACGATCCTCATGGGTGGTATCAAACGACTCTCGGAAGAACGTGTTGAAAAGGGAACACCGATCCTCTCGAAGATTCCTTACATCAACCGATTGTTCAAGAACAACGCGATCGGTCGAGATACCGAAACGCTCATGTTCACTGTGACTCCTCGGATCATCATTCCAGAGGAAGAAGAAGAACAACTCGGTATCGCCGCTCGCAAGCCCTAGGCACCCAGCGAGTTCAGGATAGATCGAATTACAGCAAAAAGCTTGGTGTATACCAAGCTTTTTGCGTTTTTAGGGTCTTCAGGAATTATTGTGGCTTAAACCAATTGAATTCGAGCACGAGCACCGTTTCACTGAGCACGAGCACGCAACAGCCAAGCACGAAATAAATCGATGTAGCCACTAAATTACCTGAAGAACCTGTTTTTAGCTGCGTGGTATTGATCCATGACCTGAAGTGCCACAAAATGAAGTCCAATAGTTAGGTGCAAGTCCCTTTTTCGTTCTAGGATCCTTTGACGGAATCATTGTCATGAAAACCGCCCTTTTCCGTTTTGTCTGTCTAACGGTCTTTTGTCTGCCGAGTCTGGCACTGGCACAGTCCGATCGATCCAATTTTTCGCAACTTAGGCAGTGGCAGTCTGCTGTCGGCAGTGGATCCGACAGGACTGATTTCCGTGACGCTTCTGGGCGATCAGCCGGCAGTGCGAGCCGCTCGGGCGATAGGATTACGTTTCGGGATGCCTCTGGTAGAACAACCGGTACGGCAACGATTCAAGGAGGCCGAGTTACTTTTCGCGAGTCCTCTGGCAGAACTATCGGAAGCTCGGATACAAACTCGAACCCTTCGGGTGGAGGAAATACGGTCATTCGATCTCAGTCAGGTCGAACACTTGGTCAGGCACAAGAGTTTCGCGATGGACGAATTC
>Ga0315902_10012503_pt1 | contig 11038 bp, 9 predicted proteins | sample LakEriMetagenome_9_FD_203523 | JGI IMG/M metagenome (GOLD analysis project Ga0315902, IMG submission 203523) | Freshwater fungal communities from buoy surface, Lake Erie, Ohio, United States - Buoy 12 MA117 | ecosystem: Environmental > Aquatic > Freshwater > Lake > Lake biofilm | place: USA...
GCAGTCCTGCCAGATCGGTGTACGAGATTACAGATGTGGGGTCTTCGACGTTCTGCAGGATGCCGGGTGCGCCGGTGCACAGCAGCAGCTTTTCCGCACCGAGCGCGGCACCGATGGCCGAGGCCACCGTGTCCGCGTTGATGTTGAGCAGGGTGCCGGCGTCGTCGCTCGAGAGCGGTGAGATCACGGGCATCAAGCCGTTGTCGAGCAGCTTGCGGATCACGTCGGTGTCGATGTAATCGATATCGCCGACGAGGCCGTAGTCGACCATGCCGTCACCGGTCTGCAACTTCACCGGCGCACGTTTGTGCGCCTGCACGAGGCCCGCGTCCACGCCACTGATGCCGATGGCGGGGATCTCGAGCTCGCGGCACACGGCGAGGATGCGTGTATTGATGAGGCCGCTCAGGACCATGGCCGTGGCATCGATGGAGCGCGCATCGGTGATCCGACGACCTTCGATCATCTGTGTCGGCACGCCGAGTTTTTCGGTGACCTCGGTGAGCTGCGGTCCCCCGCCGTGTACGAACACCACACGGATGCCGAGTGAATGCAGGATGGCGATCTGTTCGACGAGTGCGCGGGTGGCCTCCGCATCGCCAAATACGCCGCCGCCCGCCTTCACCACGAAGGTCTTGCCCTTGTAGAGGCGGATGTAGGGCGCTGCGCCGCGCAGCGCGCGAATGACTGCGGAAGGATCGGCTCGGTGCATGATCATCGGTAGGACACTCCAGGCAGGGGCGAGTTCAGGCGAGTAAGCGGTGCAATACCGCCATCTGTGCCGTCAAGCGGTTGTGGGCTTCGCGCAGCACGATGCTGCGCGGACCATCGAGTACTTCATCGGCCACGGCGACGTTGCGGCGCACGGGCAGGCAGTGCATGAACTTGCAGTCTGCCGCGGCACCGGTGAACCAGTCTTCGCGTACGCACCAGTCGGCGAGATTCGCTCGCAGCGCGGCATCGCCGGCCGAGTCACCGTAATGCGTGGTCGAACCCCACTCCTTGGCGTAGAGCACGTGGGCGCCGGCGAGCGCCTCACTGCGATCCTGAGTCTCGCGTACCGAACCGCCCGATGCGGCCGCCGCGGCGCGCGCCTTGTCCATGATTTCTGGTGGCAGCGCAAAGCCCTCCGGCCTCAGCACCACAACTTCCATGCCGCGTTGCGCGGCCATGTGCACGGTGGCAGCCGGTACGGCAATCGGCGTGACTCGCGGATGGTTGGCCCAAGAGAGCACGAATTTCGCGCGCTGCGGCACGGCGATGTCGTCCAGGGTCTTCCAGTCGGCGAGTGCCTGACAGGGATGATTCACCGCCGATTCGAGATTGATCAGCGGCTTCTCCACCACGCTCGCCATCGCCTTGAAGTTGGTCTCCGCAAGATCGTGGCGCAGATCCTTGCCCTCGGCGAAGGCGCGGATGCCAAGCGCATCGGCGTAGGAGGCGAGCACGGGTAGCCCCTCGCGGATATGTTCGGCCGCAGCGCCGTTCATGACGGCGCCGAGCCGCGATTCCAGTTGCCAGGTGCCCTGACCCGGGGTGATCACGAAGGAGGAGCCGCCGAGCTTCATCATGCCGACCTGGAACGATGCGAGCGTGCGCAGCGACGGGTTGAAGAACACGAGGCCCAGGATTTTCCCGGCGAGGGCGCGCGGCTCCGGATGCTGCTCCAGGTGCCGCGCGAGCGCGAGCAGGTCGAGGATTTCCTCGCGCGAGAAGTCGGCCAGATCGAGAAAGCGTTTCATAGTTCCTTCAGCGCATCGCGCAGCATGTCGACGTGTTCTTCCTTGAGGATGTACGGCGGCAGCAACCGCAGCACAAAAGGATCCGCGCTCGTACCGACGAGGATGTCCCGCTTCAACAGTTCCTGCTGGATGTCCTTGGCAGGCCTCACCATGCGCAAACCATGCAGGAAGCCGCGACCCTGATGGCCGCCCACGGGTCCTACGGTGCAGGTCTCGCGCAGGTACTCGGACACGCGCCGCACGTTGTCCATGAGGTTCTCGGTTTCGATCGCGGCGATCGTCGCTTCGATGGCAGCGCAGGCCATGGGGCCGCCGCCGAAGGTGGTGCCGAGGCCCTCCATCTTCAAGGCGTTCGTGACGTGCGGGCTCATGAGCAGGGCGCCGCAGGGAAAGCCGTTGCCGAGCGCCTTGGCGGTGGTGAGCATGTCTGGCATCAGCGTGTAGAGATTGGCTGCGAACGGCCAGCCGCTTCGACCCATGCCGATCTGCACCTCGTCGAAGATGAGCATTGCGCCGACTTCGTTGCAGCGCTTGCGCAGCGCCTCGAGGAACCTCGCGCCCATGTCGTAGGCACCGCCGACGCCCTGTACGGGCTCGACGATTACGGCCGCGGTGTTGCGATCGATCTTCACCGGGATCGCATCGATCTTGCCGCGCGGGATGAACGAGGCGGCGAAGGGCATGCGCGGGAACTCGTACCACTTTTGCGCTGCGCCCCAGGTGACGGCGCCGGCCGCGGCCGTGCGACCGTGGAAGGAGCCTTCGACTGCGACGACGCCCGTGCGTCGGGTGACGCGGAACGCCATGCGCAGCGCGTTTTCATTGGCCTCGGCGCCGGAATTGACGAAGAACACGCTGTCAAAGTAATCGCCAGCGAAGCGCACGAGGTTGGCGGCCGCGCGCACGCGCACGGCCATCGGCACGGCGTTGCTTTGGAAATTGCATTCCATCGCCTGCTTGGTGATGGCGCGAGTCCAGCCCGGGTGCTTGTAGCCGAGCGCGGCCACGGCGTGTCCACCGTACAGATCGAGAATCTTTCGACCCTCGGAGGTGTGCAGGAAGACGCCCTCGGCATCGACCACGTCCATGGGGTACTGGGCGAATACCGGCGCGAGCCGGTTCGGATATTCTTCTTCGGAGCTCATGTCCATCCCGCTGCGGGAGCCGTCAAGCCCGCGGTTTCCGGCAGATCAAACAGGCGGTTCATCCATTGAACGGCGCCGCCTGCGGCGCCTTTGGTCAGGTTGTCGATGACGCAGGTCACGGCGACGGTACGGCCGTTGCCGGTGATCGACAGATGTGCGTAGTTACTGGCGACGATGTCTTTGAGCCGCGGCGCCGAATCGAGCACGCGCACGAACGGTGAGTGCGCGTAGAACTCACGAAGTCGTGCCAGAAGCGTCGCCGTGTCGGACGATGAACCGTGCGTTGTGCCCTTGAGGCTCGCCTGCACGGTGGCATGAATTCCGCGGGCGAACGGCCCTGAATGCGGCACGAAGGCGAAATCCGCAGTGATGCCGGTGGCGGCTGCCGCGCAGGCGGTGATTTCCGGGATATGGCGGTGCACCAGCGCATTGTAGGAATACAGATCGCTGTGCCGCGTCGGATGGTGTGTGCCATCGACCGGCTTGCGCCCCGATCCTGTGCTGCCAGTGACACCGCTGACGAACAGCGTCGGCGTCACGAGATCGAGCGCGAGCAGCGGCACCGAGGCGAGCAGAATCGCCGTGGCAAAGCAGCCCGGATGGGCGACGTGCGGCGTTGGTGCCGTGGCGAGATGTTCCGGTACGGCGCAGGTGAAATCCTTGATCCGGGTCGGAGCGCCATGCGCATGCTTGTACACAGCCGCGTAGGCCTCGGCGGTGCCGTAACGATAGTCTGCAGAAATATCGACCATGCGCGGTCGGGTACCCGCTGCTTCGGCGGCACCGAGCAGACGGTCGATGAGCGCGGCGCTGACGCCATGCGGCGCCGCCGAGAACACGGCGCTGCGCGGGTGCTGCGCAAGCTGGCTACGCACGTCATCCTCGCTCAAGAAGCGCAGATCACCCAGCACCGCCGCAAGGTGCGGAAAAGCTTTTGCGACCGGTTCGCCGGGCTGCGAATCCGACATGACGCCCGCGATCTCGAAGTTCGGGTGACCGACCACGAGCCGCAGCACTTCACCGGCCACGTAGCCGGTGCCGCCGAGGATCAGGGTCGGGATGCGTTCGGTGGGACTCATGGCGTACTCAGGGTGCGGCAACCACGGGGAACTTGCCGGCGAGACCGATCGCTTCGATCACGCAGTCGCCAAGTGCCGCGCCATCGCTCAAAGCGTTGAAGGCAGGCACGTTCATCTGCTGCCGGATGATGTCGACGCCCACTGCGTTGTCGGTGGAGGGTCCCGTGACTGCGCAAGGCTCGACCTTGAAGCGTTCGCGCAGCAGCTTCACGCCACCCCAGGCTGCGACCGGGTCGTTGGCCGAGAGTACGACGCCGGTGAGTGCCGAGCGGATGTCGGCGCAATCGAGGATCGCATCCACACCGTAGGTGCCGAGGATGCCATCGCCGAGTTCGAAGACGATGACGTCGGGTTTCTTGGCGGCGAGCTCCGTGATCATGGTGCGCGTGAGCGCGGGGCCTACGGCACGTGTGGTGGTGATCACACCGAGGTCGGTGAAAATCATCGAGTTGCGCGCGCCGGCATCCTCCATGGCGAGGATATCGCGGCGCAGCGAAACGCCCGTGGCCTTGAAGCAATCGACCACGAGGCCGCGATGACGCATGCGGCTGACCATGGCGCAGGCGGCCGCAGTCTTGCCGGCCTCCATGCAGGTGCCGGCGAGGGCGACGACCGGAACGCCCTGGGCGTCGAGCGGCGCATCGAAATCGAGTTTGCGAAAACCGGCGCGTGCCGGCACGCCGATACGCTCGCCAAGGTAGGGAAAGGTGAGTACCACACCGAGCACGCGGCATTCGAAGGGCTTACCATGCTGCGGATTGGCCGAGTCACAGACGCCGAGTACGCCGCCGATGTTCAGCATGTTGATGATGTCGCCTGCCGCGAGTGTCGGCGGCACATGACCCGAATAGCCGAACAACGCCTTGCGATGGCCGAGGGCGCCGACAACGATGTCGCCCTTGTTGACCTTGGCCATGCGGCCGCTCGTCAGTTCGAGCGTGTTGTAGTTCGACTTGCTGGTCAGCACTTCGACGACCACGACCACGCCCTCCTCGGAGGGCAGGTTCTCCGTGGCGATGCGCACCTCATGCCCGAGACCGCAGGCCTGCGTGATGGAGGCGATCTTGTCGACGACGATGGTTCTCATTGTTGTACCTTCTCCGCTGCACGTTCGCCGGCACGGCGATGAAACACTCCGGTCAAGCCGACGATGCGCGAAAAACCGAGCGCATCGGCCGCAGTCCACTCACCCGTTGCCTCGCCGTAAACGCCCTTGGACGCGGCCATCAGCGAGTACGGTGAATCCACGCCTTCGATGAACACCGAACCGGGTCGCAGCAGCACGTTGACTGTGCCGGTGACCCGTTCCTGCGACTGCAGGAACAGCGCTTCGATATCGCGACAGACCGGGTCGAGCAGCTGGCCCTCGTGCACCCAGTCACCGTAGGGTCCAGCGAGCATTTCTTTGACTCGCTGCTGCCGACCGGTCAGAACCAGCTTCTCGAGTTCGCGGTGAGCGTTGAGCAGCACTTCCGCCGCCGGGGCCTCGAAGGCGACTCGGCCCTTGGTGCCGATGATGGTATCGCCGAGGTGGATGCCGCGACCGATGCCGAAGGGCCCTGCGATCGATTCGAGGGCCTCGATGACGTCGACAGGCGATCGTTCGACGCCGTCGAGCCCCGTGGGAACGCCGCGCGTGAAGTGCACGACGTGGCGCTCGGGCGCCCGTGGATGGCTGAAGGCCTCACGCGAGAGCACCCAGGCATCATCCGGAATGCTGCCCTGCGAGGTCAGCGTCTCCTTGCCACCAATGCTCACGCCCCAGAGGCCGCGATTGATCGAATAGGCCGCACCAAACGGCGGTACGGGCAAGCCTCGCGCCTGCAGGAAATCGAGTTCTTCCTGACGCTTGAAGTTCCGGTCGCGCACGGGCGCGATGATTTCGAGTTCGGGCGCCAAAGTGCGCAGTGCGACTTCGAAGCGCACTTGGTCGTTGCCTGCCGCCGTGCAGCCATGGGCAATGCTGCCGGTGCCGAGCTTACGGGCCATCAGCGCAATGGTTTGCGCCTGCATGACGCGCTCGGCGCCGACGCAGAGCGGGTACAACTGCCCGCGCCGCACGTTGCCCATGATGAGAAAGCGCAGCACCTGCTCGAAGTAATCGGCGCGCGCATCGATCTGGTGGTGCTCGCTCGCCCCAAGGGCGAGGGCCCGTTCGTGCAGGGTCCGGGCCGTGGCCGCATCGATGCCACCCGTATCCACCGTGACGGTGATGATCGGGCGCTGGTACTGCTCCTTGAGCCAGGGAACGAGGAACGAGGTGTCGAGACCGCCCGAATAGGCGAGAACGATGGGCTGGGACATGGACGATCCTTTAGAGACGAAACAGATCGCGTAGACGCGCGACGAGGGTGGCTTGCGCCGCCGCGGTATCGGTGGCGATGAAGATGGTGTCATCGCCGGAAATGGTGCCCACCACCTCGGGCCAGGCGGCCTTGTCGATGGCGATGGCGACGCTCTGCGCGGCACCGATGGTGGTGCGCAGCACGGTCAGGGCGCTGCCCGCGGTGGCCACGCCTCGCACGAATTGCCGCAAGGTGCCGAAGTCATCGAGGCTGCGATTGCCATCCTCGGGCGGCAGGTAGCGCCCGCCCGCCTTCAGCACGCCAAGGTCGCGCAAATCGCGGCTGATCGAGGATTGGGTGACCTCGTGACCTTCCTCGCGCAGACGGTGCACGAGCTCGTCCTGCTTGCGCACGGGCGCCGCGCGCAGGATGCGCAGGATGGCCGAATGGCGGGTGTTGCTGTGGAGGTCGGCGTGCATAAATTTGCACGCATTATGCATATTAATGCATGGGCGTCAAGCGTAATGCGGCCAGCCGCTCGGTCATGGGCGGGTGCGAATAGTAGAAGCGCGCGTAGAGCGGCTCGGGCGTCAGCGTCGAGGCGTTGTCTTCGGTGAGCTTGAGCAGCGCCGAGCGCAGATCCGCACCGCTCGCATTGTCGCAGGCGTAGGCATCGGCCTCGAATTCGTGGCGACGCGAGGTGACGCTCATCAGCGGGGCTATGAAAAACGCGGCAAGCGGTGCCGAGAGCGAGAACAGCAACAGGGCGAGAGCGTCGTTCGGTGCCTCGGCGTTCTGTTGCACGCCAAGCCCCAGGAAGAACGCCTCCTGCTCGGCAAGCCAGCCAAGCGCGGCGAGGGCCAGCAGGCTTGCGATGAACGTTTGCGCGATCAGCTTCACGATGTGCTTGTGGTGGAAGTGACCGAGTTCGTGTGCCAACACGGCCTCGAGTTCGCCGTGCGTCAGCCGCGCGAGCAGCGTGTCGTAGAACACGACGCGCTTGCTGCGACCGATACCGGTGAAATACGCGTTCGATTGCGCCGAGCGCTTGCTGCCGTCCATCACGAACAGGCCCCGACTCGAAAAACCGCAGCGCTGCATCAAGGTGCTGACGCGCTGCTTGAGCGCCTCGTCTTGCAAGGGTTCGAATTTGTTGAACAGCGGTGCGATGAACATCGGGTAGATCACGAGCAGCAGCAGGTTGAATCCCATCCAGAAGACCCACGCCCAGAGCCACCATAGACTGCCGGCTACGCCCATCAGCCACAGCACCACGGCGATCAGCGGCAGGCCGATCAACGTGCTGACGATCAGGTTCTTGACGAGGTCGCTGACCCACAACCCGATGGTCATCCGATTGAAACCGAACCGCTCCTCGATACGAAAGTTGCTGTACCAGTCGAACGGCAGATCGATCACGCCACCGATCAGCGAGAAGGCGAATACCAGTGCGACTTGATAGCCGAGCACACCGAGAGGCTCGAGCGTGTGGGGCAGGATCCAGGCGTTGAGTGCTTCGAGGCCGCCGAACAGCGTCCAGCCGAGCAGCACGAGCGTGCCGATGGCGAGCTTGACGAGGTCGAAGCGTTCGTTCGCGCAGGTGTAGTCGGCTGCCTTGGCATGATTCTCGGCGCTGATCTGTCCCGCGAAGTCGGCAGGGACAGCCTCACGCCGCCCGCTGACGTGCCGGATCTGTCGACGGGAGAGCCAGGCCTGCAGCACGACGCTGCCTCCCAGCAAGATCAGAAAAATGGTCGTGACGGTGTACGCGCTCATGGTCCGTGATGATACCGAAGCGAGCCGTCCCTGCGGCCCCGCGGTCGAGTTCTATGCCCGAGCGGCGGCAGGTTTGTTACTCTGCGTCGGGTCATGTTGACGCGTCGCGAACTTCTGGCTGTCACCGGCTCGTTTGCCGTCACGGGTGGTGAGATCTTCGCGGCCAGTGTCTTACCCCGCCGCATCGCGTTCGGGTCTTGTGCGCGGCAGGACAAGCCGCAGCCCATCTGGGATGCGGTGCTCGCGAGCGAGCCGGATCTGTTCGTATTTCTGGGTGACAACATCTACGGCGACACCCGCGATCCCACGGTGCTGCGCGCGAAGTACGCGCAGTTGGCAGCGCAACCGGGCTTCAAGCGTTTGCGCGAGCGCGTGCCCGTGCTCGCTACCTGGGACGATCACGACTTCGGCGAAAACGATGCCGGCGCCGACTACCCAATGAAAGAGGAATCACGCCGCATCTTCTGCGACTTCTGGGGTGAACCCGCCGATTCGCCACGACGCCGGCGGGACGGCATCTATCACGCCGTCGAGTACGGCGCGGCGGGCCAGCGTCTGCAGATCCTGCTGCCGGATCTGCGCTTCAATCGCACGCCCATCCGGACACGTGATCTCGACGGGTCGACGTATAAAAATTGGTCGACGCGTCTCGAACGCGAGGGTCGCGAGGTCCCGGGCCCTTACGATCGCGAGCCCAATGCGAAAGCCAGCATGCTCGGCGAGCGCCAGTGGCAGTGGCTGGAGAGCGAGCTCGCCAAGCCCGCGGATCTGCGAATCTTTGCCTCGAGCCTGCAGGTGGTAGCGGACTTTCCGGGCTGGGAGGCGTGGATCAACTACGCGCAGGACCACCAGCGGTTAATCGACACCCTTCGTCGGCAGCGTGCCTCGGGACTGCTCTGCATCAGTGGCGACACGCACTACGCTGAGTTTTCGCGCCTAGAGGTCAACGTGCCGTATCCACTCTGGGATTTCACTTCGAGTGGATTGACGGAGACCTGGCCCGTAACGCCCCCGAATGCGCGTCGCGTGACCGACGTGCTGCGCGAGGCCAACTTCGGCCTACTGCAGATCGACTGGCAAGGACCGCATACGCAGCTTGAGGTCGAAGTGCGCGATGTCGGCGGCAAGGTTCGACTGGCGCAGGCGCTGGCGCTCTCCGACCTGCAGCCTGCGAGTCCGAGCTCAGATTTCGCGTAGCACCTGCTCGCCGCGCTGTGCGCTCAGACGCCGCTCGCCGTTCGTCGCCGTGCTGCGCTCGCGGACGGTCTGCAGAAAGTGAAAACTCCCGGTGATGGTTTCGGGCGTGAATTGCAGGCTGGTGTATCCGCGCTGGCTGGTGTCGCTGAAGGCGAGTCCCGAGTTTGCCTTGCGCAGCGCTGCGGCGAGATCACTGGGTGCGATGCCGCTCAACGATGACTCGAAGCCCGGCGAGGTCACCGAGTGCGTGGCGAACTCGATGCCTGCGGCTTTACCGTCGATCGACAGATTGTTGGCCCAGGCGTTGTGGCTGTCGCCAGCGAGTACGACGAGATTAGCGGCTGCACGCTGCGCAGCACGCAGCAGTCGCGCGCGCGCCGCCGGATAGCCGTCCCAGCTGTCGAGGTTGTACGGCAGCTGCAGTTTGGCCGAGATTTCCGCCACCTGAGCGCGCTTGCGCACGAACTCCGCCGCATCGGCGGGGATCCAGCGTGAGGCGCCGGGCGGCACGCGCACTTCGCCCATGATGATTTGCTGCGCGAGCACCTGCCAGCGTGTGCCCTGCTTCGTCGAGGCGCGAAGCCCATTTTCCAGCCAACGCTCCTGCTCGGCGCCGAGGATCGATCGGGCCGGATCAGCCAAGGGTCCGTCACGAAACTCCACGAGGGCTTGTTCCACGTCGCGCCGACCGCCGATAAAGCGCGCGAGGTCGAGCGGCTCGTTGCGCCCTGCGATGCGCGTCTCAAGCTTGAACAACGTCACCAGATTGCCGATCTGGTAGGACTTCCATAGATCGTCGCTGACGGGCATCCAGTCGCGATACGCGCGCAAGGCTGCAGCTTTGCGCTGCTCCCAGTCGCCCTCGCGCGCCGCCTGATGATTCTCGGCGCCGCCGCGCCAGGCGTCATTGGCGAGCTCGTGATCGTCCCACTGCGACACCACGGGATAGACCTGGTGCATCCGCTGCAGATCGGGGTCGGCGCGGTAGCAGGCGTAGCGCAAATGGTAGTCACTGACGGTCAACAATTCGCCTGCAGGGTCCAGCACGCGACCCGGCACGATCGCCTTGGCGTCGGGGTAAGAGCCCTGCGGGTATTCGTAGATGTAGTCGCCGACATGCACGATGATGTCGAGGTCGCTGCGCTCACAGGCGTGCGCGTAGGCATTGAACCAGCCAAAGCCGAGATTCGAGCAGGACATGAGGCCGAGCCCGAATCGCGAAGTCTCGCCTACGGGCAAGGTGCGGGTCCGACCGACCTGACTCGTGCGGCCATCTGGTGCGATGAAGCGATAGAAATACCACCGCCCGGGGGCGAGACCCGTCATGACCGTGCGTGCGGTGAAATCGCGTTCAGGCGTGGCGAGTGCCTCGGAAGCGGCTACGACTCGTGTGAACAGGGTGTCGGTTGCGATCTCGACGCGTAGACGCGTCTCGCTGTCCGACACGTACCGAGTCCACAGCAGCACACTGCCCGAATCGGGTTCGCCGCTGGCTACGCCATGAGTAAAGCCGCGGGCATTCATCACTGCGGCAAGGCTGGGCAATGCAAGTAGCGTCGAACCGTACAGGCCAGCCTTGAGGATGCGTCTTCGAGGGATGTGTCGGCGATTCATGGAGAGCAAGAATACCGGAGTTTCTGCGACTACAATGTGACGGCCTTGTCGGCGAGTTCCTGGCCGGAGAATTGATGAGTCCCGAACTGTTCGTATTGATCGTCGCCGCCTCGGTGCTCGCCGTGGCGTACGTGATCGTGTATCCGCGTTTCGCCGGAACCGATCTGACCAAGCTCGCGATCAACGGTGTGCTCGCTTAC
>Ga0315902_10012506_pt1 | contig 11037 bp, 2 predicted proteins | sample LakEriMetagenome_9_FD_203523 | JGI IMG/M metagenome (GOLD analysis project Ga0315902, IMG submission 203523) | Freshwater fungal communities from buoy surface, Lake Erie, Ohio, United States - Buoy 12 MA117 | ecosystem: Environmental > Aquatic > Freshwater > Lake > Lake biofilm | place: USA...
TACCAAACGGATAAGGTGCATTCAGTGCCAGTCCGTCATTTCTTACACCCGTGATTCCATTCGCAGCAATACCACAATTATCGGTTGCTGTTGCAGGCGTGATAGTAATTGCTTTCGTACATGCACCAGCATCTGTAGAAGTAGTGATGTTAGAAGGACAAGTAATTACGGGCAATTGATTATCTGTTACCACTACATCCTGCGTAGTTGTTGCAGAATTGCCATGAATATCTGCTACTGTCCAGGTAACCGTAGTTGTACCAACAGGATAAGAAGCAGGTGCATTATTTGTTACTGAAAGCACTCCGCAATTATCAGCTGTGGACGGAGTCGCGAGCACTACGTTCGTTGCGAAACAAACACCATTATTTGCATTGACATTCGCTGTTGCAGGCGCTGTAATCGTTGGATTCTGATTATCTGTTACCACTACATCCTGAGTAGCTGTCGCTGTATTACCATGAATATCGGTTACTGTCCAGGTAACTGTTGTTGTACCAACAGGGAATGATGCAGGTGCATCGTTTGTTACTGATTGCACACCGCAGTTGTCTGCTGTAATTGCATCGCCAAGTGTCACATTCGTTGCAGCGCATGATCCGTTGTCTGCAACTGCATTTATTGTAGCAGGTGCTGTGATGGTTGGATTCTGATTATCTGATACCACTACATCCTGAGTAGCTGTTGCTGTATTACCATGGATGTCTATTACTGTCCAGGTAACTGTTGTTGTACCAACAGGGAATGATGCAGGTGCATCGTTTGTTACTGATTGCACACCGCAGTTGTCCGCTGTAGTTGCATCGCCCAATGTTACGTTCGTCGCTGCGCAAGATCCATTATCAGCAACTGTATTTACTGTAGCAGGTGCTATAATCGTTGGGTTCTGATTATCTGATACCACTACATCCTGAGTAGCTGTCGCTGTATTACCATGAATATCGGTTACTGTCCAGGTAACTGTTGTTGTACCAACAGGGAATGATGCAGGCGCATTGTTCGTTACTGATTGAACACCGCAGTTGTCTGCTGTAGTTGCATCACCAAGATTTACATTCGTCGCTGCACATGAACCGTTATCCGCATTTACATTCACTATTACAGGCGCTGTAATCGTTGGATTCTGATTATCCGTTACCACTACATCCTGCGTAGCTGTAGCAGTATTACCATGAACATCCGTCACCGTCCATGTTACTGTTGTTGTACCAACAGGGAAGGATACAGGTGCATCGTTTGTTACAGACTGAACACCGCAGTTGTCGGCTGTAGTCGCATCACCAAGATTTACATTCGTCGCTGCACATGAACCGTTATCCGCATTTACATTCACTATTGCAGGCGCTGTAATCGTTGGATTCTGATTATCCGTTACCACTACATCCTGCGTAGCTGTAGCAGTATTACCATGAACATCCGTCACCGTCCATGTTACTGTTGTTGTACCAACAGGGAAGGATACAGGTGCATCGTTTGTTACACTTGCTACACCGCAGTTGTCTGCAGTAGTTGCATCGCCAAGTGTTACGTTCGTAGCTGAGCATGATCCGTTATCTGCAACTGTATTTACTGTAGCAGGTGCTGTAATCGTTGGGTTCTGATTATCTGATACCACTACATCCTGTGTAGCTGTTGCTGTATTACCATGAACATCTGTTACTGTCCAGGTTACAGTTGTCGTACCAACAGGGAATGATACAGGTGCATCGTTTGTTACACTTGCTACAACGCAGTTGTCTGCAGTAGTTGCATCGCCAAGTGTTACGTTCGTAGCTGAGCATGATCCGTTATCTGCAACTGTATTTACTGTAGCAGGTGCTGTAATCGTTGGATTCTGATTATCTGATACAACTACATCCTGTGTAGCTGTTGCTGTATTACCATGAACATCTGTTACTGTCCAGGTTACAGTTGTCGTACCAACAGGGAATGATACAGGTGCATCGTTTGTTACACTTGCTACAACGCAGTTGTCTGCAGTAGTTGCATCGCCAAGTGTTACGTTCGTTGCAGCGCAAGATCCATTATCAGCAACTGTATTTACAATAGCTGGTGCTGTAATCGTTGGATTCTGATTATCCGTTACCACTACATCCTGCGTAGCTGTAGCAGTATTACCATGAACATCCGTCACCGTCCATGTTACTGTTGTTGTACCAACAGGGAAGGATACAGGCGCGTCATTCGTTACAGACTGAACACCGCAGTTGTCGGCTGTAGTCGCATCGCCAAGTGATACATTCGTCGCTGCACATGAACCATTATCAGCATTTACATTCACTGTTGCAGGTGCTGTAATCGTTGGATTCTGATTATCTGTTACCACTACATCCTGAGTAGCTGTCGCTGTATTACCATGAACATCAGTTACTGTCCAGGTTACTGTTGTTGTACCAACGGGGAATGATGCAGGCGCATCGTTCGTTACACTTGCTACACCGCAGTTGTCTGCTGTAGTTGCATCACCAAGATTTACACCGGTGGCAACGCAAGAGCCGTTATTGGCATATACATTGATAGCAGAAGGAGCAGAAATGGTTGGATTGATCGCATCTTTAACAGTAACGATCGCTGTACCGGTAGACATATTTCCGCTCGGATCGGAAATAGTTAGCGTAACCTGTGTACCGACTAAATGTTTTCCTAAATCACTGAAGTTATCAATAGAATATGCTTCCCACTCAAGCGATGGCACAAAGTCATTTGAACCATCTGCATCTCCACTGCGAACAGAAACCTTACGACGAAGGGTTTTATCCAGAGTTGTAACAGCCCCAGTTCCCCACTCCACTCCTGGATCCTGACCGATCTTTCCAATTACATCAATTACTTGTCCTGATATCGTTTCTAGCACCACCGCATCATTTCCGTTAAAGTTTATATTAGAAGAAGTCTGATTAGCTACAGAAAACAAAGTCAGAGCAGTGCTTGCAAGTACATGTGTACCTCCGTCACTGATGATTCCTGTCAGATTGGTTGTACTGCTAGGTGTAGTACCACCATTTGAATAGATCTTCACACGATATTGGTTCAAATTGATAGAAGCACCTGTACCGTTATAAATTTCTATGGCCTTATTAGTTGATGATCCTTCCACATATTCAGAGATAAAAAGATCTTTTATATAGACTGCATCGCTGCAAGAGAAGGAAGAAGGTGTTACACCAACAAGAGTTATAGATCCGCAGTTATCAGAGCTTCCGTTGTTTACATCAGCTGCTGCGATGACTGCAGACCCATTGGCATCCAGATTAACCGTAGCATTTTTAGTCACCACTACGGGAGCAACAAGATCCTGCGTAATAACTGTAGCAGAAGTAGATGCAGTACAATTTTTGGAATCGGTTACAGTAACGCTGTAAGCATTAGCTGCAAGAGAAGAAATATCTTCAGTTGTAGAACCATTACTCCACAAATAAGAATATGGTGTGGTAGATGTGAAAGCAGTGCTGCCGAGCGTAATGCTGAAATCATCAACCCCCAAGGCATCATCAGATCCTGAAATATCAAGGTCAGTCCACCTGATCCAAACAGCACCACCATTTGGTATATTCAGGCCGCTTATGGTTCCTGAAAGCGTTGTTCTGTTGGAAGCATTGTTTCCATCAAGAGTGGTAGATCCAGTTGTATTAGGAGAAGAGAAATCAAGTGTATTGAAATCTGTCCATGTACCAGTGGTCAATGATGTTGCATTTGTACTGTACTGAAAATCGATACGATCTTGTCTGCCTAACACAGCCAGTCTCCATTGCTAGCCGGTGTAAGTAATATCAATTTTATTGACAGTCGCACCGGTTGTATTGGTAAATGAAGCTCCGAAAGTTGGATTCAGACTTCCGGTTCTCAATCCACCCAGTGCTCTGTCAGTACTTCCTGAAGAGCCCAGACTATAAGTATCCCCTGTAGTGCTGCTTCCTGTTCCTGCGGTATAAGTTGTATTTGCACCCGTTCCGGCTTCAGCAATAAACCATCCAGAAGGTAATACTGTTGAAGTACCTGAATTAACAAGCGTATTAAAATCCTGTGTAATGGTAACAGGTGCCGGATTGGGAGTACCTCCACTCACTATTAAATTAACAGCACCATTGGTTCCACCCGGACATGTAACATTCGTAACAGAAGTACTCAATGTGATTTGAGGATTAACCGTTACAGAATATGAAGCAGAAGAAGATCCGCAGCTGTTTGTCAGTACGTATTGTATTGTTACTGTTCCTGCTGTATTTCCTGTAACCACACCAGACTGATCAATGCTCGCTACAGCGGGATTTGAAGATGACCAGGTACCGCCTGTTGAGAGAGTTGACAATGTTATTGTTTGTCCGTAACAAATCAAATCAGAACCGGTGATCGGAGATACCGCTGCAGGTGGTGTTTGAACAGATGCATCATTGTCATTGCAATCAGCACCTAAAGAAGTAGCAATATAACCTGCTGGGATGACTGCTCCATAACAAAGAACTTGCTGTCCATTCGTGTATCCGTCACCGTCAGCATCAATGAATAAATTTGCAGATTGCCATTTCGTAGGGTCAAGTGGCGCACAATCACTTCCATCATTTGTTCCGTCATTGTCATCATCTGTGTCAATGCAATCAGCAGAGCCATCTGCATCTGTATCGGTAAATCCTTCATCGACCTGTCCATTACAATTGTCATCAACTCCGTTGCATTGTTCTGTAGCTCCGGGGTTAACAGACGAATTATTGTCATCACAATCGCCATTTTGAGTAGCATAGCCGGTAGCAGTAGTGCCATAGCATACGGACACCAATGAACCGGTACCATATCCATCGCTATCTGCATCCACATAAAAATTACCGGTTTGCCATTTCGTTGCATCCTGAGGAGCACAATCCAGATGATCGGGTGTGCCGTCAGCATCTGTATCTTCATCTTCTAAACAACGGATTGCCATTCCATATGCCTTGCTCACATTTGACCAATCAAAATTGTTACTAAAATGAGTAATGAAACGCATCCATCCGTTATTGTACAATGGGTTTTCTGAAGAACTCCAACCATAACCATACAACCCCTTTGAAGCAAATACACCATAATTAAGTCGCACTCCGCCAGGTAGCATTGAAAAACCGGTTTCATTGGTTGCTCCGGTATTGGGAGACTGCCAATATTGTGTGCCCGTACTTTTCAGCTTGCCGCCCGCTGCTTGAAAACCACCAAGATATGTTTCCAGTGTATTCCACTCATCAATTGTGGGCACATGCCAACCTGACGGACATATTTGATTATTATTCGTAGCAGCATACCAATTGTAAAGTTTTCCGTGGGGACAATCATTTGCTGCATCATTATCATAGCTACAATAAGCACCAATTGTATTATTTTGCCATAAGGAATTATCTGTTACATTCGGTATACTGACCCCGTTTCTGTATTTCGTTGTTTTTAAGTTTTCAGCCATCCATGTCTGATTCCCAATCTGGATTGTCTTATATACATTGCCATCTATATCAGATACGCTACCATAAGTAAGTGAAGGATTGTGCACGCCTGAAGCTCCGCAGGTGTGTGATAGACTAATAGTGAGAACCCCGCTAACATAATCAGTACCATTCCAGAAATTACCTCCTCCGCTGCTAAATCCACCATAGGAAAAAGGACCACCATTTCTTTGAAAACGGCTGGCGAAGTAGTAGATACCCGCAGGCAGGCCTGAACCAAAAGTAGCCTGGTACTCATCATCATTTCCGATTTCAACATTAAATGATGCAGGAACCCAGGTAAAAGATGCCGAATTTGGATTTTCATTGACAGTACTGTAACCAATCCAGGCACTGATACCGCCCGCTTGACCGGCAGTAACATCGGTAAGTCCGCCAACATATATTTTAGCATATGCAGTGATAGATCCTCCCTGTGCTATGGCAGCAGCAGCCGGGAACTGAAGATTTACATAATCGATATTTGTTGGAGGTGCAGTGATTGTAAGCACACCATTGTTACTGGTTGTTCCATTCCATAAGCCAAAAGGATATCCTCCATAATAAAATACTCCTCCATTACGCTGGAAACGACTTGCATAATAATAAGTTCCTGCAGGAAGAGATGCTCCAAACGTAGCCTGATATTCATCATTATTGCCGACCTCAGTATTGAAAGTAGCAGGAACCCAAGTAAAGGATGCTGAATTTGGATTTTCGTTGACCGTACTGTAACCTATCCAGGCACTGATACCACTTGCTTGACCGGATGTTGCATCTGTAAGTCCGCCAACATAAACTTGAGCATAAGCCGTCATTGTACCTCCCTGTAAGATATTTGCGTTTTCAGGGAATTGGAGGTTGACATAGTCGATAGTTGTATTACCACAGCCCTCATCTATCTGACCATCACAATCATCATCAATACCATTACATATTTCATTAACACCTGGGTTTATTGAAGCATTATTATCATCACAATCACCCGTAATCGGTGAATAATTAAAAGAAGTACCCGCACATATTTCTTTCAATGGCCCGGCACCAATACCATCATTATCTTTGTCCTCATATACAAATATGGTAACTCCCTCGTCTATCTGACCATCACAATCATCATCAACGCCATTACATATTTCGGTAGCTCCTGGATTTATCGAAGCATTATTATCGTCGCAATCACCCGTAATCGGTGAATAACCCAACGTACCCGGACAAATTTGTTTCAATGGTCCAGCACCAATACCATCATTATCTTTGTCCTCATATACAGATATGGTAACACCCTCGTCTATCTGACCATCACAATTATCATCAACACCATTACATATTTCGGTAGCACCTGGATTTATCGAAGCATTATTATCGTCGCAATCACCCGTAATCGGTGAATAACCCAACGTACCCGGACAAATTTGTTTCAATGGTCCGGCACCAACACCATCTTGATCTTTGTCCTCATATACAGATATGGTAACCCCCTCATCAATTTGTCCATCACAATCATCATCAATTCCATTACAAACTTCCGTTGCTTCTGGATTCACTGCCGAGTTGCCATCATTGCAATCACCGGCTTGCGTAGCATATCCCGCACCGGGATTTGAACAGAGTGATGAACCGCTTCCGGATCCATATCCATCCCCATCGGCATCAGTATAATAAGTTGTAAATGTCAGCCCCTCATCAATACTACCATCACAATCATTATCTACTCCGTCACATGTTTCAGTTGCACCTGGATTAATCGCAGCATTTGCATCATTGCAATCACCCGCTTGCGTAGCATACCCTGTACCGGGATTGGCACAAAAAGAAGTGCCTGTTCCTGTTCCGTATCCATCCCCATCCGCATCTGTATAATAGGTTACGGGAGAGATACAAACGCCGGTCAGCTTAACATCATCAAGCCTCAATTGAAAGCCCGTAAAGGCTGACATTTGAGTAAACTTTATCCTTAAATTAGAAGTTGAGGGAATAGTTCCTGAAGCCGTTCTGAAATACCATCCTGCTGTTCCTGTGCCAGAAGGCAAGCCTGTATAAGTTAATTGTGTATAGGTGGTTCCATCTGAACTAACCTCAACTTTTAAATCAGGTAAACCTGAAGTACTATTTAAAGGTTTATGAACTCCAAAAGAAAGCGTCAGAGAATTATATAAACTGGTATTGATGCCGGAAATCACAAAGTCTCTCCCAATGACATTTGTAAAAAAGATGTTCCCGCCACCACTTGCTCCAGTATAACCGGACGAGACTGTCGTATTTCGCACATCAGCAGTTCCTGAAAATGTCAAAACCCCATTATTCTGCCAACCGGTATATGAAGCGATTGCTGTTGTAGCAGATGGTGTACCCATATTCTCAGAAAAAATAGTTACCTGTCCATTAACACTGGAGATTCCCGATAAAAGGAAAAAGGCAAAAACTACTCTTGTAAAATAATTTCTGTGCAAAGAATTAATTGACCGGATCATAGAGATCAGTTTTAATGGTTGAATAGATTTACATCATCGTGATGAAAATCAACAATAAATAATTTTTAATACTGTGGACTACAAACAGGTAAAAAGAGGATCAAAGGGGCAGATCGAAGGTGGTTAAGTGGCTAGCAGTCGGCTTGACGGATATAGAATTATATGTAAAGAAAGGTGATTTCGGGTAATATTAACATTTTTTAACTAAAAATTTTCCACGATTAAGGTTAGTTACGAGGTACGGGTTACGGGAAAATTTGGTCTTACGGACTCCCTAACTACCCGTCTTCTCCGATTCGCCCGATATAAAAAAAATAGCCATCATTTACGATGGCTTTTGTTGCGAAAAGGGGACCGCGTCATATTGCACTAAAAGTGCGAGCTGATCGAACCTCCGTCCGCCCGCAAGCGGGCGGATATGAGCCCGACATACAAAAAAATAGCCATCATTTACGATGGCTTTTGTTGCGAAAAGGGGACTGCGTCAGATTGCACTGAAAGTGCGAGCTGATCGAACCTCCATCCGCCCGCTTGCGGGCGGATATGAGCCCGACATACAAAAAAAATAGCCATCGTTTACGATGGCTTTTGTTGCGAAGGGAGGGATCGAACCTCCGACCTTCGGGTTATGAGCCCGACGAGCTACCGCTGCTCTACTTCGCGATGCAAAGGTATGTTTATGAGCCTTCCATTCCAAAACTTATCAAAAACTATTTTTTCTTCCCTTTTGCTTGTAGTTTGCACCCGTAATGAAAACAGGATTCGTCAACATATTCGGTAAACCCAATGCAGGCAAAAGCACCTTGCTTAATGCCCTGCTTGGGGAAAAACTGGCCATCATCTCCCCCAAAGTACAAACCACCCGTCATCGTATAAAAGGCATTCTTACAACAGCCGACTATCAAATTGTCTTCTCCGATACTCCCGGCATCATCGATCCTAAATACAAACTCCAGGAAAAAATGATGCATAGTGTGAAAAGCGCTCTCGAAGATGCCGATCTGGCATTGCTGATGCTGGATATCCGTGATGACTGGCAGGAAAACAATGAACTTTTTTCGTCCCTTAAATTACAGGTTCCTTCATTGGTTATTTTGAATAAAATCGATCTTGTAAATACGGAAAAACTGCAGGACGCAATCACATTTTTCCAGCAACAATCATATTGCAAAGGAGTCATTCCAATATCTGCGCTCTCAGGAATCAATGTGAAAAAATTTCTGAAACCAATACTAGAACTTCTTCCTGATGGCGAACCTTTCTTCGAAGAAGACCAGCTAACGGACTTGAATACTCGCTTTTTTGTGGGCGAAATCATCCGTGAAAAAATATTCGATCTTTTCGAAGATGAAATTCCCTATCACACCACCGTACTGATCACTGCCTTTCAGGAAAAAGATACGCTGACGAAAATTTCTGCAGACATCATCGTTCAGCGCGAAACACAAAAAGCAATTCTGATTGGAGCAGGCGGACAAATGATCAAAAAAATTGGCTCGTCTGCACGTGCAGAAATTGAGAAATTTATCGACCGAAAAGTATTTCTCGAGTTATTCGTGAAAGTGCGACCCAAGTGGAGAGATAATGATCTGTTTTTAAAGGAGTATGGATATTTTTAGTTGTTGGTTGTTAGTTATTGGTTGTTTAAGAAAATAAATAACGAACAATGAACTTTTGACTTGCTTTTTAGAAAATAATTAGCCGTTATTTTTTTGACAGTTGAAGAAAAAACTAATAACCAACAACCAACAACGAATAACTACCTTTGCCTATCTATTATTTTAGAAAGTATTAGTTGTTGTGCTTTAGTAATAGTTGAATTTAAAACTAATAACCAACAACATACAACGAACAACCTTTTATGAGTGGATTTACAGTAGCCATCGTAGGCAGACCTAATGTCGGCAAGAGCACTTTCTTCAACCGATTGCTTCAACAACGAAAAGCAATTGTTGATGACGTAAGTGGAGTGACGCGTGATCGTCAGTATGGCGTGGCCGACTGGAACGGAAAAGTATTCAACCTGATTGATACCGGTGGATTTGTACCACGTAGCGAAGATGTGTTTGAAAAAGAAATTCGTAAACAAGTGCGCATTGCCATTGATGAAGCCAATGCCATCGTGTTTATGTGTGATGCTGCAACAGGCATCACCGATCTCGATAATTCAATGGCAGATTTACTGCGTCGTACCACCAAACCTGTATTCCTTGCTGTCAACAAAGTAGACAACCACGAACGTCTTCTCGAAGCAAGTGAGTTTTATGCACTGGGCTTTGATCCACTCTATTTTATTTCATCCATGACAGGCAGTGGCAGCGGAGAATTACTTGATGCCATTGCAGATATCATTCCGCAGGAAACACAGGAAGAACAATCGGATGAAGTTCCCAAGATTGCCATCATTGGTCAGCCCAATGTTGGTAAGTCATCATTACTGAATGCACTTCTCGGAGAAGAACGCACCATCGTGAGTGATATTGCCGGAACCACACGTGATACAATACACACACGTTACAACCTCTTTCAGAAAGAATTCATTTTGATAGATACTGCAGGTATTCGCAGAAAAACCAAAGTACACGAAGACCTTGAATTTTATTCGGTGATACGTGCTATTAAGGCTATGGATGAAGCTGATGTTTGCTTGCTACTTTTAGATGCTGAAAAAGGCATCACCCAGCAGGATCTCAATATCTATTCGCTGGCAGTCAAAAAGGGAAAAGGAATTGTACTGCTTGTCAACAAGTGGGACTTAATGAAGAAAGAAACAAATACAGCACGTGATTACGAGAAGGAATTAAAAGAAAGGCTCGCTCCTTTCAATGATATCCCGATCCTCTTTACTTCCGCAACTGAAAAGCAACGCATCTTTCAGGCGATTGAAGCAGCACTGCAGGTAGTGGAGAACAAACAAAGAAAAATTCCTACGAATCAATTGAATGATGTCATACAAAAAGCCATCCAAGCATATCATCCTCCGGTGGTCAGGGGTGTACCTGTAAGTATTAAATACGCAACTCAATTACCAACAGCTGTCCCTTCGTTTGCATTCTTCTGCAACCATCCCGATGATGTGAAACAGCCATATAAAAATTATCTGGAAAATCAGCTGCGAA
>Ga0315902_10012507_pt1 | contig 11036 bp, 3 predicted proteins | sample LakEriMetagenome_9_FD_203523 | JGI IMG/M metagenome (GOLD analysis project Ga0315902, IMG submission 203523) | Freshwater fungal communities from buoy surface, Lake Erie, Ohio, United States - Buoy 12 MA117 | ecosystem: Environmental > Aquatic > Freshwater > Lake > Lake biofilm | place: USA...
CTTGTCCTATATATGGGACATTGTATTGGTCTACCCCACTAATAGTCAGCGTATTACCAGCTGCAAAAGGCCATACATATTCATTATATGTAGTTGCTCCAACCTTTAGATATGTGCCGTCTGATTTCTGGATTGTTACCTTTCTGGCTGTAAATGTGCCCGTAGCCTCCACGTTATAGGTGGATGTATCATTGATTTGAAATTGGGAACAGTCACCACCTTGAGTAACAGTAAAAGATGTTGTAAAAGGCATGGTATTCTATTTATGCAAATATACCCAAAAACCCTTACTTCTGATTTTGTTTTAAAGTATACCTTTCAGCCGAATACCTCTTGAAGGCATTTACGATAGATTGGTCAGAAAACCCTTCAGTTTTGCCTGTTACAGACCCTATAACCCCTGGCATAGCCATAGCCTCTTGATACCTTTTTACTACCTCCCTATTAAGGGCATCCTCGCTTATGTCTTTTCTGAGCTTACCATCTTTATCAAAAGCCACAGAGAATGCATAGTCGTCAACACTCATAATGCCATTCATAAGCAAGAACTGTATCTGCTTATTGTATATGCTGTTTGACTTAGGGATATCTTGAACAGGTATTGTTTCTCCACTTGGATAAACCAATGGGTATCTGTTATTTAAGACCAATTGATTATCTTTTACCTTCCCGCCTATAATATTGGCAACTACTTTACCAAACTCTTCACCATGAGCAGAAGCAGCTGTTTTAAAGTAGTTCTGCATAGAGAGCTTGTCTGCAAAAGGCTTTACTTTTAGTTCTAGATAGTTCCTAAAGTTGGGGTCTTCTGACAGCTTTTTATTGATATAATCCTGGGCCTCCTTTATTTCAATTGGAGTATAAGTGCCAGTTTGGTCTGTTGATGCATATAATTGTTGGGCATCGTAGTTAATCTGAGGAAGCTTTCTATACATTACACTCTTCTCTAAATTAGAAGCTATCCTCTCTAGGTCCCTTGTTGGGAAAAGCATGGATGCTCCTTTTATATATGCAGCTTTTTTCAAAGCATTTCTTTGTGATTCCTCAAGGCCCGCACCAATCTCATCCTCCTTAGTCAATCCATTCCAATACCTTTCTGCATCTTGTATAAATGTTCCAGAAGCACCTATATAGTCATTTCTAAATATAGGAGAGTATCCTTGAGCATATATAGTATTGGAAGCGTCATACCCCATTCTCTCCATCTCTTTTCTTTCATTCTTTAGGTATATTTCAGCTGCACCTTTTAATGCAGCTTTAGCTCCCTGTGCAACTATTATATTTTGCCTTCCTAGAGCAGCATCAGCGATTAGTCCCGCCCCAATCCTAAATGCAGCCTTATCTTTCTCTCCTTTTTCCTTTGACATATCTGCGCTAAGCCTTACACCCGCATATTCAATAGCTGTTTGAGCCATGTTCTGAGATAGATTACCAAGCATATAAGATGTAGCTCCGAAAAGAATTTGATTTGATGCAAACTGAAAGATTCTCTTAATTGCCTCAGCTGCATCGTCTTTAGTTCCAGCCCCGTTTATAGAATCACCAAGTCTTCCCAAGTCTATTAAGAAGTTAGTTGTTTGATTATGATTAAAGCTTTGAAGCATTCTCAATACACTTGCGTTACCTTCCCTAAATACCTTTGCCTTACCAGCAAATGTAGATTCGTTGTTAAGAAACGCTAGGTAGTTTTCAGCATATGATAAGGCATATTGGTCTAATCCATTATTAAGCTCTGTTTCAAGGTTGAAATCTGAATAGTTTTTAAGTTTACCACTCAACTTCAATCCTTTCATATAGCCAACTATAAGGCCCTGTATTGTAACAGCATTGTCTCCAAATTCAAGTGACTTAGAACCAGCTAATAATGTTGAGTTTAAATAGTCTGCAGCATCTTTAAAGTTCCTAATAGCTGCATTATTATCAATATTAGCACCTTTTGAGGCCAAAGCTTCAATACCAGATGTAACCCTGTTTACCTGACTTGTTTGTGATAAAAACTTAACAAGCAAGTCTTTGTTTTTACCAGACATAAGTGATTTATAGTATAACTCATTAGCCTTTAGGAAAGGGATACCCCCTGCTTCAGTTAAAAGAGTTATTGTTCCAGGTATATATTGTTTAGCTGCAGCATCCCAAGTGTTCAACAGTTTACCATAAACAAACCTATAGAACCTGTTCCTCTGTTGAGCCATTTCCTTTGTTACAACGTATGGCTTCCTCTCCATGTTAACATATTCATTAACATGCTCTATAAATCTCCTTTTATTAGAATCGTATTGCTTAGGCTCTGCATTTAATCTACCATTTATGAAGTTGCTAAACTCTTTACTGTTTAGAAACTTAGACATTGTAGATGTAGACTCAGATGTATATGCCGTAGTAGCTGTTTCATGGAATTTCTCTGGCATTCTTCTAAAGAAGTCAAAGTCATATAGGATATAGTTCCCGTCAGCATCCTTTGCATTAAGATTTGGAGTTCTTTCGAATGTAGAACTAGCCCTCATCTTTTTTATATGAGATGGCAAATCGCTAAATACAGGATTGTCAAACTCTGCCAAAACATCTTTCTTCCCACCCATTATTACTCTTGGCAGGTAATCATCGGATGATATATCTATGTCTACGCCATAATAATCTCTTGCAGCCCTTCTAACATCTTCCGACAGCCCCCTGAATCCATTCTTTGATGCCTTTAGTGCAGCAGCTTCCCTATCATTTAAAGTTGACAACATCTTGTCTAAAGATGCTTCTTGTGATAATACAACACCTGTTATTACACCATTCTCATCTTGAGTAAAACCTTCAACCAATCCTAAACTCTCAAGAGCCTGTTTTGTATTTTTTATGTAGTTTGTGTATCCACCTTCATCTGCGTTTACCTTAGAATAGTATACCAAACTTTCTATGGCATTATTCAAGCTTTCAGCAAAATCTTTTGTTTGTTCTAGTGCAGAAACTACCCCTAATCTATAAGAGTTTGATTCTGTTAGCCTAGGTGAAGTAAACCTTACAGTCTTCCCGTCAATAATAGCTGTTTTGCCAGTAAATATATCGGATATATTCTTTGTGAACACTTTTGCTATTGCATTTACATCCTTTATGGCTTTCTCAAACTTACCAGTAGTCATAGCCCTAAGAGTTGTAGTATCCTCATCTCTCATGGTAAGGACCCTAAATAGATTTGAGAAACCTAGACTATTATAAGCATCTTTGCTTGCACCAAACAGCCTATTTATTATACCAGCTCTTTCTATATTGGTTATAGGCCTTATAGTCATATTTGTACTAGAGGCCTCTTCTCTTAGTTTGCTAGACTCTATATCTGTTTTTATTTGACCAAACCTTGATGGTTCTTCTCCATTCAAGACGTCCTCAATGATATTATTAAAAAGTTTAATATTTTGAGGAGATATTCTTTTTGTATCCGCAGAAGCAATTTCCTTTGCTGCCTCTAAATACTCTACATCTATCTCTCCAGCATCAATAGCTTCCCTTAAAACTTCTTGTCTAGAAACAGCTTGGTCTGTAAGAGTTGGAGCTTCCTCTAGTTCTGCCTCACCTATTGCATTTTCTGTTTCTTGAGTCTTTAACTTATTAGGATTCACCATCCCATCAACAAACTCTTCTTTTGAAACTGTAGGAAGACCTGTAGTCTCATCTACCGCAATCTTTTTATCTGCCAAAAGTTTATCATACTTAGCTTCATATTCTGCCCTTTTGGCTTCTCTTTTCTTAGTCTGTGCGTTTTCGTACAGCTCTTTTTGTTCTACGAGAAAGTCGTTTAATGCGTTCCTTGCTTGTGTTGCTTCAGCTGTTTCTCCGCTAACGGACCTTCTGCCATCCTCAAGCAAAGACATATATTTATTAAGAGAAGCATCTGTATCAAGTACATTTCCTTGTTCGTCATAGTCCCTTATCTTAGAAGGGGCCATGAAGTCCATATCTCTAGTAGTTCTTCTAGTGGCTATTGTACCATAGCTTTTGCTTTTTGAAGCAGCCTTAATATTTGATATAGCTTTTTTTACCTCACCAAACTTGACAGAGTTTTCGGCTATCCTCCTAATCTCATTTATATTCTCTTGGAATGCAACGGAAGCTGTTTCAATATCCATTTTGTCATTCACAAATAGCTTGATTGCTCTAGCAACAGACTTTGGATTTATTACAAGACCCTTTTGTTTATAGACAGCATCGGCTATAGCATTTGAAGCTACATCTAATCTTGCTTTTGCTTCTTTAGCTTGTTTTGTAGCAGCGGTATACATCATCTTAAATACTTCCTTTGGATTTGTAAGTATTTGTTCTGCTTTATATGACGATACAGGCTGTGCTGCTTCTTTACCAGTTTTTTTATCAAATATTGCTATTGCCTCTTCTCTCGTTATTCTCTTTTGAGTTCCTGGCTTAAAAGGATATTCTTTAATATCTGCTATCCCGTCTTTGGCTATTTGCAGGAATACTTCATCTGATATATTAGAAGTATCCATTTTAGCCTCTAACTCATTCCTAAGATTTTTTGCTATTGCATTAGGGTCAGACTCTATATCTGTCTCAAACTGCTTTACAGCAACCCTTTTAAGAGATTCGTAATCTGGAGTGCTTATTCCCTCCATTGATACTTCTGCTGCCTCCGTAGGAGTTATTTTTTCCTCCGTGCCGCTGACAGGGCGATTGCCAATATCTGTTTTTGGGGCCTCTGCTTGCTTGGGGACTTCGACAGGTTTGACTTCTTGAGTTCCCGTATATTCGCTGACACCGCCTTCTGGAAGGCGTTCTTGGATTTCCCCTGTGCTGATTTTAGTGGCATCTTCTTGAGTTTTAGTTATAAAAGGTTTTCCATCTTCGGTAACTTCTACCTCAAATGGGTTTTCTACTTCATTTAGTTTTCTTAATCTTGTATTTATATCATCAATCTGTACTTGAATTGGAGCTTGGAACTGTTTGTCAACCTTAGCCATCTCCTTCTCGAGGTTATTTCTTTTTTCTATAAGTCCACTTGCTACAGTCCTCCTAACATCATCTCCTCCAAATTCTGGAGTCTTCTTCTCAGCAATTTTAAATGACTTTATTTCGTTCTTTATCTTTTTTGCTGTTTCTGGCTCATATAAACCAAATTTTTGCATCTGCTCAATGAAAGCCATTGTAGTTGCTTCATCAGCAGACAACAGTTTTTTTGCAAATGATTTCATGCTTTTGGGTACAAACTCTAATGCTTTTGGAGCAGAAGTTAATGTGTGTATACCCATGTGCAAAGCCATCATATGCCCACCTTCTTGGATAGCCCTTTCGATATTATTCTCTATCTTAATTCCTTCCTGTTCAGACTTTATATCTGTTCCTATTCTTCCAAGTCCTACAATCCCTCCAAATCCAGCACCGACTTTTGCATTATTTGCAACACCAGTGGCAAATGTTTTAATACCCTTATCTATTATAGGTGCTTTTTCTGCAAGCCTAACGGATGGAGTTGGAAGTCTTCTTGACAGCCCACCAAGAGAGCCAGCAAATGAAAATGGTATTTGTGCCGCTGTTTCATATACAGAAGCTGTTTTTGCTACAGATTCTGCTTTTTCATACGCATCTTTTTCACTCATTCCCTGTGACCTAGCAAGGGCATAATTCTCTTCAAGCGTAGCACCATACTTTGAATTTACCATATCAGCACCAATGGTAGCAAATTGACCAATACCACCACCTGTAGTAGCTAGGCTTCCACCACCAGTAGCTAATGCATAAGCAGATGCCATTAAACTTATGGCAGTTCCTGTAGTTATTGGCTGTTGCATTCCTCCAAGGCTAGCCATAAATTCATTAGGAACATACTGAAACATAGCATTTGGTTTTGCACCTCTATACTTTGCTTCAAGCACATTTCTTACCTTGTTTTTGTCATTTTGTTGGTAATATTTACCAGATGCTATCGCTTCATTAAATGCATCGTAACCTTTCATGTATGAGTCCCAAAGACCCATTTTATTTCCATAAATAGGTTTCCCTCTGTCATCTGTTCCTAATACAAGATTGTCTTTAGAGAACTCAATCTGTGAAGCATATTCTTTATATAATGGAGAACCTGGTTTCGGTGGAGCATATCCTTGAAACTCAGCCATTCTATTTATGGTATTCATGTAGGCATCTGCCTCTATAAAACCTTGGTTTATTCTGTTCGCATTAGCAGCAATAACAGCATTCTCCATAGCCTCCTTATCCCCTTTAAGTAGAGCCTCTGACTCAACTATAGGTTTAGCAGTTCCCATTGTAGTAGGCTGTTGGAGTTCTGGGGTCTTAGGAACAACCCCTCTTTGCTTTGCACTCTCAAAAGACTTTTTAACCTCTTCTGGTTTAGCCTGCTTAGTTGGAGTTGGTTTACCTATTTTACTAGACATGAATCTAGTGATAAGAGCCATCTCTGAAGGTGTAGGTTTTTTAGGACCTTCTTGGTTAGGATTTTTGCTTAATGCCATGCCTCAAAGTTAACTAATTAAGGCTAATTATTGCTTAGGTACTGGCCCCCATAGAGAAGGTGTAGATATATAACTTTCTGCTACACCACCTGCAACTTTGGTTTTACCAGCCCCTTGCATTATTTTGTATTGCTCTGCCACTTCTGGAGTAATGTTCAAGCCGTATCCACTCAATATATTATTACCGAAATCTAAGAAGTCTTTATCGTATACTAGTCCTGACTCTACTAGAGTTTTGCCAAAGTTTAACAAAGCCTGCCCTTGCTTAAGAGATGCATTGTTCTTTGCATCATTAAATGCCTTAGCTGCCATGGCAAATTTCGCTTTTGATAATTTAAGCGCTTCTCTTCCCTTAATAATGCTTTCTATATTTTTAAGAGTACGCCAATCCTCTATTTCTATTTTCTGTTGGGATTGGTCAAGTATTGACTGGGACAAAATATCTACACCAGTAACTAGACTAGGGTCCTTAATGCCATAAGTCTGCATAGCCCTATTAAGTAGGTCTTGGGACTGTTGCCTTATTTGCGAATTATCAGATTGTAATCCATCATTAATATCTTTTAGATATAAACTTGGAGCATCTTGAAATTTAGTACCTGGTATTGAAGATGCCCATACTGCATTTCTAGCCTCTTCTGGAGACAACCCGACTACTACTTCTACTATTGGAACTTGCACCTCACCAACTCCGTCAATAGAAACAGACCTTGTAACTTGTTGATTTGTAGCAGGGTCTATCTTTTTTTGTTCTATTTTATTTTTGGATAGATTACCAATATTGCTGTACTGCCTTATTGTAGAGAAGTATTGTTGAGGATTTATATCCTCTTTCTTCAACTCAAAGTCCATTGGAACTTTATCTACTCCACCATACAGTTCATCTAATTGGTCTGAATCATATTTGTCTAAAGATGAGTATACATCATTATATTTTGACTTGTTTATGAGCTTACCACCATCTTTATACAGCTTTCCCATACCAAGCTGTACCTGCCCATACTTAGAAGACCTATCAACAAAGTCAAGCATCATCCTTTTTTTCTCGGCAGCTGTTTCGCTTGCCTCCCTTATTTCGCTACTCATCCCACCTCTCCTATTAAGCCTTTGGTAGTTTTTAAGGGCTTGTGAATAATCAGAAAAATAACTGTCAAACTTAGCAGAATCTTCTTTCCTAAGTTTACCAGAATATATTTTAAACTGATTATCAATAGCTCTGTTCATCAGTTCATCTTGCTTCATAGCAAGCTGTTGAGCTTTGTAAGCTGCTTCGCTAATGGCTTTTGAGAAGCCACTTACATCTACATATGATGGTTGGTATTGTGCCATTTTATTTTATTTATCCTAGTAAACTTCCTCCGCCTTTCAAAAAGTTAGCTGTTTTGCCTATAACCTTTGCAACACCTCCAATCTTACCCCCTTTGAATAATTTACTCAATCCAAGTCCTTTTTGAGCCTCTCCTGCATACATATCACCCATAAGGGATGAGCCTATTGCAGAACCAACACCAGACAAAGCAGATGAAACAGCTTTATTTGCCTCAGCTTTCTGTGCTCCATAATACTCTCTAGCCTCCTGTAGCTTTCTCAATTCATCTTGCTGTTTGATTGAACCCATCTGCATCAATGATTGATTGAGCCTTTGCTGACCTGCCTGTATTGCCTGGCTTTGCATAGAAGCTAAATTGAGTGCGGCATCTTGACCAGCTTGTGCTATAGATGGTATACCAGCCAAAGCAGACCTTCTGCTTTTCAAACCCTCAAGTTGTGTAGAAAGAGCCCTACCAGCTTGTCTCTGATATAATCCTAAAGATGCGGCAGGGATTCCAACATTGGCTTGAGACCTAATGTTCTGCATAGCCTCAGTATATTCACCTGGAAGTCCCATCGCTTGTGAGCGTTTAAAGGTGCTTTCTAACTCCCTAGTTGCTCTTCTAGCCTTTCCGCTAAATATATTATTCTCTCCAAAAAACAATGGAGCAGCAGATACAGCTGTTTGTAAAAGGTTGAGTGGTCCGAATGCCATAGTTATCTATTATAAAAAGGTTCTAAAATATTAAGTTCTATATAGTACAAATTTACGAATGAATTACCACTTGCGGGCTTTAGTTTTATTTTAGCCCAATTGCCCTTCAGCACATTTCCATTATACAGCCCACCAGTACTAGCTGAATCCCTCTTAAATGCAGCATGAAGCTTATCGTCCTTAGATAGGAAGTCCGTAGTTTGTAGGCTAGAAGACTGCCCCAAGTTGGTGCTTATATCTCCATTTGTATCTGGAACCCAAGCGGTACTAGCCAACATTGTTATGGTGTTGTACCTTTTCTTGATGGTTTCAAGCTGATTGAATACAAGAGTAACATTTGGTTTGTACTGAGTTCCGTAGAAGTTGCAATACGTTGAGCTGTCATGTGTGTAAAGAACCCCATTTTTCCAAGAAATGATAAGGTTCTCAGCACAGATTATCCACTCTGGGCTGTAGTCGTAGAATGAGGTATAGGCGTTCCTAAACTCATTGAACCCGAAAGTATACGGATTGCTCTTGTCATCTCCTGCAGCACTCTCTTGCATAACTGTAACAACCTCTTCATTGAATTGGTCGTAGATAGACAAAATCTTTGCCTTACCTTGTCCAGTTACGTTATTCCTAACCTTATTGTACTTTGTAATCAATGGGTTAAAATAGAAGTGGGCTTTGTACAGCTCGCTTATAGGAGTAAGTCCATCAGCAGACAACCTAATCTGAGCACCCCTTACAGGGTCAGTAAAGTAGTCAGCATTGGCAGAAGATGAGAGAGAACAGAACTGATTTCCAAGTCCGTAGTCTCCAAGATAGTATTGTATCTTATTGATAATCTCTGCACTTTGAGAAAGCACCCCACTTCCATCAGCTGTTTGAACGACTGACTGCAAGACTGGGACAACCCCACACGCTCTATTCTGGAATACCCTCAACTGACGTCCCCTAGTTTTAAGCCTTTGTATATCTCCTCTCTCCCTATCGTATTCATCAAAGTTAGCTGCGTAAAACCTATTGGTTTGGTTGATGGATGTACCTGATTGATACTCAAGAGAATATCTTACCAAGGTTGGATAATATGCTTCTTTTGCATATTCGTCTATAACAAATGGACGTCCATTCCCATCAACCTTTGAACCATATTTATCTGACATGGACTTGTCTATAATCCAAGCAGAATCTCTAAGCCTGCTGTATACATCACCTCTTATAAACTTGTATATAGCGGGTACAGAAGCCGTTTGGTTCTGAGTCATACCTGTGTGGTATCTGTTAGCGCCACTTTCTATGACAGGATATATCTCACCAAACTCATAGAATACTTGACTCTCTTCCGAAGCGTTTATGGCAGGGGTATAAACCTCAATATAGTAGTTATAGTATGATGCATTACCAAAGTTGAACGAACTCATGGTAGTGTTGTCATATGGTATCCTAAGCCATATCTTATTAGCAGGTACACTCGCAGGTGTAGTCATGCTTGTTATCTCTGCACTTGTCATCAGAGCCAGAACAGGATAATCATTGGAAACAGAATCAGAAACAACGTCCGCTTGATTCTTGCGGCCAATAATCCTAACCCTATCTCCCTTTGCAAAGGAGTATGCAGGATATCCGTTCTTGTTTGTCTGGTATTCTGTTATGTCAAGATAAGCGTATTTGTTAGCTGTATCTACCCCAGTTGTAGTAGTAACTATAGTCTTAAAATCAGAAACAGTAAGATTAGTAGTCCTTACAAAGGAGAAGTATTTTGCCCAAGATGGTGCTTGGTGGCTAATAGAAAACTCTATAAGTGGTACAGTCAACTGAGTCCCAGACAGGTCTGCAGATTCAATCTCTGGTGTGATAACCCTAAAATTATCAGTAGTTATAACGCCATTGGTTACTCCATACTCATCAAAGTAGCACATACCAAATGTGTACCTTGACTTATGCTTGTAACAAGCTGTATTTACTCCTGTTGGGTCAGCAGGAAGTCCACCACCTCCAGCATATGTATATGTAAAGCTATAAGAATCGAGTACCCATGCATTTACAGTTGGGTTTCCTCCAAACTTCAATCCACGCTTACCATTAAACTCACCTGGTTCTACAAGTTGTAATGTAGACACATAACTAGCCAAATAGTAGTTCTGTAGCGTAGCATTTGCTATTACAAGAGCATGTAGGTCAGCCTCGACTAGTTGTTGGGTATTCCTTCCTGCAGCTACTGTAAGTGAGAAGTTTACAGAAGTTGATTGAACCCCAGAACCTTCGTCCTTCCTAAATGATAAAGTAAAGCTGTATACATCTCCCACTTGAGGATTCCCATCAAATATGATATAGTGATAACCACCTGTTACGTTATACTCTGGATAATAGGTAAAAGTATACCTATTGTAAGATGCCATTGTAAATGCGGTAGATGTATTAGTATTTTGAACCAAACTAAGTGTCTTACTAACGATTGGCGTTATGCCAGCACTCCTTCCTTCTGTAATTCCACCATATATGATTACGTTACCATTCAACAGTTCTTGAGTATTTGCCTTTAGAGGGATGTAGTCACACAG
>Ga0315902_10012508_pt1 | contig 11036 bp, 7 predicted proteins | sample LakEriMetagenome_9_FD_203523 | JGI IMG/M metagenome (GOLD analysis project Ga0315902, IMG submission 203523) | Freshwater fungal communities from buoy surface, Lake Erie, Ohio, United States - Buoy 12 MA117 | ecosystem: Environmental > Aquatic > Freshwater > Lake > Lake biofilm | place: USA...
GGGCCGGATGGGCTGGTTCATCGGTCAGAAGATCGGCCGGGCCGACGAGAAGAAACAGTATCGGCGGCTGTTCAAGGCCGACGACGACTTCCACGAGCGCGACCGCCCTGGCCGCACGCTCCCCGAGCGCGACAACTGGCTCGTCGCTCGTGAAAAATACCTGGCCGCCCAGCAACTGGCCGACTCCGGTGCCGCGCTCAAGACCACGCCGCTGATCTTCCACAGCGAGCCGATGATGACCGCGATCAACTACGCCCGGGCGCTCGAGGAAGACGGCGTCTTCGGCGAGACGGCTCGCGAGGCCTGGAAGCTGGCTGGCGACGAGATGCGACGGTTTTCGGTGCGCGAGATTCCCACGAGCTGGGACGTGCCGATCCGGCTCGGCATGCGGGAGGCCGAATTGGCCCGGGCTACGAAGCTCGGCGAGGAACTCGAGGCGCTCCTGCCCGGCCTCTTCAAGGAGATCCAAGAACGCAAGCGGGCGGCGCTCACCGACGCTCAGCGCAAGGCGATCGACGTGCCGCCGATCGACCGGACGGAAGCGCAGCAGCAGGCCGCTGCCGAAGCTGAATCGGCCCTCGCCGTGAATTGGCCGATGGTGGCCCGCGAAGCCCCGGCCGACGTCCGCGACAAGGCCCGCGAACTGGCCCGGCAGTATGTCGAGGCGGCGGAGACGGCCGAGATCATCGCCCGCTACCGCGACATCGTGAATTTCGACTTCTGGCGGGCCTCCTGCGAGGTGGAGGTGACGGAGCCGGCGCTGCGGGCCCGCGAGCTGGTCTGGCAGGCGGAGCGTGAGTTCGAAAATGCCCGGCTCGTGCCCGCGAAAAAAGCCTACGAAGAGGCCTTCGCGGCCTGGCGTGAGGTGCTCGACTCGTCGCCCGTGCTCAAGGCCGACGATCTGACGGGGGACGACCTCGTGGAGATGATCGACCGCTACCGCAAGGTGCTCGACCAGCTCGACGAGAAGTTCCCGCAGCCGTTCGTCCTCCAGGACGTGCTCGACAAGGCTGGGCCGGCGGGGCAGTGATCAGGCCCGGGTGACGAGCAGTTTGTCGATCCGGCGGCCGTCCATGTCGACGACCTCGATCGACAGTCCCTGCCACTGCGCTCTGTCGCCCGCCGAGGGAATCCGCTCCAGGAGCGCGAGGACGAGCCCCGAGACGGTCGAGTAGTCGCGGGGCACGGAGTCGAGCTTGACCTCGAATCGCTCGGCGAGGGCCTCGATGCCGGCCCCGCCGTCGACGAGCCAGGAGCCGTCGTCGCGCCGCACGAAGGCCGTCTCCTTGTCGCCCCGGTGCTCGTCGTGGATCTCGCCCACGAGCTCTTCGAGCACGTCTTCGAGCGTCACCATCCCTTCGGTGCCGCCGTATTCGTCGAGCACGATCGCGAGCTGGTTTTTCTCTTTTTGAAACAGCCCGAGCAGCCGATCGAGTGGCATCGTCTCCGGCACGAACAGCGCCCGGTGCATCATCTTGCGGAGTTCGATGGGCCAGCCCATCCAGTTGTTGCGCAGCACGTCCTTGAGCGATACGTAGCCCAGGATATGGTCGAGCGAGCCCTCGTAGACGGGTAGCCGCGAGTAGCCTGCCATGGCGATCGCCCCGAGCACCTCCCCTGGCGGCGTGTCGATGTCGAGGGCATCGAGATCGATGCGCGGCCGCATGATGTCGCGCACTGTCCGCTCGCCGAGCCGCAGGGCCTCCGTCGCCACCGCCTGCTCCACCGCCTCGAGCACCCCCTCGGCGCGGCCGGCCTCCAGCAGGTGCTCGATGTCGTCGACCGAAACGCTCGGCTCGTCGTGCTTGTGGGCACCGAGCAGGAACAGCACGGCCGAGGTGGCGGAGCTCAGCCCCCACACGAGCGGCTTGGTGATGACGGCGAACCGCTGCATGAAGGGGGCGACGAGCCGGGCGATCGACTCGGCCTGCCGCAGCGCCAGCCGCTTGGGCACGAGCTCGCCGAGCAGGAGCGTGAAGAAGGAGAACACCGCCACGAAGGCCGTGAGGGCGATCGGCTGCGCCGCCCCGGCGAGGCTGCGTGGGCTGTTCGCGGCGATCAGCGCGGCCATGTCGCTCACGAGTTGGTCGCCGCCGTATGCGGCTGCCAGCGTGCCGACGAGCGTGATGCCGATCTGCACCGTGGGCAGAAACTTGTCGGGGCTCGAGGCCAGCTCGAGCGCCTTCTTGGCGGCGTCGTCGCCGGCATCGGCCATCTGCCGCAGCCGCCCGCGGCGGCTGGCCACGATCGCCATCTCCGCCCCGGAAAAGAATCCGTTGGCGAGAATCAGGGCCAGAACGATGAGGAGTTCCTGGAGCATGGCGGTGCGGCGTCAGCCGGCGGCGTGGTCGCGGCGGGTGATGGCGAGATTGTCGCGGTGGATCACCTCGTCGTAGGGGCAGTAGCCGAGCTCGTCGGCGATCCGTTCCGTCTTCAGGCCCGCGATCCGCCGCAGCTCGGCTTCGGAATAGTTCACGAGGCCGCGGGCGAACTCACAGCCGTCTTCGGCCACGAGGGCCACGACGTCACCCGTGGTGAAGGCGCCTTCGATCTGGCGCACGCCGGCTGCGAGGAGGCTGCGGCCCTGGGTGGCGACGGCGTCGCGTGCCCCGGCATCGACGGTCACCGTGCCGCGGGGGTCGGCAGACCAGCCGAGCCAACGCTTCCAGGCGGGCAGTGGAGTGGCCCGCGCGAGGAATGCCGTGCCGATGTCTTCCGCAGCCATCAGCCGCTCGAGCACGTGGTCGTCGCGGCCGCAGGCGATCACGCAGTGGGCGCCCGCCTCGGTGGCGATGCGGGCCGCCGCGATCTTGCTCGCCATGCCCCCTTTCGACAGGCCGCCGAGCCGGTCGCGGGCCAGGCCTTCGATGCGGGCGTCGATCCGCTCGACGAGAGGCACCCGGGCCGCCCCGGGCTCCGCGGGATGGCGGTCGAAGACGCCGTCGACGTCCGACAGGAGCACGAGCAGATCGGCCCCGAGGAGCGTGGTCACGAGGGCTGCGAGACGGTCGTTGTCGCCGAAGCTCGTGCGCAGCTCCTCGACACTGACGGTGTCGTTTTCGTTGATGACCGGGATCACGCCGTAGTCGAGCAGGGCGCGAAGCGTGTTGCGGATGTTGAGATAGCGGGCCCTGTCGTGCACGTCGTCGGCCACCAGGAGCACCTGCGCGGCGTGCCGCTTGCTGCCGCGAAACACCCGCTCGTAGGCCTCGATGAGGCTGCTCTGCCCGATCGCCGCCACGGCCTGCAGATGGGCGAGCTCCCGGGGCCGCGTCGTCAGGCCCATCCGACCCATGCCCGCTCCCACGGCGCCGGAGCTGACGAGCACGACCCGCCTGCCCTGGGCCAGAAGGGCCTCGAATTGCCTGCCAAGCGCCTCGATCCGGGCGATATCGAGCAGGCCGTCGCTGCCGGTGAGCACGCGGGTGCCGACCTTCACGATGACGAGTCGGGAGGTGTCGGCGAGGGTCCGGCGCGACGGATCAGCCATGGGTTTGAGACGACGGAGAATCGAGCCACGGGACAAGCTCAAATCCTACCCACCGGGTGCCACCGTCGGCCACCGCGGCACCGTGCCGACCACTCGCCGACTCCGCGACCGCGGTTTTCATGCCGAGAGAGGTCGAGCCGTTGAGGGACGTCGGGATCGGCCGCTATAGTCCGGGGGTGGCGTGGTTTTCCAGCCTTCCCTCCGGACGTCTCCAGTGAGCGAACTCCATCACGAGTGCGGCCTGGCGGCGATCTACCACCTGCCCGGCGGCGAACCGAGCCCGCTCTGCCCGGCCCAGGGGCCCGAGGAGGTGTCGCGGCTCGTGCCGCGGATGCTGCTCGACATCCAAAACCGCGGCCAGCTGTCAGCCGGCATGACCGCGTGGAATCCCCACCGCAGCCATCTGCTCGCCACACTCAAAGACGTGGGCACCGTGAGCGAGGTGTTTCGCCTCGGCCACCGCGGCAAGTACGAGGCCCTGATGGAGCAGCACGTCGGCCCGGCGGCGATCGGCCACGTGCGCTACGCCACCTGCGGCGCCGATGACCGTGGCTATGCCCAGCCGCTCGAACGGCCGCACATCCAAAAGCGCAAGTGGTTTGCCTTCGGATTCAACGGCCAGCTCGCCAACTACCCCGAACTCCGGGCCGAGATCCTCGCCGGCGACGACAACCATCTCGCCCGCGACAACGACACCGAAGTGATCATGCACGCGATCGGCAACGAGCTCTCCGGGCTCGCCGATCCGCAGCCCGTGGACCTCCTGGCCGCGATCGCCGCCCGGTTCGACGGGGCGTGGAACCTCGCCATCCTCGACGCCTGCGGCCGGATGATCGTGGCCCGCGATCCGCTCGGCATCCGGCCGATGGAATACGCCCGCCTCGGCCCGCTGGTGGCGGCTGCCAGCGAGAGCGTGGCATTGCTCAACCTAGGCTTCCCGGCCGAGTCGATCCATTCGCTCGAACCGGGCACGGCGCTCATCATCGACGGCAGCGAGATGCGGATCGAACGCTTCGCACCGAGCCCGCGGCGGGCCCACTGCTTCTTCGAATGGGTCTATTTCGCGAACGTCGCCAGCACGATGGACGATCGCAGCGTGTATCTCACGCGGAAGCGGCTCGGCGAGGAACTCGCCCGCCTCGAGACGGTTTCGATCGACGCCGACACCGTCGTGGTGCCCGTGCCCGACACGAGCAAGGCTGCGGCCGACGCCATGGCCTACGCCCTCTCGATCCCCTGTGTCGAAGGCCTGATCCGCAATCGCTACACCGGCCGCACGTTTATCGACGGCGCCTCGAGCCGCCGCCAAAAGGCCGAATCGAAGTACACGCCGCTCCGCGAGGTGCTCGAAGGCAAGCGGGTGCTGCTCGTGGAAGACTCGATCGTGCGGAGCACCACGATGAAGGTGCTGCTCGGCCGGATGCGGTCGCTCGGCCTGGCTCGCGAGATCCACGTGCGGGTGGCCTGCCCGCCGATCGTAGCCCCCTGCTTCTACGGCATCGACATGTCGACGATCGACGAGCTCTTCGCCCCGGCCTTCCTCCCCGACGGCCGGCTGACGGCCGAGGCGCAGACGGCAATGGCGGCGAAGCTCGGCGCCGACTCGCTCCGCTATCTTCCAATCGAGTCGGTCGCTCGCTCGATCGGCTTCGACGCCGCCGAGCTCTGCCAGGCCTGCATCACCGGCGAATACCCGACGCCGGCGGGCGAGCGGCTCTACCAGGTCGCCCTCACGCAGACGTCCAACGGCCAGGCCGGCCGCACGTACGAGGCTGCGCGATAGGAACGCGCCGGCTTCGGGCTTCTCGGGTCTCAGTGCGCCGTACAGGCGGCACCTGGCAACCGCCCGCAATCGGAGCCGGCGGTAGGCATGCTCGACTCCGGTCGTGTTGAGAGTACACAACTCGTGGGTTTTGCTCAGGCGCCCATAGTCCTCAACGACTCCCTTCGTCTGCGCGTGCCCACCGACCGACTCCGCCGAAACTGCTGAGCGCCTACGAGTTGAGGAGGCGAGGGGTTGCCCCTGCCGTTGAGCCGGCGTATTTGACCAGCGAAGCCATGGATGGCGCAGCGCAGGCAAATCCGAGTGAGTGGAGGCCTGGAGGGCCGTAGCGAACGTCCGGCGAGACGGTACGGGGTAACCCCGAGCCGGCGCGTTATGGACGGAGATACACGACAGCCCGAAGCCGTTCCTACGTGACGCGGGTGACGGGCGCCGGGGTGGTGTTGCGCGTGAAGACGGCCCGCCATACGGGGGCGCCGGCGAGGCGGGTGCGGCGCTCGAAGTGGGTGTGGTAGTCGAGGTCGTGCTCTGCCGTGCGGGGCTCGATCGGGGCCGGCTCCGAGAACAGTCCGGTGGCCCGCGTGAAGTCGAGCGATTCGAGGAAGTATTCCTCGACGTCGGTCCACACGTGGAGTGTGCCGCCGCCGGGAAGCACGCGGCCGGCGTGCCGGAGGAACGTCTCCGAGAGCACGCGGCGCTTGCGGTGCCGGGCCTTCCACCAGGGATCGGGAAAGTAGACGTGGATCGCCGCCAGGCAGGCGTCCGGAAGCAGGCCGCGCACGAGCCACGTGGCGTCGCCCTGGATCATGCGGGCGTTGGAAGCCGCGCGGCGGGCGAGCCGTGCGGCGCACAGTCGGGCATAGCCGACCGCGAGCTCGGCACCGAGAAAGTTGCGGTCGGGGCGGGCTGCCGAGGCGGTGTCGAGAAACAGGCCCTTGCCGCTGCCGACTTCGAGTTCGATCGGGGCCGTGGTCGGAAAGAGCGTGGCCGGATCGAGCGGCACCGGCAGGTCGGCGAGCGCGACGAAGTGCGCCGAGAGGTCGAGGGCGGGATCGAGCTTCTTCGGGGGCCGGCGCGGCATCAGTGGGCCGGCGCCCCGCCGGACGATTCGAGGAGGAAGTCGATCGGCAGCGGCACGCCCTTGATCACGCCGTCGACCACGATGCTCTCACGAACGACGCCCTGGAAGCGGCACACGATCATCGCCTTCGGCCGCACCCGGACCCGCTCCACGGCGATCACGAGGCGATCACCGGGAACGACGGGCTCTCGAAACCGCACGTCTTCCATGCCGCCAAACCCGATCAGCTTGGCATCGAGCAGGTTGTGCTTCTGCGTGTAGTAACTCGAGAGCTGGGCCGCCGCCTCGCACATGAGCACGCCCGGCATCAAGGGCATCACGGGGAAGTGCCCGCGCACCCAGAATTCATCGCGGGTGACGTCTTTGTAGCCCACGCACAGGCCGCGGGCCTGGTCCTCGTGGACGATCGCCGTCAGTTGCTCCATCTCGAACCGCTGCTTGTTCCAGCGGCGGATCTCGTGGATGTCGGCGATGACGTGGTCGAGGTCGTATTCGCTCGGATGAATGATGTAGTCGCGCGGGGCCACGGCCGTACTCCGTCGGACGAATCCGAATCAGGTTCGGATGTGCTTGCGCTTGGCTTTCCGGGCCTTGCTATTGGCGGGCCGCGCGCCGTGGTTGGCCTTCTTGAGGCGCCGATGAGGCTTTGCCATGCGATGAAACTCCAGGCGATGCTGACTCCGCCCGGCCCGTGCCGTGCGTTGCCGGAGTTGTACCACGCAGTCGTCGGGGCCGCCACGCCGCCCCCGTCAGGCACGGCTCAGGGGCGGTGATTCGCCGCTGCGGCCCGGCGTTCCGCGGCGATCGCTTCGCGGAGGCTCGTACGCAAGATCTCCACGAAGCTGGCGCCGAGAAATCCGAACAGTCCGCCGATCACGGCCGACGAGATTCCACCGATGATGGCCCCAGCCCACGAGCACGTCGTGAACGCCACGAGGGCCCACGTGCCACACACTCCGCCGCACAGTCCGCCGATGGCCGCGGAGACGGGCACGAGGCGGCCGAGGCTGCCGGAGCGTTCGAGGTGCGTGGGCCGGGTGATCGGCACGACGACTGCCGGCAGTCGAAAGCCGGGCCGAAGGGAGAGATCGCGATCGGTCGCCTCGCGCATCTTCGTGCCGAGCGCGTTGCCAGCCACGTGGGCCGCCAGGCTCGCGAGCACGACGACGGCGGCCAGCCAGCCGGCGATCCCCAGCCACGTGATCGCCGCGCAAGCCACGGCCACGAGCACCACGAGCCAAGAGTAGGTGACCAGCCGCATGCGATGCCTCTCACCCCATGGTAGCACCGTCGGCCCACGATGGCCGGCGGTCCGGGCTTTAGAATCCGCGGTCGACGGCTTCTTCGCGGTAGATCGGCAGCCGCCGGTAGTAGACCTCGAGCGTGAGCACGGCCAAGGCGGTGTGGGCCAGACGGCCGCCCGGGGCCGTGTCGTGGTCGGCGAAGAACCAGCTGCCCGCCTCGTGGCCGAATCGCGCCTGGCAGGCCACGATCTGATCGCGGTTCTTGGCGTTCCAGCGGGGCCAGACGGGATGGTCGAGCTGAAGGAGCGCCTGCGCGAGGTAGAAATTCTGATAGATGTTCGTCGGGTGCGGCCCGGGCTTGGCGAGGTTCGTGACGCCGCGCTGGAGCGCCTCGTGCCCGCTTCCCCAGCCGGTATACATGCGGCACAAAAGCCCGACCGCCGACGTGCACGGCTTGGCGGCCGGCGTGCGGTAGCCGTAGGCCGCGCCGCCCTGGGTCTGCACCCGGTCGAGGAACCGCCGGGCAGCTTCGATCGTGGGCGAAGGCACCTCGATGCCCGCGAGCATCGCACTTTTGAGGGCCGCGATCTGCCAGGCCGTCACGGTGATGTCGCCCGCCTGCCCCGGCAGATACCGCCAGCCGCCGCCGTGCAGATCCTGCGCCGTCTCGGTGAACCGCACCGCGTCGCGGACATAGGGCACGAGCATCTCGTCGCCAGTCATCCCGAGCGCCTCGGCCAGTGCGAGGGTCGTGACGCCGTGGCCGTACATCGTGCCCTCGCAGAAGTCGCCGCCCCGCGGCGTGGGCTGCATCCGGCTCACGAGATAGTAGATGCCGCGTGACACCGTCTGCTGATAGGGGCCGTCGGCATGCGTGCTCCCCGCGCCGAGAAACGGCAGGAGCGCGATCGCCGTGCTCGCCGTCGAGCCCGTGAGCGTGCCCGGATCGCGGCACGCACCGTCGCAGCGGCAGCCGGAGAGGTCGAACTGCCACGAGCCGTCGACGGCCTGATGGGCCGCGAGCCAGGCGAGGCCCGCCTCAACGGCCGCTTCGCTCGCCTGCGAGCCGCCGCGGGCAAGCGCGGCGCTTCCCCTGGCGGAGCCGCGCCGCGTCGCGAAGGCCGCGGTGCCGCTCGTGGTCGCGCCGTCTGCCGGGGCCGCGGCAAACGCGCCGCCGCCCACGCGCACCGACACGGCCCGGGCCGGCAGGCCGGCTGGCTCGACGCGGATCGGTGGGTTTTCCGCGTCGGCGGTAGGCGTTGCGATTGGGTCGTGCACGGTCACGAGCGGCACGTCGTCGACGGGGAGTTCTCGAGACTCGAGCGTCGGGGCGGCCGCGGTGGCCACCGCCTCCTCGTTCGGAAGGTCGTCGCCGAGCGCGACATCGACGAGCTGGTCGTCGCCGGGCGCCTCGGCCTCGCCAAACCGCAGGTGGATCGGCTCGGGCGGCGGCGCACGCCGCGTCTCGAGCGCGAGGATCGCGAGGATGATGCACACCACGACGTGGGCGACAAGGCTCAGATAGCCCGCCCGCACGGCGGGGCTCGCCACCGCGCGTTCGATCCACGGCGTGTCAGGGCTCTCGCTCGGCATGGCTCTGCCTGTCGGGGCGACTTTTCCGGCGGGGCAAATCGTACTCTCGGGAAAGACTGCGCTCCCCGCGCAGACGGCGATCCCGCTGGACGATCCCCGGGAGTCATCGACCAGCCCGTAGGACAGGCTTCAGCTGGGCATTTCAACTCGCCCAACCTGGCTCGGGGTTACCCCGTACCGTCTCGCCTGTCCTGCCCTGCTCAGCCGATTCGCATCCGGTAACCACCCGCATTCAGAGCCGGCGGTAGGCATGCTCGACTACGGTCGTGTTGAGAGTACAGAACTCGTGGGTTTTGCTCAGACGCCGATAGTCCTCAACGACTCCCTTCGTCTGCGCGTGCCCACCGACCGACTCCGCCGAAAGCTCTTTGCGCCTACGAGTTGGGGAGGCGAGGGGTTACCCCTGCCGTTGAGCCGGCGTATTTGACCAGCGAAGCCATGGATGGCGCAGCGCAGGCAAATCCGAGTGAGTGGAGGCCTGGAGGGCCGCAGCGAACGTCCGGCGAGACGGTACGGGGTAACCCCGAGCCGGCGTGTGGCCAACCGAACCTATTCTTTGAACTCCTCGTCCACGCTCTGCTGGCCGTAGATCGGGAGATGGCGGTAGTAGACCTCGAGGATCATCGTGGCCAGCGACGTCGCGTAAAGGCGACCACCGACCTCGGTGATGTGTCCCGCTTCGAATCCTTCGAACCAGCTGCCGGCCGCGTGGCCCTTCGTCTGTTGCGACTTCACCAGCATGTCACGCATCTTCGTGTTCCATGCCACCCATGCGTCGCCCTCCATATGGTGAAGGATTTGGGTCGCGTAGTAGTTGAAATAGAGATCGTTACTCGGGCCCTTTTTGGCGAGCCGCAGGACGCCACGCTGGAGGGCCGGGTTGTCCTTCTTCCAGCCGAGGTACATCCGGCAGAGCAGGCCCACGGCCGACGTGCCATAGCCGGTGCCCGGATCGGTGTAGCCGTACATCGAGCCCTCGTCCTGCTGCACGCGGTTGAGAAACTCGACTGCCTTCTTGATCGTGAGGGGGCTCACCTGGAGGAAGCCCATATGGCCGCTCTTGAGCGCCATGAGCTGCCAGCCCACGGCCGACGTATCGCCCGGCTGCTTCGGTGTATACCGCCAGCCGCCCCCCACCGGGTCCTGGGCCGCCATGATGTAGTTGAGCGCGAGTTGAGCCGGGCCTGCCAAGCGCTTGTCCTGCGTCATCGCGTAGGTTTCGGAGAGGGCGATTCCCGCGAGCCCCTGCGAATAAAGATTTCCACCCTTCTCGTAGGCCTTGCCCTGACCAGTCACTGCCATCGCGGCGAGGAAGCCGATCCCAGCCTCGAACTGCTTCTTGTATGGCCCTTCCTTGTGCGTGTAGCCACGGCCGAGCATGGGGAGCAGCGCCATCGCCGTGGCCCCCCCGCGGTCCTGGAGCTTGCCGGGGTGGGAGCAGTTTCCGTTGCAGCTCGGGCACTTCGTGAAGTCGAAGCTCCAGCTGCCGTCGGGCAGCTGGTGATTGATGATCCACTTGATGGCGGCCTCGACCGCCGCCTCGCTCTGGGCACTGCCGCCACCGGCCTGCACGAGTTTGCTGCGCATATTCGGATCGGTACGGCCGCCGAGGCCGCCGGCCTGGCCGCCGATCGCGCCCACGGTCGCGAGCAGATCGGACGAAGCGGCTGTCTCGGTGCTGAAGTCGGTGAACTCGACCGACACGGCCGCGGCGTCGATATCGGCCGCGTCGCTCACCACCTGCACGTCTTCCACAACCGTGGCGTCGGGGAGGACGACCTCGTTGCTCACGTCCTGCGTTTGCGGCTGATCGAGGGGTGTTTCCTCCTCGAACTCCTCGAACTC
>Ga0315902_10012509_pt1 | contig 11035 bp, 8 predicted proteins | sample LakEriMetagenome_9_FD_203523 | JGI IMG/M metagenome (GOLD analysis project Ga0315902, IMG submission 203523) | Freshwater fungal communities from buoy surface, Lake Erie, Ohio, United States - Buoy 12 MA117 | ecosystem: Environmental > Aquatic > Freshwater > Lake > Lake biofilm | place: USA...
GAGCTCCACGACATGCGTCTCCGCCAATTCGCACTGCGTGCTATCGGCAACGTGCTGTTCATCAATCTCGATCCCGAGCCACTGCCCATCGAAGCGCAGTTTGCTCCGGCCTTCCTGGAGACCCTTGAATCGAGTTCCAGTTCGTACGATACGGAAGTGATGACCACGACCTTTCGAACGAACTTCAACTGGAAGCTCGGTTACGAGAATCTTCGAGACGGAAACCATGTCGGTTTCGTCCACTCCAAGTCGATCGCTCGGCATGTGTCCTTCGACGTGGTTGTGGATGACGCGCTCGCTGCCGAGACCGGCACCGATTTGCCGCCGGAGCTCCCCCGTGAGGCTCGTCGCGCCATGTTGCGCCGATTCAGCCATGGGGGACCAGAAGGCAGCTTCCGCGAGGTCCGCCGTTTTGATTGGCAGGCCAACGTGGAACGGTGGGGCACCCAGGATGCCTACTTCAATTGGCTTGCCTACCCCAATTTGCACATTTCATCGAGTGATGGCGGTCATTCCTTCAGCATCGAGCATCATGTCCCAGTGTCCCCAGGGCGCACCGACATGGAAATCTACTGGATGACGGCAAAGAAACGTGTACCCTTTGCGTATTCCGGGACTGTCCTCGCTTCACTGATGCACGGGACCAAACTCGTGGTCGGAGAGGATATCCAGATCATCGAGGAAGTCCAGGCGGCCATGCATGATGGGGCTCCGGTCGCTCGGCAAGGACACTACGAAGCCTTCAACAGACTTGTGGAGCGATGGTATGTCGACATCATCGATGGCGACCATGAAGTCTAGGGTCGTGCTGGGTGCCGGTGACATGTTGGACCTCGTGGCGTGCGCGTGGTCCGATGCGTCACCCGGCGAGGCAATCATACGAGTGGAAGCCACCCAGCGATCGGACTATTCGTTCGACCTTCGTGCGCTGGACGCTTTTGATCCAGTGACGACACTGCTGTTCGCGGCCTTCGACGAACGATTCGGCAACTTCAAGCGTGCAGAACTGATGCAGGCGGCGATGGCTCGCGGTTTCCATCTGGCCACCATCGTGGCGCGTGGTGCCGAGGTCGCCAGCACGGCGCGGACAGGTCGCAACGTCTTCATCGCGCCGGGCGCCGTCGTTGGCAGCGGAGTGAGCATTGACTACAACAGCGTGTTGCACGCCGGAAGCGTTGTCTGCCACGGGGCCCGCATCAAGGCTTCATGCTGGATCGAATCAGGTGTTACCATCGGGGCGCATGCGGACGTTGCGGCGCATGTCACCCTCCGCACGGGGGTTTTGGTGGCCCCATCGGTCAAAATCGGGCGGTACTGCGATATCGGCGTGCCCGGACTCTACCGCACTCACGTGGCATCGAAGACCATCATCGATCCACGATACGATACACCAATTCTGGTGTACGGCGAGTAACGCTCCGGCGATGTGGGCAGACGCATCATCCGATTCGTAGCCCGAAATGATCGTTCACGGTGAACCCCGCGCGATCGATTTCATGGGCATCAAGCAGGGCATTCTCGAGATTACCCCGGACTTCCTCGTACCATCGAGGCGTCCCAACAATTCCGGTGTTGATATTGAAATTGAAGAGCGGCGCGTGCTTGATCGAAAGCATGCTGACCTGTTCATCCATGGCGATCAATCGCTCCGCAGCAAAACGAAAGGAATCAGCCAATCCGTCCGTCGCGTAATTCAAAGTACGCGCGTAATATGCCCATAAATAGCACTCGAATGCCGCATTGCGGATATGTTGAAACGGTTCATCGCCTTGCGCGTGGATTTCCGATGCGGAGCGCATGTCCTCCGGCGTTGACCAGAGCGCTACCATGTCGTCGGGGCGGCTTATCAGGAATCGGTCGGCGAAATGAAATGGGACATAACGCCACGAAGCACCTGCCAGCATCCCGAAACGGCCAAGATTGCGACTTCCATCATCGAAGAGATGGCGAATGGCGCGATAGAGCGATCCGGTCAACGCATGGTCGGTACGGCTACGTACCGCGTAGCGGACCCCGAGCGACGCGATGTGTTCGGCGCCAACCCGACATGAGCGCAGGATGGCGTTGCGCGGGTCGACGACGAGTGGTGGCTGTGGTATCGTAATCACGTGATCCACCCACGGACGGCAACTCTCGATTACCGACGTGGGCTGATGATCCCATGTGACGAGACAGGTGTACGCGTCAGGGTAGTGCAGCCGCTGTTGGGCGAGGACCAAGGGCGTACAGGGAAAGACCGGACCTTGCGTGAAGATGCCGACCTCAGGGTCTCGCGGAACCGGTCGGTGTATCGTCATGGCACGAATACCGCGGGACATCGCTTGGAGCTCGGCGATGTCAGCCGGCTGCCATGGCGGATGGAAAGTCATGGCCGGCACCGTACGGAATTCTCCGAGGTTGAGTCGGATCTGGGACATAATCTCGGAGGAGAATCGCGCAAGGATCACCACAAGCGTATTCTCCCGATCCTCCTCAAGGAGCGCTTCAGGTGCCCTGACCTCCAGTCCGTGAATCACGGTACCCTGATTTTCCCGAATGGGACACACCGTGTACGAGAATTCGAGTGGGATGCGAGGATAAAAATCCCGAAAGAGGCTGCCGGCACCCCAGCCTATCAGCTTCACTTTTCCGAGATCCAGATCCGGATATTTCATCAACACGCGATCAAGTCCGCCGGTCAATCTGGCCATACAGGTGTCCCAAAGGAGAGAAGTGAGTGCGCCGCCTCCGGATATTGGGCAGACGAGCGCGTCGCGGCAATGGTGCGCCACGGTCGACGACGGCCGGTGCCGGCAGTAGGCTTCATGGCACTTTCCATGCTACTTTCCACGCTTGAATCGCCCTACTTCGTACTCGACTGAACGACCCAGATTCAATGCTCAATGTGATCCTGCCATGCGCTGGAGAAGGTACCCGACTCGGGCTACCCTATCCCAAAGAGTTACACCATGTCGCCAGTGGAGTGAGCCTGATCGATCTCAGTCTGCAACGACTCTATCCATACCGCCATCTCGTCGGCCGGATCACGATCACATTAACAGCGCGAAAGGCCGACCTCGTGCGATGCGTCGCGAAATGGCGCTCAGTATTTCCATTTGCCTTCACGTATTTTGATGAGCGGAATGAGGAGTGGCCTGGCAGCATTCTGTCGGCGGAACCGCTGTTCATGGATCGCAATGTCGTTCTGCTTCCGGATTCACTCGTTATCGAAACAGCACAGCATCCTCTCGCCCCATCATTTGATCACCTGCTGCAGGATCATGATCTCGTGTTCGGCGTAATGCGCGAAGAATCGCAGCGTCTGCGTTCACTCGGGGCCCTCCGACTGGAAGCAGACGGTCGAGTCACCGCTTTCTGCGATAAACCGGTTGACCATCTCGAACGATTCAATGGCTTCTGGGGCACTTTTGGCTTTACTGGTGACACCGGGCGGCGCATACTCGAGGTCATGACCGCGTCGGTACAGCGCCACCCGGTCAGTTTCGAGACGCTTCACCTTCGTGGTCCCGTGGGATTCCCTTTGCTGGGGTACCATGACCTTGGCGTTTGGGAACAGTTGAAATCCGTGGTGAACGCCGGGCTGATTCCGCTGAATCCCCCGATAGGCTGACTCCCAGGCGCCATTCATGCACATCATCATCCTGAATTGGACGGAAGGGGAAAACGACCCTTTCACGTTCTTCAGCACCATGTGGCAGCGATGCCTAGAAGCGGAAGGCCACGATGTCCGGATCGTCCCGCTCGACGTTCGAACGATCCTGACCATTGCGGAGCTGCACACTGAGCACGCGATCGATCTGGCCTTCTGTTGGCAAGGCCTCGGGAGCGCGCTGGTGCCAGACGGATTCACCCAAACACTGTGGGAGCTGCTCCGAATTCCGCTGGTATGCCTGCACGGTGATCACCCGTCCTACAATCCGGCAAATCACCAGCAGTCATCCGCGTTTCTGTTGCATCTTTACGGTGAGCCGATTTTTGCGGATGCAGCCAATAGCGGCATTCCGCGGGAGTGGCCGGCGCTTTTTGGAATTCTGCCCAACATCTTCGGAGATGATGATCCTTTTTCGGAGTTCACGGGCGACTACTTCGTGCTTGCCAAGAATATTCAGGATCTGGAGAGCATCCGGGACGAATGGAAAGTACGATGTGATCAAAGGTCGTATACCTTGCTCTGTGAGACCGCGTCGGCAATTGCCGCTGCTTATTTCGACGGTAACCGCGTCAATCACCACGAGGTTATTGTTGCTCATCTCCCCGTCGATATTCGCAATCAGATCCGTTCGGGGACTCCGTCAATGGAGGCAGTGGATTTCCATTTCCGATTCAGTCGGGAAGTCGATCGCATTCACCGCAACGTGGCAGCCACCTTCATCGTGGATACACTCGCCGACGTGCCGCTCCGCATTTACGGCCGGGGATGGGATCGGTTCAAGGCGCGGGGCAACCCGCGGCACGAGTTTCGACCAGCCCAAACCGTACAGCAATCCGGAGATCAGTATCGGAGCCAGTTCGGGATCCTCGACGTGGCCTCCTCCAACGACTTGCTCCACGATCGAACCTTCAGGGCACTGCACCATGGGGCTGGCTTCCTCATCAGCTCCGCCTGGCAACGGGGGACCCCGATTCACGAGGAGTTCTCAGACCTCTTTTTCGGTGGGGTTGCCGATGAGCTTATCCGGAAGGTCGACCTTGTGCAGCGAAATCCTGCGGCGCATCGGCTGCGGTGTGCCGCATTTGCGGCACAGATACGTTCGGCTCCACGAGCCACTGCCGCATTTCTAATGGAAATCGAGTCGCAGCTTGCTCTCCGTTCCATTCGCTGACGTTTATACGAGCCAACTGCGAACGCGAAGGTAGCCGGTTGTCATGCCGTCAGCCCCCGCGCACGGTGTCGGGCGGGGGCTGAACGAGCGGACGCGGGGTCCGCCCATCCGTCGGGCGTTCCTCCGGGGAGCGCCGGTCCTCCTGGCGCCCCCTCGGCTGCGCGCGGCGGGGCTCGTCGGGGCGACGCTCCGGCTCCGCCCCCCGCCGACCGCTTCCCTGACGGTCGTCCCCTCGCTTCGGATCGTCACGCTGGTCGTTTCCGCGCCGGTCATCCCCACGCTGGTCGTTACCTCGCCGGTCATCCCCAGGGCGATCGTCTCCACGGCGGACGCCCCCCGGACGATCTTCTCCACGGCGATCGTCCCCGCGACGATCATCCCACGGCCGATCGTTCCCGCGACGATCATCCCATCGGCGATCGTCCCACCGGCGATCGTCCCACCGGCGATCGTCCCACCGGCGATCGTCCCAGCGTGGAGGGGTCCACCGCGGATCACTCCACCGCGGATCATGCCACCGGGGATCGTTCCACCGCGGATCGCTCCACCGGGGATCCCAGCGGGGCAGGTCCCATCGCGAATCCCAGAGGGGGTGCCACCGGTTGGGGCCCCGTCCACCGTCGTCCCAGAAGGCGGTCAGGCGGTACCCGGTGGCTCCCCCCCGAGGATCAAGAATCCGGATGGTGACGGCATACCCGTTCCAAGGCCCCGGCTGGTCCATCACCTCCACGTAGCCACGCCCGCCATCGATGCGGACCAGCACGAGGCCACGCCCGTACGGCAGTGGCGAGAGCACCCGGGTCCGGCTGGGGAGCCAGCGCTCAATCCCCCCCTCGCGGAGGTCGCCCCCCCGCATGGTGAGCCACAGTTCCCGATCCACCACGCCGCTCCAGGTGAACAGCACCCGCTCGGGCCCACGTACGAACGGGGGATCGCCGGGGAGTGCCCCGAGCGGTGCGGCCGCCACGCTCAGCGCCAGGGTGTGCCGCACAAGCCAGAGCCCGAAGTTCCCACTGTGCCTGCTGCGCATCGATGTCTCCAGAGGAAGTCGATGCCCCACTGGTGCATCCGGGATGCCACGCGGCGGCCACAGGCGTGCGCACCGCGCAGGTGCCTGTCCCGTCAGCAGTTGGCGTGCGCGGGCGGCTGCGGGCCCCGGTCCGTCTGTCCCATGAGCGGGACAGGGCTGACCTCAGCCGGGGACAGCCGGGAATGCCTCGGGGGTATGCGGCGGCTCCTGCGTCGGACCCTGCATCGGCGCCTGTGGACGGATGCGCGCCAACACGAGGGCGCCCATCAGGCCGGCCAGCGTGGAACCGGCCAGAATGCCCAATTTCGCCGCATCGAGTGGTCCGGTGCTCCCGAAGGCGAGCGTGGCGATGAAGAGCGACATGGTGAACCCGATCCCCCCCAGCATGGCCACGCCCAGCAGCTGCCCCCACGTGGCATCCTCAGGTAGACGGGCCACGCCGGTCCGGACAGCAAGCCACGCGGCGCCGAAAATCCCCACCGGCTTCCCGACCACCAACCCGACCATCGTGGCCGGCACCGCAGCCTGCGCCAGAAAGGGCGCCAGCGGCTCGGGCAGCGTGACCCCGGCATTCACCAGCGCGAAGAGCGGCACCACGCCGTACGTGACCGGATGCTGCAAGCGCGCCTCGAGTCGGTCCTGCACGTTGGCATGCCCACGCGCCGGAATGGCGACCGCGAGCAGGACGCCGGCGATGCTCGCGTGCACCCCGGAGCGCAACACGGCGTACCAGAGGACGGCGCCGAGCAGGAGGTACGGCCACATGGCGCCCACCCGCCGCGCATTCAGCACCAGCAACAGCGCGAACACCACCGCCGCCACCGCCAGTGCCCCCACCGCGAGTGATGACGTGTAGAACAGCGCGATCACGAGAACCGCCCCGAGGTCATCAGCAATGGCCAGCGCCGCCAGAAAGACCCGCAGCCCGCTCGGCACCCGGTCCCCCAGCAAGGCGACGATCCCGAGGGCGAACGCAATGTCGGTGGCCATGGGTACGCCCCACCCGGCCGCCGCCGGCGTCCCGTGGGCCAGCATCGCGTACAGCGCCGCGGGTACCAGCATGCCGCCCAGTGCGCCCACCACCGGCAGCGAGGCCTGTCGAATGGAGGCAAGGGCCCCGTCAAGCAGCTCATGCTTGATCTCGAGCCCGACCAGCAGAAAGAAGAGCGCCATGAGTCCGTCGTTCACGGCGTGCTGCAGCTCGCTGCCGAACATCGGGAACGCCAGCAGCGCCCGGTAGCCGGCCGCCCACGGCGAGTTGGCCCACGCCATGGCGACCACGGCGCTCCCCAGCAGGAGTGCGCCGCTCAGCGCCTGCGACGGCGCAGTGGGCGCTTCGGAGATGAACGTGTCGTCAACCGGGCGAGTCATCCGGTGAAATGTAGGCGACTGCTGGCACACGCCGGGATGGTTAGCTTGGACGCGTGCCTGGCTTCCGCTCCTTGCTGCCCGCTCGGTCCGTCACACGATGCCGATCAGTCGTTGGCCTCCACGCCGTGGCGTGGCTGGTGCTCGCCGTCGCACCGGTGGCCCAACTCGGCTCGCAGACGGTTTCGACTGATTCGGCCACGGGCGAACGCCCGTCACGCCGTGGCCTCGAGGGGTCGCCTGCTGATACCGCGCTCGACTCGCTCCTGCAGCGCGCCATCGACCGCCGGCAGCGCCAACTGGCCGACAGCACGCTGCTCAGCTATCAGGCGGAGGCCCATGGCTTCCTCGCATTCCTCGCGCAGTTGGGGGAGGGGACCATCATCCCACCACGCGTGGTGCAGAGCGAAGAGCTCGCACTCACCGTGGCCTGGTGGCAGCCCGGACGCAGCGCGCAGCGCCTCGTGGGGCGACGGGATACCACGCTCCTCCCCGCCGCGGTGGCCTACTATCGCGACCGCTATGGCGTGGTCCTCGACAATCTCCCCGACCGCATCCGGTTGGGCGACGGACAGGACGTGCGCGATGTCCCGCATCCACTCGCGCCGGGCGCGTCGACGCTGTACCGGTTTACCCGCGGGGCCCCGCTCCGCATCCGCATTCCCGGACGCGAGATCGTGGTGGACGAAGTGACCTTCCGCCCGCGCGATGCCACGCAACCGGCGGCCATCGGCTCGGTCTACCTCGACCGCGAAACCGCGGCCGTGGTGCGCCTCTCCATGACCTTCACGCGCGCGGCCATCCGTGACCAGCGCATCGAAACGCTGGTGGTGACGCTCGAGAACGGCCTCGTGCGCGAGCGCTACTGGCTGCCGCGCCGTCAGGAGGTGGAGGTCTCGCGCGGGAGCACGTGGTTCGACCTGCCGGCGCGCGGCATCGTGCGCGGCCGATGGGAGATCAGCGGCTATGCGGTCAATGAGCGCATACCGCCGGTGGTACAACAGCAACCGCGCTGGAGCTCGGCCCCGCGCGATTCGCTCCGCGCCTACCGCTTCGAGGGCCGCGTGGTCGATGTGCTGCCACCGGAGATTCAACTCGCGAGCAGCGAGGAGGTGGTGCGGGCTCGCGTCCAGGCGGAAGCGGCGGTGCGCGCCGCGCTGCTCACGCGCCCGGCCACGGCCACCGTCACGGGACGCGGCGTGAGCGACCTCGTCCGCGTGACGCGGGCCGAGGGGCTCGCCCTTGGCGTTGGTGCGTCCCACCGCAGCCGCGCCGGCGTGGTGGTGAGCGCCCGGGCCCGCTACGGGTTCGCGGATCGCGTTCCCAAGTGGCACCTGAGCCTGGCGCCGGTCCCGGCATTCGGGCGCGTGCCCACGGTCCGGCTGTTCGTGGAAGACGAGTATCGCGACGTCGGAATGCCGGAACGGGCCGGCATTACGAACTCCCTCGGCAGTCTCCTGTTCGCCAGTGACCTATCCAATCCGGTTCGCACCACCGCCATTGGCCTCGAAGGCCGACTCTCACCGCGGAGTCCGTTCACTTGGCGGGTCGCTCTCGAACGCGATCGTGGGGTCCCGGTAGCGGGATGGTCACTGCGTGGCACGTTCCAGCCAACGATTGCGGCGTATCCGGTGGAAGGGGTTCGCAGCGAATGGCGCGGCAGCGGCGGCTGGGTAGGCGATACGCCGTCTGCCGCGCGAGGGATCTGGACGGTCGCCGGGAGTGCCGGGTGGTACCGGGGCACCACGGCCCAGAGCATTCCCCCGGACGTCCGGAACGCGTGCAACCCCTGCGCGCTTTCGCCGGTGCCGGTGCGTGCCGTGCGGCCTCTGGTGGCACGGATGGAGGGGCTGGCGCAGGTGACGAAGCCGCTCACCGGTGACCGGGCGGTGGTGCTGCAGATGCAGGGCGGACTGGTGGCCGGACGCGATCTGCCACCGCAGTGGCTGGTGTATGCGGGCGGGGCGCAGTCGGCGCCCGGGTACCTTCCGCAGCAATTCGGAAGCCGGGCGCTGGTGGCTCCGCGGCTCGAGTTCCGGCAACCGGTCCCTGCCCCGGCGATTCCCCTGCGTCGCTTCGGTACGGCGCCGCCGCACGTGACGCTCGTCCCGTTTGTGCAGGTCGTGGCCACGGCGTCTGGGACCGCCGATCGGCCCACCGCAGCGGGTCTCTATCCGAGCGCCGGTGCGGGCCTGCTTTTCTTCTTCGACCTCTTGCGCGTCGACGTGGCCCGAGGGCTCCGCGACGGCCGGTGGCGACTCAACCTCGACATCGACCGCAGCTTCTGGGGGATGCTCTGACGAGGGCGGCCGGCCGCGCATTGACGCGTTCTCTGGTGGGCGCGCGTCCCTGAAGTAGCTTCGGGGGCGTGTCCGGGCGCCCCCTTGTCCTGCTCCACGGCTACAGTGCCGACGCCACCGCGTTCTCCGCCTGGACGGCGGCGCTCGAGGGTGCCGGATGGGCCCCGGCCCAGCTGCTTCCGGTGAGCTATGAAACGCTGGCCAACGAAGTGTCCATCCCTGATCTGGCGGAGGGATTCGATCGGCTGCTGGCGTCACACCCCGGCCTGACGGCGGACCAGCCTTTCGATGTGCTGCTCCATTCCACGGGGATGCTGGTGCTTCGGGCGTGGCTCGCCCATCCGGATGGGCCGCGGGCCCGCCAACGCCGGGCCCGTCTCCGGCAGGTGATCGCCCTCGCGCCGGCCACCTTCGGCTCTCCGCTGGCGCACAAGGGGCGCAGCTTCATCGGGGCGCTGCTGCGCGGGCGAAAGGCACCAGGTCCCGATTTCCTCGAGGCGGGCGACCAGGTGCTCGACGCACTCGAATTGGGGAGTCGCTTCACCTGGGAGCTGGCGCACGACGATCTCTTCGGGGCCGAGTCGTCCTTCGGCTCACCGGGCGGCGCGCGTGGGGCGCCGTCGCTCTTCGTGTTTTGTGGGACCCGGTCACCCCGAGGCCTGGCGGCGCTCGCGAAGACGCCGGGCACGGACGGCGTGGTGCGGTGGGCCGGATGCGCGATGACCAGCCGCAAGCTCCGGCTCGATCTCACGCGCGACTGTCGCGAGCGGTCACGCCTGACGGTCTGCCCATGGGCACACGCCGATGCGCCCATGATCCCGGTGGATGGCGTCGACCACGCCACCATTCTCTCCGCGCCGCCGCCTGCGCTCGTTGCCCTGGTGGTCGAAGCGCTGCGGCTGCGCTCGCGATCGGCCGATCGGGCGTGGCGCGCGCGGGCGCTCGCGTGGTCTGCTACAGCCCGGGCGGCGCTCCCGGCCTGGCAGCAGTTCATCGTGCGCGCGCTGGACGAGCGCGGGGATCCGATTCGCGACTGGACCCTGCACTTCGCGCTGGCAGACGGCACCCGGCTCACGCCCTTCACGCAGGAGGTCCATGTGTACCGGGACGATCCGAGTCTGCGCACCTTTCATGTCCGCTTCGACCACCTGCCCGAGGCCGTGCGCGAGGGAGCGCCCCAGGCGCTCACGGCGCAGGTGGTCGCGAGCACCGGGTCACACCGGGTGCATTACCGTGGGCAGGTGGAGTCGCCGCCCATCGCGCACCGCGTGGCGGCTGCGGCAACCCCCGAGGTGGCGGCCCGCACCGGTCTCTGGTCGGGAGCCATCGACCTGCTCTCCACCGATCCGGTGAGCGGGGTCCAGCTCTTTCACCCGCACACCACGACGTTCCTCGAGATCCGGCTCGACCGTGAACCCCGGATCGGTCCGGACGCGGTGGCGCGCTGGGGCTGAGCGCGCAGACGGCGCTAGAGGGACCCGAGCAGGTCGTCGATCGCCTTGCGGTCCGCGTCT